>Ga0102944_1000856_pt1 | contig 21811 bp, 16 predicted proteins | sample SalPonD_shore_MG_FD_78172 | JGI IMG/M metagenome (GOLD analysis project Ga0102944, IMG submission 78172) | Salt pond soil microbial communities from South San Francisco under conditions of wetland restoration - Salt Pond MetaG... | ecosystem: Environmental > Aquatic > Marine > Intertidal zone >...
GGGCAAGGTGGCCGCCGAGGTGATCTGCGGCCTGCCGTCGGCCTTCACGCCCATGGGTATCCCCAGCGTGGCCTACACCGACCCCGAGGTCGCCTGGGTGGGCGTCACCGAGACAGAGGCCAAACAACGGGGCCTCGACTACGAGGTGGGCAACTTCCCATGGGCGGCCAACGGTCGCTCGCTGTCCCTCGGGCGCGACGAGGGCATCACCAAGCTGCTCTTCGACGCCAAGACCGAGCGGATCATCGGCGGCGGCATCGTCGGTCCCAACGCCGGCGACCTGATCGCGGAGGTGGCGCTGGCCATCGAGATGGACTGCGACTACCACGATATCGGGCTGACCATCCATCCTCACCCGACACTGTCGGAGACGGTGGGGATGGCGGCCGAGGCCGCGGCAGGCACGCTGACCGACCTCTACATCCCGAAGAAGAAGAAGAGGTAACCACTGTTCTGCCCGGAGGGCTCGCCGTCTGTCGCCGAGCCCTCCCGGAGTAACTCACCGGGGCTGGGGGATACGGGCGGGGGCCGTTTTCACCTCGAGGGGATCGACACTTGGAGGCATTGCGTGCCGGTATTCGATCCCGCAGCGCGTCTGCGCGCGCTAGTACCGACGATCTACGCACTCTATCTTCCCGCCGTCACACTGCTCGGCGGCATCGTGCTGCTACGGCTGGTCTACGGCATTCCGATGGCGCTGTTTACCCGGGATCCCACCCAGATCAGGGGCACCGGACCTTTCATTGGCGCGCTGTCCAGCCTCGGGATGCTGCTTTGGTGCACGGCGGCCGCCGTCTCTCTGTTCGCCGCCGCCGTCGCCGCCCGCGACCGAAACACGGCAAGACGGGAGGAGGCGATCTCCTTCCTGCGCACCGGCGCCGCCCTCACGGCTGTGCTGCTGTTCGACGATCTGTTCCTGCTGCATGACGTCGTCTTCCCCGACTACCTGCACATCGGCCAGATCGTGGTGTACGCGGTTTACGCGGTGGCGACGGGGGCCTACCTGCTGGGTTACCGCCGTTTCATCCTCGAGGAGACCGACTATCCGCTGCTTGCCATCGCCCTGTGCTGCTTCGCGCTGTCCATCGGCATGGACCTCATCGACGAGCGTATCCTGATCCCGGGCACCTACATCCTCGAGGACGGCTTCAAGTTCCTGGGTATCGTGGGATGGTGCGGGTATTTCGTGCGCAGCGCGGCTGCGGCGCTGCTGTGAGTTGGGAACAGCGCTGTAGGAGCGGCGCCCCCGCCGCGAATAGAGGAGGATCAGCATCCGCCGAAGAGTTCGCGGCGAGGGCGCCGCTCCTACAGGACGCGGTTATCCCGTGTGTGAGCCGTCATGCACAAGAAAAACGGCCCGCAACGGCGCAGCCATTGCGGGCCGCGGTCGAACGCGACAGGTACCGGCATCTCAGGCGCCGGCGGGCTCCTTGTTCTCCGCCGCCTCGACCCGACCGTAGATATCGTCGTAGCGCACGATATCGTCCTCGCCCAGGTAGCTCCCGGTCTGCACCTCGATGAGCTCCAGCGGGATGACGCCGGGGTTCTCCAGGCAGTGACGCGCACCCAGGGGGAGGTAGGTTGACTGGTCCTCGCTGAGCAGGAAGGTCTCATCGTCGCGGGTGACGCGCGCGGTGCCGCGAACCACGATCCAGTGCTCGGCGCGATGGTGATGCATCTGCAGCGACAACCGCTGCCCCGGGCTCACCACGATCCGCTTGACCTGGAAGCGATCGGCCTGCGCGATACCCTCGTACGAGCCCCAGGGCCGGAACACCTCGCGGTGGACGTCGATCTCCGCGCGTCCGCTGCTGCGAAGCCGCCCGACCAGGTCGCGCACGTCCTGCACGCGCTCGCGTGCGGCGACGAGCACGGCGTCCGGCGTCTCCACGATCACCTGATCGCGGGTTCCAATGGCCGCTATCAGGCGGCCCTGGGAATGGATGTAGGAGTTGCTGGCTCCCTCGGCGATCACGTCCCCGACCAGCACGTTGCCGTCCTCGGTCGGCTCGCTCTCCTCCTGCAGTGCCGTCCAGCTGCCCACGTCGCTCCAGCCACACCCCAGGGGCACCATGGCGGCGTCGGCAGTGTTCTCCATTACTGCATAGTCGATCGACTCGGCCGGGCAGTCGTCGAACGCCGTCTCCTCGAGGCGCAGGAAATCCAGGTCCCGGCGCGTTCCGCCGAACGCTGACTCGCAGGCGGCGAGGATCTCCGGGCGGTGCCGTCCGAGCTCTTCGAGGTAGCGCCGCGCCCCGAGCAGGAAGATCCCACTGTTCCAGAAATAGTCGCCCGAGGCGACGAACGCCTCGGCCCGCTGCGCGTCCGGCTTCTCCACGAACTCGGCGACGCGGCGCACGTCCCCCTGGCTGGCATCCGTCCGGATATAGCCGTAGCCGGTCTCCGGCCGCTCCGGCACGATGCCGAACACGACCAGCCGTCCGGCGCGCGCCGACGGCAGCCCGGTACGCACGGCGTCCCGGAAGGCCTCGTCGTCGCGTATCACGTGGTCCGCCGGCGTCACCAACAGCACCGCGTCCGCATCCCGCTGCAGGGCGGTCATGGCGGCGACCGCCACCGCCGGGGCGGTGTTGCGGCCCGCTGGCTCCAGTATGAGATCACTCTCGGGCAGACCCGCCTCGCGGAGCTGCTGCGCCACGAGGAAGCGGTGCGACTCGTTGGCCACGGCGATCGTCCGATCCCGCTCCTCCAGGCCTTCCAGACGCAGCACCGAGGCCTGCAACATCGTGCGCTCGCCGCACAGGGGCAGGAACTGCTTGGGGTAGAGGCGTCTGGAGAGGGGCCACAGCCGGCTGCCGGACCCGCCGCAGAGTATGACTGGGTGCAACATGGCGCGATTACCTCTTCATTGTCGGCGCTAGAACCAGCGTTCGCCGATGTGGATGACGTCGTCCTTGCGCAGGGTGCTGTCGAGGTCGCCGTCGAACTCGTGTACCTTGCCGTCCTTGCCGCGGCGCTTGATGGTGATGTCGTCCTCGTCGCCGCGCTCGGTAACGCCGCCGGCAACGGCGATAGCCTGGTTGACGGTCATGTTGTCCTTCAGCCGGTAGTCACCGGGCTTGTTGACGGCGCCCTCGATGTAGAACTCCGCCATCCGCGGCACCACGATGACGTCGCCGGCATGGGCGATGGCCCCGGCATTGCGCCCCGACGTCAGCTCCTCGAGCGTCAGGTGGTAGCGCTTCTTGCCCTTGTCGGTCTTGCGCACGAGGGTGATGTAGTCGGCGGCGTCCTCCACGGTGCCGCCCGCCCGCGCGATCATGTCGATCAGCGTGGTCTGTCCGGTAAGGCCATACTGGCCCGGCTTGTGAACCTCGCCGATGACCGTCACCTGCTTGCTGACGTAGGACTCGACGTTGATGGAGACCTGCGGGCGCTTGATGATCTGCTGGCGCTTGAGCTCCCGCTCGATCAGGCGTTCGGCCTCCGGCACGGTGTGACCGCCTATCTTCACCGAGCCGATGTAGGGAAAGCCGATGCTGCCGTCGTCCCGGATACGGGTGTTGGTGTCGAACTCCGGGCTGCCGGCGACGCTCACCGATATCTGGTCGCCCGGGCCGAGGTGGTACCCGGAGGCGTGGCCGACGGAGCCGCGCGCGGCGGCCAGCAGGAGCAGACAGGCGAGCAGCCGGCCCAACAATCCGGTCGGGCGCACCTCAGAACGCATAGCCGATCCCCGCTGAGATCTGGTCGTAGTCATAGTCGCTCTGGTCGACGTTGGAGTTCCGGAACTCGTGCTTGGCGTCGAGGCTGAGAGCCAGGTTGCGACGCAGCGCGTAGTCGATCCCCACGCCGACGGTGCGCACCTTGTCCTCGCGGTCCGATCCCCCCGCGCCCGTGCGATCGCCCTGGAAATCGCGGGTTTCCGCCGCGAGCCGACCACGAACGGTAATCCAGGTGGTCGGCTTCCAGATTGGCTCCACGCTCGCCCCGCGCGAGACCACGTAGGTCGCTATCTGGTCGTCAAGCGACTGCAGCTCGCGCCAGGCCGAGAAGCGGAAGCCGGTCAGCACGGTGGGCTGCCAGTGGTAGGTGGCGCGAGCGGTCACGCCGCCGAAGTCCCGCGCCGGGATGTCGTCGTAGTTCCGCTGCGTGTAGCCGAGCCTGCCCTTGAGATAGGACTTGCTGCTGCCCTCCCAGCCGACCACGGCGCTGTACTGGTTCTGGCTGTAGTCGTCGCTGGCGATCGAGCCGTTCGGCAGCGTTTCGGTCTGGTCCACGTTGCCGATGGTGTGCTCGGCGCGCAGCCCGAGCCGCGTGTTGCGCAGCGAGAGATACTGCAGCTCGCCGAAGGTGGTCGTGACGCGACGATCGAGGTTGTCGCTCTGATCGTAGTTGGTGCTGTGCCAGTCGGCGCCCACCAGTGCCTTCCAGTCGTTGGCGAAGCGCATGCCCGCATCGGCGGAGGCGCGCCGGCCCGTGCGGAGATCCTTCTCCACCGTCTGGTTCTCGTCGAAGCTCCTGATCCCCCGCGAGTAGCCGGCGTCCAGCGTGCCGCTGAACCGGCGTCCCGCCTGCCAGTCCCAGGCGGCATCCGCATCGGCCGCGTTGTGATTGAGCTGGTCGAAGCGGTTGTAGTGGTCACGCTCGAGCCAGCCGGAGAAGCGCATCGTCTGCAGGCTCACCGGGATCCTGGCACGCAGGCCGGCGCCACCCCGGCTGATGATGTCGCTCATGTTCGTGCTCCCGGTCTGCGCCCTGGCCTCGTCCTCGCCGGAGAATCGGAACACGTTGCTGTCGTAGAGCGAGCCGCCGTAGACGTACGGCCCAACGGTCTGCCCCTCGGGCAGCTCGGGGACCGTCGGCGGGCCGGCCAGCGCGGGCCCCGTCGTCCAGGCCGCCAGTGCCGCCGACGCGACGGCCGCCTTGCGCAGGCCGCGCACGCTCGGCTGCGGCTTCGGATGCTTGGGATCACTCACGGGTTACCTCCATTGCGTGCGGACGACCGGGCCTGCTCCACGCGAGCAGGTTCCGGGCCGCCCGGGTGTAGCCGTCGCCCCAGCGCGCGAGCACGCCTTCCATGGCATCCGTGATCTCGCGGCGATAGGCCGGGTCCGCGCGCATGCGCTCGACGAACGCGGTCATGCGGACGATTCCGTCGCCGTCCGCGGTGAACAGCGGAAAGCCGGAACCGGTCACTTCGCGGAAGATCGCGATCTCGGAGAGCACCGGGACACAACGCTGCCAGATGGCCTCGAGCAGCGGCAGTCCGAAACCCTCGTTGCGCGAGGGGAACAGACAGTAGGCGCAGCGCCGGTAGAGCGCGTTGAGCTGATCGTCGTCGAGATAGCCGTGCCTTATCAGCTCGACCGAGTCGAGCGCCATGCCCTCCAAGAGCCCGGGCGTATCCGGCGTGTCCTTGCCCACCACATGGATGCGGACAGCGCCCCTGAAATGCCGGTCCAGGTGCTCGGCGAAGGCGCGTACCCGGTCGAAGCCCTTGAGACGGTTGAGCCGCCCGACGAACAGCATCTCGACCGGGTCGTCGGTGAATTTCGCGTCACAGTCGTCGGGATCCGGTCTCGGCGTCGCCGTGAGTTTGGTCGGCAGCCCGTTCGGCAGGTAGAGGTCCGGCTTCCCGCGGGCCCCGCTGTAGAGCCGGTCCAGGTCGTCCTGTGTGGTGCGGGAAATGGATGCCACCGCCTCGCCCCGCCGCAGCCAGAAGCGCGTCAGCATGTCCATGTACAGCACGCGCCAGCGCGGGAAATGCCGAGCGGCGACACGATAGGTCAGATCGTGGAGCACGGCGACGCTGCGGCGGCGGGGCAGCCACAGCGGCTGTAGGTTCGGTGAGAAGACCACGTCGTATGGGCCGTTGGCGCGTACCTGGCGCGGTGTGCGGACGTAGCGCGCGAACACGCCGTCGCCATCCAGGTCGATGATGCGGAAACGCGCGTCCAGCGCGGCCTCCCCGTTCAGGTTCCGGCGCAATACCTCACGCAATACCGCTGCGGCCTCCCGGCAGACGTACACATCCACCCACAGGGCCACATTCTCCCTCGGGGCCTGGCGCAGCAGCTCGAGCAGCAGGTTCTCGGCGTACACGCTGACGCCGTCGCGGCGCACGGTGTAGGAGACGGCCACGAAGGCCATGCGAATCGTCACCGCGGTCTCCCGCAGAGGCACCGCCCACGGCGCGCGCGGGGAGCGCGCGAGAGAATCCGCGCGGCGCGGTATGGCCATCGCCTGCGCGCTCACGCCGCCCCCACGTCGCGCAGCGGCCGGTGGCCAGGGTAGCGCACGAAGAAGCGCATGAGGCTCGCGATGTGCCAGCGCAGGTACTTCATGTCGCGGTGGCTCTGGCGACGCGCGTCGTGCACCGCGTGCACTGCGGGCACCAGCCGCACACGGTGGCCCCCCGACCAGAGCCGCATGCAGAGGTCGGCATCCTCGCAGTAGAGCTGATAGCGCTCGTCGAAGCCGCCGACACCGGCGAACGCCTCGGAGCGCAGCGCCATGAACATGCCGGCGACCCAGTCGGGGTAGACAGGGCGGGCCGGGTCGATCTCGTAGTCGGGCCCGGCGTCCATTCCCAGCCCACGGCGGAGAATGCGCCCGGGCGTGATCCGGCGCCTCGCGCTGTCCTCTACTTCGCCGCCCGGGCTGACGACCAGTGGTGCAGCGAGGGCGACGTCGGGCTCCGCCAGGGCCTCGAGCAGAGCCGGCACCGGATCACGCGGGCAGCGGACGTCCGGGTTGACCACGCAGAAGATGTCGCTGTCCAGCGTGCTATAGGCGGCATTGTGGTTCGCCGCGAATCCGCGCGGACGCAGATTGCGCACGATGTGCAGCGGGAACGGGACCCCCTCGGCCATTGCCGGGTCGCTCTCCGGCAGGTTCTGGGTGAGGACGACGGCGAGGCGTGGATGGTCCCAGTGCTCGGCTATGTCCGCGAGCAGGCGATCCACTAGCTCACCCTGTCCGTGGCTGACCACCGACACCACGAGACGGGCGTCCCGCGCGTCGGGCGTGGAAGTCACTGCGTTGGCTTGCATTGCGTCATCCTCCACATCGACCGGTCCGCACGGCCGCGGCGGCGCCGAGCGCCAGGCCCAGGAACAGGTGGTAGTACTCGTGCTGGGCAACCGGATTGAAGTTCGCGAACACGAACAGGTAGGCGACCACCATCACGGAGACCAGGCTCCGCGTACTGAGCACCGCAGCCAGCAGCCCCAGAGCGTAGACGAACCCGACGAGGCCCTCGGACAGCCAGAGATCGAGATAGGAATTGAAGATCTGGGCGACCCCGCTGCCGAGGCCGATGATGTCTGTCGGATAGGTGCCGAAGTACGCCTCGACGAAGCCAAAACCGTGTCCGAGAACCGGCGCGTCCCCGATCAGGTCCCAGGTCAGCCGCAGCGCCGCACCGCGCTCGTTCTGCCACTTGTTCTCAAGCATCTGCTGGGTGACCAGCTTCTCGTCGCCGGGCAGCCAGGCATTGTAGGCCGCCAGCAGCACGCCCCCGACGACCGCGATGACGGCCAGGCGTTTCGCCCAGACGCGGGCCACATCGCCGAAGCGGTTGCCACCTCGGTAGAGCACGGCGGCGGCCATGCAGGCGCCGATCAGCGCGATCCAGATCGTCTTGTTGTAGCTCGCCAGCGCGCAACCCAGCGCGAGTCCGTAGAGCAGACCGTGCAGCCACGCCCGGCGGGGTCGCAGCCCGTATTCCAGCCGCAGGGCCAGCGAGGCGACCAGAAACAGCCCCACCGAGAACGCCAACTCGCCCTGCTCCCAGAAAGGGCCTTTCAGGCCGTCGGACAGGTAGGCCGGACGCTCGTGCACGAGCAGCGGGACGGGGTGCATGTGCAGAAACAGGGACAGCAGACACGCCGCGGCGAGCGTAACCTCTATGACCCGGATCAGCCGCTCGGCACCCGCCAGCGTCAGCAGCCGCAATCCCAGATAGAACGCCGTGGGGAAGACCACCACGTACTTCACCAGGAAGGTCATCTCCTTGACCTTCGGATAGGTGGAGAGGACGCTCATGCCGCTCAGCAGAAGCCCGAGACCGGTAACCGCGAGCAGCGGTCCCCACGCCACGGTCTGGCGGTGCAGGTCACGAATCAGGGCCAACGCGAACACACCGGCCAGAGCGAGCTGACCGATGCGGATGTCGATGCCCGCATGCACCTTCACTGCCGGCATCGTGAGCGCGAACAGCACCGCGAACGCCGCCAGCTCCCAGTTGCGCCGGGCGTCGTGCGCCGCCGGCTGCCTGCCCAGCGCCCCGAGATCGGCCGTCATTGGCTCGCTCATGCTGGTGGGGGAGATCATGGCGAATCCTCCCTGACGGCCACGATGCGATCGATGTAGACGTCCCGATCGCCGCCCCTGCCGGTCGCCGACACCCACAGGTAGCGCTCGCCCGTGCCTGTCCAGCGGCCGGGCAGTGCCACCAGGCGATAGTCGCCGGCGGCCAGCTTCGAGTACCCGACGGAGACGCGGCGACCGGGATAGACGCCGGCCCGCAGGGCCTTGCCGTCGTCGTCGCCCTCGGCACGCACTGCGGCGTACAGTCGCCATTCACCGCTGTCCGGCAGCAGCCGGTCCAGCGGCAGCTGCACGGCCCAGGCGTCGCTGGCGCCGTTCTCGCGCACGGCGGCACCGTCGGAGGCGGCCCGGTCGGCGACGAAGCCGGCGTCGCCGGCGAGATCCAGCGACAGGTCCTGGACGCTGCGACAGCCAGCGGCGGGGCGCCCGTGACAGATCGCCGGCGCCTTCGCGTAGTGGCGATGAATGCGCAGCGCCTCGATCAGCTCCGAGGGCGGATGCCCCCGGCCCTCACGGTATGCCGTCATACCCGCCGCTTTCATGGTCGACTGCAGCCGCGACAGCCGCGTCTCCCGGCCGTCGGTAGCGTCGCCGCCGTCCGCCGGCTGCGCGAGCAACGCATAGTCCACCGACATGCGCGCGATACGAACGTGACGCAGCTGTGCAGGGTCGGAGGCAACGGCGTCCTCGGCCGCGTCGAACAGCCGCTCCGCCCGGGACAGAGTGCTTGCGTCCAGGTAGCCCGCCGTGGGCGGCGTCTTGTCGCCGAGCAGACCGTGCCAGCGAGCCTCGCTATCCTGCAGGAGCTCGATGTAGGCCCGGATCTGCGGTGCGGCGGCGCCGTAGTAGCCGCTCAGGAAATCCTTTATCAGCGCCTGCGGATCCCGGTCCGGGTCCCACATCAGATGCGCGAGCACCCAGCTCCGCAGCACGGCGAACTCCGAGCCGGTGGTGTTGTACGCGCCCTCGGCGAACACCCCCTCCAGCGGGGCGCTGCCCAGGCGGAGGTCCGGCGCGAAGGTATCCAGGTCCGGAAAGGGCTGCAGGTAACCGGCGAAGTCGGTGACGTAGGTCCACAGCAACACGTGATCGGTCAGCCGCCGCCAGCCCTGAAGGTCCCGCTCCAGCGGCGCGTTGACGCGCGCGCTCAGCGGCTCACCGAAGTCGCGCTCAATGTCGGAGAACATGATCCCCATGTTCGAAGGCAGCGACATGCCCGACACCGGGGGCCGGCTCCACTTGTAGGCCTGGGCGAGGACGGTGGTATCGGGAAAGTCCGGCTCCACGGCCCGGGCGATGGCGCGGACGAAGTCAATGTAAGCCGCCCCGGGGGAGCCGTACCGGTCGATCAGCGCGCCGTCATGGCCGCCGCGGAAATAGGTGTCCCGGTCGGCGTGCTCGATCAGCAGGTACCGCGGGGGTGCCGACCATTGCTCGAGCTTTCGCCGCACCGCCGCGATGGCGGTCCGCCGCACGTCCGGATTGGCGAAGCGAAGCTGGCCACCGCCGAAGTAGGCGGGATGCTCGCTGCCGTACCGGGACTTCGGCACGAGTTGGAAGATATTCAGCTTGCGCAGCTTGTCGAACGTGTCCGGGCGCGTGCCCATGTGCTTCGCGATGCGATGTCCGAAGCGTCCGTTCAGACGGTTATGCGCGCTGTAGGCGGGATCGTCCGCCTCGCGGATGAAGGCCTCGCGGTACGCCACGGCAGGCGCGTCGGTGAGGTTCAGCGGCGGCACGGTCAGCGGGTCGCGGTGGGGCACGACCGTATAGTCCGGGCCATACCAGCGCACCCCCACGTAGCGCTCAAGGAACGTATACACGCCGTACAGCAGACCGCGATGACTGCCGCCGGTGATGGTCAGGTTGCCGCCCGCGCTGCGGAGCCGGAAGCCCTCGCCCGGCAGATCCGATCCCGGCTGCACCCGCAGGCGAATGGTGGGGCCGCCGCCCGGGTGGTCGGTCTGGCGGAAGCGCGCGCCGGTGCTCCGCTTGAGGTAATCCGCGAGCTCCCGCGCGGCGTGCTCGTCCATCGCGTTGCCGGATCCGGTGGGCACGATGCGATAGTCGGTGGCGCCACCCGAGGCCAGCGTCAGGCCGCCGTTTGCCGGAGTCGCGGCGGTGGCCGCACCCGCCGTCAGCAGCGCGAGCACGGCCAGCGCCTTTGCGAGCCGCAGGCATGGCGATTGCAGTAAACGCACCCGCATGGCTCAGGCCGCTCCCCGGCCGCGTCCGAACATGATGCCGAGGATCGGCATCAGGCGCTCGTACTGGCCGCGGCGTGCGCGGTTCATCAGCACGGCGAGGAACCCGAGCCAGACGGTGGGCAGCGCCCACGGGCGGTGGCGCCGCGTGAAGCGAAGCCGGTTCGCGAGCGCGAGGTAGTCCGTGGTCGGCCGCCGCTCGGGCCGCCCGGTGCTCTCGCCCTCCTTGTGGTAGACCGTGCACTCCGGTGCGTACGCCAGACGGAATCGCCCGCCGCCTCGCACCGACCAGTCGATCTCCTCGTAGTAGAGGAAGTAGTCCTCGTTCATCAGGCCCACCTCCTGCAGCCAGGCGGCGGAGGCGAACATCGACGCCCCGATCACGTAGGACATCGCCGCCTCGACCTCGGCGCGCGTGGGGCCACTTCCGGTCTCACCCGCACCGATAGCGCGGTGGGTGCCGAACCACGCGTTGTAACGTGCGCCGCCACGGGCCTGAATGCGCGCCGGGTCACGGTAGTCACGCAGCGTGGCGCCGCAGAGGCCGGCACCGGGATCGCCCGCCATCCGGTCGACGAGGGCGCGCAGGGCGTCCGGCCGGGCCACCAGGTCATTGTTCAGGATCCAGACGAAGTCGGCGTCCCCGCGGCGGCGGGCGTACCGCAGGCCAACGTTGTTGCCGCCGGCATAACCCAGGTTCGCCCCGGTGTGGATCAGCACGACGCCGCCCCCCGGAGCGCTGGGACCTTCAGCCTCCGCCGCCCGGCGGGAGAGCTCGGTCAACGGAACCGGCTTCGCCACCGGCGGGAAGGCGCAGCGACGGCAGTCGGCGTGCGCGGGGGGCAGCACGTCCAGCTCCCCTGCCGCCCACTGGCGGATGCGCGACACCGAGTCGTCGCCGGAGGCGTTGTCGCAGATCACCACGCGGAGGTTTGCGTGGCTCTGCCGCAGCAGGCTCTCCACACACGCGACGGTGTCCGGCCAGCCGTTCCAGTTGAGGACGACCGCATAGACCCGTGGCGCCTCCGGGGTGGCCTCAGTAACTGCCGTAGGCGTAGCCGCCATAGCGCGTCAGCTCCTTGAGGTTGGCCTGGGTCAGCGTGATGCCGAGCACCGCCACGCCCGCCCGGCGCAGGCGCTGGACACTCTCGCCGACGGCATCCATCGGCGTCTTGCCCGCCTGTACCGCGAGCACGGTGCCGTCGACGTGGAAACCGAGCATCTCCGCGTCGGTCACGCTGAGCACGGGAGCGGAATCGACGATCACCCGGTCGAACTTCCCGCGCATTCGCGCAATGGCGCCGCCGAGGTCCGCGCTGCCGAAGAACTCGAGAGGATCGACGGGATCCTGCCCCTTGCCCATGACGAAGAGGTTCGGCATGACGGAGTCCTGGGCGACACACTCCTCCAGCGGCGCGACGCCGTTGACGAAATCGGTCAGACCCGGCCGATGCCAGTCGCTGGACAGGCTGGGACGGCGCAGGTCGGCGTCCACCAGCAGCGTGCGTCCGATCTGGCTGTAGCTCGACGCCAGGTTGCTGCTGAGCGTGGTCTTGCCTTCCCGCGGCAGGGCGGAGGTCACCATGAGCACGCGAGGGGAAGTGCCGCGCCCGCCGATCTCGAGACGGGTGCGGATGGCGCCGAGCGCCTCGGTAAACTCGGAGCCCGGCGTCGTTCCGGCCAGCCGGCCGAGGCGGGCGCCTTCGTCGCCGGTGATTCGTGGCACGGCACCGAGCCCCGGGATGCGCAGCTGCTCCTCGGCCGCCCGCGGCGTGCGGATCGTGCGCCGGAGGTTCTCTATCAGGAAGGCGAGACCGATGGCGAGTGCGGCGCTGAGCAGGCCGGCGAGTCCGAGTATTCGCTTGAAGTCGGGCTTGAACGGTGTCTCCGGCGGCACCGCCTCGTCCAGGATACGCACACCGGTCGCACCCATGCTGCCGGCGAGGTTCACCTCCTTGATGCGATTGCGGAAGCTCTCGTAGAGCTGGCGGTTGGTGTCCACTTCGCGCTCGAGCTTGGCCAGCTCCAGCTCCTGACCACCCTGCCCGCGAACGTCCGCGTTCAGGGATTTCTGCGCCTGCTCGAGCTTCTGCTCCTGCTGCGTCGCCTCCTCGTACTTCTTGCGGATGGAGGCGACCGCGCGGTTGACCTCGGTGTGCAGCCGCGAGGTCGTGGAGTCCAGCTCCGCCCTGACCTGCTGCACCTTGGGCGCGTTGCGGCCGTAGTGGGTCGTCAGCTTGTCGAGCTCCGCCTGAAGCTTCGCCTTCTTGAGCTTCAGGTTCTGGACGACGGGGTTATCCAGCACCGCCGCCACCGCGTCGACCCCGTTGGCATCCTGCACCTGGTTGTAGAGCACCTGGGCACGCATGCGCTTGGTGCGCGCATCCAGGAGGTCCTGGGTGACACCGGACAGCCGCTTGCCCTTGACCTCCTCCATGTTCTTGGAGTCCAGCAGGCCGTGCTTCTTCTTGTACCGGTTGAGGGCCTGCTCCGAGTGCTCCAGATTCGACTGGAGATCGTTCAGCTGCTGGCTCATCCAGTCGCTGACCCGTTGACTCACGGCGAGCCGCTGGCTGTCCTGGACGGAGAGATAGCCCTGGGTGATCAGGTTCGCGACGTGGGCGGCGAGCGCGGCCGACGGCGCGGCGAAACGGACCTCGATGACCTGGCTGTCCTGGCGACGGAAGACGGTCAGGTGCGACTGAATGGTGTGCACCAGGGCCGGATCGACGCTGCTGTCGCCGCCGCTTTCGGTGCCGCCGGCATCGGCTGCCGGCGCACCGCCGTGCCCTCTCGCGCCGCTGCCCATGCCCAGCGTGCCGACGAGGCTGTCCAGCCACGAGGCAGAGTCCGCCGGCGGCGATCCGGCCAATCCGCCGCCGGTCAGCGCGTCCGCCTCGGCGTCCGTCAGTTGCGCCGCTGCGCTGGCGGCCACGGCCCGGCTGCGGATGATATCGAGCTGCGTGGTGTAGTAGGTATCCTCGTTGGCCGCTGTCTCCATGTCCTTGAACTGGGGCACATAGGCCGGGTGCTTGGCCTGCACCTGCAGCGTCGCGATGCCCTGGTACATCGGCGTCTGGTAGAGGCCGTAGAGGCAGCCGACGATGAGTGCGGCCGAGATCACGCCGACAATGAGCCAGCAGTGCTGCCTCAGCACCCGTATGTAGCCGAGCAGGCCGTCGCCGCCGCCGGTCTCCGCCCTCGGACCCATCGGCTCGGGCTCGACCGTGGCTATCGTCGGGCCGCCGCCGTGCAGAACGGGCTCACGTCGCTGACTCATGGCGCCTCCAGCGGCGTGGCGTCATCCGCCGGCTCGGCGTGCACGCGGGCCACGATGGGCAGCCGCGGATGGCGCCGCCGCCTCAGCACGAACCGGTAGAACTGCGGGTGCACCCACCAGGCGAGCGTCATTCCGCCGCAGTAGAGCACGAAGGCGGCGACGAACAGGCCCAGAACGACCTGGTCGGACAGTCCGGTGACGCGTGTGGCCAGTCCGACCCCCGCCCCCGTGATGGACAGCGACAGGATGACCGCCAGCGACTGGGTGACGCTGAGGCCGCCACGCAGGAGGTAATGGTGCAGATGCTGGCGGTCGGCGGCCATCGGTGAGCGCCCGCGGGAGAGGCGCCGGAACATCACGTACACCGTGTCGAACAGCGGCACCATCAGCAGCCAGAGCCCAGTCTCCGGGGACATCGGCGCGCCCTGGCCCTGACTCAGACGTATCACGAACCAGGTCAGCGCGAAGCCGAGAAAGGTGCTGCCGGCGTCGCCGAGGAACACCGACGCGCGCCAGCGCCAGGGGCAGCGCGCGTTGAGCGACAGGAACGCGGCAATGCCGCTCGCCATGATCAGCAGCATCGACAGCAACCCGGTGCTTCCGGTCGCGGCCGCGACCGCCGCCATCCCTGTCAGCGCCACCAGGGCCAGGCTGCCGGAGAGGCCGTCCATGCCGTCGGCCATATTGAAGGCGTTGATGACGCCGACCGTACAGAACACCGTGAAGGGCACCGCGAGTGCCCCGAGGGCGAGCTCGCCGCCCCCCGGCAGCACCGCGCCCAGGCTGTCGAAATGGACACCCGCGCCAAGCGCCATGGTGCCGCTGGCGAGCACCTGTGCCAGGAGCCGGCTGCTGGCAGAGACGTCGAAGCAGTCGTCCACCGCCCCCACCACGACCACGATCGCGCCGATGGCGAACAGCTGCAGCACCAGCGTCTGCGGCACCCGCAGCGCCAGCGCCGAGAGCAGGCAGCCGAGGAAGATCGCCTCGCCGCCGACAGGCGGTATCAGCCCGCGGTGGCGCTTGCGCGTGCTGGGGCGGTCTACCAGGCCGGCGGTCAGCGCCTGCCGGCGCAGAAAGTCCGTCAGCAGCACGATGAAGAAGAAGGTCAGCAGGTAGAAGAATGCGTCCCTGGCCATCGTTGTCTCCGTCCCAGTGGCGCGGTTAGTGGCCCGCGGCGGCGCGCGCGGGAGACTCGCGGCTCAGGCGCGCCCGGCCGGGCGGCACGGCATCAGCCTGTCCGCGGCGCCACCAGTGCTCGTTGTCCACATACCAGCGCAGGGTTCGGTCGATGCCGTCGCGGAACGACATTGCCGGGGAGAAGCCCAGCTCGCGGGCGGCCTTGGCCGCGTCTATGGCGTAGCGGCGGTCGTGCCCGGGGCGGTCGGCGACGTGGCGGATCAGCGACGCCGTGTGCACACCCCGCGCCGCCGGCGCATCAGGGAAGCGTCGGGCCAGCTCCGGGTCGCGGTCGAACAGCCGGTCTATCCGCTCGCAGAGAATCTCGACGATCTCCAGATTGCCGAGCTCGGTGCCGCCGCCGATGTCGTAGGTCTCGCCGGGCCGGCCGCGGTCCAGGATGGCGCCGATGGCGCGGCAGTGGTCCTCGACGTAGAGCCAGTCGCGCACGTGCCGCCCGTCGCCGTAGACCGGCAGATCGCGCCCCAGCAGGGCGTGGGTCGCCGTCAACGCGATCAGCTTCTCCGGAAACTGGTAGGGGCCGTAGTTGTTGGAGCAGTGGCTGATGGTCACCGGCAGCCCGTAGGTACGGTGGTAGGCGCGCACGAGGTGGTCCGACGCCGCCTTGCTCGCCGAGTAGGGCGAGTTGGGCGCGAACGGCGTGGCCTCGTTGAAGGGCGCGTCCTGCGGCTCCAGCGACCCGTACACCTCATCGGTGGAGACGTGGTGGAAGCGGCGTTCGACGGTCCGTTCTCCGGCCAGCCACACGCTCCGCACCGCCTTGAGTAGCGCGTGGGTGCCGACGATGTTGGTATCGATGAACGCGTCCGGTCCCTCGATGGAACGGTCCACGTGGGATTCCGCGGCGAAGTGCACCACCGTGTCGATGCCCTCCGCGCGCAGCAGCGCCGCCACGGCCTCCTGGTCGCGGATATCACCGCGGACCAGCCGCAGACTGCGCCCCTGCAGGTCGGCCAGGCTCTGCGGATTCGCCGCGTAGCTCATTATGTCCAGCACGACCACCCGGTCCTCCGGGCGGCTCTGCAGCCAGTGCCGCACGAAGTTCGTGCCGATGAATCCGGCTCCGCCGGTTACCAGAAGCCTGCGCATGGTGCATCTCCCTGATCCGGTGAACGGTGCGCGCGGCCCGGCCGGAGGTCCGCGTCGCGTGGCCCGCTGCGGGGCGACAGTCATAAGGAGTGCTGTGGCTCGACGAGTCGCAGCAGGTAATCACGGTAGCCGTTGGCCTTGAAGCGGCGAGCCCGCCGCGCCACGTCCTCGGCGTCGATGAAGCCCTTGCGCCAGGCGATCTCCTCGAGACAGGCGATCTTCAGCCCCTGGCGCTGCTCGATGATGCGAACGAACTCGGCGGCGTCCATCAACGCCTGATGGGTCCCCGTGTCGAGCCAGGCGATCCCGCGGCCGAGCCGCTCCACATTCAGCGTCCCCCGGCGCAGGTACTCCCGGTTGACATCGGTGATCTCAAGCTCGCCGCGCTCCGAGGGGGCGATCTCGTGGGCGATGTCGACGACCTCGTTGTCGTAGAAGTACAGGCCGGTGACGGCGTAGTTGGAGCGTGGGCGCGCCGGCTTCTCCTCGATGTCGGTCACGCGGTCCTCGCCGTCGAAGCACACCACGCCGTAGCGCCTCGGGTCGTTCACGTAGTAGCCGAACACCGTGGCCCCGCTGGACCGCGACACGGCGCGGTCCAGCGCTGCCTGGAGGCCGTGGCCGTAGTAGATGTTGTCGCCGAGGATAAGGGCGACGGGAGAGTTCCCGACGAAGTCGCTGCCGACGCGGAATGCGTCCGCGAGGCCGCGCGGCTCGTCCTGCACCGCGTACTGCAGCGAGATACCCCACTGGCTGCCATCACCGAGCAGCTCCTCGAAGGGCCCCACGTCACGCGGGGTGGAGATCACCAGAATGTCCCTGATGCCCGCGAGCATCAGGGTGGACAGCGGATAGTAGACCAGTGGCTTGTCATAGACGGGCATGAGCTGCTTGCTCACCGAGAGCGTCAGCGGGTGCAGCCGGGTGCCGGAGCCACCCGCCAGAATGATGCCCTTGTACTGCCTGCCGGAATGATTCGTCGGAGTCATCGGTCGAGGTCCTGTCTTGGTCCGGAGCCGCTCGTGCGAAGGCTCCTGGTTGACGTCCCGCCCGCTGCGACGTCGGCGCGCATGGGTATGACGCCGCGGACGCCCCGCGCTAATGCACAAAGCCTGCCAGGGCATGTCGGACAGGGGATTGCGTCCACTACCGGGAAGCATGGACGCGGTGAGGTACCGAAAAACGTTGCTGAATGACGACGCAATCATGTGTGCGGTGCAACATTCCCCACCGTACGGGCGTCTCCCGGTGTCCCCGGCCGGAGACACCTACCACTCGTCGGATCATCGCGCCGTGCGCGATAGGCGACAGTCAGGAGACCCGGCGCCGCCGCTCCTCCACCGCGCCGTTTGCGGCGCTGTCGGCCTCCCCGGGGGCGGGCCCGACCGCTCCGCGGCCCGCCCGCCCCCGGCGCACCCGGTTGACTTCCCGGCTGATCCGATCGGCGACCCGGTGAATCATCAGCGCGGACCACGCCACCGCGCCGGGCCCCGAAGTAAGCATCGGGTAGCCGTGGCGGCGCATCCCCCGCCGTGTCAGGTACTCGACCGTGGCGACCTGGAGGTGGCTAAGTCGGCCGCGCCACTTGGTCAGGCTGGCTGTGCTAATGGGTCCCATCGCACGGCGGTGATGCCGGCCCCGCCAACCGTCCGGACCGATCTCGTTGAGAGCGAAGTGCCGCCGGCTCAGCATGGCGGCCTCGAACGGCTCGTCTAGGAAATCGCAGATGGTGTGCAGGGTCGCCTCGGCGTCGGTCACCAGCGCCTCGTAGTACACGACGCAGACCCTGGGATCCGCCTCCCATCGCTGCAGGATGCGGATGCTCTCGCGCCAGCGACCCGCATGCACCTCCACGCGGGATTCGGCCCACGGCACGTCCATGAGCGACGCCGTCACCGCCCGGGGATCACGGACGAGATAGAGCACCCGTGCGTTCGGAAACCAGTCGAACAGGGTATCCATGTGCTCGTGGTGGGCCGGCGTCTTCTCTCCCCATCGGCGCTTGCCGTGGCGCCGGGCGTGCTCCGAGAGCAGGGACTGCAGCACCGTCCTGAATTCCGGGGTACCTCCCGCGGTCAGCAAACGGTGCATCGACCGGGCGTCGAGTCCCAGCTCATCGAACTGGCGGCTGTCGCGGAAGGCTGACCAGAAACGCTCGAAGTCCTGCCGGCTGTCGATTCTTCCCCCGTGGCGCGGCAGCCAGTAGTTGAGGAAGTGCGTCTCGGGCCCGATGCGTATGGCGGAATGCGACGTCAGTGCCGTTCGCAGCAACGTCGTCCCCGACCGCGGCATGCCTACGATGAAGATGGGCGATTCGTCTGTCATGGTCGGACTCCGGAGGCATGGGTGCGACGCGCCAGTCGGCGCCACACGTGGCGGCAGAGGTCTGGCGCGATCATCACCAGGGCCAGCAGATAGGTGGCGACGCCGAGCGGCACGCCGGCAATCACCCCCGTCAGCGGTTCGTGCGATGGCGAGAGGAGCCAGGGCCTTGCGGCAACAACGGCCGCGGCCATGGCCACCGTGGCGCCGAACGGCGTGGCGAGGCTGGCCGCATAACGGCCGGCACCGGGGCCGAATGCCCGGCGCAATACCCCCCAGGACACCGGCCAGAGCAGGAAACCGCGGACGCTATAGGCAAGCGCCACGGCGACGACACCCCACTGCACCGCGATGGAGAAGCCGATCACGTTGGCGACGGCGTTGGCGGCGGTAATGCCGAAGGCGTGCCCCGGCCGCCCGACGGCCTTGATCGAGGCCTGGTACAGCACGGACAGCGACTGCAGCATGCCGATGGGCGCCAGCACCTGCAGCACGGGAACGCTCGCCGCCCAGCCCGGCCCGAAGCATGCCGGAATGATCGCCGGCGCGAGTATGGCCAGCCCCGTGAAGGCCGGGAACGCGAATAGCGCGATGGCCTGCGTCGCCTCGTAGAACGCCTCGCGCAGCCGGGCGGGCTCGCGCTGCAGCCGCGAGAACGCCGCGAACGCCACCGGCGTGACCGCCTGGGGCAGCAGGTCGAAGAGGATACGGATCAGCCGATAGGCGATGGTGTAGTAACCGAGCGCCGTGGGCCCGAGCACGTAGCCGATGAGCAGGTGATCCGCCTGGCGATTGGCGAAGTTCAGCACGTTGATGCCCATGACGTTGGCACCGAAACGCAGCAGCGCGCGGAAATGCGGGGGCGAGAACCGCGCCCGTGGCCACCAGTCGACGGCGAGCCACAGGCAGGGCAGCTGCACCGCGCGCTGCACGAGAAACTGCACCACCAGGCTCCAGACACCGCCGCCGGTAAACGCCACGGCGAGGCCCGCCACCCCGCCGACACCCGTTGACAGCAGACTGATGCCGGCCACCTTGCGGAACACCAGGGCGCGCCGCAGCATCGACTCCTGCACCCGGCACAGCGACGCCAGGATCAGTGACGGCGCCAGCCCTGCGAGCACGGGCCCGAGGTCCGGCTGGCCGAACACCGCCGCGATCAGCGGCGCGGCCGCCACGGCCAGGCCCGCCAGCGCGACACCGGTGACGACGGTAGCCCAGAAAGCGCTGTCCAGGTGTGCACGCCCGATGCGCTCGCGCTGCACGAGGGCCTCGCCAAAGCCCTGATCGACCAGCGTCTCCCCGAGCAGGATGAACACGCTCGCGAGCGCGACGAGACCGAAGCTGTCCGGGCCGAGCAGGCGTGCCAGCACGACGAACACGCACAGCCGCACGCCGTGGTGGCCCCACTTCTGTGCGATGCCCCAGAAGGCCGCCTGGGTCGCTTCATGCCGGAGGCTCATACGGCCTGCTCCCGACCCGGCCGGACGTGCTCGTGCTCGCGCTCGAGCGACGTGCCTGTCGGCGCCAGACCCGCCAGCACGACGTCGACGCGGCGCGACCAGCTATTGTCGGCGGCAACGGCCAGTCGACGCTCGCGGGTGTGCGGATCGTCGTCGATGAGCGCCGATCCCAGCGCCCGCTCGAACTCGGCCGGTTCGGTGGCAACGCCGATCAGGTCGTGCAGCCGGTCGGCGGGGGCCATCGGCGTGCTCACTACCGGGCGGCCGGTGGCGAGATACTCGTAGATCTTGATGGCGTCGTTGCCACGGGTCAGCCTGTCGGCACGCTTGAGGTTCAGCAGCACGTCGCAGCCGGCGATGAGCCGCCGCATCTCGTCGTGCTGCCTGGGGCCAAGGTAGTGGCAGTTGCCGAAGGTCCGCGCGAGCGCGTCCCGCCGTGCGCGCGTGTCGGCCTCGACGGGCCCGATCAACAGGAAGTCCACCCCCGGGTAGCACGCCAGCAGATAGGTCAGGACGTCGAAGTCGAGGCTGCGATTGATCATGCCGGTGTAGGCAACGCGCGGGCGGTCACCGTTGTCGCCGGCGCCCGCCTCCGGCTCCGCCGCGGTGGCCACGCCGTTCGGCAGGAAGCGGATTCCGGCCGGTGCGTGCTCGGCATAACGCTCGACGATCCTCGGCGAGGTGGCGAACACCGCCCGACAGCGCGGCAGCAGCGACACGAACTCGCGCTCCCGCGCGGCCCGGCGGCCCGGATCGACCTCCAGCGCCGGTACGTCGTCCACCAGATCGGCCAGCAGCACCGTCGGCCGCAGTGCTTCGACGACGTCGTGCTGGTAGGGGGCCGGGGGGTAGGCGAGCAACACGCTGGGCAGGCCGGCGCGCAGGCGCGCCACCTGGCGTCGAATCAGGAGACGATTGACGCGGTCGGTCAGCGCACCGCCGCCGAAGCGCAGGATCACCAGCGACTTCACGGCCAGCCCGTCGGCGACGGTTATCGGCCGCGGTGACAGGGCCTTGCCCAGGTGAAGTCGGTAGACACGACGAAGCTGCGGATCCCGCACCGTCAGCGCCCGCACGGCCGTCGCCAGCACGCCCTTCAGACTGACCGTCTCCAGGTGGGTCACGTTGCCCACACCCTCTCGGCCGGCCAGGTTGCGGGCGAAGGCCTCATTGCGACGGGCGTAGAACCCCCAGTCCGCCTGGCGCCAGTAGACGAAGAAATGCGGTGGCGGGGTGTTCATGCCGGCTCCCCGCGGTACGCGCGGACCGTCGCTGTCGCGATGCCTTCCCAGGAGAAACGTCTCGCGCGCTCCAGATTGGCCCGTCCGACCGCGTCCAGATCGACGTCCGCGGTGGCGGCGGCCAGGGCGTGGTCCAGCCCCTCGGGATCGGCCGGATCATAGAGTAGCGGCCCGGCATCACCCAGCATCTGTGCGGCACAGCCGCAGCGCGGCATGATCACCGCGCGCGCGAACGACATGCCCAGCATTGCGCTGCCGGAGGTCAGAATGTCCCGGTACGGCAGCACGACGGCGTCCGCCGCGCGCAGATAGGTCTGCATGTGCTCGTCGGGCACGAACCCGAGGAACAGGCGGATACGCTCATCGCGCTGCGCCCGGCGCTGCAGCTCCGCGGCAAGCCGGCCGTTCCAGGGCTTGCCCGCGATGACGAGCCGGGCGGCGGGATGATGCAGCCGCGCGAAGGCGTCCAGTAAGTCGAACACCCCCTTGTAGGGCCGGATCTGACCGATGTGCGCGAACACCGGAGCACCGCGCTCCACCCCCACCTGTCTGCGGGCGTCGGCCCGATCGAGGGTGTCGTCGTAGACGCCGATGAAATGGCCGTGGGGGACCGCGCTGAGGCGTTGCCGGGCCGCGCCGTCCATGCCGTAGGCCCGGGCGATGATGTCTCCGGCCGCCTCGCAGTGGACGATTATCCGGTTGTAGAGTCTTGCCGCA
>Ga0102944_1000857_pt1 | contig 21810 bp, 15 predicted proteins | sample SalPonD_shore_MG_FD_78172 | JGI IMG/M metagenome (GOLD analysis project Ga0102944, IMG submission 78172) | Salt pond soil microbial communities from South San Francisco under conditions of wetland restoration - Salt Pond MetaG... | ecosystem: Environmental > Aquatic > Marine > Intertidal zone >...
CGTGGAACCATCGGGCCATACCCGCATCGCGTCGTGTCATCGGGTGGCCGGGTGGGTCGCTCGTGGGACCCACGTAGCGACCCGTTACCGCCGGATTGCCCGCCCGCTGGTCGGCGCGTGAGAACCCCCGGCGAGACGACCTGGCGCACACGTGACCGCATCCGGAACGGCACGGGACAACCACGACATAACAATCCGACCCCATACGGTCTCTTTCCAGCGATGGAGCGTTCCACCGAGCGGCGGGCCCAGGACGGGGCGAGCCGGGCCGGGCGCTCGCTCGGTGGGGCTGGTCGTGGGCCGTCCGGGAGACCGGGCGGGGGGGATCGCGAGCGCCACCCGTCGGGTGACACCCGCCGCGTCGCCGACGGCGAGCGGTCCGCCAGGGGGCGACGCGAGGCCTGACCGGACGATGTATCGTGGGTGCACCATCGCCGCGGTCGTGCCGGCCTACAACGAGGAGGCCCACCTCGGCGCGGTGCTCGAGACGCTCCCCGACTTCGTCGACCGGGTCTACGTCGTCGACGACGGCTCCGAGGACGACACCTGGGCGGTCCTCGAGACGTACGCGACGGTCCGGGTCGACGTCCCCGCCGCGGCCGACTCATCGACGGGAACGACGTGGCCGGCCGCCCTCGTCGATGACCGACCCCGGGACGATGGGATGGAGCGGGTGGTGGACGGCGGCACCGGGCGGCGGATCGTCGGGATCCGCCACCTGGAGAACCGCGGCGTCGGGGGGGCCATCAAGACCGGGTACCGGTTCGCGCTGCACGACGACGTCGACGTGACGGTCGTGGTCAGCGGCGACGGGCAGATGCATCCGACCTACCTCGACCGCATCGTCGATCCGGTCATCGACGGCCGCGCCGATTACGCGAAGGGCACCCGGTTCGCGCGACCGGAGCACGTGGCCAGCATGTCCCGTTGGCGGCGGTTCGGGAACCGGCTGCTGACCTACCTGACCCGGGTGGCAACGGGCTACTGGGCGATCGCGGATCCGCAGAACGGCTACACCGCCATCTCCGCCGGGATGCTGGCCCGCATCGACCTCGACCGCCTCTACGACCGGTACGGGTTCCTGAACGACCTGCTCGCCGAACTGTCGCGGCGGTCGGCCCGGGTGGTGGACGTGCCGCACCCGGCCATCTACGGCGACGAACGGAGCGGCATCCGGTACACGACGTTCGTCCCGAAGCTGTCGTGGCTCCTGCTCACGAACTTCCTCGGGCGGCTCTGGCGGACCGCCGTCAGGAACCCGTTCGACCCGGCGGCCGTTGGCTACCTCCTCGGGGGGACCGGCGTCGCGGTGTCCGGCATCTCGGCGGCCGCCATCCTGCTGGGGGCGACCGTCAGCGTGCCGATGACGCCCGTCTGGACGGTGCCCGCGGCTCTGGTCCTCGGCGGGATGTGCATCGTCGTCGGCCTCGCTGTCGAGGCCCGCGACGGCGGTCGGGCCGAGACCACCGACGGGTCGGCCGAGCGACGTCGCGAGGCGTGACGCACCGGTCCGAAGGGACCGCATTACCAACCTACGGCGACGCGGAAGCCAGGCCATGGACATCCGGCGACTGGACCTCGAGGAGTGGGCCGAACACCTCCCGGAGACGGGGTTCGAGCCCTTCCACCTCCCAGCCGCGCTGTCGGTGCTCGCCGACCACACCCGCGGCGAGCTGCGGCTGCTGGGCGGCTTCCGGGGTGAACAGGCCGTCGGGCTGTTCGCCGCGTTCGTCCGTTCGATGGCCGCGGGGCGCACCGTCTACACGCCCCCACCCGGCAAGGGCATCCCCCACCTCGGTCCGCTGCTGATGCCGACGAGCCCGAAACAGAGCAAGCGGGGTCGGGTCAATCGGGAGTTCGTCGCGGGCGCCCTCGACGAACTGGACGCGCGGGACCGGCTGACCGTGACGCGCATCATGACCTCTCCGGGGTACACGGACCCCCGCCCCTTCGAGTGGTGTTCCCTGACCGTGAGGCCATTCTTCACCTACCGGGTCGACGCCACCGACCTCGCGGAGACGAAGACCGGCTTCAGCCAGAGCCTCCGGCGGGAGATCCGCGACGCGCGCGACGCCGGGGTGACCGTCGAGCGTGAGGCCGGTGACAGCGCCGCGACCGTCTACGAGGACACCCGGTCGCGCTTCGAGGCGCAGGGGGAACCCTTCGAGCTCACCCGGTCCTTCGTCGACGACCTGGTCGACGCCCTGGGTGACCGGGCGCGGACGTTCGTCGCACGGGACCCGTCGGGGGCGTATCTCGGGGGCATCCTCGCGCTCTACTCGAACGACGCGGCCTACTTCTGGCTCGGCGGCGCGCGGGCCACCTACGAGGGCTCGAGCGTCAACGGCCTCGTCCACTGGCGGCTGCTCCAGGACCTGGCGGCGGACCCCCCCGCCGAGGGGGCGACCCAGTACGACCTCGTGGGCGCGAACACCGAGCGGCTGTGCCGGTACAAGTCGAAGTTCGGCGGCCGACTCGTCCCGTACTACATCGTCGAGTCCGAGGGCCTGTTGACCCCGCTCGCGAAGACGGTCTATCGGTTCACGAATCGGTGACCGGCTCGGGCGCTGGAACGGGCGAGGACGGGTCAGCCGCCCCGGTGACCGACCGGTAAACCGCCAGCAGCCGGTCGACCACGACCGGCCAGGCGAACCGTTCCTCGACGATGGCTCGGTTGTGCCGACCCATCGCCTCGGCCCGCCCCGGCTCGGCGGCGAACGCTCGGAGGGCGCCGAGGAGGGCGTCGACGTCGCGGGGCGGAACGAGCCACCCCGAGCGCTCGTCGACGACCTCGGGGATGGCGTCCACGTCGGTGGTGATGACCGCGTTCCCGCCGGCCATCCCCTCGAGGAGGGCGATGGGCAGCCCCTCGGCGTGCGTCGGGAGCACGAAGGCCGAGGCGGTCTCGACGAGTCGACGCTTCTCCGCCTCCGTGACGTACCCCCGGTAGTCGACGTTCGACGACCGTTCCGCGAGGTCAGCGACGAGGGGGGCGAGTGGTCCGTCTCCGGCGATGCGCACCTGGAGGTCGCCCCCATCGAGCCGTTCGACGGCGGCGACGAGCTCGCGGACGCCCTTCCGTTCGATGAGGTTCGAGACGAACGCCACGACCGGCGGGTCGGCCCCGTAGCACGGACGGTACTCCTCGGGGTCGATGGCGTTCGGCACCACCACGAGCTTGGCGTCGTCGACCCGGTCGGCCAGCACGTCCCGCCAGCCCTCGGAGAGGGCGATGACCCGGTCGGCGAGGCCGAAGGTCAGCCGCTGGAACCCCACGGCGAGGGGGGACGTGTCCGCGGCGAAGGTATCGAACGACGAGCCGTGGACGTGGACGACGACGGGCCGGCGCCAGAGGACGCTCGCCACGAAGACGTACCAGGACGAGCGGTAGAACGCCAGCCCGTGCGACGTGTGGACGTGGACGACGTCGGGGCGTCGACGGCGGGCGAACCCGGCCATCGCCCGGAGGGAGGCCAGGGCCGTCCCGAGCCGGCCGCCGCTCGGGGCCAGGCCCGCCGCGTTGTCGTGGACCTCGACGGCGACCTCGTCCGGAAGCCGCCGGCGCTGTTCGGCGAGGAACCGAGCGACGCCGCCCGTCGCCCGGGTCGCCGGGCCGACCACCAGCAGCGCGAGCTCCGCCATCCGACCCCCGTTCGGGGATGGCGCCTATTGTAGTGCGCCACCTACCGTGTCACGGCGACCCGATGGCCGTCCCGTGGTTTCGAGCGATCCCGGGGACGTCGCGACCCGACATCGAGGCCGGCCGTCGTCCGCGGTCCGGGTCACGAGCCGACGGAACCCGCACCCAGGCCGACGGAACCCGCACCCAGGACACCCTTAACAAAGCGCGCGTTCGCCGTCCCGTCGACGCATGCGTTACCTGTTTTTCACGAACACGCCGGCCCACGTGCACCTGTATAAGCACGTGATCGACGAACTGGCGGAGGACGGGCACGACGTGCACGTCCTCGCGAGGGACTACGGCTGTACGGTGGCCCTGGCCGCGTGGCACGACCTGCCGTTCGACGTCTACGGTCGCTGCGGCGTCTCGGTCGGTTCGTTGACCCGTAACCTCCCCATCCACCTCGCGAACATCGTCCGGCTGTCCAGGCGGTACGATCCGGACCTCATCTTCGGGGTCGGGGCCTTCGCGACGCTGGCCGGGGTGGTCACCGGCACCGCCCCGGTGCTGGTCCACGACTCCGAGCCGACCGGGTTCGACCACGCCGTGTCCCGCTCGTTCGCGCGCGCCATCCTGACGCCGGCGGCGTTCCGGAAGTCGCTCGGCGACGACCACTACGTCTTCCGCGGCTTCAAGGAGTGCGCCTACCTGCACCCCGACCGCTTCTCGCCGTCGGGGACCATCCGGGACCGGCTCGACCTCGCGCCGGACGAACGGTTCGCCATCGTTCGGCTGAACGCGTTCGGGTCGCACCACGACCTCGGCCACCGGGGCTTCACGCCCCCGCAGCGGCGACGGCTCCTCGAGCGGTTGGCCGCCCACGTGACGGTCCTCGTGTCCGACGAGGGCGGCCAGCGACCGCCGTCGATGCCGGCCGTCCGCCCGTTCGAGCTCCACCCGGCCTTCATCCACGAGGCCCTCGCCGCGGCCGACCTCCTGGTGGCGGACACCCAGACGATGGTCACGGAGGCGGCGCTGCTCGGGACCCCGGCCGTCAGGTGCAACTCGTTCGTCGGCGACGGCGACATGGGCAACTTCATCGAGCTCGAGCGCCAGGGGCTCGTCCAGAATTGCGAGACCTTCGAGGTCGCTCTGGAGACCGCCGAGTCGCTGCTCGCCGACCCGGGGAGCAAGGCCGAATGGGGGCGACGTCGCGACCGCTACGTCGCGGACCTCGTCGACCTGACCGCGGTGCTCCGCTCGATCGCCCGGCGGCCCGACGACCTCGACGCCATCGAGGGGGTCGAACCCTACGGCCGGCGAACCACGGCGCCACGCCGTCCCGGTCCGCCGTGACTCCCCGTGGACGGGGAGGCGGTCAGGACGGCCCCGAGAGACGGGCCCGATTCCGCCCCGACCGGCCGTGGGGTACCAGCCGGTTCGCCAGCGGTACCCCCGCCATAACTTAAGGCGACCACCGGGTACCGCAACCGTCGATGACCCTCCCCGCCGCCCACCCCGGTCTCGACGCCTCGACCGACCGCCCGGTTCTCGTCGGTGGACGATGATGCCGGTCCGAACGGGTAGCCGACGTCGAGGACGGCTGCGGTGGCGTCAGGTCCGGACGGCGTCGCTCGACGTCGTCCTGATCACGGCGTTCGTCCTCCTGGCTGACGTGGTCCTCCTCACCCACGAGGCGCCGGTCTCGATTCGCGCGGTCTTCGCGCTCCCGCTGCTGTTCTTCCTGCCGGGGTACGCCGTGGTGACGGCGCTGTTCCCGAGGCGACCGGAACCGAACCGGACGGCGGTCGTCTCGAGCGGCGAGTCGGCCGCTCGACGGCCGGTCGAACGGCGGTCCCAGTGGTCGACCGATGGAGGCGACGACCGAACGAGTCCGCCGTCGATGGCCGGGGTCGCCGGCGCCGAGCGGCTGGTCCTCGGGCTCGGGCTCAGCCTCGCGGTCCTGCCGCTCGTCGCCCTCGGCCTCTCGCTCGCCGGGGCCGGCCTCTCGCTCGGTGCCTCGGTGCCGGTCCTCAGCGCCTTCGTCATCGGCAGCGTGTCCGTCGGGGCGGTCCGGCGGCGCGCCGTGCCCGAACCCGAGCGGTTCGGCGTCGGGCTCCAGCGAGGGGCCCACGCCTATCGCCGGTGGACCGCTCGCTCGTCGGGGAGGGGACGGACGGTCACGGCGGTCCTGGCGCTCTCGGGGCTCATCGCCGTCGGGGCCCTCTCGTACGCCCTCGTCGTGCCGGCGACGGGTCCCGGCTACACCGAGCTGTCGCTGCTCACCCGGACCGCCGACGGGAACCTGGTCGCCGGTGGCTACCCGTCGACGCTCACCGCCGGCGAGCCGTTCGAGGTCGTCGCCGGGATCCACAACCAGGAGGGTCGGACGACGACGTACACCCTGGTGACGCAGCTCCAGCGCGTTCGGGTCGACGGCGGGGCGGTGACGGTGGTCGAGTCACAGCCGAGCGACCAGCAGCAGCTCACGGTCCGCCCGGGCGAACGGGCGACGACGTCCCTCGCCGTCACCCCCGAGCTGACGGGGACCGACCTCCGACTGGTCGTCCTCCTCTACCGGGGGACGCCGCCCGCCCAGCCGACCGTCGAGAACGCGTACCGCTCCGACTACCTCTGGTTCGACGTCCCGGCCGCCTCGGCCGGACCGGGGACCGGCACGGGGTCGGGGTGACGGGCGTCGGGTCGCCGGGGGCCGTCAGCCGGTTCGCCATCCGGTCCGACGGGCCCCGAGCTGGATGGGTCCTCCAGCGGGGGGCCGGGTAGCGTGTGGCCGTGGGAACACGTGGCGTTCGGGTACCTGTGCTACGCCGGCGTCGCCCGGGTCCGGCGGTGGCGCCCCCCGACGGACGCGGCGGCGGTCTGGCTCGTGGTCGGGACGCAGTTCCCGGACCTCGTGGACAAGCCCCTCGCCTGGTCCCTCGGCGTGCTCCCGTCGGGGACCACGCTCGCCCACTCGGCCTTCGTCGCCCTGCCGATGGCGGCGGTGGCCGTCCTCGTCGGGCGGCGGTTCGACCGCCCGGCCGCCGGCGCGGCCTTCGCCGTCGGCTACCTCTCGCACCTCCCGGCGGACGTGCTCTATCCGGCCCTGCTCGGCCGAGACCTGGCCGTCGGGGCGGTGCTCTGGCCGCTGGTCGGGACGCGATACCGCCCGCCCGTCGGGTTCGGGGTCCGGTTCCAGGCGCTCCTCGGCGAGCTCCTCGCCCGCCTCGCGGGGCCCGCCGGGCCCCTGTACCTCGCCGGGGAGGCGGGACTCCTGGGGTTGGCCCTCCTCGTGTGGCTGGCGGACGGCGCGCCGGGACTCGGCTACCTCAGAGCCGCGGTTCGCGCCCCCCGGCCGACGCGGGACGAGTAGCCGGCGTCCGCCGTGGGCGACGGGCGCCATCCGTCGAGAGGGGTCGGTCGAGGTACCCGGAGTCTAACTAAGCGAGTCCCTCGTGACGAGGGGTCGATGACCCGCCCCAGCGTCGTCTGGGTGACGCTCGAGAGCACCCGCGCTGACCACACGTCGCTGAACGGGTACCGCCGGGACACGACGCCGAACCTGCGACGCATCGCCGCGTCGTCCGCGGGGCGGTCGTTCGCCTCGTGCTTCTCCCACGGCATCTGGACGCCGGCGTCGTCCGCCTCCATCCTCACCGCGACCTACCCCACCACCCACGACGTGGGGATGGAGAGCGACGTCGTCCCAGATGCGCTGCCGACGGTCCCCGAGGCGTTCCGGGAGCTCGGCTACCACACGGCCTGCCTGTCCACCAACTTCCACCTCAGTGCCGCGACCGGGCTCGACCGGGGATTCGACGAGTTCGCCTGGCTGAGCCGGGACACGCTCCTCGACGTCGCCGGGCTCCGGACGCTCCTGAAGTACGCCGCGAACCTCCGACGGCACAGCGCGGGACTGACGACCGACACGAAGAAGCACAGCACGGGATACGTCGTCACCGACGTCCTCGAGCGCTGGAGCCGCCGGCTCGCGGCCCGGTCGGAGCCGTTCTTCCTCTACGCCCACTACGGCGACCCGCACCACCCCTATTACCCCCCGCTCGCGCGCCACGACACCTACCTCGACGAGGTCCCCGCCACGGTCGACGAGGCCCGCGAGGCGGCCCTCTACCACCACGACAACCTCCACCGGCTCATGGCTGAGGGCGTCCCGCTCACGGCCCGACAGTGGGCCCTCATCCACGCCATGTACGACGCCGAGATCGCGTACACGGACGCCCTCGTCGGCCGGCTCTTCGAGTTCGTCAGGACCCGCGTGGACGACCTCGTGTTCGTCGTCACGGCCGACCACGGGGAGCTGTTCGGCGAGGGCGGGATGCTGGCCCACAACCTGGTGGTCGCCGACGCGGTCGCCCACGTGCCGCTGGTCGTCCACGGGCACGCGGGACTGGTCGACCATCCGGGCGAACTAGTCCAGCACGCGGACGTCGTGCAGACGTTGCTACGGTCGCTCGGCCACGACTTCGAGGGCGGCCAGGGCCTGGACCTGGAGACCACCACCCGCGACTGGGCGCTCGTCCAGCGGGGGGCGAAGCGGGCCGAGCGGACCCTGGCGGCGCTCCAGTCGCTGAACCCGGGCTTCGACGCCGACCGCTACCACCGCGGAACCCTGCACGCCCTCCGGGCGGACGGCTACAAGTACCTCCAGAGCGACGACGGCGCCGAACTCTACCGGCTGCCGGACGAGACGACCGACGTGGCCGACGACGCGCCGGCCGTGGTCACGTCGATGCGCGACCGGCTCCGCGACCAGCTGGCGCGCGTCGGTCGGCCGGTCTCGTCGGCACGTCGCACCGGCCAGTACACGGCGGCGATGCGGGCGCAGCTCGCCGACCTGGGCTACCTCGAGTGAAGTGTCCAGCCGGTCCGGTGGCACCCACGGTCGCCTCGGCGGCGACGGCGACGGTCGGCCCGGCGGTAGTGTCAACGATCAGTCCGGCGGCGGTGGCGGGCGTCGGCCCGATGCCCGCCGGTTCGTGGAGGGTGACCCCGCTCCGCCTCACTCGGTGACGGACGCGGTCGCCGTCGCCTCGTGTCCCGCCGCGTCGGTGACCGTCAGGTTCACGTCGAAGGTCTGCCCCCTGACGTGCTTGATCACGAAGTAGTCCACGCCGTAGTAGACGTCGCCGGAGATGCTCGTCTCCGAGGAGGCGACGACCGTCCCGGTCGCGTCGACGACCTCGATGAGGCCCGACGCGAGGTCGCCGTCCGGGTCGCTGACGTCCCACTCGGCGAGGATGTTGGCGTCCGGGTTCGGCGACCCGGCCTCGGTGACCTGGTACCGGTCGATGGAGGGCGGCGACCCCAGGAACTGGCTCACGTCCAGCAGCGAACCGTTGACGTAGATGGGCACGTCGCCGGAGAGCTGGACGGCGGTGACCTCGCCGGAGAAGTCGTACGTGTCGATGCCGCCGTTGACCTGTCCCTCGGCGGTGCTCCCGACGATGGAGTCGTTGTCGTTCGCGTAGGCGCCCTTGACGATGTCCCCGCTCACGGTGATGGCGTAGGAGACCTGCTGCGAGACGTTGGAGCCGTCTATCTCGAGCGTGTTGCCGAGCGCCGCCGGCGTCGTGAAGCTCGCCGTCGCCCCGGTGTCGGTGGTCCCGTCGCTGGCGGCCGCCACGGCCCGGAAGTCGTAATCGCTCGCCGCGGTCAGGCCGGTGACGTCGACGCTGAACGTCCCCGTCGACGAGCGGGTCTGCGTCGCGGTCGCGGTCCACGACGAGGCCCCGGACGGGCGGTACTGGAAGCCCACGTCGGCAGAGGCGGCGCCGCCGAGGTCGGTGAGGTCACCGTTGAGCGTGACGCTCGTGGCGGCGACGTTGGTCGCCGCGCCCGTCGAGACGGCGACGTTCGTGTTGGTGGTGGTGCCGCCGCTCGAGGTGCTGGTGGTCGTGCTCGTGCTGGTCGTGCCGCTCGCGGCCTCCTCGGCGGTCGTCGGGGCGTAGCTCGGGGCCTGCGTGGACGGCGAGCTACCGACGTTCTGGACGTAGTTCACGTCGCCGCTGATGCGGTGGTACGGACTGACCTGCGAGTCGTAGACGTTCAGCGTCGGGGACCCGGTCTTCGCGTCCGTCCGCATGCAGTAGGAGTTGTCCGAGATGGTCCCCCCGTTCAGGTCGGGCGCGTTCGGGTCGAGGTACATGTCACAACCGTGGACCTCGACCGTGCCCCAGCGGGCGAGATAGCCCACGGTCCGGTCGCCGCCGTTGGGATACAGGGGGACGCTCGAGAGGTCGTCGATGACGCAGACGCAGTTGGTGAAGACCGCATCGCGGGCGTTCCCGTGGTAGTCGCCGCCGCCGCGGAAGTTCGACGTCCGGTTGTTCGTGAAGTAGCAGTCGGACACGTAGAGGTCGGCGTCCGTCTTCGAGGCGTAGAGCCCGTTGTTCCCCCAGCCGTGGATGGACGCCCCCTTGATGGTGATGGTGCCCGTACTGCTCTTCGTGGCGATGATGCCACCGGGTCCGCGGTTGTTCGGGTTGAAGCACTCCGTGTAGACGCGGTCGATGGTGATATTGTTCGTGCTGCTGCCCATCCGGAACACGAACTTGTCCGTGTCGTTCGTGCCCTTGATGCCGACGTTGCGGACCGTGGCGTTGTCCCGGAGCACGAAGGTGACCCCCGCGCCGGTCGCCGTCACGTCGTACAGCGTGTTCTCGAGGACGGTGTTCCCGTCGACGAGGACGTGCTGGACGGTCCCGGCGGGTACCGTCACTGTGTCGTAGGCTGTCGCAGCGGTGGTCGGTTCGACCGAGGAGAGGCCCGCGCCGATGGTGAGGGCGGCCGTCGCGGCGTACCTGAGATACGACCGACGGCTGGACGTCGTCGCCCCCGATTCGACGGCCGTTTCATCGCTGGTAAGCAGAGCCTTCTCACCGCCTGGATTCGATTTCTCGTCACCCATGAGGGGGCTGACAGAAGGACCGACATTGCCTCTATTGGCTACTTACCAGCCACATGGATTCCGTTTGGGTTCGTTCGTCACCCGGTTAGTGGTGCGTGCCCCGCTTTAGTTACCAGATGCCATCCATTACTCGATACATGGCGCCCCGACGCTGCGCGCGTAACCACACCTTATCGCATGCATCCGACGAGCAAGTGTCGCTATCGTTGGACGATTCGGTCGTCTCAATGGCTCGGTCCGCGAATCGACGGCCCCCGTCCCCGGTCGAGGTTCCTGGCCGTTCCATCAGTCGGTCGAGGGGCGTCGCTGACCGGCCCCCGGACCCGGACGGCGGGGACCGACGACGCGGGATATGAGCCCCATAACAAAGCGATTCTTTCGCTTGCAGGGTGCCAATGTCCGGACCGCGGGACCGAACCGTCGTCCTCGGGTTCGACGCCCTCTCCTTGGACTACCTCGACGAATTCGACCTCCCGCACTTCGCGGCGCTTCGAGCCGAGGGCGTCGAGACGGCGCTCGAGTCGACGTTCCCGCCCTGGACGGCCAGCGCCTGGCCCTCGATGTACACCGGTCGGGACCCGAGCCACCACGGCGTCTACGACTTCTTCGCGTTCGACGGGGGGTACCCGGACGAGGTCGACGTCGTCACGCGCAACGACGTCGACGCCCCGGCCATCTGGAACTACCTCTCGGCCCGTGACGTCCCGAGCATCGTCCTGAACCTCCCCATCACCTATCCGGCCGAACCGATGTCGGGGGTCCTGGTCCCGGGATACCTGGCGCCGGAGGCAGCCGACGGGTATCCGAGCGGCATCCGTGACGAGCTGGCCGAGGCCCTCGGCGAGTACCACATCTATTCGCGGGCGGAGCGGGGTGACCTCGACGACTACCGGGTGGCCGACTTCGTCGACCTGATCGAACACCGCGGACGGGCCGCCCGCTACCTCCTCGAGACGAAGCCCTGGCGATTGGCGATCCTGCAGGTCCAGAAGACCGACGCCGTCTTCCACAAGTTCGACGACCGGTCGGCCTTCGCCCGGGTGTACGCGGCCGCCGACGCGTTCCTCGGGACCGTGCTCGAGTCGGTCGACGAGCGCACGAACGTCATCGTGTGTTCGGACCACGGCATCGGGCCGACGACCGGGTACCGGATCTACCTCAACCAGGTCCTCGAGGAGGCGGGCTACCTGCGGTCGACCTCGGGGCGGGCGGGCCTCCCTCGGCTGGGACGCGAGAAGCAGCGGCTCACCGACCACCCCGACGGGACCGAGGACGGCCACCGGCTGTCGGCGTGGACCATCCAGCTGTCGAGGGCCGTCCTCGACCGGACTGGCGTCTCGGTCGGGACGGCCTCCCGCGTGGCCGACCGGCTGGGGCTGCTTCCGTTCATCACCCGACACCTCTCGACCGAGCTCCGGGCGTCCCTCGAGCGGGGCGTGGACTGGTCGGCGTCGCGGGCGTACTGTCGGAGCGGGAACGAGCTCGGCGTGCGGATCAACCTGGCCGGACGGGAACCCGCCGGCGTCGTCACGGACGCCGAGTACGAGGCGGTGCGCGACGAGGTCATCGACCTCCTCGGCGGGCTCGAGACCCCCGACGGGAACCCCGCCTTCGAGGCGGTGCTCCGTCGGGAGGCGGTGTATCGCGGGCCGCACGCCGACGCCGCCTGCGACGTCCTCGTCCTGCCGACCGGGATGGCGAACACGATCGCGACGAACCTCCTGGGGGCCCGGTTCGTCCCCATCGACACCCACGACCACAAGCGCCACGGGACCTTCATCGGGGCCGGTCCGGGCTTCGACACCGCCGCCGACCGCCCCACCCTCTCGCTCACCGACGTCGCCCCGATGGCCATGGCGCTCGCCGGGTGCCCCGTGCCCGAGCGGCTCGGGTGGACCCCCCCTGACTCGCTCCTGACCGTGCCGGTCACCACGGCCGACTACGGGACGGTCCCGTTCGGCACCGGCGCGGGCCGAGGCGACCCCGACGAACGGATCGCCGGTCGCCTCCGAGACCTCGGCTACCTCTGACGATGGCCATCGACCGTCGTGACCTGTCCGCGCTCGCCCTCAGTGCGGGCCTGGTGCTCGTCGGCCGCCTGCTCAGCACGTTCTCGAAGCTGGCGGAACGCATCATCATCGGGCGGGCGTTCTCGCCCGGGACCTACGGCGAGGTCAGCATCGCCCTCGCCATCCTGTCGTTCGCGGTCACCATCTCGCTCGTCGGCTTCAATCAGGGCGTCCCGCGCTACGTGGCCCGGTTCGACGACGGGCGGGACATCCGGGGCACGTGGTTCGTGGGGATGGTGCTCGCGGGCGGGATGAGCGTCCTGCTGGCGCTGGCCATCGTCCTCAACGGCGGCTTCCTGCGACGGACGCTCCTGGACGGCGCCGTCTCGCCCGCGCTGCTGGTGGTCTTCGCCGCGGCCATCCCGTTCGTGGTCGGCCTCCGCGTGGCCATCGGCGGGATTCGGGGGCTCGAGAACACGCGCTACAAGGTCATCGCGAACGACGTCCTCTACCCGGGGCTGCGGATCGCCGTGCTGGTGGTGCTGCTCTCCCTCGGGGTGGGCGTCCTGGCGCCGGCTTACGCGTACCTGGTCGCGGCGGCGGTCGCCGTCGTCGTCGCCCACCTCCTGCTCAACCGGCTCGTCCGATTGGTCGGCGCCGTCAGGACCCACTCCCGGGAGCTGGTCGCCTTCTCCGTCCCGCTGGTCCTGTCGTCCATCTTCGCCGACCTCCTCACGTACACGGACACCGTCATGCTCGGCTTCTTCCGACCCTCGTACCAGGTGGGGCTGTACTCGGCGGCCTACCCGCTCGCCACGAGCCTGCTCGTCGTCCTCTCCTCGTTCGGCTACCTCTACCTCCCGCTCGCCTCCCGACTCGACGCCCAGGACAAGCGGGGGGAGGTGGCCGACATCTACCAGCTCTCCTCGAAGTGGACGTTCATCCTCACGTTCCCGGCCTTCCTGGCGCTCCTCGCCTTCCCCGGCGACGTCCTCACCATCGCGTTCTCGGCCGAGTACCGCCCCGCCGCCGCGGCGTTGACCATCCTGACGGTCGGCTTCTTCACGAACGCGGCCGTCGGCCGGAACCGGGAGACGCTCTCGGCGCTCGGCTACTCGAGGGGGGTCCTCCTCTCGAACGCCGTCGCGTTCGCCGCCAACGTCGTCCTCAACCTGGCGCTGATCCCGCGCTACGGCTTCGTCGGGGCGGCCGCCGCGTCGGCGACCTCGTTCGTCATGTTCAACGCGGTCGTCTACGCCATCCTGCGCCGGCGCTACGACATCACCCCCTTCTCGCGGTACACCCGCCGGACCTTCGTCGTGCTGCCGGCCGTCCTCATCCCGGTCACCCTCGGGCTGGCTCGCGTGATGACGCTCGACCTGGTGACGCTCGTGGGCTTCCTCGTCGTCGCCGGGGTCGCGACCCTCGTCCTCGTGGCCGCCAGCGGCTGCCTCCAGCCCGAGGACCGGGTGGCGATCCAGCTCGTCGAGGAGCGGTTGGGGGTGACGGTCCCCTTCATCCGGCGATACCTGCCGGAGTGACCGCCGGCGGCGCGCGGACCCGGGGTCAGTCCAGGTAGCCGAGCTGCCGGAGCCGGTCGGTTGGGTCGACCGTCGGCGCGTCGTCGGTCCGCTCGGGCGCCTCGGCGGTCACCGGGCGACGCTCGTCCCCGTAGACGTGCCACGGCACCCTGACGAGCTGGTCGGTGTACTGCCCGGGGGGATGGCCCCACTCCCGGATCGGGACCGGGAAGGACCGCTCGCCGAACATGTTACCGTGGTCCGCGGTCACGACCGTCAGGCCGGGGAGGGCGGTCAGCAGCGGCCCGACGACCGCCAGGACGAGGCGCAGGTTGCGGCGATACGCGGCCCGCAGGGTCCCGGCCCCGATCCCGATCTCGCCCCGGAACCGTCGCTCCCAGACGTCGATGGCCTCGTCCTTGAGCGTCCCGCTGACCAGCGAGCCGTCCTCGATGAAGGGGTAGTGCGGCTGGACGAAGTGGACGAACAGCCGCTTGTCGGGGTAGCGTTCGACGGCGGCGAGCGCCCGCTCGGCCATGGTCTCCGGCCGGACCGTCCCGAGGTCGTCGTCCCACCCGTCGCCGTCCCAGACGTTCTCGACGGCGTGGAACCGGCCGTCGAACCCGCTGGCGTGGAGCTGCGGGCTGCCGGTCACGTAGACCGTCTCCAGGAGCTCCCGGCCGACGACGTTGCCCTCGAGGAACTCGATGGTGTGCGAGCCCCGGGACTCCCGTACCTCGAGCTCGCCCGGGAGGTCGGACAGGTCGGCGAAGTCGTCGTATCGGCAGGCGTCCAGGAGCAGGAGGTTGTCCCACGGTTCGGCGAAGACGTCGACCCCCCGCCGGTTGTACGGGGCCCGATAGAGCCGCCGGTGGTAGAGCCGGTTGAGCTCGCGGCCGAAGAAGGCGGGCGTCTCCAGGCCGCGCCGGAGCCCCCGGCGGACCTCGTCGAGCCGATACATCAACGTAGGGTGCCCCGTGGCCGGCCTCGTTGTTATGACGCGAGTACCGCGACGGCTCCGGGGACCGCTCGGCCGGAACCTCCGGTGGTGGCCCGGGTCCCGCCACCCAGGGGCCACGGGGATGACCGACCGAAGACCCAGCGGGCGGCTCCGGGCCGGCCAACTGGTAACAACCCATTTACAATGGCGACCCCGGGGGAATGGCCGGTCGGCTGTGACCGCGTTCCCGCACCGAGCTTCGACGGCCGGACGGCCGGCGTACCCGACCCACCCGGACCCCGATCCAGGTGTTAGATGACCCCCGCGACGGACGACGAGGGGAGCGGCTCGGGGCGCGACGTCGTCCTCGTCACCGTCGACTGCTGGCGGACCGATGCCCTCCAGGAGATGCCACGGCTTCGGGCCCGACTCGACGGCGACGGCTTCGTGCGGGCGTCAGCGGTCTGCGCCGCCCCGGCAACCCGGGGGGCGTTCGCCGCGCTCTTCGGGGGGCGGTACTACCCGCACGTCTACGCGGGGTTCGACGAGGTTCGTGACGACGTCACGACCCTCCCGGCCGCGCTCTCGGCAGCCGGCTACGCCACGGGCGGCTTCGTCGGGTCGAACCCGTTCCTGAACGCCTGGAAGACCGATTTCGACGTGTTCTGGAACGACCGACTCGACGAGCCGGCGCCGTCGACGGGCCGGGAGCGGGTCCGCCAGGTCGTCACGGACGTCCGGCACGCGGCGAACTACCTGCGGCTCCGGGGGCACGTCCCGGCCGCCAGGGTCGGCGCTCGGGCCAGCGACTGGTATCGGCGCGCCTCGAGGCCCCGGTTCCTCTGGATGCACCTCATGGACGCGCACGCCCCGTACTTCCCCGGAATCCGGCGGGCGCTCGGGATCGGGCCGCTCGCCGTCTACCGGTCGCACTGGCAGCTGAACCGCGACCCGTACGGTCTCTCCCGGGCCGACCGACGGACGCTCCGGGAGTGCTACCGGCGCTCGGTCGCCTCCCTCGACGCCCAGCTCGACCGCGTCCTCGGCTTCCTCGACGACGAGGCGGTGGTCGTCGTGACGGGCGACCACGGCGAGGAGTTCGACCACGGGGGGTTCGGGCACGCCCGCCTGTACGACGAGGTCGTCCGCGTCCCCCTCCTGGTCCGGGGCGTGCCGCACGTCGCCGACGGCGACGTGGTCCGCCAGCTCGACCTCGGGGCGACCGCCCTGGACGCCCTGTCCGTCCCCGTACCGGACGGCTGGGCTGGCCGGCCCCACGATGGCGAGGTCCGCGACGCCTTCATGCTCAACCACTCCCCTCGGTTCGGGACCACGTACGCCGCCCTCAGGACCGAGGACGCGAAGCTCATCCGGTCCACCGACAACGACACCGGCGAGGTGGTGAACCGCGAGTGCTTCGACCTCGTCGCCGACCCGGCCGAGACGGTCGACGTGTCCCCGGACGGGGACGCCGACGAGCTGGCCGACCGGCTCGACCAGTTCCTCGACGGGGACGGCGTGCTCGAGGGCATCCGGGAGCACGAGCGGACGGACACGACGGCGGCCGTCGAGGACCGCCTGAAGGCCCTCGGGTACCAGTGAGGCCGGACCCGGCGTCGGGGACCGTTGCGGCCGGACCGCGGCGGCGACCGGGCCGCGTCACCCGCCGAACGACCCGACGGGGTAGCCCTGGAGCCAGGGGATGACGACCCGGTTGCGGTCGTCACCGAGCCGGTCGTCGAACACGCCGGTGGCGGCCGTCCCGTTGAGGAGGCTCTGCTCGGTGCCGCCGACCGGAAACCAGTGGAGCACGTTGCCGATGCGCGCCTCGGCGTCAGCCGCGTGGATGCGCCACATGACGTCGCTGTAGTCGCCGAAGTCCCACAGCTTCCCGCGGAGGACGTTGAACCGACCCACCTCCAGGTCCCACAGGATGCGGCTATCGTTCGGTTGGGCGATGACCTCGAACTGGTTCCCGGAGATGTTGTCGACGTTCCGGCCGGGGGGCGAGCGGTTCCGCATCCGGATCCCGGTCTCGAACCCGTACCACAGGCCGTAGACGTGGACGCCGTTGATGCCGAACGCGTCCCCGCGATGCATGTCCACGACGGTCCCCGCCCGCCACACGGCGTGGTCCACGTGGACGAAGTAGAGCGACGATTCGCCGCCCTGGGCGAACTCGAACACGGTCCCCTCCCCCGTCCGGCCACGGGTGATGCCCCCGACGACGTGCCACAGCCGGTTGTTCCCGTAGAAGCCGTGGCGGCGGCTGTCGAAGACGAAGACGCTCGAGGTGTAGCGGCCCGTGACGTGCCGCAGGTCGACCACCGGGTCCACGACCTGGCCGCCCGGCTGGATGTCGTGGACGTCGACGTTCCGGGTCACCCGCACGTGAGCCCCGTTGTAGTCGAGGGTGACCCCCCGCTTGACCTCCCAGGTCCGCTTCGGCCGGTACTCGGTCTCCGGGTGGAGGTAGACCCGCGAGTACCCCCCGGCGGCGGCCTCGTCGATGGTCGATTGGACCGACCCCGGGGCGGCGAACCGGTTCCTGGGAAGCCCATCGGCGCTCGTTGGCTGGACGGGGGTCCCTTCGGCCGGGGCGTTCGTCCCGACCGGGGGTTGCAGGCCGGGGGCGCCGCTACAGCCGGCGAGGCCGACGAGGCCGGCGGCGAGCAGGCTACGGCGGGAGACCCACCTGAGCAGGGGGCGGTCGTGGGCGTCGTGGGTCGTTCGGTGATTCACGGGTCCGGGGGGCGGCTGCCGACGGCATGGGATTCCGGTGACGGCCGGTTCGTTATGGGCCGCCTTCCCCCGGGCGGCGCGGTGGCTGAGCGACGCGGTCCGGCCGGCCGTTCAGCGGCGACCACCGGTTCCGGGCACGTAGTAGAGGTCGAACCCCCCGTTGGACTGGACGCGGTCGACGCCCGGCTCGGTCGCCAGCCGACGGAAATCGCCGACGGTGTACCTGAGCTGGCGATAGACGTCCACCTCGCGGTCGTAGGCGGCCCGCGTGACGACGACGTAGCGCGCCGACGACCGGTTCCCCACGAGGCCGGCCTCGATGGCGCTCCCGGGGAGGGTTTCACCCCGCCAGGGGTGCCCGACCGTCCCCTCGACGGCGTGCCGGAACCGCCAGACGCCACCCCGGATGTTGACGACCGTCGCGTTGGGTTCGACGACGTCGAAGGCGGACCGGTAGCCGTCGAGCTGCATCCGACTCACGTCGGAGGACGCCTGGTAGACGTAGGGCGAGGCGAACGCGACCGGAACCGACAGCCCGAGCATGACGACCAGCGCGAGGGTCAGGACCGTCGTGCGCACCGACCATGGCCTGTCTACCGTCGCCTCGTCCCTCAGAATCAGGTGGTACAGCGCCACCGCCCCGAGGATGGTGACGACGGTCATCCCGATGGAGACGTACCGGTAGACGAGCCCGGAGAACGTGCCCAGGAACTGGACGGCCATGAACCCGGCGAGCGCGAACAGGCCGACCACGAACAGGTCGACGACGCCGCGCGTGGCGTCCCCGAGCCCCGAACGCCGCCCCGCGAGACACCACCAGAACAGCAGCCCGGCCAGGAGGACGAAGACGGTGCTGACCAGGAACAGCTTGAGGAACACCTCGAGGAGGCTGGCGCCGATGGCCGAGAGCGAGGCCCCGCGCTGGGCGACCTCGGCCGCGACCGGGGTCGGCTGACCCGTGACGAAGGCGACGAACGTCCGGGCGGCGACGCGGAACAGGTGGGCGTACCCCTGGTGCTGCGGGAGCGCCAGCCACCCCACGAAGACGAGCGCCAGGAACCCCGTCTGGGCGTAGACCGGCCGGAGGCTCGCGACCGAGCTCTCGGGCCACCGGCGGCGGGCCACGAACTGAGCGATGGCGACGGCGGCGAGCATGACCAGGAGCGACATCACCGCCTGGGGGTGATAGAGGAGGAGCCCGGCCGAGCTGAGGGCCAGCACCATCCCCAGCGCAGTCGGCGAGCGCCACGACCCGCGAGCCGGTGACGTGAGGTAGCGCACCAGGAGGTACACCAGCACCGCCAGGAACAGCGACGCCTCGGTGATGGGGTGGATGACCAGCTGAGTCACGACGATGTTGATGGGGAGCAGCATGAACGCCGAGAACGCCCCGACGACGGCGGCCCGGTCGCTCCCCGTCAGCGCCCAGACGGCCGCCGGAACGGCCGTGAAGAACCCGATGGCCACCATCAGGACGGCGAGCATGATGGCGCGGGGGTAGCCGACGCCGAGGGTCTGGCTCACCAGCACCGACACCGAGTGCATCCCGGGGTAGAACAGGTCGATCGGGGTGAGCCGTCCCGCGCCGAGGTCGCGCACCCAGCCCAGGTGCGACAGCGAGTCCCCGCTGGCGAAGAAGTAGTAGCCGCGGACGAGCGGGAGGCCCACGAGCGCCACGGCGGCCCCACCCCCGATGGCCGTCGCGGCCCACCGTCGTCCGCGACTCGCCGTGCCGACCGCGATGGGGGTGACGAGGAGCCAGGTGAGGCCGATGCCGGCCCAGAAGGGCCACGGCGTCGCCCGGTAGATCGACACCTCGTACCCGCCCGCCGGGTGCGCGTGGGCGACGAGGACCGCGATCGCCAGCGACAGACAGCCGACCGCGAGGGCCACCGACCCGAGCCGTCGTCTCGCGTCGGGAGCCCCCATCGACCGCACCTGGACGCATCGACCCTTGGTTATACGGTCGCTGCCCCGGCGCCGCTCGCCGGCCGCGCACGGGTCGACGGCCCGGTAAACGGGGCCTAGGCGGTCGGGCTAGTCGTCACGACGGTCGAGACGGTCGTCGCGGGTCATCGACTGGCCCTGACGTGGTACGCGCCGGGTCGGTTCCCGGCCGGCTCGCCCAGGGCCTCGAGCCCGAAGCCGGCCTCGAGGAGGAAGCGTTCGCACGCCTCGGCGGTGGCGCCGTAGCGTCGGGCCTGCTCGGGATGGAGCTCCACGTAGGCGACCTCGACCCCGTCGAGGGCCGAGCCCAGCCCGCGGAGCACGTTCAGCTCCGCCCCCTGGACGTCGATCTTCAGCAGGTCGGGCGCCGGCACGCCCCGCTCGACCAGCGTCGCCCCGCGGACGCAGTCGACGGGGAGCGGACCGGGCTCGGGCGTGAGGTGGTAGTGGCCGGCGCCGTACTCGCCCCGCCGGACGTCGGGATGGCCGAAGTCGAGGAACGCCGGCCCGTCGACGTCCGAGAGGGCAACCGGCGAGGTCCGCCAGCGCTCCGCCGGCGCGTTGGCTCGGAGGTTGTCCTCGAGCCGCGACCGGTTGCGGGGCTCCGGCTCGATGCCGACGACGAGGCCGGACGTCAGCTTCCGCGCCACGAAGCAGGCGTACACCCCGACGTTCGCGCCGACGTCCCAGCACACCTCGTCGCCCGAGACGTCGTCCAGGAGCCGGCTGATGACGCGACGCTCCCCGTGGAGCCGCGTCGCCCGCTTGTACTCGTACCAGGTCTCGGTGCGGAACGTGGCCTCGAGCCCGTCGAGGCGGGTCGTGTACCGCCAGCCCGACGGGCCCGTCCGGGCCGCCACGATGGCCCGCCGGATGGCCGGGACGACGCCGAGGGCGGTGCCCGTGCGCCAGAGTTCACGATAGGCGTCCCGGACGCGGCTCACGGCGACGGACCCCGCGGGCCACCGGGGGCGGTACCCTCGACCGAGCCGACTGGCGCCGTCACGCCTGGTCGTAGACCGACCGCCCGTTCCTCGCGTCGACCACCGTCTGGACGGTCCGGGGGACGATGCCGAGCGACGGGAGCGGGTCGGATGGGTCGAGCAGCTCCTCCCGGGTGGTGAAGAACGACCCGAGGAACGGGAGCAACGCCCCGTACTCGCCCCGTTCGAGCTTCGCCCGGAGCCAGAGGAGGTCCTGGTAGAACAGCTTGCGCTGCTTGACGTCCGTGCGGTAGCCCGGGGCGCGAGGCGCGAGCGGCGCCCCGATGAGCTGGTGGTAGTGGAGCCACGGGATCTCGACGCCGCTGTTGATGGTGAGGGCGAGCGAGCCCCAGTACCGACCGTTCACCTCGAGCAGGACGAAGTCGCCGTCGGCGGTCTCCATGAACTCGACCATGACGGGGCCCGTCCACTCGAGCGCCTCGACGACCCGCCGGGTGTAGTCCAGCATCCGGGGTTCCCAGGTCCCCTGGCGGACCGCGCCGACGCCGCCCGACAGCGGGTAGACCCGGTACTTCTTGTGCTGGAAGAACGCCAGGAGCTCGCCCTCGTCGGCGAGCCCGACCGTGCACTTCGTCTCCAGGCCGTCGACGAACGCCTGCACGAGCGGGGGGATGGTCTCGAAGGCCGGGCTGGCGTCGCGGATGGCCCGGTACCGCTCGACGAGGTCCTCGTCGGGCGAGACGTAGTTCGAACCAGAGATGCGGCTCGTGAGGCACGTCCCGTCCTCGTCGAGGACGGTCGTCCGACGCGGCTTCACGACGGCCGTGTACGTCCGGTCCTCGTCGAGCGCGGCCACCTCGTCGACCGAGGTCGGGGCGTGGGTCTCCGGACACGGGACGTCGAGGTCGGCGGCGAGCTCGAACAGGTGGCCCTTGTCGTTGGCCGTCTGGAACCGGTCCCAGTCCTCGGCCCCGACGGCCGTCCCCGTCTCCTCGAGGCGCGCCTTGTAGCGGCTCAGGAGCGTGGTCCCCAGGTCGGTCGTCGTGAACACCGCCGCGTAGTCGTTGGCCTCGAGGTGCCGATACAGGTGGTCGACGAACGCCCGCTGGTCCGCGGCCGGGTTCGGGTGGACGTACGCGCCGTCCGTGTACTTCGACA
>Ga0102944_1000859_pt1 | contig 21785 bp, 20 predicted proteins | sample SalPonD_shore_MG_FD_78172 | JGI IMG/M metagenome (GOLD analysis project Ga0102944, IMG submission 78172) | Salt pond soil microbial communities from South San Francisco under conditions of wetland restoration - Salt Pond MetaG... | ecosystem: Environmental > Aquatic > Marine > Intertidal zone >...
GCGCGCGCCACCCTGAGCCTGGGTGGTCGCGACTACCGCATATACCGCCTGGACGCGGTGGCGAGCGCCGAGCAGATCGGGCGCCTGCCCTTCTCTCTCAAGGTGCTGCTCGAGAATCTGCTGCGCCACGAGGACGGCGAGACCGTCACCCGCGACGACGTCGAGGCCCTCGTCAACTGGGATCCGAAGGCGGAGCCCTCGCATGAGATCGCGTTCACACCGGGGCGCGTGATCCTCCAGGATTTCACCGGCGTGCCTGCGGTGGTCGACCTGGCGGCCATGCGCGAAGCCATGCGGGCGCTCGGCGGGGACCCGGAGCGCATCAATCCGCTGTCTCCGGCGGAGCTGGTGATCGATCACTCGGTGCAGGTGGACGTGTACGGTTCCGCCCAGTCCCTCGCCCGCAACAACGAGATCGAGTTCGAGCGCAACAAGGAGCGCTACCAGTTTTTGCGCTGGGGGCAGCAGGCGTTCGACAACTTCAAGGTCGTGCCGCCGAACACGGGGATCGTGCACCAGGTCAACCTCGAATACCTGGCGCGCGTGGTCTTCGGGGAAAAGAAGGACGGTGTCCTGCAGGCCTATCCGGATACGCTCGTGGGCACGGACTCGCACACGACGATGATCAACGGGCTCGGCGTGCTCGGCTGGGGTGTGGGCGGAATCGAGGCCGAGGCGGCGATGCTCGGGCAGCCGATCACGATGCTCATCCCCCAGGTCGTCGGATTCCGCCTTACCGGCAGCCTGCCCAAGGGCGCCACGGCCACCGACCTGGTGCTGACGGTCACGGAGATGCTGCGTCAAAAGGGCGTTGTGGGCCGGTTCGTGGAGTTCTTCGGTGACGGCCTGTCGCACCTGCCGCTGGCCGACCGCGCGACCCTGGGCAACATGTCCCCCGAGTTCGGCAGTACCTGCGCGATCTTCCCGGTGGACCGCGAGACGCTGCGGTACCTGGAGCTCACGGGCCGCAGCGAGGAGCAGATCGAGCTGGTCGAGACGTACGCACGCGAGCAGGGGCTCTGGCGCGATGACGGCGATGCCGACTCGGAATACACCGACATCATCGAGCTGGACCTCGGCGACGTCGAGCCCAGCATCGCCGGGCCGAAGCGGCCGCAGGACCGGATGCCGCTGCGTACCGCCAGGAAGACCTTCCACAATCACCTGGAGCCGATGCTCGAGGACCGCGCGAATCGCTCCTGCAACGAGGCGCGGTTCGAGGAGGAAGGCGGTGCCGCGGCCGTCGGCAGCATACAGACCGAGCCCCGCGGGACGGCCGAGGTCGACATGGACGACCAGCACTTCGAGCTCAACGACGGCGACGTGGTGATCGCGGCCATCACCAGCTGCACCAACACGTCGAACCCCGCGGTGATGATCGGTGCCGGCCTGCTCGCCCGAAATGCACTCGAGCGCGGACTGCCGGTCAAGCCGTGGGTGAAGACCAGCCTGGCTCCGGGCTCGAAGGTCGTGACCGATTACCTCGAGCGAACGGAGCTGCTCGACGACCTCGAACAGCTGGGCTTCTACGTCGTCGGTTACGGGTGCACGACGTGCATCGGCAACTCGGGCCCGCTGCGCCCCGAGATCAGTGACGCCATCCACGACCACGACCTCGTGTGCTGCTCGGTGCTTTCGGGCAATCGCAACTTCGAGGGCCGCATTCATCCCGACGTGCGCATGAACTTCCTGGCGTCGCCGCCGCTGGTGGTGACCTATGCCCTCGCGGGCACAATGGACGTCGACCTGCAGAAGGATCCGCTCGGGCAGGACAAGGAAGGCAAGGATGTATTCCTGGCGGACATCTGGCCCAGTCCGCAGGAAATTCAGGAAATGATCACGAAGCACATCAACGCCGGCATGTTCACGGCCAGCTACGGCAGTGTCTTTGGCGGCGACGAGCACTGGAACAGCCTCGAGATTCCGGAAGGTGAGCTGTACGACTGGGATCCGAAGTCCACGTACGTGAAGAACCCACCGTTCTTCGAGGGCATGAGCGTGGAGCAGCCCGCTCTCGGCCACATCGAGGGCGCGCGCGTGCTCGCCCTGCTGGGCGACAGCGTGACCACGGACCACATCTCTCCCGCCGGTGCCATCGCCAAGAGCAGTCCGGCCGGCGAATGGCTGATGGACCAGGGCGTGGAGCCGCGCGATTTCAACTCCTACGGCTCTCGCCGGGGCAATCACGAGGTGATGATGCGCGGCACCTTCGCCAATATCCGCCTGCGCAACCTGCTCGCGCCGGGAACCGAGGGTGGCGTCACGAAGCACCAGCCGAGCGGCGAGCAGATGTGGATCTACGATGCTGCCATGCGCTACCGGGGAGACGGCGTTCCGCTGGTGGTGCTCGCCGGAAAGGAGTACGGCACGGGCTCCTCGCGCGACTGGGCGGCGAAGGGCACGAAGCTGCTCGGCGTCGAGGCGGTGATCGCCGAGAGTTTCGAGCGCATTCACCGCTCCAACCTCATCGGCATGGGCGTGCTGCCCCTGCTCTTTCAGGATGGCCAGAACGCCGAATCGCTGGGTCTCGATGGCACCGAGACATACTCGATCGAGGGCCTCGAGACGGGCAACGAGCGCGAAGTGACCGTGAAGGCCCAGCCGGAATCCGGCAAGGCGGTCGAGTTCAAGGCGCAGGTCGGCCTGCTCACGCCGAAGGAGCGCGAGTACTACCGGCACGGTGGCATCCTGCACTACGTCCTGCGGCAGATGGTCAGTACCGCAAAGGAGCCCGCGTAGCCCAAATGGCGGAGACGGATGCGAGACTGCGAGAGGCCATCGACCGCTTTCGTGAGCTGCTCGACGAGGCGAGAGGCTCCGATCTGCGTGAGCCGACGGCGATGACGCTGGCCACGGCCGATGGCAACGGCCGCCCGAGTGCTCGCACGGTCCTGCTCAAGGACGTCGACGAGCGCGGGTTCGTGTTCTACACGAACCGCGACAGCCGCAAGGGCCGCGCGCTCCGCGACAACCCGCGCGCCGCCCTGCTCTTCTTCTGGCAGCCCCTGATGCGCCAGGTGAAGATCGAGGGCCGCGTGGAGGACGTGACCGACGCCGAGGCCGATGCCTACTGGGTCACCCGGGCGCGGGAGAGCCAGTTGGGCGCGTGGGCCTCGCGCCAGTCGGAGCCGCTCGCGAGCCGGGAAGAGCTCGAGGCGCGCCTCGGCAGCCTGCGCGAGCGCTACCGCGACCTGGACGTGCCGCGACCGCCGTACTGGTCCGGGTTCCGTGTACGCCCCGATCGCATCGAGTTCTGGCACGAACGCGAGTTCCGCCAGCATGAGCGCGAGTGCTACTGGCAGGATGGCGAACGCGAATGGCAATGGACACTGCTGAATCCTTGAGCCCGGCTACGCGATGAAGATGCACCAGGCGAACTTCCCCGTCACCACGCGGGAGCGTTCCACGCACGAAGTGACCACCGAGGTGAACGAGATCGTGCGGGCAAGCGGCATCCGGGCGGGCCTCGCGCACGTCTTCCTGCACCACACCAGCGCCTCCCTGATGCTCTGCGAGAACGCCGATCCGGACGTGCGCCGTGACCTGGAGGCGTTCTTCTCCCGGCTGGTCACCGACGGGGATGCGCGGTTCGCGCATCGCGCCGAGGGCGACGACGACATGTCGGCACACGTTCGCACCGTGCTGACCCATTCGGACCTCACCGTGCCGGTGACCGACGGGCAGCTCGCGCTCGGGATCTGGCAAGGCATCTACGTCTGGGAACACCGTTACCGGGGTTACCGGCGGCGGCTCACGGTCACGGTGCACGGGGACTGATCTGCAGTGAGCGGCAAGCAGGAACATCGCGAGACCGTGCTGGTCACCGGCGCGAATCGCGGCCTCGGGCTGGAATTCGCTCGCCAGTGGCTTGCCGAGGGCGCGTGCGTCTTCGCCGGCTGTCGCCGACCCGACCGGGCAGATGCACTGGCCCAGCTTGCCGGGGATCCGGACCACGAGCTGCACGTGCTTTCGCTGGATGTCACGGACCAGGCATCCGTGGACGCGGCGGTTGCCGAGGTGCGCGAAACGGCGCCCTGCCTCGACGTGCTGGTCAACAACGCCGGCGTGTCACCGCACGGCGAAGAGTTCTCGAACGTGCAGGCCGATGCGATGCTGGGGGTGATGCACGTGAACGCGGTTGCGCCGCTGATCGTCGCGCAACGGTGTCACGCCCTGCTCCGGCAGAGTCCGCATCCGCGGATCGTCAACATTTCGTCGTCGATGGGCTCGCTGGCGAAGAAGGACTATGGCCGCCACTACAGCTATTCGGCCAGCAAGGCCGCGCTCAACATGCTGACACGGGCCGCCGCCGCCGACCTGCGCAATGACGGGATCGTCGTCGTCGCCCTGCATCCTGGCTGGGTACAGACCGACCTGGGCGGGAGCCAGGCGACGCTGAGTCCGCGCGAATCGGTTGCCGGTCTTTTGCAGGTGATCGCGGCGCTGACGCCGGAGAAATCGGGGCACTTCCTGACCTGGAACGGCGACGAGCAGCCCTGGTAACAGGCCGCGCCACGGGTGGCCGCGTGCACGCCGGCCTCAAGCCGCGCGCCCCTTCAGCCCCTTCTCCTCGAGCCAGGCGCGGTTGAACAGGCGCGACTGGTAACGCGAGCCCCCGTCGCACAGGATCGTCACGACCGTGTGACCGGGTCCGAGGTCACGCGCCACCCGGACCGCGGCCGCCACGTTCAAGCCGCTCGACCCGCCCAGGAACAGGCCTTCCTCGTGCAGCAGGCCGTAGACCATGTCGACCGTTTCCTGGTCGCCGGGCATGACGGCGTCGTCGATGGGCGTACCTTCGAGGTTCCGTGTGATGCGACTGGTCCCGATGCCCTCGGTGATCGAGCCGTCGCCGACCGGCTTGAGCTCGCCGTGGTGGACCCAGTGATAGAGCGCGCTGCCCGGGGGATCCGCCAGCACGATCCGCACGCCCGCGTTCTGCTCCTTCAGGTGGCGCGCGACGCCGCCGAGCGTGCCGCCGGTGCCGGTCGCCGCGACGAAGGCATCCACGCGTCCGTCCGTCTCCCGCCAGATCTCGGGTCCGGTCGTCCGGTAATGCGCATCGCGGTTGGCCGTGTTGTCGAACTGCCCGGCGTAGATCGCGTTATCCCTTTCCTCTGCCAGGCGACGGGCGACGTGCTGGTAGTTCCCCGGGTCCTTGTAGGGCTTCGCCGGGACGGCGCGCACCTCGGCCCCGAGTGTGCGCAGCAACTCGATCTTTTCCTGCGACTGCGTTTCGGGGATGACTATGATGCAGCGATACCCGCGCTCGTTGCAGATGTGCGTGAGCCCGATGCCCGTGTTGCCGGCCGTGCCCTCGACGACGGTCCCGCCCGGGACCAGTTCGCCGGCGGCCTCGGCCGCGTCCAGGATGCCCATCGCGGCACGGTCCTTCACCGACCCACCGGGGTTGAGAAACTCCGCCTTGCCGAGAATCTCGCAGCCCGTCTCCTCGGAGAGCCTCGGCAGGCGAATCAGCGGCGTGTTGCCGACGGTACCGGTGAATCCCTGGGTAATCTGCATCACGACTCCTGGCGGTAGGGGTTCTCGAGGGCATCGATCAGGCGGTGGAGCGCCTGCCGGACCTGGCGCTCGTCGCAGCCGATGATCACGGCGTCCTCCAGCGCGTCCTGTGCGACACCACGCAGTTCGTCGATGTTCTCGTTGAGCACGCGCAGCTTCTCGCGACACCCGAGAGGACGGCCGGCCGGATCATGCCAGTCGGGTGGCTGGTATTCGGACATCGCGGGAAGGCGCGGTCTGCGCGAATCTGGACGATGTCGAAATGGTACGGCCGGCGCGGGCGAGCGACAACCGACGCCCGCCCGCGGTGCGGACGGTCGGGGCGGAATGAATTGAATCCGCGGCGGGTATCCTTGCGTAGCTCCGGTATTGCGTCTCGGCGCGGGCACGGGAGTGCGCGGTCGCCGGGGGCGGAGTACCACCCGCGGGCGGCATGGGGATTCGCTCGTTCATGGATTCCATATGACTTTAAATGTAATCCATAACCCATTGTATGAAAAACCAATATTGTGCAACTCCAGCATCGGAGATGCGGCGCTGGCCCCCTGCGCCGACGCGACGCGGTACCGTGACGCCCGGGTGGCTCGGCGCCCGCAACTCCGGCATCGTTCGCCCGACGTACGCGAGGACCAGGGAATGAGGCATCCGCTCCGCCGTTTCTCCGGGACACTGCTGATCAGTGTGGCGCTGCTGGCCGGCGGTTGCAGCCTGATGCGGTTCTTCTGGGACCAGGTACCGGATGCCGTCGTCGCGCGGGCGGATGACTGGCTGGACCTGGATCCGAATGGCGAGCGCGCATTGCGCGCCCGCGTCGAACCGTGGCTGGAGCGAGTTCGGCGCGAAGACCTGCCACGCTATGCCGATTTCCTTCGTGGCCTGGCCGCGCGCACGGCCGACGGCTTTGACACGGCCGATGCGGCCTGGGCACAGCGGCGGGTCGACACCTTGTACGCCGACGCGGTGCAAGGCGCACTGGACTGGATCGTGCCGACGCTGCTCGACCTGACGCCATCGCAACGCCATCACCTGGCGCTACGCTTCCGCGAGCGCAACACCCGCTATCGCGATACCTACCTGCAGGTATCACGCCGCGACCGGTCGCGCGCCATCGCCCAGCGTATCGTGCACCAGGTCGAGCGCTGGACCGGCAAGCTCGATGTCCGGCAGGTCGCGCTGGTCGAGGACGGCGCCGCGAAGCTGCCGGACAACGCGCAGGCCTGGTATCACTATCGATTGCGCATGCAGGCCGGCCTGCTCGCCCTTCTCTCGAAACCCGATCCGCGGGGCGCGGCGGTCCGCCAGCAGTTGCAGGCGTGGCTGGTCGCGCGCGGCGCGCGACAGTCGGGCGACCTGGCGCAGACGGACGCCTTCCGCGAAAGGCTCGCGGCGCTCCTGGTTCGCCTGGCAGGGACGTTGTCTGCCACGCAGCGCGCGGACGCGGTCCGTGGCTTCCGCAACCTGGCCGCGCAACTCGACGAGGTCGCCGCGGGTGCGAATCCGGCCGACATGACGCCCGCGACGAACTGATCGCTGATCAGCGCAACCCACGCCGCTACAATACCGTGATCCATGGAGTGCGGAGCGGGCACGATGCGCGCGTACGATTTCGTTACGCTGGACGTATTCACCGAGACGCCGTTCGAGGGCAATCCTCTCGCCGTCCTGCCGGACGCGACGGGCCTGGATCCGGGCCTGATGCAACGCATCGCCGCGGAGTTCAATCTTTCCGAAACGGCCTTCGTCCTTCCCGGCTCGCCACCGTCCGTGCGCATATACACGCCAAGGGAGGAGCTCCCGTTCGCGGGACACCCCACGATTGGCACCGCGCACGCGCTCGTGCGCGCCGGGACGCTCGATCCGTCCGGGCCCGAGGGTGCCGCGCTCGTCGAAGCCGCCGGCACCGTACGGCTCACGCGCGACGAGGCGCTGGCGCCGGGCGCGATCTTCCTCCATGCGCCGGTGGACCCGGCGCGTGGCCCGGACCTCCCGGAACCCGGCCTCCTGGCCGGCATGCTCCGGCTCGCGGCGTCGGACCTGCATCCGCATTGGCCACCGGAAGCGTGGTCGGCCGGCGTACCCTTCGCCTGCATCGCGCTGCGCGACCCGGCGCTCCTTGCCCGGATTGCGTTCGACGTGAGCACGTGGACACAGCTCCTGCGGGGAACCCGGGCCGAGAAGGTGTACGTGTTCGCGCCGGGCGCCGCCCCCGGGCAAATTGCGGCCCGGATGTTCGCACCCTCGCTGGGGATCGGCGAAGATCCCGCGACCGGCGCAGCCGCGGTGGCGCTGGCCGGGTACCTCGCACGGCACGCGGGACCGCCGGAGCCTGACACGCGCGTGGATTGGGAGATCGCCCAGGGCACGCACATGGGGCGCCCCAGCCGACTCCTGCTGCAGTACGGGGTCACCGCCGGCGGTGCCGCCAGCGTGCGCCTCGGTGGGCACGCGGTGGTGGTCTCCGAGGGCCGTCTGCTCCTCCCCGCAGCGAACTGACGGCGACGACGTTCATGCCCTTGGCGGAACTGGCCATTCTCGCCTGCGCCATCCTGCTCTGGGCGGCGTTGTCGCGTCCACTCGCGACCGCACCGCTGACGCCGACACTGGTTTTCGTGTTCGTCGGGCTGGTGGTCGGGCCGGCCGGGCTGGCGGTCGCCGGATTCACGCTCCAGGACACCACGGTGCACCTGCTGGTCGAGCTCACCCTGATGCTCGTGCTGTTCACCGATGCCGCGCGCATCCGCCTCGACGTGCTCAGCCACGAGGCCAGCTTGGCCTCCCGCCTGTTGCTGCTCGGCCTGCCGCTGACCGTGGTCACGGGCACTGTGCTCGCGCGGTGGCTGTTTCCCGGCTGGAGCTGGGCGGAGTGCGCCCTGCTGGGCGCGATCCTGGCGCCGACGGACCCGGCGCTGGCCCAGGCCGTCGTGCTGCGTACCGACGTGCCGGGCCGGGTGCGCGATGCGCTGAACGTGGAGAGCGGACTCAACGATGGTCTGTGCCTGCCGCTGGTCGTGGTGTTCGCCAGCCTGGCGGGGGCCATGTCCGGGCGGCTGGAGCCCGCCACGAGCTGGGCCCTGTTCGCCGCCGCGCAGTTGCTGCTCGGCCCGGCGGCCGGGCTGGTCATCGGGTTCGCCGGCGCCCGCACGGTCGAACGTGCCGTGGAGGCCAACCACGTCACCGGCGACTTCCGGCGACTGTCTACCGTCGGTCTCGCCCTGCTCGCGTTCGCGGGCGCCGGGCTGATCGGTGGCAACGGGTTCCTGGCGGCGTTCGTCGCCGGACTCACGGTCGCCCGCGCGGCGCCTGCCCTGCGGACATCGATTCGCACATTCGGCGCGAGCGAGGGTGAACTGCTGGCATTGCTGACGTTCATGGTATTCGGTGCCGCCCTGCTGCCGCAGGCACTCGCACGCGCCAACGCCACCACCATCGCCTACGCGCTGGGCAGCCTTACGCTCGTCCGCATGCTGCCCGTGGCCGTGGCCCTGGCCGGAACCGGGCTGCGTCCGGCCACGATCCTGTTCCTCGGCTGGTTTGGCCCACGGGGCATCGCGTCGGTACTGTTCGGCCTGCTCGTGCTGCCGCAGGCGGAACACCTGCCCCCTGCCCTCGTGGCCACTGTCTTCCTGACGGTCGCGCTGAGCATCGTGGCGCACGGGATGACCGCGGGGCCCCTTTCCCGCCGATACGCGCGCCACCTGTCCGGGCAGGCACGGCACCGGCCTGGCGGGCGCGAGCATGGACCGGCGCTGAACGTGCCGCCGCGGTCGGGGCATTCACGCGTCCCGAGGTAGTAGCGACCGCGCGGCGGCACGCCACGAACGCGCCTTATCGAACGATAAGCGCGCGCGTCTCGGACCCACACGGCACCTTCGCTACACTCGCGCGGCAAGCCTCCCGCGACGTTCGTCGCGCAGTCCGGACGCTTTCGGAGAATGCCGTGGCCATCACCCTGACCCTTGACGAGGTGCAATCCCTCGCGCGCCGAATTCTCGTCGCCTGCAACACGCGGCCTGATCACGCAGAATCCGTGGCCCGCTCCGTCGCGGCCAGCGAGGCTGACGGTATCCACAGCCATGGCCTCGCACGGCTGCCGACGTACTGCGAACATGCGCGTGTCGGCAAGATCGACGGCCATGCCGATCCCGTGCTCGAGCAATTGTCCGCGGCTGCCGTCCGGGTCGATGCGCGCGACGGTTTTGCCCACCCGGCCATTGACCTCGGACTCCCGCGGCTGGTGTCACTTGCGAGAGAGTCCGGGATCGCCGCGCTGGCCGTCACGAATTCCTGCAACTGCGGCGTGTGCGGCTACCACGTGGAGCGAATCGCGCAGTCCGGCCTGGTCGCGCTGGGTTTCGTGAACGCGCCGGCCTCGGTCGCGCCCTGGGGCGGCCGCCAGCCGGTGTTCGGCACCAATCCGCTTTCGTTCGCCGCCCCGCGCCCCTCCGGCCCGCCCCTCGTGATCGACCAGTCCTCGTCCGTGGTCGCCAAGAGCGAGCTGGTGGTCCACAAGCGCAGAAACGAACCGATACCCGAGGGCTGGGCGCTGGACGCCAACGGCTCTGCCACCACCGACCCGGCGGCCGGACTCCAGGGTTCCATGGTGCCGATGGGTGGCTACAAGGGTGCGGGCATTGCGCTGATCGTGGAGATCATGGCCGCCGCCATGACCGGGGCGACCTTCGCCATGCATGCCTCCTCGTTTGCGGACAACGAGGGTGGGTCGCCCCGCACGGGCCAGTTTTTCATTGCGCTCGATCCGGGGCGCTTCGCCGGTGCCGCATTCGGCGAGCGGCTGGAAGAACTTCTCGTGGCGATCGAGGGCCAGGCAGGCGCCCGGCTACCCGGACAGGGCCGGCTGAGTGCACGGGAACGCACGCGCCGCGACGGGATCACGATCGACGAGGCGCTGCACGAGCAGATCGAAGGCTACCTGGGCGATTGAACGACGACGCGGACCCGGGCTTGCGCCCGGGCCCGCGTATCGATTTGTTGCGAATTGCCCTGTCTGTGAGGACTACTGAGACTGCTGGACCTGCTGCCAGAGCTCGTTGAAGGTCTTCTGCTGCTCCCCGGCAATCGCCGGCGTGAAGTGCAGGCGCTTCAGCTCGTCTTCGGTCGGGTTGATGATATGCGACTTGAACGCGTCCGAGAGCATGGGGCGCGCGGCCGCATTCGGCGTCGCATACATCGTCCAGTTCGATAGTTCGGCACCGATCTTCGGGTCGAGGATGAAGTTGATGAACTTCATGGCGAGATCCGGATGCGGCGCGTTCGCCGGCACGGCCATGTTGTCCACCCACAGCTCGGAGCCTTCCTTCGGGATGATGTAACGCAGGTTCTTGAACGTGTCCGGATCCTCCTTGGCGGACTTTCGGAAGTCGCCGTTATAGGCGAACCCGGCCGAGATCACGCCCCGTGAAAGCTGCCGAAGCGCGGGCGTGCCGTCGACGAAGCCGGTCATGTTCTTGCGTTTCTTCGTCGAGATCAGCAGCTTGGCCGCCGCAACCCAGTCGTCCTTCTTCGTGCACGCGAAGCCGCGGCCGAGATACGCGCACGCGGCCTCGAACAGATCGCGCCCGCTCCCGCCGATCAGGGCGAACGGATAATCCGGGTTCACCTTCGGATCGAACAGGATGCCCCAGCTCTGGGGTGCGTCCTTGATCTTGGAGGCGTCATACGCGAGCCCGGTCGTGCCCCACTGGTACGCCGCGGTGTACTGGTTGCCGGGGTCGAACGGCGGGTTCACGAAATTCGGGAGCAGGTTCTTCAGGTTCGGAATCTTGTCGTGGTCGAGCTTGTGCAGCAGCCCCTGGTGGATCATTTTCGGAATCTGGTAGTTTGAGGGCACCACGATGTCGTACTGCGACGAACCGCCCGCGTGCAGCTTCGAGATCATCTCGGCATTCGAGGCATAGTAGTTCTGAACGACCTTGACGTCGTACTTGGCCTCGAATTGATCGACAATCTTGGGATTGAGGTATTCGTTCCAGTTGAAGATGTACAGCGTATTGTCCTGCGCGGCTGATGCAGGGCCGCCGATCAGCATCGCGGCCATCCCGGCCAGAATCACTCCGACCAGGTGGTACCCCGTCGAACGCGAATGACGCCTGAGCATTTGCAGCCTCCAGTTTGGGCGCGGTTGGTTGGGATCGAAAGTCATCCTTACTCGGCCCGGTATGGGTGTCAAGAATCATGTTGGCGGCTTTTCTTGACGAGGCTTTCCCGGAAGTGGTCCGCTTGTGCAAGAAATGAGTTGCACGTCGGCCCGATGTGCGCGCGTGGCCCCGTGCAGCGTTCCCCTACCCTCCTACACGGGCGCCCTTTGACCTGAGCGACCCGTGGACCAGGATTCCCGGCCGTCGGCCGCGCCGGCGTGACACCGGGGCATGCGTTGCGCGCCGGCGATCCGGGCGATGGCATCGGGACATCGGAAATGTCGAGGTGGCGCGTGGTCGATGCGTCCGGATGGAATTACGCATGGCGCATCGCATTCCGGCCCGCAGCACGTCGCGGACTGGTGGTGCGCTGCTGCCTTGGGCTACTCGTGCTCGTGACGCTGCGACACGCGAGGAGCCCCCGGGGCCGCGCGGCGCGTCACGACACCGAGCTGCCGCCGACGCAGGACCAGCACCACGAGAGCCGCGGCCCAGACGCCGCACGCCAGCCCGAACCCGAGCCCGTCGTCGGATGGGCCGGCCGCCGAAAAGACGTCGACGAGCACGATCCCGGTCGCCAGCGCCAGGGCCAGCAGCGCCCCGACGGCCTGCGTCCTGGGCACGACGATGAGGATGGCGGTAGCGAGCTCCACGAGGCCCACGCCGAACTGGCCGGGCATGCCGCCCGATTGGCCGACGGTGCCGATCAGCAGGAGCGGGACGCGTCCGGGATCGGCCACGCCCGGCAGGCTCGACAGGACCGACAGCACGAAGACGACCACGATGTACACAGCAAGGACCCATGGAAGTCCCCGCTGCAGATTGTTATCCATGTAACAGACCCCGGATCGATGTAATCGTTATGATTGGTCCGGATCCGGCCCCCTCCGGGCCGTGGATCACCTTTAGGGACGATCCTGGTCCGGGAAAAGTTCCCTCGCCCGGACCGGCACGGCGTCAGATCACGGGCGTCTCCCGGTAGGTACCCCAGGTCTCCCGCAGCGTTTCCACGATGTCGCCCATCGAGGCGCCGGCCCGCACCAGGTCGATGGTGACCGGCATGATATTGTCGGACTCGTCCTCGGCGATCTCGCGCAGCCGCTCCAGCAACTGCTGGACCCGGACCTCGTCGCGATCGCCGCGCACGCGACGGAGGCGCTCGATCTGGCGCCGCTCGGTCTCGGGATCGTGCGGGTGGGTTTCCACCTCGGGGTCACCCCCTTCCTCGACGAAGCAGTTCACCGCGATGACGGGCCGATCGCCACTCGCCTTGCGGATCGCGAACTCGTACGCGGAATCGGAGATCCCGCGCTGGAAGTAGCCGTCATCGATGCACTGGATCGTGCCGCCGAGCTCCTCGACCTCGTCCAGGATGCGGAAGACTTCCTCCTCGATCCGGTTGGTCAGATTCTCCACGTACCACGACCCTCCGATCCCGTCGACGACATCCGTGACACCGGTTTCGTGGGCGATGACCTGCTGCGTGCGCAGCGCGATCTTCATCGCCTCCTCCGTGGGAATGGCGTAGGCCTCGTCCAGGCCGTTCGTGTGCAACGACTGCGCGCCGCCGAGCACGGCGGAGAGCGCCTGGAACGCGGTCCGCACGATGTTCACCTTCGGCTGGGCCTTGGTCAGTGTCGCGGCCGCCGTCTGTGCATGGAAGCGCAGGCGGCAGGATTCCGGCTTCTCTGCCCCGAAGCGCTCGCGCATGATGCGCGCGTAGACACGCCGTGCGGCACGGAACTTCGCGATCTCCTCGAAGAAGTCCGCCTGGCTCACGAAGAAGAATGACAGGCGCGGGGCGAAGTCGTCGACCGCCACGCCTGCCTTCACCGCTTCCTGCACGTACTGGATGGTGCTGGCCATCGTGTAGGCCACTTCCTGGATGGCCGTCGCACCGGCCTCCGAGATGTGGTACCCGGAAATGTTCAGCGGGTTGTATCGCGGCAGATGCTGCGCACCGTACGTGATGCAGTCCCGCACGATCCGAAGCGATGGGCGTACCGGGTAGATCCATTCCTTCTGCGCCATGTATTCCTTGAGAATGTCGTTCTGGATCGTCCCCGACAGTTTCGTCAGATCGAAACCACGCGTTTCCGCGACGGCGATGTACATGGCGTACAGGATCCACGCGGAGGGATTGATCGTCATCGAGACCGATATCCTTTCCAGGTCGATGCCATCGAACAGGTCCTCCATGTCCGCCAGCGTGTCGATGGCAACACCCTCACGACCAACCTCGCCGGCGCTCATCTCGTGATCGGAGTCGTAGCCCATCAACGTGGGCATGTCGAAGTCGACCGACAGGCCCGTCTGTCCCTGTTGCATGAGATAGTGGAAGCGGCGGTTGGTGTCCTGCGCCGTCCCGAAGCCGGCGATCTGGCGCATGGTCCACGTCCGGCCACGGTACATCGTCGGATACGGCCCGCGGGTGAACGGGTAGCGTCCGGGCAGTCCGACGTCCGACCAGGCGAGCCCGGCGTTGTCGACGGGCGTGTAGGTCCGCTCGACGGAGAGGCCGGCCCCGGTGCGGAACGCATCCCGCCGCTCCGGCGCCCGGGCCACGAAGGCCGCGACCTCCCGGCGTTCCCAGTCAGCGCATTCGTCATCAATGCGCTTGAGTTCTTCTTCACTGAACAGGGTCTGCTGTCGACTCATGGTGGATCCTCGATTGAAGCGCGGCCAGCAGCTCACGGGCGCCGGTATGGGGATCGGTCTCGCGCCGGCTGACCCGGTCCAGGACGTCGGCCAGCTCCGCCTCCCGCTGGCGGCGGAAATCCTCGCGCACGAGCCCTTCGGCGATCTTGAGCATGCGCGTGGCCGCGATCTGGCTGCGCTTGCCGTCGAGCGCCCCGGACTCGGCCAGAAAGGCCTGGTGACGGTCGATGGCGTCGCGCAGCTCGTCGAATCCGGTAGCCCGTTCTGCGCTCGTTGCAATCACCGGCGTATACCAGCTGTCCGCGCCCTCGGGCATGCTCATCATGAGCATGTTCTTGATCTCCGAAACCGCCTTGCCGGCATCGGGGCGATCCGCCTTGCTGACCACGTGGACATCCGCGATTTCCAGAACGCCGGCCTTGATCGCCTGGATGTCGTCGCCGAGGCCGGGCGCGGACACCACCACGGTCGTGTGCGCGGCCTGCACGACGTCGACCTCGTCCTGCCCGACGCCGACCGTCTCGATCAGGATGATGTCGAGGCCGGCGGCATCGAGGATGTCCACGGCATCGAGACTGGCACGGGCCAGGCCACCCAGCGCTCCGCGCGTGGCCATGCTGCGGATGAATACGCCCGGATCCTCGACCAGGTCGGACATGCGGATGCGGTCGCCGAGAATCGCGCCGCCCGAGAACGGGCTGGACGGGTCGATGGCCACGATGCCGACGCGCCGACCGTCGGCCCGGATCGTGCGTGCGAGCTGGGAGACCAGGGTCGACTTGCCCGATCCGGGCACGCCCGTGATGCCGACGACGTGGGCGCGGCCGGTGGACTGGTACAGTTCGGCCAGTGCCGGACGGCATTCCTCCTCTCCGGCTTCCACGCGGGTGATGAGCCGTGCTGCGGCGCGCAGGTTGCCGTCACGCACGCGCGCCGCCAGCTCGGTCGAAGGCACGGGGGCGGACACGCCTAGTTGCCCTGTTCGTCGCGCAGGCTTCGATAGAGGTCGCGATCCTCGATGACGCGCCGCGCCTTGAAGTCGGTACGGGGGAACGTGCCGGCGGCGACCATCTCGATGGCCACACGCAGACCGAGCATCCGCTCCAGGTCGTGCCTGGCCTGCCGGCTGAAGATCTCGATCGCATCCGGGCCGCGGGCCTCGATTTCCCGACTGGGCTCGAGGCGGATCAGGAGCTCGTCCATGGCCCCCTCGCGCGTGATCACGATCCGGTGCTCGCCGCCGTATCCCTCCATCCGGTTGAGCGTGGCGTGGATCTCGCTCGGGTAGACGTTTTCGCCCCGTACCTGGAACATGTCATCGATGCGTCCGTATATGCCGCGGGGCAGGCGCGGGTACGTGCGTCCGCAGGGATTGTTCTCGAGCACCCAGTGCGTGAGATCGCCGGACTTCAGGCGGATCATCGGTTGCGAAATGCGCTCGAGGTTCGTGTACACCGGCGTGCCCTGCTGGCCATAGGGAACGCGGCGGTCCGTCTCCGGGTCGCAGACCTCGGTGTAGACGAGGTCCTGCCACAGGAGCATGCCGTCGGTCTCGGCACTGCCCGCACCGTTCATCCATGGCGTGACCTCGGCCATGGTGCCCGAGTCGACCACGTGAGCACCGAAGATTTCCTCGATGCGATCGCGGATGCCGGGAATCGACCCGCCGGGCTCCCCGGAGAAGAACATGGTCCTGAGACCGAATTCCCGCGGGTCGACGCCCTCCTCCTCGGCAATCTCGGCCAGGCGCAGCGCGTAGGACGGCGTCGCGTAGAAGCCGGCCGGTTTCATCATGCGCAGCCACGTCACGGCGCGCTGTGTCATGCCCGGCGCTCCCGCACCGAACGGAAAGGTCTTGCAACCCAGCCGCTCTGCGCCGGCGAGCGTGCCCCATGACCCCATGTACAGGCTGAAGACCGAGGCGATGAACACCGTGTCGCCCGGGCGCAGCCCCATGCCCCACATCACGCGGGCATGGTTGTTGGCAATCGTCTTCCAGTCGCGCTTGCCGATCCCGAACACGGTGGGGCGTCCGGTGGTGCCCGATGTACCGTGGATGTGGTGCACCTCGCTCGGGTGCACGCACAGGTAGTCGCCGAACGGCTCGTGCCGGGCCTGCGCCTCACGCAGGTCCTGCTTGGTGATCACGGGCACCCGTTCGAAATCGTCCAGCGAGCGCACGTGGTCCGGGTGGACACCGGCCTCTTCCCACTTGCGCCGGTAGAACGGCGCATTGTCCCACGCGTAGCGCATGACCTCGCGAAGGCGCTCGACGATCGCCGCATCGCGTGCCCCGGGGTCCATCGTCTCGCGTTGCGGGAACCAGCAGCGGTCTTCCGTATCGGGAAAGTACTCGTCGTCGTACGCGGGGGGGAACTGCCAGTACTCCATACTCTCGCCTCCTCGCCGGGAGCGTCGGATCAGCGATTCATCGCGGCCCGCGCTCGGCCACGAGCTCGCGGAACGCCCGGGTGATGTCCTCGGGTGGGGTGTCCTGCAACAGGATCTTGCGCACGCCGATGCCGGTGAGCTTCTCCACGTCGTCGTCGGGAATCACGCCACCCGCGGCCACGATGATGTCGCCGGCATCGTTCTCATCGAGCGCCTTCATGATGCGCGGGAAGACGGTCATGTGCGCGCCCGACAGGATGCTGACCCCGAGGATGTCGACGTCCTCCTGCACGGCGGCCGCGACCACCTCCTCGGGCGTGCGGTGAAGACCCGAGTACACCACGTCCATCCCGGCGTCCCGCAACGCGCGGGCAACGACCTTCACGCCGCGGTCATGCCCGTCCAGGCCCACCTTCGCCAGCAGTACCCGGATGTTTCCGCTCGTTTCTTCCGTCATCGGTTGCGCGCCTCCGTCGATCACGCGTCAGTCACCGGGGTGGCCGCCGCCGGCCACCGCGGGTACCCGGGCCACTGCGTGCTCGAACCACGCTGCGGCACGCTCCACGTGGGCGCGCGCGTGGGCTTCCGCAGCCTCCGCGTCGCCCTGGCGTACAGCGCTCAGGATGGCCTCGTGGTCATGCCACACCTGTTCCTGGTTCCGATTGTTACCGAGGATGTGCTGCATCACCCGGCGCGTGTGGTTCCAGTGCGAGGCCATGGTGTCGAGGATCATCCCGTTGCCCGCGAGCTCGTAGATGAGCTGGTGGAAGGCCATGTCGCACCCGATCAGGGCCGGAACATCGTGCGCGGCCACCGCGTCCCAGCCGTCGCGGAGGATCGCGGCGCCCCGCTCGTCCGTATCGGCGGCGGCAGACTGCGCCGCGAGGCCGGCCGCAATCTGGTCGATACCCGCGCGAAACTCGTACAGTTCGCGCACGAATCGCGCCTCCAGCGGCGCCACCTTGAGGCCGCGCCGGCCGGCCGCGCACACGAAACCTTCCGATTCGAGGCGCTTGAGCGCCTGGCCGACGGGCAGGCGGGACACATCGAGCTCGGCCGCAACGCCTTCCTGGGTAAGGCGCTCGCCGGGCTCGAGCGTGCCATTGCAGATCGCCTCCACGAGGCGGTCATAGACGAGCTCGGGCAAGGGCCTCGGGTTTCCGATCGCATCCATCACGTGATCCATGTATATCCGTTATGATCGTATCCTGTATACGGGATACACTATATCCGCCGGGAACCCGCTGCAAGCGAACGGTCTTCCGCAGTGTCATCATGCCACCGGGCCGCCCGCATCCGGTACGACGCCCGGGTACACCGACCACGCCGGCAGCCGCCCCGCTTCCGAGCCACAAGCAAGCGAGACCTTGCATGGATACCGACCCCGAGCTCGCCTACCACGATGCGGTCTTCATCGACAGCGACGATGGACGACCGATCCGGATCCTCGCCGAATACCTGCAACCGCTGCGGGCATTCCGCCGCGAGCGGGTCCACGACACGATCGTCTTCTTCGGATCGGCCCGCCTGCACGAGGACGGTCCACTGGGCCACTACTATACGGAGGCCCGTGAGCTGGCTCGCATGGTCACGCAATGGTCACTGTCGCTGACATCGGAGGCGCGACGGTTCATCGTCTGCTCCGGCGGCGGCGGGGGCATCATGGAAGCGGCAAACCGGGGCGCGGCCGATGCCGGCGGCCGAACGATCGGCCTCAACATCGGCCTGCCCCGCGAGCAGCGGCCCAATCCGTACATCACGCCCGGCCTCGGGTTCGAGTTCCACTACTTCTTCACGCGCAAGCTCTGGTTCGCCCACCTCGCGCGCGCCATGGTCACCTTTCCGGGCGGCTTCGGGACGCTGGACGAGCTGTGCGAGGTCCTCACGCTTTCACAGACGCGAAAGCTCGATCGGCCGATCCCCGTCCTGCTGTACGGCCGGGACTACTGGGAGGAAATCCTCAACCTGGAGGCGCTCGTTCGCCATGGCATGATCGCCCGGGAGGACCTCTCGCTGATCCACTATGTGGACACGCCCGCACAGGCCCTCGCCGTCCTGCAGGAGCGGCTCAGCGAAGCGACGGCCGCGACAACACCCGCCTTCGCCAGGACGGCGACTGCGCATGGGAAGACACCGTGACGGCAAGCTCACGCTCGTGCCGCAAGGTCAGCCGACGGCAATCCCGACGCCCAGCAGCACGATCGTGATCAGGGTCAGCGCGACGTTCCAGCCGAGCAGCGGGACGAGGCGTTCGCGGTCGTCGGCATTGCGGCGCACACGCAGCGCCAGGAGCGGCGCTGCGAGGCCGGGCAGCAGCGCCACGGCCGCCGCGCTCGGCAGGATGCCCCACGCCAGGCCGGCCGCGATCGAGCCGTAGGCGCCCGCGAGGAAAGCCCCGTACACCAGGCTGCTCGCCCGGCGACCGAGCACGATCGGAACATTGCGCCGCCCGACGGCCCGGTCCGCCTCGACATCGGGAAACTGGTTCAGGAGCAGCAGGTCGCTAACGAGGAAGAAGGGCACCAGCGACGCGGCGACCGCGGTTGCCAAGTAGCTCCCGCTGAGCACGAATGCCGTGCCGGTCACCATGAGCGGACCGAATCCCAGGCCCGCCGAGACGAGCGAGGCGAGCGGCCAGCGCACAATGTGCGTCGAGTACACACCCACCAGCAGTATGCCCAGCAGTCCGGGCGGCAGCAGGCCGGGGCCGCGCTCGTAGAGCAACAGCAGGCCGATCAGCAGCGTGCCGACGAGTGCCAGCAAGCCCCATCGCCGGGCCTGTCGGGCCGCGGCCGGCTGCGCCGGCAGTGCCCCGCTCCCACCGCTGAAGGGCGTTCGGACCGTTGCGAGATCGAGTCCGCTGACGAAGTCCTCGTACTCGTTCAGCATGTTGACGCTGATGTGGGCCAGCACGGCTCCGAGCAGCGCGAGCAGCAGGAGCCCGTATCCGAATGCACCGGCCGGCGACGGTACGGTCGTGGCGCCCAGGAATACGCACGCGGGCGTGAGCACGAGAAAGTTCGGGCGGGTGGTGCGGACCACCGCTTCGATTCGGGCGCTCATCGATCTCCCTGGCCGTGTGCGGCTCGCTCAAACGCATTGCGGCCGAGGCGATTGACGAGCGCCACTGCTGGTGCACCGGCCGTTGGAGACTACTGCACGATCGCGAGGCCCACAATCGCATTGCCGCCGGAGGCGCCGTGGTGAATCGGCCCACGGGCCCGTGCTAGCCTGCCACGATGGGTCACCCGCCCCAGTGGACGTCGCCGCCGCACGCGCCGTCGCGCATTGCAGACCTCGTGATCGCGTTCCCGCTCGCGTTGATGCTGGTGCCGGTCATGGCGATCATCGCCCTCGCCGTGGCGCTGGACGGCCGCGGTCCGATCCTGTATCGCGAAACGCGGCTGGGGCGCGACGGTCGGCCGTTCGTCCTGTCCAAGTTCCGCACGCTCCACCCGGGTCACGCGGGCGACTCCCTCGTCGCCCCGCCGGGCGATCCGCGAATCACCCGCCTGGGCCGGTTCCTGCGGCCCTCCCACCTGGACGAATTGCCGCAATTGCTCGCGGTGCTGCGCGGCCGGATGAGCCTCGTGGGGCCGCGGCCGGCCCGGGCGGAGTTGTGGGCGGCCGTGCCCGCGCACCTGCGCCACCGGGCGCTGGCGGTCAGGCCCGGCATGACGAGCCCCGCGAGCGTCGCATTCCTGTGCGAGGATGCGGTCCTCGCGGGCTGCGCCGACCCCGAGGCCGCGTATCGCGACGTCGTGTTTCTCGCCAAGGTCGTGGAGGACGTGCACTACTTCGAGTCGCGTACCGTTCGAACGGACGCGTCACTGCTGCTGCGGACACTCTTTCGGGTCGGCCTCCGAACGCGACGCGAACGCTGCCGCCAGCGGCTCGGCCGGCTGCTGCAGGCGACACGACCGGCGGGCGGACGTGCTGTGCCTGGCCGTCGCGCGAAGGAGCCAACCGCATGAATGCACGGTTCTGGGCCGGGTTGAGGCACCTCACCGACCTCCGGATCACGCTCCCCACCTCGCTCGCCTCGATCTACCTGGGGGTAGCTGTCAGCGCTTCGGACGGCCCGATCAGTGCGTTCTGGCTCGCGGTCACCGTACTCGCGTTCTTCGCGGTGGAGGTGGCAAAGGAAGCCTGGGGCGACATCTTCGACTACGACACCGGCGACGACCTCGCTGTCGCCCCGACGGATCGCACACGGTTCTCCGGGGGTGACCGCGTCCTCGTCGACCACCTGCTCAGCCATCGGCAGGCCTCGGGCATTGCCGTCGTCTTTGCGCTTGCCGGACTCGCGCTCGGGGCGACCATTGTGCTGTGGCGCGAGCCGAGCGCCCTCTGGATCGGCATCCTCGGATTCGGCCTCGCCTGGTCCTACAATGGGCCGCCGCTGCGGCTTTCGTATCGCGGCTTCGGCGAGCTCGACGTCGCCGTATGCTACGGGCCGCTGATCGCGCTGAGCACCTACCTGATCCAGGCGCATCGTCTCAGCTGGGAAGTGTTCTGGCTTTCACTACCACTCGGTATCACGATCGCGGCGTTTCTCTGGGTGAACGAATTCCCCGACTTCGATGCCGACCGCACGACGAGCAAGCGCAACCTCGTCGTCCGCCTGGGGCGCGGCACGGCCGCACGCGTCCTGCCGCTGCCCTATCTCGCCGCGCTGGCCATCCTCGTGACGCTGCCGTCCGTCGGCCTGCCCCGCACCGTGTGGCTGGCTGCCCTCTTCGTGCCTCCGGCCACCTACGCCTGCTTCCATGCCTGGCGGGCGCCCGACACCTTCTATCGGTCGAAGCCCGTGCAGCCGGCCGCACTGCTCGCGTTCCTCCTGTACTCGCTCGGCGCCGGCACCGGCGTGCTCCTGGGCTGACCGGTCGCCCCGGGCCTGGCGGCAGAGCCGCGTATCCTCCCGGTGCCGCGCCCTCGCCGGGAACGCGTGCTGCCATATCGGCGTTTTCGTGCGCGGGACTGCGCCGAGGATGGTTGGTGCCCGGAGCCGGACTCGAACCGGCACGAGGGGGTTGCCCTCGGGGGATTTTAAGTCCC
>Ga0102944_1000860_pt1 | contig 21784 bp, 19 predicted proteins | sample SalPonD_shore_MG_FD_78172 | JGI IMG/M metagenome (GOLD analysis project Ga0102944, IMG submission 78172) | Salt pond soil microbial communities from South San Francisco under conditions of wetland restoration - Salt Pond MetaG... | ecosystem: Environmental > Aquatic > Marine > Intertidal zone >...
ACCGCGCCGAGATGAGTGTCTCGGACGAGATATTGAAACGCATGGCGGATGCCTACCGGCGTATCCGCAATACCGCCCGTTACCTCCTGGCCAACCTGAACGATTTCGATCCGGAAAGGTATTGCCTGGGGGAGGCGGAGTTGCTGGATCTGGACCGGTGGGTGCTGTCCCGTGCCATGCAGTTACAGCAGGAATTGATCGACGCCTATGAACGTTACCAGTTCCATCTTATTTACCAGAAACTGCACCAGTTCTGCATCGTCATCCTGGGCGGATTCTACCTGGATATCATCAAGGACAGGATGTACACCACCCGCCAGGACAGCAGCGCCCGCCGCTCGGCCCAGACCGTCATGTATCACGTGGCCGAGGCGCTGGTGCGCTGGATTGCCCCCGTTTTGAGTTTCACGGCGGATGAAATCTGGCAGCATTTGCCGGGTGAACGCCGCGACTCGGTGTTTCTTGCAGAATGGTATGACGGTTTCCCGGCGCTGGAATACGGCGAAGACGCCGCCTGGCAGCGCGTTATCCGCATCCGCGAAGCCGTCAGCCGGGAACTGGAGCGGCTGCGCAACAGCGGTGCCATCGGCGCGGCGCTGGATGCGGACGTGGATGTCTATTGCGACGGGGAGGATCGGCGGGCCCTGGAACGGCTCGGCGATGAACTGCGTTTCGTCTTCATCACCTCCCACGCGCATGTGCACGGGGCGGCTGATCGTCCCGCCGATGCGGCGGCCGCCGATCTCGAAGGTGTCTGGATCCGGGCCGTGCCGTCGGACTATGAGAAATGTGTCCGCTGCTGGCATCACCGGGAAGACGTGGGCAGGGATGCGCGTTATGATGATATTTGTGAACGTTGTATTGACAATATCGCCGGTGACGGCGAGATCCGTCGTTTTGCCTGAGTCGGTACTGCCATTGTCGTGATGCGTCGGCGTTCACCCCTGGGCTGGCTGCTCCTGTCGGTCGCGATCCTGTTGCTGGATCAGTTCAGCAAGTATCTCGTGGCCCAGGCTTTTCAGCTGCATGAAATGCTGCCCCTGTTTCCCGGGCTGAACCTCATCCTGGAGCACAACACCGGTGCCGCTTTCAGTATCCTGCGCGAAGCCGGCGGCTGGCAGCGCTGGCTGTTCGTCGCCCTGGCCGTCGTGGTGGGAACTGTGGTGGTGATCTGGCTGTCCCGGATAGACAGGGACCGGCATTGGGCGCTGCCCTGCGCCCTGGCACTGATCCTGGGCGGCGCCGCGGGCAACCTCACCGACCGGCTGATCCATGGATATGTTATTGATTTTATAGATATCTATTATCGTGGTTGGCACTGGCCGACCTTCAACATCGCCGATTCGGCCATCAGCATCGGCGCGGTGCTGCTGGTGATCGATGCCATCTGGCTGGATCGGGCCCAGGTCAGTACCCGCGGCGGGAGTTGACAGCGGGTTCGGGGCGACGTAGTTTGGCCCTGACGGAGTGGTAGTAACACTTTCATTTTTAAGGAAAAGTATTTTATGCAAATCAAGCTGGCAAATCCCCGCGGTTTCTGCGCGGGCGTGGACCGGGCCATCGAGATCGTCGAGCGCGCCCTGGATCTGTTCGGCGCACCGGTATACGTCCGTCACGAGGTGGTGCACAACAAGTACGTGGTCGACACCCTGCGCAGCAAGGGCGCGGTGTTTGTGGAGGAACTGGACGAGGTGCCGGATGACTCCACGGTCATCTTCAGTGCCCACGGCGTCTCCAAGGCGGTGCGCGAGGATGCCGCCCGGCGCGGCCTGCGCGTGTTCGACGCCATCTGCCCGCTGGTGACCAAGGTGCACATGGAGGTGGGACGCTATCAGGACGAGGGACGCGAATGCATACTCATCGGCCATGCCGGCCATCCGGAAGTCGAAGGCACCCTGGGCCAGTACCGGCCCCGCAACGGTGAAGGCGGTATGTACCTGGTGGAGTCGGTGGCCGACGTCTGGAAGCTGGAGGTCAAGAATCCGGACTTCCTCGCCTTCGTGACCCAGACGACTCTGTCCATGGATGATACGGCCGAGGTCATCGACGCCCTGCGGGAACGCTTCCCCAAGATCGCCGGCCCCAAGAAGGAAGACATCTGTTACGCTACCCAGAACCGTCAGGACGCGGTCAAGAAAATGACCAAGGAGTGCGATCTGATCCTGGTGGTCGGTTCCCAGAACAGCTCCAATTCCACCCGCCTGATGGAGATTTCACAGAAGAAGGGCGTACCGGCCTACCTGATCGACAACGCCTCCGAGATCCGCGAGGAATGGCTGCAGGGCAAGCAGCATATCGGCATTACCGCCGGGGCCTCGGCGCCGGAAGTGCTGGTGGAACAGGTGATCAAGCAGATCAAGAGCTGGGTTGCCGATGCGGAAGTGATGGAAACACCCGGTATCCGCGAGAAGGTGGTGTTTTCCCTGCCGCGGGAACTGGGCCACGAGCAGACGTCCCCGGCATAACCGGGCCGGGCTCTGTTTCGAGGGCTATTTTTCCCCGCTGACCTTGGTGTTGTAGCCGGCCTTGGACAGGGCGTCCAGCATGGCCGAGCGGTTGTAGCCGACGATGGCCTTGCCGCCCACCATCAGTGCGGGCACTTTCAGACCGCCGGCGGCCTTCTTCAGTTCGTTCTGCAGATCGATCGAGTCGTTGACGTTCTTCTCGTTGACCGAAATGCCGCGTGCCGCCAGAAAGTCCTCCACCTGTTTGCAGCTGTCGCAGTTGGGCACGACATACAGCGTCAGCGGTGCCGTGGCCTTGGATGTGCTGCCGGCGGGGACATTGGCGGAATACTGCTTCTCGCCGACGGGGGTGCTGCCCGGCGGACAGCGATCCTGGAAACTGATGTTGCCCTGGGCGTCCTTGCACTGGTAGATATTGACCGCTACGGCGGGAGAGCAGTAGACGGCCAGGGCCAGAATGAGAACGGACAGTTTCGTACTTGTCATGGGGACATCCTCGTTGAGAAACCGGGACGGCACATTTTTGAAATAATAGTCACTATCGTGACGAACCTCAAATATTAATGCCAATCAAAGAGATATATGTCTCAATTTCAGTACGGAATGATATAATTTTAAAAATGCATCCGCAAAATCGGGTTGTCATTGAATAGAATCAGCGAGCAATTCCCGTTCCCGTCGAGGGCAGACCTATGCCGAGTCGAATAAAAACAGGGGCGCTTCTGGCTCCGGTCATCCTCCTGGGCCTGCTGTCATTCAATGCCCAGGGCAAAATTTACAAGTGGGTGGATGAAAACGGAACCACTCACTACACCCAGCAGCCGCCGCCGGCCGGTGTACAGAGCAAGACCATCACGCCGCCACCGGACGTCGATACCGGGGCCGCCCGTGAACAAATGAAAAAGCAGCAGGAGCGGGCGCAGAAATACATGGACGATCGCAACAAGGCCAAGCAGGAAGAGGCGAAGAAACAGCAGCAGGCCGAGGCGCAGAAGCGGGCCTGCGAACAGGCGCGCACCCGGCTGCAGAGTTTTCAGAGACCGCGGGTGAATTTCGTCGACAAGGATGGTACCCGCCGGCGTGCCACGGAAGAAGAACGGCAGGCGCAACTCAAGAAAACCCAGGAATACATCGACAAGAACTGCAACTAGCTGCTGTAACGCGGGCTAGTCATGTTTCTTCTTCGCGGAGGTTGCGTCGTCGCCGTTCTTGTCCGCTTCCGCCTTGCGCTCGTGCGGCTCCAGGTTATAGGCCTGCCGCAGCACCTCCTGAATCAAATTCCCCCGTTTCGTGTTCCGGTACTTGTACCACAAGTCAATCAGGGCGTTGCTGGCGGCCTTTTGCCCCATCAGCGCCAGGGCGGTAATGGCGCTTTGCGCGACGTAGGCATTATCGCCGTCAGCCATGGACTTGATATAGGCCACATCATCCTGAGTACCGTTGAACCCCAGGGCGATGGCCGCCTGGGCGCGGTGAAACTCGTTCCTGTCGTGTTCGTGGGAGCGGATGTAGGCCAGGTATTTTTCCGTACCCGTGATCTGTATGCGGCAGATGGTGCTGGCCAGAGCGATCCGGACAGGCGCCTTGTCGATGAGTGTCCAGGCCAGTTCCGGATATTTCTGTTTCCGGCCTTCCCACATGTCATAGATCAGGTTGGTTACGCCGCGGTTCCAGCGCATGCTGTACAGGGCATGGACGATATTGGTGAGTTCGCCGACGTCGGTATCGGTCATGGCCTGACGGACCTGGGCCAGCGTGGACCGGCCGTAGGTGATGTTGCGGAGCAGGAGGCGGTAATTGGGGGGATGCTGCGCGACGGGACCGCCGTGCGCGGCGACACCGGACTTGTCCGGTGCCCCCTGTGCCGCCGACAGACCCGGTACGGTCAGGGCGAGGATGCCGATCAGTATCCCGGCAGCCGGGTTCATGACCGGGTGGCGGCGCGGGCGGGAATCAGCGTCCCCAGCAGTCACGGACACTGGCCCCGGAGCCGGTGCGTCCGCGCGTGCCGGCCTGGTCCAGGGTCAGCTTGCCGCAGTCGTTGTCGGTGAACGTGGCCGGGGTGGCGGTCAGCGTAAAGGTCTGGAAGGGACTGGCAGTGGTAATGGACAGGGTGTAATGCCCGTTTTCACTGGTGGTGCTGATACCCGCGCCGGACGGCAGGGTATTGGCCGCCGTGGCGTACTTGCTGTGGTCGGAATAATAACGCTCCAGACGCGCCGCCGCATCAGTGAGCATGGCGCGGCCTTCGCTGCGTTTGCCCCGGATGACCTGTTTGGTATACATGGGATAGGCGATGGCGGCGAGGATGGAGATGATCCCGACCACGGCCATGAGCTCCAGCAGGGTAAAGCCACGGGCACGGAACAGCGGTTTGTGCAGCATGTTTAACTTGGTCTGTTGCATGGTATCGTCACCTTGATATCAGGGGCGGTCGCCGCCCGGCGATCCCGTCGGCGGCGACAGGATCGCCGGTTTTGACCGCGATTTGCAAGCCCGATGTCACCATCCCGGTCAATTCTCTTCATACCAGTAGGTGCGGTAGCGGGGCAGGCCGGTCAGGGCACCCAGCTGCGAGGCGCCGCCCTCGACACCGACCACGCCGACCACACCTTCCTTGGTAAACACCGGCACCACGTCCGAAGGTATACCGCCGCCCAGGGTCTTGGTGCGATCCGCCAGGGGCTCGAGGGTCCCGTCCTCGTCCCAGTCGATGGCAGCCTTGGTCGACAGGATATTGAGGTTGTAGGCCTTGCCGCCGCCGATGTTGGCCGAACACAGATCGGTGGTGATGGTCGCATCGGGGACGTAGGTGGTGAACAGGACCGAACCCGCGATGGTTGTCGGCGCCGACAGGACCTTTTCCCCGCTGGTGCCGGTCTCGTCGAAGTCGATGTACCAGCCCATGGCGGACTTGGTCGTGGACGAGGTATCCAGGGCGGTGGTACTGACGTCAACCAGATCCGAGTTGCCGATGGGACCGCTGCTCTGCGGGTAACCGGAATCCGCCAGGTTATCGCTGTTGGAATCCGGCATGCCGTTGATGAACTTGTCGCGGAAGGCGTAGAAGCGATCCTGCACAACCTGGCCCAGCGGGCCGGCGCGGTTGCCCGTTCCATCCAGGACATAGTCATATTCACCGTTGGCGGCATCGGAGTAGATGGTGTCCTTGACCGGCACCACGGACGGAGGCTCGAAGAAACGCCGTTCCTTGTCCGCCGGCGAGCCGCCCGCCGTCGAGATACTGGCCAGGCGCCCGACAATGGTGCTGCCCTGGACGCCGCTGCCGGACAGTTTGATGTCGCCCTCGAGATCGACCCGCCACATCTGGCCACCGGTGTCGCCGACATAGAGCCGGTCATCAACCCCGTCGCCGTCGCTATCCTGTATGGAGATACGCGAGGGGATGGAGTAATGCATGTTCGGGGCCTCGATGCTGGCGCCGCTGCCGGTGCCGCTGATGGACATGATCAGGTGCCCGTCGGTGGGATCGGCGATATAGATGGCATTGCCCAGGTTGTCGTTGCCGCCGGTCGCCGCCGTGCCGAAGCCGCTGTCCAGGTTGGGGTCGTAGCCGCCGCCGAAGATCAGCACCTTCGTGTAGCCGCTGGTGGTCTGGATCGTCGCCAGCCGGGGCTGCGACCAGGTCTGGCCCATGCGCGAGTAGCCGGTGGTGGAGGAGTTGATCCGCCACAGGAACTTCGGCGTAATCGGCGTGGAATTGCTGGTCAGCTTGGAATCCGGGGTGACATCCAGGGCGTAGATGTAGTCGCCGCCGCGGCGCATGCCGACGATCACATGGACGTAGTCGCCGTCGGCGGGGTCGATGAACCCGTCGCCGTTGACGTCGTTGACGTCCAGGGTGGGGGTGACATCCATACCATAGACATGGTTCCCCTCGGCATTGGTGTACAGGGTCGGCTGCCGTTGCAGCGTGGATTCAGGGATGAATTCCCATTCCTCCTTGCCCGTGGTGGCGTTGATGAAGCGCAGGCCGCCGTCATTGGTTCCCACCACCAGGCGGTCGTAGAAGGTATCGATAGTGCCGTCCGAATTGGTGTCGGCGCCACCGTAGGTGATGACCGCGGGAGAACTGTGCAGGACATCGTTGACGGTCCAGCGTGTGGTGGAACTGGTATCCGAGGACTCGGCGTTGATGCTCTTGCCCAACAGCCACATCATGCGGCTCTCGCAGTCGGAGCCGGCGGTGGTCGAGGGCGTGGGGCAAACCAGGCCGCGCACTGTCGACAGGTTGGTGTCGTTCCAGGTATTGATGTCTATCTGGTAGCCCGGATTGTCCGCGAAGGCCAGGGAGGTACCACTGGTGGGCGCGGTACCCGTGGACGTGGTGTCGGTATAGAGCACCCGCTGGGTGTAATCGGTGGTCTGGGCACCGACGCCGCCCTTGACGGTCTGGCGGCCATCGACCGAGGATGACCACAGGCTCTGGGCCGTGCTCTTGAACTTGTCGTTGCTGGGATCGATGGCGCTGTTGCCGTTGGCGTCAAGAATCTCGCCCAGTGTGCATCCCGTGGAGCTGTCCACGCAGATGTTGTATTTCTTCACGTTGCCGGGCCAGGCCTGCTCAAACGACGGCGTGAACAGGCCGAAATAGATCTCGTCCCGGCTCAGCAGGCGGTTGAAGGCGTTGGTGGCCAGGGAGGGCGACACGAAGGACGTAGGATCGCTCTTGACCTTGTTCAGGATGACGTTGAACACGCTGACCAGATCCGAGGCGGTGGAGGCCTCGAAGAACTTGCCGTTGCCCGCCTTGGCCATGTCCTTCAGGTACTGGGTGGCCGAGGCCAGGCCGCTGGTGTTGAACCCGATAGTGTAGGTCGAGACGGTCTGGTCATTGGCCAGGGTGGAACTCTGGTCGTTTTCGTGCATGAACTTGGCCAGGTCTATGCCGCACATTTCACCGCTGCTGATGGAGGTGCCGTCGGACTTGGTGCTCTGACAGGCGGCATTGTTCAGGTACTCGCTGCGGATGGTGGAGGCGATGTTATTGGAATTGGCCTCACCGTCCGTGAGCAGCACCTGATAGTTGGACTGGCAGGTCAGGGTGGAACTGAACGGGCTGATGTACGTGGGTGAGCCCTTGATGGTCTGGCCGGCACAGGCGGCGGAATCCGGATCTACGGACGGATCGCAGTTGACGGGATTGTTGATGCCGTAGGGCGACGCGGCGGACGTGGTGGCGCCGTTGCAGCTGTTGGGACCGTCGCAGTAGGTGGCGGGGTGGCTGATGCGTGCGTAGCGACTGCCGTCCCGGGTCAGACCGTATTTCACTGATTCGCCGCGCCAGTAATGGGACGCCTCGTACAGGGTTTCCACGATGGGTGTCCAGTCCTGAGTGGGCATCGCATCGACCAGCTCCTTGAGCCGCTGGCGTACGGTCTTATGGGCAGTAGCGCCGGCGTTGCTTTCATAGGTGATGCTCAGGCGCGGGGCCAGGTTGGGATTGGCATCGTGGGATTGTGCAGAACGGATCTGGGCGCCGGTGCCGAAAATGAAGGACATGGCATTACCGCTGGTCCAGCCGCTGCGGTCAACGATCTCCTGCACCACGCTCTTGATATCGGGCGTGGAGTACCAGGTGCCATAGGAAAAACTGGGGATATTCCAGCTGACGGTGGCGGAGGTCAGGGAGCGGTTGGAGACGTCATTGGTATTGCCGGTGAACTGGGAGGAGGTGTCCACATTTTCACCGTTAATGTCAATCTTGGGATTGCCGGTGCTGTAGTTGCCCGAGGCATTGAAGTCGATGTTGGCACTGAGGATGGTCGCGCCCTGGGGGACATCGATGCCGGTGAAGCGCAGGCCGACCTTCACATCGCTGAGGTCCAGGTCGCTACTGGTACGCTGCATGGTACCCTTGTCTTCCTCAACGTCGTCGTAGTCGGTACCCACCTGGGCGGTATCGGTCTTGCGGTAGCAGCCGGAGGGGGTGCTGCCGTCATAGGTGACTTCCAGGGTGGGCGCCCTGGAGGCATCGCCCTCGTAGCTGTGGAAATAGCGGGTCAGCGCGGTGCTTCCGGAAGAGATAACAAACGCCATGGCGTTTCCGCCGCACCAGCCGGAGCGGTTCACCACTTCCTGTACCACGGAAGTCAGATCCGGACTGTTTACCGGGTTGTCCACGGTGGTGTCCGGAACGTTCCAGTTAACGCTGGCGCTAGTGGTGGTGCGACCGGAGATGTCACCGCTCGTGGAAGTGAACGTGGGAGCGTTGTCACTGCTCTGGGCCTTGACCACCCACTGTTCGCCGCTTGCGCCGCTCTGCGTGCTGGTGGGCGTGAGAACCAGCCTGGCACTGGTGACGGTGGCGCCCTGGGGGATATCCACCGATCCGAAGCGCAGGCCGACCAGTTCATCCTCGTTGGTGCCGCCGCTGGTATAGGACACGTCCAGTTTCGGGGCACTGGAAGCATTCGTATCGTAACTCTCGAAGCGCCGCAGGCCGCTGCCGTTGTATTCAATCAGGGACAGGGCATTGCCGGAGGTCCAGCCGGGTCGGTTGATGATTTCCTGGATGATGCTGGTGACGGTCGTTTCTTCCGGCGTGGTGTCGGCAAAGCTCCAGTGCACCGTGGCCGAGGTCTTGGGACGAGTGGAAATGTCATCGGTGTTCGTGGTGAAGGCGGGGGAATTATCCACGGCTTCGCCGGCCACGTCGGCATTGCTGCCGGTATAGGCACTGTCGGTAAACTGGAGCGTGGCATTCTTGATCACGGCGCCCTGGGGAATCGTGACGCCGGTAAAGCGGGCGCCGGTCTGCAGGTTGCCTTGGTTGTAGGCCCAGTTATAACTGGTTAACACCGGCGTATCGTAGTATTCGTAGGCGTCGTTCTGGCTGGCGTTGACCCGCTGGGAGAAGCTGCCCGAGCCGGTACTGTACTGGGAGATATCCAGAACGGGGTCGTTCAGGGTAACCGCGCCCGTCGAAACGATTTCTTCGGCATCGTCGCTGCCGGAGTTAACGGTATAAGTATAGGATGGCTGGGTATTATCCGGTTCCGAGACGACATTGGAATCGGCTTCGTCGATATATTTGATGGGAAACAGCACCGGGCCGCCTGCATCATAGGTGAAACGCATCAGACCCACGTTAACGCCCTGCATGCTGTCGAGGATCTGGTTCATGGCCTCCTTCATGAGCTGCATGCGCGTCTTGCCGGTGCCTGAGACATAGGAGGACATACTGCCCGAGGTATCCAGAATGAGCAGGACGTTAGGCCGGATCTGCGCGTTGGTACCGTTGCCGCCGGCGCTGAAATAAATGTCGGTATCGTCGGCAGAAGCCGTGCTGCTGGCCACGATCAGGGCGAACAGGCAAAGCAGATGCAGACACTGTTTCAGGGAGGGGGTTTTCATGGTTTTGTCCTCACTCGCGAATTCAATCCAAATCTAGTGGCAGCTGGCCCGCGCCGCGTCATCCACGCCCCAACTGGGCCGGCAGATGTCCTTACCATGCCTCTGGGTGATGCAAACCCGCGTGACCTGCGGACTGCCGCCCCTGACTCCCCCACCCACATACGTCTGATCCGGCGGCGGCGGCGGTTTTTTTGCCGGGGCCGTCGGAATATCGAAAGTCTGCGTGATCGTGTTCAGCGTGCCGTCGGGGCAGGTGACCAGGTAGGTTCTCTGGTTACCGTCGATGCCCCGGTCCAGGACGCGCAGCTTGTCCGCCGCCTGTCCCGGCTGGCCGAACAGGACCAGCGAGAAGAAGATCGCTGCAGGAAGTATTTTTTTCATTGTCGTCTCCACGGGATGTTCCCTTGGCATTTACCGTTTCTTGCCTACCTGGTACGAACCGGCGTGTATGGTCTTGGTGGAGCCGCTGGCCGTGGTGGCGGTGCTGCTGACATCAAAGTGATACAGGGCATAGCTGGAATCCCAGCCGGATCCGCGTCGCGGCGGCGTCTGCTGCCGGAAACCGGCCTTGTAGGTCACGGTGGCATTGTAGGGACCGAAATTGCTGTCGGTGCCGGTAATGGGGTTGCTTTCGGTGTTGTTGATGTTGAAGGAATCGGCATTGCTGAAGGCCAGCTCCAGACCGCTCTCCGCCGCCTGGAAGGCACGGTTTTTTTCCTGGGCATTGGCGGCCATGCGCTCCTCCATGGTATTGGTGGTCATGGAAGACAGGCCCAGCATGGTCAGGATGACGAGCAGGACCAGGGCCGTGATCAGGGCCGCGCCCTGCTGTCTGCCGTTGCATTCTGCATGTGCGTGCATGGTATCTCCCGTCAAATGCTTCGGTTGCGGATCTGTACCGTGGCAGTGACCACACGGCGCCGGTAATAATCATTCTTCGGACCGACGGTGGCGCCGCCGCCGGAACTGCCGCCCAGCATTTTGTGGACGGCGGTATCCGGTTGGTCCTGGGTGTTGGGTTTGGTGGTCTGGAACAGCAGGGAAATGCGTACGCTGACGACATTGGCCCAGCTCGATACGTTGTTGGCCTTGACGTAGGTATCAGCGATCTTGTTACCCGAGGTGTCCTCACCGTAAAGGATCTGCATGTTCTCCACGCCCTGGATCAATTCGTCGCTGTGGGCGATGACTTCGGTGGTATTGCCATTGCCGTTGACGTCATCCTTGTCCTGGCTGACGGAATAACGAAACAGCGACGGGCCGCCCCAGGCGCCGGTGCCGATGTAATAGCGCCGGGAGATGAAACGGACGATGGTGGCGTTGCCCAGGTATTTCTTCTGCAGGTTCTTGGTGGCGTTGCCGGGGGACCCGGTGCCGGTATTGTGGTCCACGGTGCCGCTGCCGCTGGGATTGGAATTGCTGATCTGGAAGACATCGGCACTGTCGCAGTCGGACACGCCGACGATCTCGCCCGGGACCAGGCCGTTGTTGACGTTGGCATGCAGGGCAGAGGATGTGGTGGTCATATACGGCGGCAGGATCTGGAGACCCGTATTCTGCAGGTAGCGGATGGAGATGCCGTCGGTGCCCGCCACCATTTTGCCCACGACTTCGCTACTGCCGCTGGGCTGCCAGTTGTTGGCGCTCTCGGAACCCTCGACGGCGTTGCTGAAATCCAGGATGTTGGCGCCGCTGGCGCCACTGACATGATTGGTCACGCGCTGGGAATCGTCGGAGCACCCCGTGTAGCCGGCCATGCGGATATCATGCAGCAGCAGGTTCATGGCAAAGCGCGCGTTCTCCTGCAGCCGTCCCATGGATTCCTGCTCCTTATAGATGCGCTTGTTCGATATAAACATCGATACGGTGCCGCCGAGCAGCAGCAGTCCGATGACCATGGCGATCATCACTTCAATGAGTGTCAGACCGTCTTGTTTGCGTGGCTGGCTCATCATGCGCTTTCCATCACGGTTCAAAGGTGTATTTGATGTCATGGGTATTGCCTTCGCGGTCGGTCCAGCTGATCGATATCGTGTACTGCCCCCCGCTGCTGCTGATATCAGCGATACTGCCCGGCGGCAGGGCGTCATACAGCTCCTGCTTCCAGCAGGCGAGGTCATTGGAGGCGCCGATGGCGCTGCTGCCCGTCTGGGTGCAGCCGCCCGGACGGGTAGCCGGAACAGTGTAATTGCTCAGGTTGCTGGCATAGCTCGCCGCGTTGGCCTTGTTCAGGCGCATGCGATCGGCGATGTCATAGGCGAGGAAATTCACCTGTGTCCGGAAATAGGCATCCTGGTTGTACTGCAGCCCCTTGTACTGCAGGGCGGCGATGCCGAGAATGCCGATGGCGATAATCAGCATGGCGACCAGGACCTCGATCAGGGTGAAGCCCTGCGACTCCTGAAGCGTCTGAAATTTGCGCGCCTGCATCACATGCACCCTGTAAAGTTGGAATCGGTGTTCGGCCGGCCAGTGAAGGAAATGGTGACCTCGCGCCCGGTTTCCCCGGTCCTGTCATCGCAGATGTCGAACGTGGCATGGGTATCGGCGGATCCGTCGGACTGGTATTTGATCGTGGTGGCGTCGGCGGTTTCGTCAATGGTCGTTGCCGTGCAGGTCAGGTCGACCTTGCGAACCAGCGCGGAATGGCTGAGCACACCGTTGCCGTCGTAGTCTTCGCCGGGGTCCAGGGTACCGTTGCCGTTGCGATCCTCATCGATGGTGATGGTCCAGCCCTTGCCCCATTCATTGGTGGTATCGCCCGCATTGGCGGCCGTAATGGTGGTTGTCGTGCTGCGTTTCACGGCTTCGCTGCGAGCCTGCTGGAAGCTGGAGACGAGGGCGTTGGCGTCGTTCGTCAGGCAGTTGTTCTTGATCATGGTCTGGTAATTGGGGAGGGCAACAACCATCAGTACGGCCGCGATGGCTACCGCCGTCAGCAATTCGAGCATGGTGAAGCCGGTTTGTCTGTTCATGGCATAGTTATAGCAGTCGGGAATGGTATTATTGGGAGCGGTCCGACAGACGGCATTATCCGCCGGACCAGTGGTCGACCGCAGCGCGGCAGATACCGTAAAACTGTGATCGGATTAACATTTTGATTGAGTGCAGCGCCTTCCTTTTTTATACTTTCGGCCCGTAACAGTATAGCGCAGCAGTGTGGCCGGTGGCCGCCGAAAGTCGTATCCAGGAATCAAGCGCACGCCACAGCGGAAGCCAGATTAGAACAAGCCGGAATAGCTCAGTTGGTAGAGCAACGCATTCGTAATGCGTGGGTCGGGGGTTCAAATCCCTCTTCCGGCACCATTCACAGACCGCTTTAATCTCCGGGATCCGGGCTGCCGGCGTTTCAGCCGGGCCGGAAGCTGTGCTAAATTGAACACTATCCGGCAGGCAACCATCACGGTGATCTCATGAGTATCGAAGTCAAACGTCTGAGCCCCACCTTCTTCGCTGAAGTGAGCGGCGTCAACCTCAAGTCCGCACTGGATGATGAGACCTTCGAGGCCATTCACCAGGCCTTTCTTGACCACGGCGTGCTGTTCTTTCCGGAACAGTATCTCGATGACGCGGAGCAGGAAGTCTTCAGCCGCCGCTTCGGCGAACTGGAAGTGACCTTCGAGTATGCCGACAAGCACACGGCCCGGCTCGGCAACGTGGACTACGACGGGTCCCGGCGCAGCCCGGATGACCGCATTTCCAGCTTTCTGCGCGCCAACCAGCAGTGGCATTCCGACAGCACATTCTTCCAGACACCGGCGCGGATCTCGATCCTGACGGCCCATGCCGTGCCGGAGGCCGGAGGGGAAACCCAGTGGTGTGATATGCAGGCTGCCTGGGAGTCCCTGCCCGAATCGCGCCGGCAGGAGCTGGACGGGCTCATCGTGGAGCATGACTTTCAGAAGTCACGGCGCCGGGTCGGTCACGAATTCGACCAGGGACAGCGGCGCCGCTGGCCGCCGGTGCTGCACCCCCTGGTGCGGGTGCACGAGGAAACGGGCGCCAAGGCCCTGTACGTCGGCTCCCAGGCTGTGCGGGTGATCGGCTGGACGGAGGAAGAGAGCGAGGCCCTGTTCCGGGAACTGCTGGAATTCGCGACCCAGGATCGCTTCGTGCATACTCACCGCTGGCGCGTCGGCGATCTGGTCATGTGGGACAACCGCCGCGTCAATCATCGCGGCATGGCCTGGGATGAGAGCCGTTATGTGCGCGACATGCGCCGGACCACGGTGAAGGGCAGCATTCCCACAGTCATTGAGGGACGGGCGGTGAACGAGTACGACTACGCGCACTCGCGCAGCGCCTGAGAACCCGGGGGAATCTTCAGCGAATATCCTTGCTTGCCAGTCCGCGGGTTTCCTGCGGTGGAAGTCAATTCCGGGATCAGGGACTGGGGGTCAGGGATTACGGCCCAGGGTTCGCCAGGATGTAATTTGCCCAATCCCCGATCCCTAACCCCGTCCTTCAGTGACTGTATGTCCCCATGAGCCGGGTCTCTTCCAGCACATGTCCCTGCATTGCCCCCAGCAGCCGCTCCTTGTCCGGCGTGCCCAGATCGGGGAGCACGGTATCCAGGGCGTAGAGCTTGATGAAATAGCGATGCCGGCCGACGGGAGGACAGGGGCCCCCGTAGGCCGTACGCCGGAAATCGTTCAGGCCTTCCCGCGTCCCCGGCGGCAGGCCGGCATGATCGGCGTTTTCCGGCAGCCCGGCAGTGTCCGGCGGGAGGTTGTAGACCAGCCAGTGCACCCAGGTCATTTTCGGCGCGGCGGGATCGGGGGCGTCCGGATCGTCCATGATCAGCACCAGACTCCTGGCGCCGGCGGGTATGCCGGACCAGGCCAGGGGCGGGGAGAGTCCGGCGCCGTCGCAGGTATAGCGCGCCGGGATAGAGCCTCCCTTCGTGAAGGCGTTCGAGGACAAGGCCAATGACGCCGCCGGGGCTGCTCCAGTCCATAATGCCATGCCGGCGGCGAGGCACAGTGCCGCCGCGGCGGGTCCGACTTTTCCACTGCTGAATCTTCCGCTCCGCATCGCCCGGCTTCCGGTGTCGGTTCCGGTTCCAGCATAGGCGTTCCCTGCGGACGAGGGAAGGGGCAGACTACAGTTGCGCGCGGATGCCGATATACCCGGCCCGGGGCGAGCCCGGGGACAGGAAGCGCGGATTGTTGCTCAGGGGCGGGTTGAAGCTGACGCCGGAGGTGTCGCCGAGGATCCCGAAGGTGTTGTAGTTCGTGTCGAACAGGTTATCGATGCGGGCGAACGCACTGAAATGATCGTTGATGCGCCAGGTGCCGTGCAGGTTGACGATGGCATAGCCGTCGGTCATGCCGAGGAGGTTGGCCTCGTCTCCCCGCAGGTAGCTGCCCGCGTTGTAGAGCAGATCGCCGCCCACGGTCAGGCTGTCGATGATCTTGTAATCCCCGCCCGCCTTGAAGGTATGCGCCGGCATGCCGGGGATCCTGTCGCCGGCCTTGACATGGATGTTGCCGTTGGCGTCGGCGAGGGGATGATTGGGGCTCGGCGCCGTGAATGCGGTTTCGTAGGTGGCCCTCAGGTAACTGTAGTTCAGGAACCAGTCCAGTCCCTTCCAGGTGCCCGACAGGCCCAGCTCCATGCCCAGGCGCTGGGTCGAATCGACATTGCTGAAATAGCCCTGGGTTGCCGTGGCGCCGCCGGTACTGACGAAGATGATGTCGTTGCTGTTGATCGAGCGGTAAAAGCCCAGATGGTACTCAATGCCCCGGAACTTGCCCCGGGTCCCGGCCTCGACGCTGTCCGTGACCACCTGGTGCAGGGGCGGATCGGCCAGGAAGGCGTTGGGCAGGGTGCAGGGTGCGCCGGGATCGGCGCAGGCCAGTTCTATGGGCGTCGGGGCGCGGGAGGATTCACTGTAGTTGACGTAGGCTGACAGGTCCGAAGTGAACGCGTAGGTGACACCGACAGCCGGGTTAATGCGTTTGTACACGTGCACGCCGTTCAGGGCCGGCGCGGCATCGGCGTAGATCGTATTGCCGCCCTGGTCGCTGATGAGGACGCGGGTGTTGTTGTAACGGGCCGAGAGCGTCAGGTCGAGCTTGTCGGTGACCGACAGGGTGTCCGTGAAATAGGCGGACCAGGTGCGGGTGCGGGTGTGGACGGCGGTGCCGCCGGCCGGCACGTAAATATTCCCGCCGCTGGTACTGCGGTCCGGATTCAGATAACCGATTTCGGCACGGGAAAAGAATTCGGCGAACCCTTGCGTCCAGGCGGTACCCAGGATCATCTGGTTGTCGCGGTTGAATACCTGATCCAGCAGGGTTGCCTGGCCGCTGCCCCCGAAGCTGAGCTGGCGGCGGGTGTCGATATTGTTGACGGCGTCACGGGGCTGCCCGTTCGGCTCGGTGCTGGCGATGCCGTTGCCGAACTGATCAGTGAGCGGCATGGTGCTGCCTTCCTCGCACAGCAGGCCCGCGGGACCGCCTGTGCCGCCGCAATCAACGTAGCCGGAATCATTGCCGTTGAAATAATCGGAATTGCTGTCGCGATAGAAAATATTGCCTGAAACCTGCAGTGAATTGCTGAACCAGTGCTCACCCTCGAGCTCGCCGAACTTCAGGGTGTTTTTGGTGTTGTCCGGATAGGTAAACACGGCCGAGCGGTCGCGTCTGAGCAGATCCACCGGCAGGGGGCCGTTGCCGGTCAGGTTGGTATGGGCATAATTGAAGTTAAGGTCGACACTGGTGTCCGAGCCGCTGCGGTAATTCAGTGAAGTGAACAGGCGTACGGCGTTTGAATGAGACGCGTCACGCCAGCCGTTTTCCTTGAAATAGTTGGCCGTGGCGTAATAGCCGAAAGTGCCGTTATTGGCGCCGCTCTCGCCGCTGGCGACAACGCGGCCGAAGGACCCGCCATGAAGTTCCACGTCACTGCCCTGATTCGTAAAGCCGTTCTTGGTCGTGATGCTGAGCGCGCCGCCCAGGGTGTTGAGGCCGTACAGGGGGTTGGCGCCGCCGATGAGGTTCATGCTGGCGATGGAACTCTGCGGGATCAGGTCCCAGTTAACGGTATCGCCCAGCACCTCATTGATGCGGACGCCGTTCTGGTAGACCGCCATGCCCTGGGGCAGTCCCAGCAGCGGCGAGGCGGTGTAGCCGCGATAGAGAATGTCCGGCTGCAGCGGATTTTCCTGGGTCTCATTCATGGTAATGCTGCCCAGTTTGCGGTTCATGAAGTCCGCGATGCCGAATGTTTGGCTGGAGGCGATATCCTTGCTGGTCACTGACTGGATATTGTAGGGGATCTTCTCCTTCGCCAGGCCGGCGGTGCTCTGCATGGGCGTAACCTTGACGACGATCTCCTCGATGGGGCCGGGCGCCTGGTCCGGGGTCCGGGCGGCCGCCGGCAGGGCCAGCAACGCGCCTGACAGGATAAGAGCAGGATATTTCAGGGAAAAATCGGAGAACATACTGAGTTCCTTATGATTTCTGTCATGCTAGGCGATGGCCGGTCAACGCCATACGGAGTTTGTATGGAATAGTGCGGGAATATTTCCCGAGAAGGCGGCCGGACGTCCGGGGCCGTGTTTACAGATATTCCTCCAGCATTTCCCGTTCTTCCTGGGAGATGCTCTTGTTCTGCAGGCGGTTCTTGATCATGTCTTCATCAATGTGCTTTTTTTCTATCAGCTGCTTTCTTTCTCCGGGGAGCAGGGTTTCCATGAAAAACATATTGCTGGGCGGGAGTACCCCCGCCTCGGTAATGGCCAGGACCTCGTCCGAATAAATCCGGAACTTGCCGATGTCCTTTTTCAGCCGCATTTCGGCGAAATCCCGGCCGACTATGCCGGCCGAGTATATGGAGTGTATCTCCATACGGTAGCTGATGATGTGGGACGGGTCCTCGTTCTTCTCCAGATCCTGCTCGATGTGCTCCAGCCGCGGGTCCAGCATCTCCCGTACCGAGTCCAGGATTTGCTGGTCCTCCAGGCGTTCGGAATAGATATCCAGAATATTGTCTATGGTCAGCTGATTATAGGTATCTGTCCTGAACAACTCGTTACAGCGGTAGGCAAGCAGCCTGTAGGACCTGAATCCGAGGGTGGAATAGATGTCCGAGAGGTCCCGGATGTACTTGTTGAAACCCAGCGCACAAACCAGTTGAGAATGATTGAGGCCGAGTTTCGCGGCGACCTTGTTGATACGAACAATGAAGTCATCCTTGGGTTCGGTCTTTATCTTATAGAAAATTTTTACAAGATCGGCATCGGAGGCGGTCAATAATTCTGTAAAGCCCGTCATTATTGTTGTCCGGAAAGTTTATTGCGTTCTGATTTCAGATAATCATACAGAATTTTCTTTTCATCCGATGAGGTATTTTTATCGGCCAGGCGTGATTCCACCAGTTCCTTGGGGATCAACCCCTTGTTCAGCAGTTTCTGCTTTTCCTGGGGAAGGATGGTATCCCGGAAAAATATTTCCCCCGCCGGGATCAGTTTGCTCTCCACTATGATCACAACTTCGTTCAACAGGGCACGAAAGCCGCCGTTCTGGCGCCCCAGCCTCTCCTCGGCGAAGTCCAGAGTGGCGACACCATTGTTATAGATCGCCCTTATCTCTGTCTTGTATTTTTCAATGACCAGGGAATTGACCGTTTCTTCTATTCTCTGCTCGATTTTCAACAGGCGGTTTTTCAGCAGATACTGCATCACCTCCAGCATATCCCTGTCAGTGACCACAACCTCGTAGATTTTAAGAATATTGTCCAGGGACAGGCGCTTGTATATATCGCTGACGAAAATGTCGTTTCTCTCCTGCGTCAGCTCATTGTAAGTGGCATAGCCAATCACGGGAAAAACTTCGGTCAGGTAGCGGGCATGGGGGTTGAAACCGATAGCGCAGATCAGCTGCTGGGGATGCAGCCGGCATTGTTGCGCAATGGCAGTAAGCCGGTTGCCGAACGAGGAGGGATCGTCCCTGAACCGGTAGAATTGCTGCAACAGTTCTTCTTCCTGCGCAGCGATAATGTCATTGAATGTCGACATTCGGTCGAACACCGCCATGTTCAGGGATATCCGGTGACATGATAGCAGAAGCGCGGGCCGTTGCCGTCATTTAAGCAGTTTCTGCAGCAGGCCGATATTGCGTACCCACGGTTTGACTCCCCCCAGGGTGGTGGTCAGCTTGCCGGCGGCCGCCTTGGCCTGATCATAGGTGTCATAGTGCCCGTAGAGAGCGTTATAACGGGTGACGCCGTTGATAACGACCTTTATATAGGCGACCCTGGACTGGAGATTGTGATCCCGGATGAAATCAATCACCGCCTGCTCGTCGGTCAAGCTGCCGATTTGCAGAGTATAGCTGTCCGGGGAGAGCTGCATAATCCAGTCGGCCCGGCGGATGCCCGGCGCGGCCGCCGCCGGACCGGCTTCGGTGGCTGTTGGTTCCGATCCGGTATCAGTCGTTGTGGCCGGTACCTTGCCGGCGGCGGGGGGCTTGGCGGGCGTGGCGGCGGCCTGGGCAGACGTAGCAGCAGTCTGGGCGGGTGTGGTGGTAGCCCGGGTTGCGGGGGTCTCCGAGGCGGCCGCCCCGGCTTTTGCCGTCTTCACCGGGGTTTGCTCCGGGGCTGTGACGTCCAGGGCCGCCAGGCGTGTCTCCGCCTGGGACAGTCCCTGGGCGGCGGCGCGCTCGTACCATTTGGCGGCGGTGGCGGCATCGGCCTTGACGCCGTAGCCGTTTTCGTAGAAGACACCAAGATTGAACTGGGCCTGCGCCACGCCCTGTTTGGCTGCCCGGGTGAACCATTTCCGGGCCGTTCCGTAATCCTGGTGCACGCCGCGGCCGAAGGCGTACATCACGCCGAGGCTGTACTCGGCATGGGCATGACCCTGCTCCGCCGCGGCCCGGAACAGCTTCGCGGCCCGGTTGTCATCCTGCTTCACCCCCAGCCCGCGGGAATACATCAGCCCCAGATTGAACTGGGCGTCAACCTGGCCGCCGGCGGCTGCCTTCTGCCACCACTTCGCCGCCTTGGCGTAATCCTGCGTCGTGCCGTCGCCCTGGAAGTACTTGTTGCCGGCCAGCAACTGGGCGCCCGACTGGCCCTGGCCGGCGGCCTTGAGATACCAGTCCAGCGCCTGTTTCGGATCCTTCTTTACACCCTGGCCATAGTCGTACATGACGCCGAGCATTTTCTGGGCGTCGGCGTTGCCGTGCGCGGCCAGGGGCGAGAGGATCGCGTAGGCGTGGTGGTAGTCGCCGTTGAGATAGGCCTGTTTGCCTGCCTGGAAATCGTGATCCGCCGCCTGCAGTGGCGCTGTCGCAGCACACAGGATCAGCAGCGCCAGCAGAACGCGGCAGGACGACAGCGGAAGATCAGGCGTGATCCGGCGGCGGTGTAATACGCGTTTCTGGATCGGCATCAGTTCATGGTCTTCGCCAGGGCGAATATTTCGTCCACGTCCAGGATCTGGTCGGTACTTTCGAACAGCCTGCCGATACAGGCGCGGTGCAGGGCCAGTTTCAGCGTGCCAAAGCCGATGGCACCCCAGGCAATCTTGCCGTGACGTTCCTTGCCCTTGTCCATCATGTCCAGACCTTCTATGCCCAGCGGGGGGGTGGCGTTGGCGTCCACCACGACTTCCAGATCGGGATTGTCCCGCCAGTCATTCTCGGCCAGGAGTTGCCTGCCCGCGGCACCGGTGGCGACAATAATATTGGCCCCCTTGCAGACCTCGGCCCGATCCTCGTCAGTGGCGGCCCCGGCCGCGCTGATATCGACGCCGAAACGGTCGTTGATCTGGGCTGCCGCCTGTTCGGCCCGTTCCGCCTTGCGCGAGGTGACGGTGACCTGCGCGCCCTCGCGCGTCATCATGACCGCGGCGCGCAGACCTACCGGCCCCGTTCCGGCCAGAATCACGGCTTTCTTGTCCTGCAGATCACCGCAGCTGGCGACAATGCGCGCTACGGCCGCCGCGGCTGTGGTGTTGCTGCCGTTGCTGTCCAGCATTACGGAAACGCGGAAATCGGCGAAGAAAACTTCCTGCACGGCATCGAGCAGGGCTTCGCCGGCTGCCATGTTACTGCCGCCGATGAACAGGGCCGTGTTTTTCTTTTCCTTGGGCGAGCGGGTGAAGATCGCACCTTCGACCAGGCCGCGGACATTGTCCGGCGTACAGTTGCCGTGACCGATAACATGGTCCGCGCCGCCGTCAAAACCGACGACGGTATCAAAAACGGAGGCATGCCCGTCGGTATCCAGTTGGAACAGCAGTTTTTTCATTACTTGTCCTCCCTAGCTTCCTGTAGGCGTGTGCCGGAACAGTCTCCGTACGACTGCAGTCGCAAACGGCCCGTTCCGGATGCAGAACCGATCAGCGCAGATCCTGCAGCGAGATGCAACCGGCGATTCGGTCGCGGTGTGCCGGCCGGCCTGGGCGCAGCAGATCACAACGTGACCCCGAAGTGTATAAAGTAACCGAAGCATCCACAGGCGACAACAAAACGTGGCATAATCCGTTGCACAGCGGGTCGCGGCCGGGGTCTGTTGCGAGGAGAATCCTACAGACACAAGGTGGGCTCATGATCAAAGACAAATCCGTAGAGACGTTTCTTGACGAACTGGCCGGCAGTTCGTCCACACCCGGCGGCGGCAGCGCCGCGGCCGTCATGGGTGCGACGGGTGCCGCCCTGCTCAGCATGGTCGCCAACCTGACCGTGGGCAAGGAGAAATACGCGGGCGTCGAGGCCGACATGCAGAAGCTGTTACAGCGTACGGAAGAGTTGCGCAGCCACCTCACCGGCATGATCCAGGCCGACGTGGCGGGGTTTGACAAGGTCATGGCTGCTTACGCTATGCCCCGCGACAGCGATGATGACAAGGTCCGTCGCAGTGCGGCCATACAGACCGCCCTCAAGGAGGCGACGGATGTGCCGCTGGAATGCGCCAGGCTGTGCGCGGAGGTG
>Ga0102944_1000861_pt1 | contig 21770 bp, 22 predicted proteins | sample SalPonD_shore_MG_FD_78172 | JGI IMG/M metagenome (GOLD analysis project Ga0102944, IMG submission 78172) | Salt pond soil microbial communities from South San Francisco under conditions of wetland restoration - Salt Pond MetaG... | ecosystem: Environmental > Aquatic > Marine > Intertidal zone >...
TATTATTTGCAAAAGGGTCCAGCCATAATCCTTCAACTATGAATTTTAATAGTGTCTCTCTTATAGGCGGTATTGTAAAAGTGTTTGAGTTGGCAAATGAAAAAATAACTCTTGCTGTTTCTTTCATGGTTTTATCACCAAATTAGTTGTAAAGGAGTTAGTTTACTATTTCATATATATTTCAAACTGTGTAAACTAAAACCCTTACAGTGAACTTATATTGTCCACTCCCAGCTCTCTAAGAGCTTGTGTTAGTTCCTCAGAGTTGACCATTCCTGTAACCAGTAATGATCCATCCTCTTGAGTAATAACCTCAGTTTGAGGTAAATTTTCAAAGTCTTGTTTAGAGAATTCATCTGATAAAAATATGTATTCTTTGTTAGATGAGCCTCTTATTCCCTCTCCAATGTGGTTCTCCTCTTGGTATCGACCTGAGACTATTACATCCACAAGTCCTAAAAATTCAATCCAATGGAAATCATCCTCCTTTTCTACTGGAGTAAATCCAGTCAATAAGATAATATTTAATTTAGGTTTTAATCTCCTGAATTGTATCAAGAAAGGTAGTAAATCATCTTGTAAGAGGGGTTCTCCTCCAGAGATAGTTATTCCTTCAACATCGCTGGGGATCATCTCAGAAAGCTCTTGAGGAGTAAGGGATCTCCCTCCTTCAAACTTCCAGAGTTTAGGATTGAAACAACCTGAACACCTTAGATTACATCCTTGAGTCCAAATAACAGTCCTAACTCCCTTCCCATTGGCTCTGGATCTCAGAGTAAGGTTATTGATCTGGAGGGAAATATTATTAGTTTCTAACATCTCAGTAACCTCCTCCATTGGCGTTCATCTGTGCCATTTTACGTTTGAGAGCCAAAACTCTACTATCACACTGACCAGACAGTTTAGCTGTTGCTTGAACCAGTGTGGAATTTAACTCTCTGGCTCTATCTGTCTCAGACTCAAGATCCTTTAGTTTGGGTTGGGGTACTGATACCCTACTGCAAAGGTTCTTAGTGAACTTCTCAAGATCTTTGTATGATCTTGACCTCTGAGCTTTTACAGAATTATAGGTTATTTCAGCTAAATCCTGTAATTTTCTAAGACCAGTAATTCTGGACTTATCAACCATTTCTTTGATATTTCTCTCCAAAGCCACTGAGACCTTATGTGTATGACTTGATAGTGAAGTCAAGGCATTGGCTACAGTCTTGAGTAATTGGGATAAATCAGAGGTTAGATCATGCTCTAACTCTACAAGGATCTTTCTCTGTCTGTCAACTACTTCATCCTCATATTTCGCCAATAGGGATCTTGCTCTGGAGTCAAGTTCTTTACCCATAGCAGACCCAACAGCAGTCTTTAACGTATTTACGTTAATAGAGACTTCATGGAATGAATACCGTATTTTCATATCTGTTGTTGGAGGTTTCTTTAGCCTCATACCTCTTTCATCAAGGAATTTCTCAAGATCATTATTCTCCTTCAATAATTCAAAATCAACCAAAATTCTCTCTTTAAGCTCTGAGTACTCGGTATTAATCTCATCTATCCCCTCTACAAAATCAACTACATTAACAGTAGGGAGGAGATAGAGGGTGTTATTTTCCACTTTTTGAAGTTTTATAGATAGTTCATCAATAAGGTTGTAACACTTTCTTCTCAAAGTTTTGAATTTATTGAGGAGAGAGTTATCAAAGAATGAAAATCCCTCCGTACTGGATACATTTCTGTCTAAGGACTCTGAAATACCTTTGTAGTAATTTGTTCGATATTGTCTTAATCGAGCCTCTGAGGGTTGAGAAACAGTCAAGAAGTATCCTTCAAGGGTAATCTCTCCCTCAACATCTGCGAATACTTCCTCAAGGATCTCTATCTCCTCAGATAGATGTTTGGAGGCTACTGATTTGCTCCATAAGAACATAATCGCAGAATTAAATCTATTGTCGGGATCAAGAGATATTCCAGCCTTTGCACCAATTAGATTATCTAATACCTTCTCTGGTATTTCAGAGAGCTTGTCTCTTGGGTCTTTGACCTTTGAGATTAATGGGTATTCCTGAGAGTATCCTGAGATCTCTTTCTCAAAGAATTTCTCCTCATAGCCAAAATGCTTACTAATAAAGGTCTTAGCTTCATCGTTGTAGTCTGTTATTGCAATGTGCTTGAGGATAGCTTTAGCCTCCCCAGAGGACACGTAAAACAAAATATTGTCTTTAGTTATCATATTAATCAATTCCTTTTATTTAGAGTACCAGGTGCTACTAAGTTCTTGCCTCCATCTTTTCCTTGAACTTGTCTTTTCTGTCTCTGACAGCGTATTTGCTCTTTAAATCCTGTTTGAAAGAGCTATCAGTGACATACCTTTCAGCCAATTTCATGAAGTGACTGATTTTCTTCTGTCTGTCATCCAGATTGATCTCATAGCTGTTTATTGCCTCAAGGAAATGATCCTGTTGTACTTGGTCACAATCATTAGAGAAAGCAATATCAACAGCTCTCTTAACAAGTAATTCAACCTCAGCTCCAGTCATACTTTGAGTAATTTCAGCCAACTCTCCAAGATCTACGTCTTTGGCAAGTGGGACATTTCGCTGGATCTCTGTGTGAACCTTGAAAATTTCAGATCTGGCTTTAACATCTGGTAACATGAATGGGATCATGTAATCAGTCCTACCAGCTCTAATCAAGGCAGGATCAAGATTATCGGGTTCGTTGGTAGTTCCAAAGAGGATGGAGTCTCTTGGTTCAGCCAACCAACTGATAAATTGGGTAAATACCTCATTCTGTGTCCCTCCATCAAGAGAAGCGTTTCCTCTTGATCCTATCTGGTCGATTTCATCAATAAATAAGATACATGGAGAGATCTCATCCACATAGTTAAGAGCCTTCTTGAGTCTCTTACCTGACTCTCCAACATATTTGTCCTTGATATTGGACATTTTGAGGGAGAGGACTGGCATATCTAACTCATAGGCTAAAGCTCTGACAAATATAGATTTACCAGTTCCCCAAAAACCAAACAAGATAACTCCCTTTGGGAGTTCCTTTCCAAGTGCTTTAGCTTTCTCTGGGGACATCAATGGCTTGATTATTGCTCTACCAGTATAATCAATGACCTCTTGATACCCTCCAATAGCCTTGAACCCTCCTTTTAGTGGTGGGAGTACTTCAAGGACTCCAGATCTCTCTATTACAGATTTTTTATAATCTGCAACAATACGGAGGTTCATCCCTCCATATCTCATTAGGGACTCCATAGCTATTGATTGAGTCTCATGGAGGTTTAATCCAGCGAAAGCATTGATTATGCTACCGTTTACATCAAAATTAAAATCTCCAGCCAAACCCTTGAGAATAGCCTCTCTATCATCATAGGTGCTAATATCGGGTTCAATATTGATACAAAGGTTTCTTGTGTTCTCTGGAATGTCGTTCATTTCTGGAGCAAACACAACCACTGTATGTTCAAATTGGGTTAATTCTATGTCATAGGACAGTATTCTTGCCAATTTTGAAACCTGTTTGGCTTCAATATCTAAAATTAGACAGTGAGCTTGTGGATCATCTGTTGAGAGGTTTGACGCTTCATGGAGGTAATGGATGGACTCATTTAGGGTCATTGCTGGGGAGTCTCCTCCTATATCAATAGAGAAATCATCCTCCTCCTCATCTTCAATAGTTTTCCAATCGAGTTCTCCAAAGGCTAAACCTTCTTTGTCTCCAGTAACTTCTCTCAGTCCATGAAATTCATCGAATACAAGAAGTCTCTCAAAACGTACAAGAGAACCTTTTTCATTAAATCTGGTATCGTGCGCATACATGACAAATTGCTCAAACCTTTTCCTGTCATTGGACTCTATCAGAGCCACATTGGAGAATTGAGACGCTGTTTTTATCTCAAAATCCTCTATCCAGTCGCCACTCCTTTGACTCACTTAGGACAGCTCCTCTGCTTCTCTCTCAAGATCCTTGTACTCTTGAGTCTCTTTCATGATCTGTTCAGCAGATTTTAGCTTAATCTGTCCAGAATTCAGATCCATGTCCACTCCAGCTCCTTTCAGAACTTTAGAGAGGTTGTTCATTTCATCCATACACGCTTGACCATCATAACCGATAGTCTCAACCTGAGAGGTTGTCTTGATGTCTCTGGTCTCTGTGTCTGTCTCTGTTTTTATCCGTACTACAATTTTTTTGCTCATTGTTTTCTAACTCCTTATTTCTCGCCAATAATGGCTACTTCCTTGCTGTCAGCTTTTCTGACAACCTGAGTCTTAAATTTCATTCTCCTGAGAGCCATATTAACAGCCACAGCTTGATATAAACTAATAAACCGTTCTTTATGCTCCTCAAGAGCAGAATTCTTCATATTATCATGGAGAAATTCCAAATTACCTCTGGAGTCAACATTAACTCCTAATTGAGTTGTATAACTCCTCTGAGATTTATTATAATTGAGTTTGACCTCAATTACTCCAACATTACAATTCTCATTATTCAATCTGGAATAATATTTCTTGTTAGTTAGATCAACCAATTTGGTCTCCAATTCCTCTGAAAGCAGTTCTAATGCTTTCTTACTAATACCCTTGTGGGCGTTACTGATTGTCGTTTTGTATTTACCTAAATGCGACATAGTTCTTTCACCGAGCAGTCACAGAGCAAAATTTTAGAAATCCAGTTTGGAGTAGTAAAAAAATACTTCTGGAAAGATCTTATACCTTGCATGTGACTACTCCAACTTACAATTATCAAAATGATATTTTAAGATAATGTAGCAGGTGCGACATAAAGAAAAAAGATGTAGCAGTTACAACTAAATTATACATATTTTACAAAAAGCTATTTTCAAGCTCTCTTGTTCTGTTCTTTTTATCTCCAAATCAATTGAATGATAATTCAAACACTTTAATGATAAAAAATAAATCATAGTAAACACAAAATCACAAGAGATCAATTATGTAAATTAACCAAAGTAGGTAGGCTAAACAGTGAAAATAGCAATTTTTTTTCTTTATATTTTCTCGATACAAAAAAACAGCATATCTCTAATAATGTCAATGGAAAATCTCTGTTTATCCAAAATAACATATTTGTCTTACCCATATTCTCCCCAATCTATCCAGTACAATTTAATAAAACATTCATCTAACAAAAGGGACTATATGGGTAATTCAAAATTTTACCAGAGTGAAAAAATCATACCTGTATGATAGCCTATTCGCTGGATTTTATAAAAACAGTCAAAAATAATAAATTTGGGTTATTAGCCTCTGAGGTATTGATTTTCTCCTGTCAAAAATATGGATAAAAGTTATCAAATTTACAAATTCAAAAAATCGTGTTTTGTTGGGGAATTTATGGGTAATATTTATCAGAAATCCGAACCTCTGAAACCCTATTTATTATTATAATTGAAAGCTCTACTATGAATTTTGTATTAACAAGCTCTAATTTTACAGATTAAAGATCTTAAAATTGTTTCTCGGTCCTGACATTGTTCCAATTCATCCAGAGTTGTATGCCAAAGTCCAAAGGTTTGGAGACTTTTTCAATCTAAATTTAGATGGAGTAGGTGAGGAAGTGTACTGGTTTCTCTCCTATATCGGATCTATTTATGCAACAAATTCTAAGAAATTAGATGAGTTCAACACATTAATGGGTAATATTCAATCTCGTCAGTTTAGTCAGTTCAAATAATTCTCAGAGCTAAGAAAATTATTTATAGTACAAATATCTCTGACAGTTAGTGATTAATTCAATCATTTCTTTATCATCTCTCTTGAGCTCGTCGAGCTCATTATCATTATCAAGTTAATCCATATTTAGAACCAAATATTAGGTAGGGTGCGAGAGTCTGGCTTAATCGCCTCGGCTGCTAACCGTGTGCGGAGTATTCGCCTCGACTGGAAACCGAGTGTTGGCTAACCCCATTCGTGGGTTCAAATCCCACCCCTACCACCATTTCTAAAGTTGTGATCTGCGGATCTCAACGGAAAGGTGACGAACGCTAACCTGGTCTGCGGGTGGTTTTGAAAACCTCTGGTGTCTTTAAAGGCTTTGCGGGTTCAAATCCCGTCGTCACCATTTGAGAACAAACTATAAACTAGAAACATAGGATGGTTCGCTACTGTTCAAGTGTTCGTGGTTTAAAGACCAATCTAGGTAGCTATTTGTTCTCACCATTCATTGGCAGGGTAGCATAACCAGGTCATGCGGTAGATTTAGGATCTATTTTCCGCAAGGCGGACATCGATGTGGGTTCAAATCCCATCCCTGTCACCATATTGGTAGTGTGGCTGAGTGGACGAAGGCACAGGACTTAAGATCCTGTCTCGAAGGAGTTAACATCGTGGGTTCGAATCCCGTCACTACCACCATTTTTTTCTAAATAATGCAACATATTTTTATCTCCAGTTTATCCTCAGTTGTTATGGTTGCAAATCGGATGGAGGACTTACTATTTTTACTAATGGCATAGTATTTTTGATACAAATTCTAAAGCAATTCCATGAATTACTCCCAGAATAAACCAAGCAAGAAAATAATTCCATGTAAAGGCTGAAATACGTCTTAAGCCTGTTTGGTCAATATATTCCCAAGCTACAGGTAGACCTCTCCTATAATAGTAGAAATATCCCAGAAGGAACTCATAAGAAGGCATAATAATAGCTCCAGCCATTCCCCAAATAAGAAGTTTAAAGATAATAATCATAGATCTTCATACTCCTGAAATTAGCTCTATTACTAAAATATTGGGTGATATGTTGAGTAAACATACAGGTAGCAGGTGCTACAAAAAATCAGTGGACACTAAATCTGAAATCCTCTAAAGGGTTGTAATTTGGGTTCTCCTCTATCTTCTTGAAAATATTTCTCAATTCTCTCTCATTAGGCTTTTGCTCCAAGATCCATATGATAAATTTTTGGAGGTAGGTATTCCTAATTTTATTGGATTGTCGATGGTTGCACATAGTCTATATTATGTTTACAGATCTTATAAAATAAAGGAGTAGGGAGGTCATTGAAAGTATTCATCTGGTGATTAATTAAACTCTATATAGGGGTCTTGTATTGCTATTTATCAAATAGCACATAACTAATAGTTCAGTTGATAACAAGACCATTAGTTATCCCCCCCTATCATGATTGGATTCCAGTTATCTAAATTTGCTACCCTATTCTACCCACGCACAAAAGACAGCCTCTCCTAAGCAAACAGAGAGCCTCCTCTTTCAGAAGGACTGTATCCTAAAGGTATTAGGAGATCCCCCTCCTATTTTCCTTATTGGAAAAATGGCGTAGGGTGGTAAATCAAGTCCCCTCTGTTTACAATTTGTTTCAAAAAAAGATAGGGTAGAAAATAAAATGAAGTTTTAAAATTCGATAGAAGGATCATTCTTGAGGGTCTCTATGACTTCTTTGAATTTACTGTCAAATCCACGAAAGCTGTTATAACTAACAAATTTACCAGTAGGCTTGTCCCTGTCAACTTTACATTTCATGAGAACCATGAAAAGATTGTCAAGTTGTTCTACAAGGTTGAGTCTCTCAAATTTGATTGTTGTTTCAATCACATATCCAACAGGAGACCCATAGTAACATTGTAAGGAGGTTCTAATTCCATGAATGTAAATCTCCTTACAGTTCGTTTCCTTCCTCCCATGAGATCTCTGGAAGTCGATAAATCCAGAGTCTATATAGTTTAAGTGTCCCTCCATCCCAGCAATCTCTAAAATTCTTATTGCCTTATTTTTGAGATCTGGGTATGGCTCATAGTTGATGTCCAGTGGTTTAGTTCCACTTGGTACGCTGTATTCTCTCCCAAGAGAGTCTACATGATGTAAATCCTTTCCATCTTGTAGCTCCCTTTCCATATCGTCAAGTCCTGACATTTTGTAACCTCTAACCTGATAACTCGATACATACTTATAGTTTATTTGATTAGGTAAGTTATGAAACAAAAATTATCTCTAATTTTTGTAGCTTTTATCTCTGCATGGTTGACCAGAGATATTGAGCTATTGTTACTCGATAACTACTTAGGCTGGGCTTCTATTTACGGTTACGCAATAGTGCTGTTAGTTATAGCTCCAGTATTTGAGGAAAGTATAAAGTATTGGGGAATAGGGTTCTCCCTCCTTGAGTCCAATATTGATGATATGAATGATCGAAATCTGGCATTAGATACTCTTGTGTTTGCTTATGCCTTCCAAGTCGCTGAGGCTTTCTTGAATGGTGCTGGAGGGGAATGGCTCTGGTATTTCAGATTGATCCTCCCCATTCATGTTACCTTTAGTTTACTGGCTACCAGTAAATACAAGTATTCTCTTACTGGAGCTATCCTCCTCCATGCTATCTATAATACTCACGCTTTACAGGGGTATGGCTATTTATTCTGGTTATTTATCTTAATCAATTGTATAGTCTTTGTACTTTTAATATTTGAAAGAATAATTGAGAAACCCATTGAAAGCAAGTAACAGATAATCTCTTAAGATACTTTATTAACCATACTCTGTGAATATCTCTTAGATAGGTTATACTCCTATCTATGATGTAACATGAAGTTATTCAACAAATTAATTATTGCTCTGGCTCTGTTCCTGAGTATCCTTATGATAGGTTCGTTCATATCTGCTGGAGTTCTTGCTAAACCAGTTTTAGCAGGTGCTACCAACTATGATGACGGAGCGCTCACAGGATCTCTTATGGCAGACCTACTAAATGCGAGTTATACGGACACTGGTGCAAGTGCAACCTTGATGTCCCTTGACTCAGATAACCTTAGTCCCCAGATCTCTCAATCTAAGACGATTGATAGAATGGTCATTAGAGTGGCTTTCAGCCTTCGTGCTGGAGTTCTCCTAATGGATGCACATGACGATATGTGGAAGGAGAGACTTGGTGTTGACCAAATCTATTCTCATACCTATGGTATGGAATGGCTGGACATGAATAATGATGAACAGCTCTCCCAATTCACTTGGGACTATGAAACCAACTCAGTTCAACTGAGAGGTCAAGCTGACCGATCTATTGCCTTTGGCGGTGCTTCTGTAAATGACACTGACGGAGACATTGGATCAAACGGAACACTTGGAGAGGACTCCTATCAAGCCACTGTTGATTATACCAATTTCGATGGTGTGTATGAGAGTTCTAATGTCTCGGAAGTAGAAAACCTTGACTCCACGTATTCTGATCTTACAACCGATCTTCTTGAAACTCCTGAAACAGAAGGAGAGTGGAAGGAGGATGGATCTGACATTGTAGTTGCAGGTGTGGATAATGTTGCCGCAACTATTGAGGATGTTATCAAATCAAGGATCTCAATCATTGAGGGTAACATACCAGTCTCAAGAATTAGACTGGATGACTACCACGTTGATGAACTCTATCAAGAGGAGGTCATGTCCTCCTCCCTTGCAGATGAGATAACAGAGGCTTACCATGACGCTAAGAGCGCTGGGTTCTTGTCCAACTTTAAAGTAAAATCTCCCCTAAAACTCTCCAGAGTTACAAAGGGTCTAAAGGGAGACGCTTTCAAGAATACTCTCAATTCTCTGGGAGGTATTGCAAAGGCTGGAGCTAAGACCTTTGGTAATGTCATTGGAGACACAGCCAAGACCACCGCTAACGCTTTCAAGAAAGCCATTCCATCTGGTCTCAAATCATCCATTGTTGGAGTTAAAGAAAAGCTCCATACTGGATTTAAGAAAGTGGGGAATTGGTTCAAAGACGCTAAATCCAACATTGGTAATTTAGTTAAGAAACCGTTCCAATGGTTCAACAGCCTGAAAGGGAAACTCAAGTGGGTAGTCCTTGCAGTTGTGATTATTGGTCTTATTCTCCTTCTGGCTTTTGTCTACGTCAATTTCATTATGCCTATGAGAATGTCCCGAAGAATGGGTTAAATTCGATCTGTAAGCTCCCCTCTAATATTAGCAAAAACTTATTTTCCAACTAATCTATCTATCAATTATGAAAACTCAAATTCTATTCTATTTGATATTGTTTTCCTGTATTCCTGTTGTTTTTGGACAGGATCAACCTATTCATGAAATTAACTTGAACTTGGATAAAAGGACAGTCTCTCCAGATGATACTCTCCTATTTGTCATTTCGTCTAACTTCAATTCAACTGCTGTGCTTGAGGTTACATTTAATGATTACACTGTATTTGTCCAAGAATTTGATAATACATCTCTTGGAGCTAATTATCAATGGAGAGTTTCTGGTCACTCTCAAAATGGAACTTATTTGGCTACTGTCTGGAAACAGGATAATCCCTCTGTGAGAACTAACTCTACATTCAACGTATTGAGGGAGGATGTCCAGCTTGAGATAATTGAGCCATTCTATAACCTATATTTCAATGCAAGTTTTCTAAGTCCAACTGGAAAGCGAGTAAGGGAGTGGACAGCCAATGTGACAAATCTCTATACAGGTGATAACATAGAGGATATTCTTGTCACTGATTATTATTTGTTATTTCCTTTAGATGAGCAACCTTTTGTTTATTCAAGGGGTAACGCTATCTACATCCATGCTGTATCCAGTAGGTTTGAAGGGGAGATCTATTTCTCAGCAAAGAGCTTAGATATACACCATGTCTCTATTGATGGGGAGATCAAGACTTCCTTTAGAAATTATATTCTTGGAGGGGTTTATGTTGTTGCCACTCTGACCATTGGAGCTATTGTTATTTACAAGAACAGACAATATCTTGTCCCCAGACTTGGAGGAGAAAAAAGGACACTGGACAGAGATGAGGAAGATTATATTTTATAATTGATCAAAAATTCAATATTCATAATTTTGTGTCCGATAGTCCCAGGACTGTTGTGCAAAAGTTCAGATCAAGTAGCAGGTGCTACAATATATTATGATTTTTTGAAATGGAGGTATTGATGTTCTACTTTTACTGATTGGATCGAGTTAAACGATTTTAGCTTACTGAGGAGGTTTTTCTTTCTAATTGATACTCCAATACCCTTGAGTCTCTTGTGAACCTGATAGGTGCTAATAATATCGTTCTGGAGGACAGTTAGGATTTTACTCTCAAGATCAAGATCTCTTGAACACTGGTAGCAAATACTATGAGATGTGGGTTTCCTCAAGATCCTACCAATAATGTTGAGGATCTTATTTTGGAGGTCGATCCCACACCAAGCACAAGTTTTGATTAACATATTTAGAGATCCTCCAGATACTCTAAAACATTCAATTGTTTGTAATTGGAGTTCAACGTATTAGCTACTGAATGAGCCACTCGTTCAAACAATTCAAATCCTCTAAATCCATTGTGCCAATTGTCCCAAAAATGCTTAGAGGTATCATAACTATTGAAAGCACCTTGTAGGAGTTTCAAAGTCTTATCTCTTGTTTCACCAAAAAGATGAACTCTATAATTTTCAATAGCTCTGACCATCATAGGTTTTATTGCTCTCAAATCATTCATGGATCTTTCTTGTGTGGCTATTGCAATATCCAGAGGGTAGGGTAAAGTCTCCAAATAATTGAAACACTGTCTCATTTCTAAGGGAGTCCCTTGTAAGACATACATGAGTCTGACTCTATCATGGTTAACTCCTCTAAGGATTGTTTCCAACTTTCTGTATGATCTCATAGTTTTCTCAAAATCTTGGACAAAATCTGGGACTACGATAGTTATTTTATCAGAATTACAAATCTGTGCTAATTTGATTTGAGCCATTAATCTCTCTATTTCAGAGGCTTTCATGTATCCTCTATGGATTGAAAAAGCACAATTGTCTATTATGATCTCTCTAAATGGTTGGGAGGCTATTACATTAATTCTGTCTATCTGCTTTCTATCATCCATTAGGAGACCATATGGTGTGACCAGTATTGAGTCCATTTCATCAATCCAAAAATGATTGATCCATTGATCTGTCTGTTTCCCTGTAATGCTGGGGATTAGTTGTGTTTCCATTTATTCAAACAGCTCCATGATCTCTCTCAATTTCTTGAGGTTGTGGGAGTTCCCAATAGTCTTGGGTGCATTGTCCCGATAAAAGGAATGTACCTTTACCAGAGTTTCTCTGTAGTCCATAAGTTCAGCGTAATCCATATTCTTTAATTCTTCAATTTTCAACTTGCTCAATCCTCCAATTAAATTAAATTAAATTCACTGGCTATATCTATAAAATTCCTGAAAGCATAGGAATAGCCTGAATTCTTCTTTTCCTTTCCACCTTTTGTGGTGTAGGTATCGTTCATTAGTCCTCCTTCTCGTTCTACAATCATCTTGAGGAAACTCTGGACTCTTGTATCATCCTCATACTCTGGTTGATTACATTTCTCAATAATCTCATCCAGTAGTGTATTGGGGTCAACAGGTTCTTTGGTACGAACATGATAGCACCATGTTCTCCCATCTCTATCTCTCTCCAATAGAGGTCTTGCTCCTTCTGTCATCCTTTTCATGATGTCAGCAGTTGCTCTGTATTCGCTTCCAAACTCATCCATTACATCTTGAATGGTTGTCGCTTCTGGTTCTCTACTTCTTACGAACTCGAAAACCTTATCTTGGTTCAGTATGTATTTATCTGTCATATTATTCTGTCTCCTGTTTTGCGATAGTCTTGATCATCTTACTTGTTAAGATAATCTCATCTGTTACCTCCTTGTCCTCTACATTGTAAATTACAAGGAATAGCTCCTTGAAATTATAATCATAAAACAGTACATTGGAATACTCTTGATCTATAATCTCAACCTCTCGGATCTGTATGTAATTTTCATACAAACCTTTGATTTCCGTTTCAATCTGATTGATTAGTTCACGTTCGTTCATGGTGAATAAATTTTCTTCACATTATATATAAAATCATTGAAGTCTTTTTCTGCAATATCCTAACAATCTCTCCTAAATGTTGCAGAAATCCACTTCAACATAAATCCGAATAAAGCCTATAAAATCGCAAGATGAACTTATACCCTCTGGAGAATAGGATTAATTTCTGCAACATTTCTGCAACAAATAAGATTACTACAATAATTTGAAGGACATTTTATAGTTTTGGTCATCAATTTCAATCTTCCTGTGAATAACTCCACTTGGTTGAATGTTGACAAATTCAAGATAACACTTAGCCTCCTCACCATTTCGCTTTCTTGTAATCCATTCTTTGAGTTCTGGCTTACACTTATCCTTTGGCTTTACTTCCTTTCTTTTTGACATTGAGGACTTGAGAGAGATAACCTCAATAATTCCATCTTTTTCAACTATGAGGTCTGGATCATCTTGTAATCTTTTCTCACTGAAATATAGTATCTCATAACCCAGCTCTTTCTCATAAACCAGTTTTGCGAAATCTTCAAATTTGTGACCCATAACATAATCTATCTTCCCTTGAACCTCTTGAGTTATTTGACTGACTCTTGCTGGGGATAACTCCTCCCCTCCATTTAATCTGACAATCTCTGGATGACTGGAGATCTTAGATTGTGTATAAGATGGATTGAGGTTCATCTCATAGATTTTCTTATCTCTGGGAGATACGTTATCCATCTTGTCCATTTCCTTTATTGGATCAAATTCAAAGCTCTTGAATGGATCTCCCTGATAATTCTCTAACATATCTTCAAGACTCTCCATGTCACTTTCAATGGTATCTCCATTATTTGAATTCTTGAAATCTCTATCCTTAGTTAATTGTTTCTTAGAATATTCAATCACTTTACGTGGATACTTGGAGCTTAATTTTGGTATATTAGCAAGATCATAAACAAGATCCCATTCACTCAAGTTATCTGGGTATTTTTCATAATCGTTCTTTATGTAGTTTATTAGCTTCTCAGCGTGTTCCTTGATCTGTTGGATTTTAGCCTCAACAGTTTCAATCCCTCCAAGCTCAAGGAGGTCATCTATGTATTTGGCTTTTCTACGTTCATAATCACGTCTAAAATCATCGTGATTATGTATTGTAGTAATTAGGTATCCTATACAAGCCAAGACGATAGAGGAGGCTTTAGTCCCACTAAACGGGACAAATACTAAGGATAGTCCTATCTTGGTTTCCTCATGAAAACCAATCGCCACAACAGTATAGTTGGTAGTTTCTGAAAATTCAATCTTTGGCTGACAATCGTAGAAATTAATATTCTTACCTCTAACTGCTTTTTTGAGGTTTTCATTGGCTTGATCCTCAATATCAGATCCCTCTCCAGAGGATGAGGATTTCTCATCTCTGATTAGAATATCTCCACTTGACATCTCAGAAGCGATGGAGTTACATTCATATGCCTTGAAACCAACCTTAACCGTAGAGGTAGCGTATTCCTTAGCTTTTGGATGTTCTGGGTTTTCCTTTGCAAATTTATGATATTCATCTCTCTGAACAAAAGCTAATTTTTGAGCTGTCTCTGATTTTCCAGATCCAGTCTTTCCAGCAAGTGTTATTTGGAGATTTAGATTTTTGTCTACTACTTTTTTAATCTCCTTGAGGATCTTATTTGTGGCGTTGTGTCTGCCATACCCTTTCCTCTTACCATGTTTAAGGTAATGGATCATATCACTTACAATCCTCCTTGTGTGTCGATCTACAAGGATCTCATTCTTTAGCCATACAATTGTATCTCCTCTCACAGTGTAACCGTCACGTTCAAGAAAATCAATATCTGGGAAAACATTTTGGAATAAGGACATTCCAGAGCTTTCTCCATCCTCTCCAAACATGGAGTCCAAAAAACTCATAATGACTCAACCTGTGCTTTCGCTTCCTCTAAATCCATCTCTTTAGCGATTGCTCCAAGATCCAAAGCAGAGGGAGATATTAATCTGGCAATTTTGATAATATACCATCTACATCTATCATCTGACTCTCTGAGGTTTTGCCACTGTCTACCTTTCTTCATATAATATTGGTCTTTGAGTTCTTCATCAATCAGCTTAAGGTTGGTTTCAATTTCTGGTCTGGTATCAATTTTAGTGTCAGCCAAACCCATTTTTTGAATAGCTCTGAGTTTGAGAAGGATCTCAATATCTTCATCATAAATAATGTCAATAAGATCCTCCATCTTCTGAATGAAATTAGAGTGGTGTTCTGACTGTTGTTGTCCCATAGCCATTGAGAGACGGATTAACATCATGTCTTTGTTTTCACTCATATGAATACCTCCAGAATAGTTTTGAGTAATAGGAATAATCCTATCTTAATCATAATGAAGTTAGGGACTATGATAATCCAATCCTTCCATGAAAGTTCCTTAATTTTATTTTTTAATTCAAACATATCTATTTCTCCTTTTGTTGTAGTTGATTGTCAGCCAATTTAATGTCTACAAACTTCATTAGTAGCTTGTAAATTAATAATGCTATAATTCCCACAAGGGACAACAGAAATAGATTATCTCCTATCTCAAAAGTATAGCTATTGTATCCATCATTAGCTCCAATCAGAAGTCCAAATAATACCAGAGGTAATAGTTTTAGAAAACTGGATATATTTGAACTAATCTCCTCACTCAATCTGTAACTCCTCCATAGGGTCTATTAGCTCCAAACCAAGAGAATTGGTTTCAGCTACCTTCAACATTGTATTGAGTTGTTGAGTAATGTCCTCTGACTTATCTAAGGAATTGACTGTATTCTCATATATGTGGTAATACAGATTATTCTCCTCAATTTTGAAAATCATGATAAGTCTCTTATTCCGATATATGGGTATGTAGCCATTCCCATAGATTATTTGTTTCATTTCGTTGTGGTTCATCATTTCACCTTTCATGTAGCAGGTGCTACTTTTTCTTTCTTATCCCCATTATGGTTGTAACAGTCCTCTCTCCATCGGATCTCTCAACCAATATGTTCCCATTTTTACCCTTTAGAGCTTTGCCATCAAAAGTGGGGATCTTTAATGTCTCTCCGTATTTCAACACAGTAGGGATTTTAGGGTTCTTCCAAGACCAAACATACAATTGGTCTTTGTAACTAAGTTCAGTCATTCTCAAACCTCTAATGGGTTCTGGACATCCTCATAATCGACACAATAGCGATAGCTCCTAAAAAGAAACCAATAATCAATCCAAAAGTAAAGCTGGATGTAAGTCCTCCAGATCCTCCCTCTCCAGCATTAGTAACATTAACCGTAGTGGGAAAGATCTCTCCAAACATTGTAAGGAACATATAGAGAAGGACAGTATATCCAGCATATTTGACAATATCTGGGAGAGTCGTTTTTAGTGCTGACTCCTTCTCCTCTTTCTTGTAGTCGTATTCACGCTTGACAGCAGATTTGACATTTACCTCCAATTCTTTGTAAGATCCAACTATGTCTTGGTTCTTTTGGGTCAATACCTGTGTTTGCTCTCTGTAGTTGTTTATATCCATTGAGGCTTGACTGAGTAGGATTTGAAACCTATTTACCATGTTAATCAATCTCTCGTCTTGAGCTTCGATTATATCAGCCTCAGTGGTTCTAAAGAATTCTGTCACGTTGAGCTTGTCACTGTAAAATAATTCTAAATGGTAACATTTAGCTTTGAAGGTACGTTCTACTCCATCTTTGTCTCTGTATGGTATATCCATCTCTGTAGCGTCAAAATAATAATAAAATGCTTCAAATATTTTATCAATTGTCTGATTCCTGATATTGTTGTAAAATATCATTCCTGTAATAATTAGGAGGTAGAATGTATGCCACGTTAAGAGGTTGGGGACAACTCCAGCAAAAATAGATCCAGTGAAAAACATATTTCCCAGCATAAGTAGGAATATAAGATAATTGAGGGTCTTGTTTGCCTCTCTTGGATCTACTCTAAATCTGGGTGAATGTGTCATCTCAGACTCAATGTTTCCTTTTTGAGATTGTAACCTTCTGGAGAAAACAACCAGATCTCCCAGCTTACCGTCTTGCTTGAATTCTCTGGTAACATAGTATCTCTCCTTGACAGTCCCAATGGAACTCATTTTTTGCTCAATCGCTTTGATCTGTGATTGGACTCTCTTGAGACTAAGCTCTAAGGCTCTAATCCTCAGTTCATTAACTCGGTTAACATCGAATTGTTTAACTAATTTTCCAGCCTCCTCTTGGATCTCTTTGAAACTTTCTGGGTGCTGGACTTCCTCTCCAGTTGTATTTACTGCAACTAATTGAGGTTGACTTTTAGTTTTGCCATTTCCATTCCCCTTGATATTCTGCTTATGAGTGGCTCTGGCAGTTTCAAGATTTGATGTAATTTGTTCTTTTCTCATTCTAAGGTATTTCAACTCCTCAGCATTAAGAGTATTGTAGACTTCATCTCTGGAGATAATTCCCTCCATGATCTGAACCCTTGTCTCATACTCCTCTTTGAGATCTGACATAAAACTGTCAAAATTCTTTACTCTATGGGTTAACTCGGTAAGTTCCTTTTCCAAGTTTTCCTTTTCTGCAATCAAACCCTCATATTCCGATTGTAGGAGTTTGTTCTCAGTAATTTTCCTTTTGAAACCTTTTTGATCCTCAATTTTCCTAATCTTATCATTTACTGCTTTGAGGTCACTGGTAACGCTTTTCAAGTCTTGAGTATCTTCATCATATGTATTCTGATACTCAGTAACTTGATCTTTGTAGTCTCGGTTCATTTCCTCCAGATGTTCCTTGAATTTCTCAAGTCTGTTGTATCTGGACTCATGACCAAGATCTAAGACTTGGAACTCAATTACTTCCCCTTTGGTATTGTAAGTCCTATTCTGTCCAATAGCAGTCATGTAAACATCTGTTTCATGTGTATGGTATTGTTCAGTTAGGGAGTCCCAAACCTCATCTGTTTTCTTTGGTTCAAGATTTGTGCTAATCATTTTATCACTTTTTCCACATTAATTTAGATCTCAAACTTTTGTGTCCGATAGTCCCAGGACTGTTGTGCAAAAGTTCAGATCAAGTAGCAGGTGCTACTATTTTTTCAAATCCATCAAGTCACTGACAGATTTTTTGAAAAACTTACTTTTGGTCTCCTTAGTCTCTTTCTGAGTTCCTTGATCTGCTGGGACATACATCCTCTCTTTGTGGAGGTTGGAAATTACCCAGAATAATAAAATCTGGTTAAAGAACCACATAATGAAAATTATATGGTCAAATAGATCCAGTATGGATTTTACCCAAACAGTAAGGATAAAGAGAAATATGGCTACAAAGGTGAGTAGTAGGTTTTTCATATTGAGTAATATAATTAGGGGATTATTAAGTTGATCTGAAATGGTGTTGGGAGCTTACCTTTTCCTTCTTGAATTATATCCGTTATTTCTTCTTGGTATGTATGTATCGATCTTGAGAGCCTTAACTCCAGCCTCCTTGAAATCATCTCCTTCAAGTGGCTCATCTGATTGTTTACCCAGAACTTTGATTTTGAAAATTAACCAGAATTCTTTCAGCATATTTTGACCAAACCAGTAGAGGAGTAACAGAAGAATACCACTAACTGTTAGGTATCCAGCCAATCCAAAATTAGATCCTTGATCTCTGCTGAATACTGAATTATCATTATTGACATCTCCAGATAGATCTAAGGCGTTCCCTGTAGCGTCATATACAGAAGTATTAAGGTCAGCTTTGACTAAGAGACCTGACTCAAATTTCAACGTCTTAGAAGTGATTTGATTAGCTTCAAGGGTCGTTGAATTAGTAATTGTAGTTTCCAATTCCAAGACCTCTAATGTGTAATTGTAGTTTCCAGCAGGTAGGAAGAAATCAAGGGTCTGATAGCTGAAAACGTAAATTGACATATTGTTCAGAGTTCCCAGAGGATCTGTAATATTTACTCTGGTGGGTTGATTTCCAGCGTTCTCAAATTGGATTTTAATTAGGTCAACTCGGTATTGGATGAAAACATTGAGACCAAAGCCTTGAGATACATTATAATCTAAATAGTCATAGGAGTTATTCCAGTAATCTCTAAAACTAATCAAGGTTGGATCGAAGGTCTCATTGCCTCTGACTTGAATATTCTCCAATATTCTAACATTGTTGTAGTAAGTAAAAAGTGGAAAATCATTAAACCTGAACCCATTAACGTCTACTTTCTCAATATACCAATTGTATATAGTCAAGGAGTCATCTGGCTCAATTATGGATAAGTAATCCTCAAATATAAGGGATTGTGCTGTCCCATTCACAATATATGTGAAATTCCACGTTCCATAAGAATTGTCAAAACTGAATACAAGGTTAGTCCCCTCAGATCCAGTTCCCAGAGAAGTTCCATTCTGGAGGACTTCTATTGTTGTATTCTCCCAATTGGTCTGAATGAATAAAGATAACTGTCCTACAGAGGTATCATAGTTAGGAGGTCTCATTCCAGTAATGGATAAATTGGCTTCATCTGGAGGTTGAACAATTGTCAGCCATTCCATGAATTGAAGGCTCTGAGATCCACCATCTACAACATAGGTGAAATTATGAGATCCATAGCTGGGATTAAATACAAATTCGAGATTTCCCTCAGATCCAGTTCCCAGAGAAGTTCCATTCTGGAGGACTTCTATTGTTGTATTCTCCCAATTGGTCTGAATGAATAAAGAGAGTTGACCAACCGATGTGTCATAGCTGGGAGGATTTATACTTGTAATCGATAAATCAGGATCAACAATAGGGTCTTGATTTGAAATACTCGTATTATACCAGCCTGAATTCCCATCGGCATCATCAAAATACACAGAATAAAATATAATAGCTCCCTGTGATATATCCCTGCTGGAACTGATAGTATTGTAGCCTTGAGTTATACTGGCTGTATTAACTTGAGTATCATTATGGTAAATTGTGGCTGTAGCATCCTTATTAGAATGAAAAGTCAAAAATTCATCAAGATCAGATAGATAGAAATTGAAATTTGAGATCACAAAATCTACCTCAACCGTGTACTCATACTCGTAAATTGTAGATATAAGCTCTACGTGAGTACTTGCCGAACTTGAGATTTGCGTATACGTGAAACTATATGTCATCGATTCTTGGTACTGGAAGTATCGAAATTCGAGCTCTGGAACTATGCCAAGATAGCTGCCGTTGCTCCATGTTGCGAAGTAGTCAGTAGCATTATCACCATTGTCGAGATAATATAGCCCTGTACTGCTATCAACGTAGAGGTCTGGTTGTTGGGAGGAATCAATGAAACGAAGATAATCAATCTCCCAATCACCATTGTTTCCAAAATTGGCTGTTGTAGAATAAAAACCATTTGCGGATTGCATTGTTGAGGTTAGGTCATAACTTAAAATTTGCCACTCCTGTGTTAAATCAACCTGACCAGTGTTGCCTGATGCTGCGCCGTCATCTGTGAAACGAAAATCGATACTTGAAGCAGTGGCGGAAGAAGTACGCACTTTGAATTCAATTTTATCGAAACTAGAGAAATCTAATGGGTCACCAGAATATACATACCCATCCCACTGAGTTCCAGCATCAATTTTCATTATTCCATTAGAACTAGTTAATGTAGCCCCTGAATTACCTGTGAATGATGCTGGTACATTGTCGAACTCCCAGGCGTAGCCCTGATCCCAAGATGTAACAGGGGATGCGTAATCGATACGGAATTCAATTGCATTGTCTAAATTATAGATGTAGATTTGTAGGAAATCGTAATTTTCCCAACTTGATAAATCGACAACAAATAAATTCCAGCCAGAAAATACGCTTAATGAACCCGCAAATTGATTTGAACTATCAGAAACTTTTTTTGAAACTAATTGTGCAGTTCCGTCAGTGACATTTGAATAAAACCGAAATACTATATAATCAAAAATAGAAGTGTCTATTTCTCCAACATTTGTATTCCTCCAATCAAATGTCGACACATTTGCTGTTGAAGTTATATATCCATTTTCTGTTCTTTCGTCAGATGTATCGGGACTATCCCACCCTTCCAATCCGCCTTCCGAGAAGTCCCATGTATTCGGAATATCGTTTCTCAGCCCATTTTTCTCATAGCTAAAGCTATGCGAATTTGACGGCATTGCAGTAAAGTACGTGGTACTTGAATTGGTAGTGGTTTGAGCAGTTGCATAGTATTCTTTTGTTTCGAACCCAGCTTTCCAGGGGATAGATACAATCCCGTTATCATCCGAATATCCTTCCTTAATTTTGATAATCTCTTGTGCTGTACGGTCTCCTAATGTCATATTACTATAAACGTTAGATACAATTGGATTTCTGCGATTATCAAGAGAAACTATCTGATACGTAAATTCATAATCATTATAGCCATTTTGTACTACTTGGACATTGGATTGAGATAATTGACTATTGTCTAGAAAAATTACTCCTTGACCAGAAGAAAATAAAAATCTCAACTGTGCAGCATAATCACTATTAGTGACATTGATCCTTGCATGTTGTGTATGCCATCGATCTGTCACAGTACTATCAAAATCAATTGACTGCCATGATCCATCATCATAATATTGCAGCTGCAATGATGAATAGGAACTGGCCTCAATGTAATAATCCCAGCTGAAAATATATTCACCAGGAGCTAGATCATTCAAAGTCATTGTCACTGTTGAACTGGATGTAGTCTCTACTCGTTCAGCAAAAGAGCCATGAGATACAATACTTGTATTGACTGCTGAATTATCAGCACCGGATATTATCCAGTCTTCATTGCTTCCCGACTCAAAGGATCTGCTTTGCATATAGTCAGAACTAATATCAGAAATTGCTAAATACTGAGAAGAATTAGAAATAAATTGCAAATTATAATCAAGTGGTACTAAGTCAGTAAGGACATAATCATCCCCTGATTGAGTTACCGTAGCATCA
>Ga0102944_1000863_pt1 | contig 21728 bp, 20 predicted proteins | sample SalPonD_shore_MG_FD_78172 | JGI IMG/M metagenome (GOLD analysis project Ga0102944, IMG submission 78172) | Salt pond soil microbial communities from South San Francisco under conditions of wetland restoration - Salt Pond MetaG... | ecosystem: Environmental > Aquatic > Marine > Intertidal zone >...
ATCAACCGCTTGAGGCATCGGTAAGGTATTCAATAAATTATACCGGATTTTACTTTAATTTTTTTATATAAAGACTATCTTCAAAACATATGATTAGCGTGAGGTTTGGATAAGAATCGCAGAGTTGTAATAATTACATTGAGAATACGACCTGTGAAAATATAACATATCTTGACGATGGACGACTGACCATCGACGACACAGAGCTATTTTGATGCATAAAGCATGATTCCGATACCGAACTCACGTTGATTATACGGTTTTTCAGAATAAATAATGTTTACTTAATATCAGAGCATTTCTCTGTCGTCTGTGGGCGATTGTCGGTGATCATAGAATAATCTAATTTAACAGCTACTTTTATTAAGTAAATATTATAAGCTTAAACGAACCTCACGTTATAATTATGAAAACGTATTTCACATATATAACAACAAACAACACTGACGAAGCGAAAATAATTGGAAAAGCATTAGTGAGTGAACGCCTGGCAGCCTGTGTAAACATTGTTGATGGCATGCACTCTCTCTATTGGTGGGAAAATGAAATACAGGAAGACCATGAAACTATTTTGATCGCCAAGACATCTGAATCAAAGTTGGAAAAACTGGCAGATCGGGTTAAGGAGTTACACAGCTATGATTGTCCATGTGTTGTAAATCTTCCTATTGAAAACGGTAATAAAGATTATATCAACTGGATAGTGGAAGAAACAAACAGGGATTAAGTGGTAAGTGGTTAAAAATGCCGAATGCAGTAATGTCGGTGGTCTATTGTTTGTAATTAGTTGATCATCGCCATTAAATACAGAAAATTATGGTATTCATTTCTCACTTTTTAATTCTTAATTCAACACTTCAAAATTTAAAATTAATTAAATGGTGAGGTTCATAATATGACTTCAAAATCGGTTACATACGATATCAAAGATCAGATTTTATGGGCTAAAATTGCCCGGCCGCATGCCCTAAACGCCATTGATTTTGATGTCATGGAACAACTGGAAGATATCCTCGAAATTCTGGAAGAGAAAAAAAACATCCGCGTGTTTGTGCTCAGCGGCGAAGGACATAAGTCGTTTGTTTCAGGTGGAGACCTGAGAAAATTTTCAACCCTCGATACCGAAGACGATGGCAAAAGAATGGCCAGGCGGATGACAACCATCCTCCATAGGATCGAAATGTTGAATTGTCTGACAATCGCCTGCATTAACGGCGACGCTTACGGTGGTGGTTGCGAAACAACACTGGCTTTCGATTTCCGTATCGCTGCCGAACATGTCCGCTTTGGTTTTACTCAGGGACGTTTCTATCTGCCGCCGGGATGGGGCGGACTCACACGTCTCGTAGAACTTGTAGGCCCGTCAACAGCCCTTGAATGGCTTTCCAGTTCGGCTGTCATCAATTCACAGGCAGCCCTTGCTAAAGGATTAATAAACAAGGTTGTCTCAACTGATGCCTTGGTTTCCGAAACGAGAAAATGGGCAAAAGGGATGAGCCGTAATGACCGGGAATATATCCAGGCACTTAAACACAGTATTCGTCAAACGCATAACCTTTCAAGAGAAGATTCGCTGGAGGCTGAACTATCCACTTTCATTAAATTCTGGGCTTCGGAAGAGCATTTTAAACGCATTGAGCAGTTTTTTAACAGTAAACAGTAAACAGTATGTTGATGCCTATAACTTACTGTCAAGTGATGAATTGTATTTTTCCTTTTTTCTGTATGGCATACAACTCTTATGAGGCATTGCCTCATAACGCGTCATCTGATAATTATTAATTGATCATTGATCACTGTTTTTATTCACTTTATTACGTAACACCATGCTTGTTTCGTACAAATGGCCGTGGCGCAAAATTACCAGTTTCATCGTGTCGCCTTTTTTGTATTCCCTCAATAAAGCCTGAAAATGCGTGTAACTGTAAATCCTTTCTTTACCGATTTTAACGAGTATGTCTCCTGGTAAAACACCGGCCTTGTAAGCCGGGCCATCTTTATTGACACTGTAAACAAAAACACCCTGAATGATGGGCAGGTTATATTTATAAGCCGTTTGAGCCGTTATCGGCTTCACTTCGAAACCGGGATCATAACCTAAACTGACTTTCCCTTTTTGCTCTAGCTGTGAGATTATCTTTACTACTGTATTGCTCGGAATGGCAAACCCAAGGCCAACATTCCCCTGGCTTGTTCCGCCAGTATAAATAAACGTATTTACCCCGATCACTTGTCCCAATGAATTGATCAATGGCCCGCCGGAATTACCACGATTTATGGCGGCATCGGTCTGTAGCATATCCAGATAGGCCCGGGGTTCTCGTGGATCAGGACGGAAATCACGCTTAACAGCGCTTATCACCCCAACCGTAACCGTAGGCTGACCATCTTCAAATAATCCAAACGGATCGCCCATGGCAATGCACCACTCTCCCACTATCGCTTTATCGGAATCACCGAAATGAATAAAAGATAATTTTTGCTTTGCATTAATTTTCAAAAGAGCGATATCGGCATATTCATCTTCACCAATAATTTTAGCTTCATAGCTTTTGCCTTTTGAAGTTGTTACGATAATCTTGGCCGCGTTTTTCCCTATCACATGCTGATTAGTCACAACCATACCATTGTCGCTTATGATAAATCCCGTACCCAGGCTTTTAAATTTTCTCATACGTCCGGGAGCCACAAAAAATCCAAAAAACGGGTCCCCCTGATCTTGTTCTTTCACTACTTCCGTTACACTGACGCTCACAACAGCGGGACTCACTTCAGCTACTGCTTTTGTAATAGCATTATGCCGGCTGTCATTAATTTGATCATCTAACGATTGCGGTGATTGTCCGGTAATATCTTTGGTCTGAGTGGAACCGTCTTTAACCGTTACACTTTTTAATTCTTTTAATTTATGGGGCTCAGATGCCTTGTTTTTAGGGTTTGGAGAGGATGATTGTGAACATCCGCCCAAACCAACTGTCAATAATGATATTAGTAATATCCAGCGCCTCATAGTGTATAAAATTACCGTAAATTATTTTTTTAGGTTTTATGATTTTACGGATGCCAACAGTTCTTCGCCTGCTTCAATGACGTCTTTTTTTGCTTTTTCAAGTGGTCCCTGATGCCAGGCACCGGCTGCCCGTTTGTGTCCGCCACCACCAAAAATACGTGCCCAGACGTTAACCAATATATGACTTTTTGACCTAAGGCTGAGCTTGACTTTATCATCAAGTTCGCAGAATAAAACAGCTGCTTTCACACCATTTATACTTAAAGGATAAGCGATAAAGCCCTCGGTATCATCATATGTACATCCTGTGGCTTCCAGCATTTCTTTGGTAACGGTGATAGTACTTATTTGATTGTCCGCATATAATTCAATGCTTTCAAGTACCATACCCAATAGACGCATCTGATTCAAGGTACGGTGATCGTATATCAATTCATGTACTTCATTAGGCTTGAAATCACCTCTTCTCAGCAGATCCGCTACAATGGTATGAACCCTGGGTGTCACCGAATCAAACCGGAACGAACCGGTATCCGTCATTAAACCGGTATATATTGATTTGGCTATTGCAGTATCAATCAAATCAAGGTCCCCGCTTTCACTTATTACTTCATACACCAATTCAGCTGTTGATGAAGCCGATTCCACCGAATAACTCAACCAGTATGCGGGATCAGGATCCGGATGATGATCAATGAGGTAGCACGGTTTTCCCGTTTGTATTGTATACTCGCCAAAACGACCAAAACGGTAAGGCAAATTTCCATCCAAAAAGACATAAGCCTCACATTCATCGACAGCTGCTTTATCAGGTTTTTGGATAGGGAAGAATTCCAGTAACCACTCCGTATTATGGGAGGGTCCGTCGTCATTGAAGCCATAGACCTCAATGTCGTTTTTCTTCAACCATAAACAAAAAGCCACCAATGAACCTAAAGCATCTCCATCTGGCCGAATATGGGAAAAAACGCCAATTTTATTATGTGATTTTATATTATTGATAAGTTCCGTTAGCATGAGATAATGATATTTTGACCTCTCAAGCGTTAGCTTGATAACTTACCATAACGCAAAAACGTTTTTAATGTTTTAAATTAACTTATTAAAATCCGGTAAACTGATAAGGAAAGCAATATTTACTTGAAAAAACAACTTTTCTTTAACAAAAGTAAAAAACATAATATTTTTACTATAAGTAGCATATATAATTTTATCAATAATTTATGAAAAAATACCGGGCGATCGTTTTATGTGACGGTGAACCTCCTTCAAAAAATCTCATTACAGAAGAGATGAACAATAGCGACTTGTTTATCGTTACGGACGGGGGGGCTTACACTGTGCTAAAATATAATCTGACACCTGATATCATTATTGGCGATATGGACAGCTTCACCGACAGTGACGCTCATTCATTTACCGTCATAAAGGATAATGATCAGGAAACTAACGATCTTGAGAAGGCCTTAAACTTTGCTCTCAAGCAAGAATGTACAGATGTCATCGTACTGGGCGCCTCCGGCCAGCGTGTTGATCATACATTAAAGAATCTTTCGGTCCTTAAACAATTTACACCGAAATTCATGTCTATTGCTTTTCGTGACTCATACGGACTACTGTTCCTGCTGCCTAAGAAATATACCGTTTATCAACCTATTGGTACTGTTATCTCCCTTTTCCCTTTGTCCGGTAAAGTGGAAGGAATTAAAACCACCGGCTTGAAATATCCCCTTGATTACGAAACACTGGAAAACGGTGTAAGAGATGGTTCTTCGAATACAGTAGCACAATATCCGGCAGAAATAAGTTATGAAAGAGGAGATTTACTTATTTTTATAGGTGATAATTCCGATATTTAAGCCCGAACTTGCCAACATTAAACTCAACAAAAATTCAGAACTGTGCATATTAACTTCAGTTATATCGACTGGGCTATCGTATTGGTCTATTTTGTGGCCATTGTCTGGCTGAGCCTGAAAAAACAATGGCAGGATGTCGATGAAGAAACGTTTCTTCTTTCCGGCCGAAAAATGACCTTGCCGGCTTTTATTGCTACACTTGTATCCACATGGTACGGTGGTATTCTCGGAGTGGGGGAATATAGTTATCAGTATGGTGTTTCCGAATGGATCTTGCTTGGACTGCCGTTTTACGTTTTCTCTATCCTTTTTGCCTACCTGCTCGCCGAGAAAATACGTCATAACCCGGCATTATCGATACCGGAAGCACTAAGCAACCAATACGGATCCAGGGCAGGAAATACGTCGGCTCTTGGTGTTTTTATTCTGGTAAGTCCGGCACCATATATTCTCATGTTGGGACTGCTTTTTCAATTTATGTTTGGCGGAAACGGGAACATGCTTATTTATGCCATACTCGTATCACTTTTTTCCGTTCTGTATGTGAGTTTCGGGGGCTTTGATGCTGTGGTTCGTACCGACGACTTACAGGTTATATTAATGTATGTCGGATTTTTTGTACTGCTTTTTTATGCATGGCATGTTTTTGGAAGTCCTGTCAAACTCTGGAATCATGTTCCGGAAAAATACAAGGATTTTTCCGGTGGCCATTCGATCCAATATATCCTGGTATGGTTTTTCATCGCTCTATGGACGTTTGTCGATCCGAGCTTTCACCAACGTGCCGCTGCTGCCCGAACACCCGAGGTAGCGAAAAAGGGTATTTTATACTCAGTCCTGTTCTGGACAGTTTTCGATTTTCTTTCTTTGAGTTGTGGTGTATACGGTTTTAAAATATTGGGACACATCGACAAACCGGCCATGGTCTATCCCTATCTCGCAGATAAAATTCTTCCGGTAGGGATGCGCGGGTTGTTCTATGTAGCATTATTAGCCACTATTATGTCGACATTGGATAGTTATCTCTTTTTATCCGGACAAACTCTCGGACGGGATTTGCTGGCAAAAATATTTCCGAAAGCTCCAAGGGTTCTGTTAACCCGGGTAAGTGTACTTCTGGCCGCGGCCCTGGGAATACTGCTTATCGTTCTCTATCCCAGTGTCATATCATTATGGTATGTTATCGGTTCCGTGATGATTCCGGGATTATTAATACCTGTTTTGGGAATTTATCTACCCATATTTCGACTTAAACGGGAATATGTTTTACCATTGATGATATTAAGTACGGGCATTTCAATACTATGGCTGGGTTTGGGAAGTTTTCATGCTTCTGAAAAATATTCTGAAGCATTTTTGGGCATTGAACCATTTTATCCCGGTATGCTTGTCAGTTTTGTGTTATGGATCATCGGCAGGGATAAAGAAGCGGAGGAGACAATTTACATGCCTGCGGATGAAAATAGCTATGCAGAAACAGCTAATGACTAACGGTTTTTGAGGATATGCGATAGGTTAAGCTTGTGAATGGGGATTAAATATTTTGATTCAAATGCATCTTTCTGAATCCCCAATTCACCGGTGCCTCTGAAGTCAACCACACAATAGGACTCAATCATATTCACAATTTCACCAACACCATAAAATTCCGGACATGGTCCGTAATATACCAAATCACCCAGACTCAAGTCATTGTTAGCTCTTCGGTAATAAGGAAGTATTACCGGCAGGCGTTCAATTCGATATGGTAAATTTTTCTTTGGACTTTCCATGATTTTGGTTCAATATAAGCCTTATTCTTCTTTTTTACGGTATAAAATATGTCTCTTATTTTTTGAAATATGCTTCATTTCGATCCATACAGCCTCTTCCGGGATGATACCCGGGATCTTTTCGGGCCACTCTATAAAACAAACTCCTTCGCCGTAGAAATATTCTTCAACACCAATTTCAAGTGCTTCCATTTCCGATTTCAACCTGTAAAAATCGAAATGATAAACAGGGATCTTACCTTCCTTGTATTCATGAATCAAGGTAAATGTGGGAGAACTCACATTGCCGGGGTTAATACCCAGTGCACGGGCAACTCCCTTGACAAAGTGTGTTTTACCGGCACCCAGATCCCCGGTAAGGCAAACCACGTCGCCCGCCTCAAGTTTGCCGGCTAATTCCTCTGCCATTTTAAACGTCTCTTCAATGGAAGAACTGGTAAGTTCTTTTCCCAATAGCTCATTGAAACGTTCAATTGTTGATTCCATGCTTACATTCATTTTTCCTGATCCGGTCTAATACAAGAATAGTAATGTTATCATTTCGATCGCATTGTTACAACCGGTAAAATCATTTCTTCCATCGAGGCGCCACCATGTTGAAAAGTGTCCCTGTACTTATTCTGATACCGGTGATAGTTGGTTGGATAAACGAAATAATAATCTTCTTTGGCAAATATGTAATTTGTCGTAACACCACCACGGGGTAACATATAATCCGACGGATTATTAATCATAATAGCCGCGTCTTTATCACATTTGAGATTCCGTCCGTATTTGTAGCGCAGGCTTGTGGACGTATCGCGGTCACCCAACACACGGGTATCGAGAAGCGCCCGTACTGATCCATGATCGGTCGTAACGACTATAGTCACATCCTGTTCCGAAAGTGTTTTGAAAATTTCCAGTAAAGCCGAATGTTCAAACCATGTTTTTGTCAATGCACGGAAAGCCGGTACATCAGGCGCTATTTCCTTAAGAACTTCCGAGTCGGAGCGGGTGTGGACCAGCGTATCTACGAAATTAAATACAAATGCACTCAACGGGGTCTGGGTATAATTTAAAATACGGTCCGCCAGTTTTCGTCCCTCGTCCGTCTGTAAAATTTTTTCATATTTGGGTGTAAAATTATATCTGCCTCTTTTGATCTGGAGTTCTAAAAGTTCCCCTTCGAACCGGTTCAGGGATGATTCGTTGTCATCCGTCGTTTCCCACAATCCCGGGTAATATTTTTCTATTTCATTGGGATATAAGCCAGAGAATATGGCATTTCTGGCATACGGAGTTGCCGTAGGTAAAATCGAGTAATAAAAATCTGTTTGAATATTGTACATCTCTGTTAACAGGCTTTCAAACACCAACCATTGATCGTACCGCATACAATCGATAACAAAGAACATGGTAGTTTTTCCCTCATCCAGCAAAGGCCTGATATGTTGTTTGACTATATCCGGCGATAAAACGGGACGATCCGGTATATCTTCACGAAGCCAATAATAGTATTCCCGTTCAATAAACTTACCGAACTCACGATTAGCCTGTTGATATTGATCATCTAAAACCTGCCGCAATGCTTCATCTTCTCTCGGTAGTTCGAGATCCCAGCCTGTAAGTCGTTTGTAGACATTTATCCATTCGTTCCAATCTAGATCACCGGATAAATTCATCGATATGTCATTAAAACTTCGAAGATACGCCTGGGCTGATTTCTCATTTCTGATTCGGTTGCGATCCAAAATCCGTTTTACAGTCAGTAGTATCTGATTCGGGTTGACCGGTTTTATCAGGTAATCAGAAATTTTGGCTCCGATGGCATCATCCATAATGGACTCTTCCTCGTTCTTTGTGATCATAACAACGGGTAAAGATGGCTGTAAAGCTTTTATATTGCTAAGAGTAGCCAATCCATCCATTCCCGGCATATGCTCATCAAGAAATACGATATCAAAGTTTTTCTCCCTGATACTCGTAAGCGCATCCTCTCCATTCGTCACCGGTGTAACTTCGAATCCTTTTTTTTCTAAAAAAATAATATGCGGACGAAGATGATCGATTTCGTCGTCAGCCCATAATATAGTTGCTGTCATACTTCTCAATTCATGATTGAATAACTTATTATAAAGTTATATGCATTTTTAATTTCTCAAATTTTTTTTTCCCGATGCCTTTCACCAATGTCAGTGATTTAAGCTTCTTGAAAGGACCGTGTTTTGTTCTGTAATCTATTATCTTTTGAGCAGTTTTTGGCCCAATCCCTCTTAAGGATTGCAATGCTTCCAAACCTGATGAATTTATAGAAATTAACTCATTAGGCTGACTCTTTTTGGATTTTTTTTGTGCTATCTTCTTAACATTATGGAATGCTTCACCTTGGTGAAACGACTTTTTCGTATGTTTATTTTTTATAGCACCGGTTTTGTAATAAGTTATCTTCCTGATTGAGTCTCTACGCCTCGCTGCCGCAAGTTTTTTCCGGTACTCTTTTCGAAGTGGCGCATAATAAGCTTTATCATATTTCTGACGAGGGGAAAGAAATAAATTAATCAGACTTATCACAGCCACAAATGTTACAATCAGAACAATGAACCGTCTTTCTCCGGGTGTTATATTCAAACGTTCGAGTAAAAAAAACAGTTTCCTTTTCAACATACCTCAATAATGCTTTAATACCTTTTAAAGTAAGAGGCATTAGTAACGAAAACCTTACAGGCGAATCGATGGTTTACCACTCATCATGAGTGTTGATAAATTTTGCTATTTGAACAAACGGAAATGTTTATCTTCTTTTACGTATCATCATTGGAATCCAAATAACTAATTGATGTCAGAAAAATTAACATATAGTTATCACGGTTTATCAGTCAACTATTACAAGTCCGGTTCGGGCACCCCATTAATCATATTACATGGTTGGGGAAGCAGTGCAAAAGTGATGATGCCACTTGCACAGAATTTATCCGGTTTACGAACCTGCTATGTTTTGGATTTGCCTGGTTTTGGAGAAACACCCGAACCACCGAATCCTTGGACTATTAATGATTACGCTGATTTGATAGCATCGTTTATCCATGAACGGGGTTTTGAAAAAGCTGGTATACTCGCCCATTCCTTCGGTGGCAGAATTACACTCAAATTATGCGCCCGGCAGGAGATGAAACCAAAATTGGATAAGATATTGATAACCGGAGGTGCCGGAATGAAACCAAAACGGAGCATGAAATTTTACTTCAGGAAATACTTCGCCAGGCTTCTGAAGACCCCCACAGTTATTTTACCCGGTCATTTGCGTGAACAGGCTCTTAACCGTTTACGAAAAACAGCCATTTGGAAATCCCTTGGCTCATCCGATTACCGGGCATTGGATGGAGTGATGCGCGAGACATTTGTTAAAACCGTTTCGGAATACCTGGAGTCTTTACTTCCTTCTATAGATAATGAAGTTTTATTGCTTTGGGGTACGAATGATGACGCTACTCCGTTATATCAGGCAGAGAGAATGGAGAAAGGCCTTAAAAATGCGGCATTAGTGACCATCGATCACGCCGGTCATTATGCTTTTCTGGATCAACCACATAAATTTAAAATAATTGCTGAGGCCTTCTTTAAAAATGAGACAAAATGAGCGGCCTCTATATTCACATACCTTTTTGTAAACAGGCATGTTCTTACTGTGATTTTTATTTTATCACAAGAACTGAAAAAAAAGACCTGTTTGTTAATCGTTTAATCGACGAAATATCGTCGTTCGAGAATTCGGTATACACCGAAGAACCGGTAGAAACAATTTACTTCGGTGGTGGCACTCCTTCTTTATTATCTACCAATGACTTAGAACGTATTCTTAAGAAATTTTCAAGCGTTTTCAACATTCATGAAGTTAAAGAAATAACGTTGGAGATGAATCCCGATGATGTTACGGCCAACTATCTTCGAGACCTGAAAGAGCTGGGCATTAACCGGGCCAGCATGGGGATCCAATCTTTCCAGCCTGAGTTACTTGAGTTCATGCACAGGGCACATAACAGGGATGAGGCTCTTAAAAGTCTGGAAATATTAGCAAAAACCGGTTTTGATAATTATACCGTTGATCTTATATATGGAAATCCGGGCCAAACAATGCAAGATCTCGAACAGGATTTGGATATATTGATGTCCTATAACCCGCCACACGTTTCAGCTTATTCACTGACGGTTGAACCCCGGACACGATTGGGAAAAATGGTTCAAATGGGACGCATTTCACCTTTGGAGGAAGAACGGGTCAGTGAACACATGGATTTGATTATTGATAAGTTCCGGTCAATCGGCATTGAACAATACGAAGTTAGTAATTACAGCCGGATTGGTAGTGAAGCTATCCATAATTCCAATTACTGGGAACATCAAAACTATTTAGGTTTCGGGCCGGCTGCCCACTCTTTTTGGTGGGATGAGTCAAGAGAAAAAGCCGTCCGCTGGCAAAACGAAGCAGATATCAAACAATATGTTAGCCCCGGTAATATATTTGAGAAGTGGGAGGCCGAACAATTGAATCTGAAATCTCTTGCCGAAGAACGAATCATGCTCGGGTTGCGAACCATCAAAGGGTTACCTGTTGATACGTTAAAAAACGAGTATGATTATAATCTCACAGAGGCCCAGGATCAGTATTTGCATTATCTCATCAAGAATGATTTTTTAAAGGAAAGAGATCCTATGCACCTGACGCGAAAAGGCTTAAAACTTGCTGATCGCATCACCCTGGAAATTATAAGCCGGGGTTAAACCATTCAATTAATCCCTTTTTATGCATTGCATTTATGTACAGAAAGAGCCATTATTACACTTGTAAATCACGGGAAAAAAGGGCTTTTTTACGATATTTGATCTTCAAAAAAATTTGGTACTATGACGCAAAGTTTATATTCACTTTTGAATAATATAATTGATTATGCGGGATTATTCCCGCCTGCTCAATTATCGCTTGATAAAGCTATTCATAATTTTGCCAGATATAGAAAAGGATCTGATCACTGGATGTTGTCGCGATTTATTGTTCCGGCCGGCATGTTGAAAGATCTGACAATTTATTCTGAAGAACTATTCACGGATACCCCCCCATTTGATTTTTCAGTCACAGGCAGTAAAGGGGATACGGTTTCAGAATTCATTAATAATCTTAAGTCAGATCTTGAGAATATTCAAAAATTTCATGAGGATAATCCGGGTTTGGTGACAACCCAAATTTATGAAACAAAATTACCGATCGAATTGATCAAAGGCCATGATAAAAAAGCTATCTGGCAACTCCTTGATGAAGTTATGAATCAAATAGAGAATAATTCACCCAACCCGGTATCGGTTTTTTATGAATCCGCATTTGATGAAAATTATCAAATGGATAATATTATTGTTATGGATGCGCTGGCCGAACACCAGTTAAAAATCAGCAAAGCCAGTAAACTCAATAACTATCTAATGACCGGATTCAAACTTCGATGCGGAGGAGTAAAAGCCCATATGTTCCCATCCTCCGATCAGGTCGTATTTGCCATTAATCATGCTATTCAGGGTGGTTTAACCATGAAAGCTACAGCCGGGTTACATCATCCAATCCGGCATTTTAACCAATCTGTAAATACTAAGATGTACGGATTCTTTAATCTTTTCATTGGGGCAATATTAAGCCGGACCCACGGGTTGAACGATGAACAACTGAAATCCATTATCGAAGAGGAGGATGTGAATAATTTCACATTTGAAAATGAATGTATTCGATGGAAAGATTACGAAGCTGACATCGAACAAATTGATAACGCAAGGAGAGAATTCATTGTATCGTACGGAAGCTGCAGCTTTGACGAACCTCGTGATGATTTGAGAGAGTTTGGCTTAATGCCGTAAGAGAATATTATTAACTATTAATAAAAAGCCATTATTTGCCTATGAATGCTACCAATGATCCATCTTTAAAATCATTTATTCCTGTTAACCCGGATTCTCATTTTCCTATTCAGAATTTGCCTTACGGAATTTTTAAACCTAAATCAGGTGGAAGCCCGAGAATCGGCACAGCCATCGGAGATTATGTCCTTGACCTTGCCGAACTCGAAGATGCCGGCGTATTCGACGGTCCGGAACTGGATGGAGAGCATGTTTTCGATAGTACCTCTTTGAATGCATTTATGGCTATGGGCCGTAATGCATGGAAAGAAGCACGGGAGAAGATAAGTCAGCTTTTAAGAGATGATGAACCGACCATTCGTGACAATGATCGTCTCCGCGATAAAGTATTATTTAAGAGGCCGGACGTGGAGATGCTTCTGCCGGTAGATATCGGTGATTATACTGATTTTTATTCATCCAAAGAGCATGCAACCAATGTCGGAACTATATTTCGCGGCAAAGAAAATGCCCTCCAACCCAACTGGCTTCATCTTCCGGTAGGGTATCACGGCCGTGCAAGTTCCATTGTGTTAGATGGTAACGGCATCAGACGTCCACTCGGACAAACCAAACCTCAAAACGAAGACAAACCTTCATTTGGTCCAAGCCGTTTATTGGATTTTGAGCTCGAAATGGGATTTTTCACAGGTCCTGACAGCAAACTCGGCGAGCCGATACCCATTAAAGAAGCAGATGATCATATCTTCGGTATGGTTCTGGTGAATGATTGGAGCGCACGTGATATTCAGGCATGGGAATATGTGCCACTCGGACCATTTCTTGCCAAGAATTTTGCCACAACCATATCACCATGGGTTGTCACACTCGAAGCACTCGAGCCATTTAAGACTGAGGGGGCCAAACAATATCCCGAACCACTGCCCTATTTGAGAAGCAAAGGTAATCCGACATTCGATATAAACCTTGAGGTATCGCTGAAAACAGAGAAAATGAATGAGCCGCATATCATAACTCATTCTAACTACAAATATCTCTACTGGAATATTTACCAGCAATTAGCCCATCATACCATAACCGGATGTAATATACGTACCGGTGATTTGATGGCATCCGGAACCATTAGCGGTCCAACACCTGATTCATATGGCAGTATGTTGGAATTAACTTCGCGTGGTGCCAAACCGCTAAAGCTTCCAAATGGTGAGGAACGGAAATTCCTGGAGAATGGTGATACCGTGAATATGTCGGCCTGGGCACAGGGTGAAAATTATAAAATTGGTTTCGGGGAAATCTCCTCCAGGATCTTGCCCGCAATTCAAGATTTTTAATAAGTGCTTTCCGGAACAAATGTTTATAGTATTTAACCAGATAATCTATATAATGCCGCATTCCCTGTCTCACGAGGGCTATTCATTAATAGACCTTTTGCTTGTTGAAAAGTTTATAATTCTATTCTTTATGGATCATCACAAAGAGAACCAATAATTAAGCTTGACCAGGAAAATATTATTCGGCACAATACTCCATAGCTTGCCGAAAGAATGTCCCAAATTTCTACCGAATTCATTTACATACCCTGTACGGTCGCTCGACCAGACCAGGTAGAATGCGGAACCGGGACGATATCTCCATTTCAACACCAGGTTAGAGCGAAACTGGCGAAAGTTGAAATCGGGATTGGCTATGGAATAATCCGGAATATTATCACCGTTCTCATCGAGCTGATATCGGTTATTAGATAGCCGGGCGTTATCATACATGGTAAACCGATTGTCATAATTTTTAGCGGTTGTGTTGGCCGCATATTTGAAATCAGAATACCGGCCACGTGAGACAAACGGACTGCCATAATACCGTATCGAAAGCAGAGGAGTGATGATATAGTCCACACGCAGCGTCAGGTTTACCGTCTGTTGCCTGATGGTCCCAAGTATATACCGATTCCCCTGTGTGCGGTCAATGGTTGTGACGTATTGGAGACGGTTATGGTTATTGGCATAACGGACTGTCATACCGGTTCGGAAATTATCAGTTATGCGGGCGTTTAACCCCGGGGCCACCTCGTAGCTGCTGGCGGAGTGATGTCCGCCCTGAAAAACATCGCAGGAAATAGTAAACGAGAGATTCCGGGAGTCGTCGGTTGAAAGCCGGCCGTTGAATTCCAGGTTAGACGGTATTTTCGTTGCATAGCCGCCTCTTAGAATACGGGTATCTAACGACGGTGAATGGTATTCCAGGTTTGTATTTAGACTCCATTTATTTCTGAAATCAGGAGAAAAGTTAAAATGAAAACCCGAACCGAGATAATCACCATTAAAGTCCCAGTCATTAAACTGTTCAAGGCTGACTCTGTACGTTCGGAAGATCGAAACAGGCTTATTTACGAAATACGAAATGGCATTTACCTGGTTTATGGCATCAACTGTCTTCATATAACCGAGATCATTCAATTCCAGTCCGGGGGAATACCAGCTCAGGCTTGTCGAGTACCGCCAAAGTCCTTTGGATCCCTTGCCAATTTTAATTTTCCCGCCAAATCCGTTAAGAAAGGTACGGGTGCTGTCCAGATTCAGGTAAGATGTACCCGGCCGCTGATAATACCTGGCCGGCGCTTCCTGTAATAACGTGATAGCACGCTGACTGCCTTTGATATAACTGCCGATCAGTTTGGCATCCAGATAAAATTCCTTGTCATTCCACTGTTTGGTTAAGTCGAGTCCGCCGGTATAGGCATCATGACTCAGAAAATCCAGGTTGTTGTTGTGGATAAAGCGATTAGTGGAAGTAAGAATTCCGCCAATAATGGTATTCCCGTCGTGATAATTTTTCTGAATACGTGCGGCGGTATAATTGGTAAGCGGCTCTACCGGTTGCCGTGTTACATGTCCCGAAAGATTACTGATCCGGGCTGATTCTTTGGCCGTCAGGCTTTGCATGACGGCTACGGAAAGGTTTTTGGATGTCTTGCCGCTTACTTTAACCGCGCTCAAAATCGTTGTTTGTTCCGGCGATTTAACAAATTGGCTGTCGCCAGGCATAATATGATACGACGGAGTGTGTCCGATCCTTCGTGAATAAAAGAGAGTAATATCATCGATATTATAGTTGAACAGATTTTTGCCTTCGACAAAGAATGGCCGTTTTTCTTCGTAAAATGTTTCAAAAGCGGTCAGATTCATAACTGACGGATCGGCTTCCACCTGGCCGAAATCCGGATTAACGGCCATATCAAGAGTGAAATTACTGGTCAGGCCCAGCTTGGCATTCAGTCCGATATTACCGGCCCATGAACGTCCTCTATCCGCAAAAGGATTTCCCGGCTCTTTTTTAAATGTATTGAGCCTGCCCGACGTATACGGCATAATTTCGATTCTGCGCGATTTTTTCAGATCTTTGATCCCTCTCAAATGACCAAAATTGTATATAATCCCCGGACCTGTAAGAGATTGCACTTCCCAATCGTCTTCCTCTTTGAGGCGGTTGATCCACCGCCAGCAATGCAATCCCCAGGTTTGAACCGAATCGCTGCTGTAACGCAACTGGCTCAGCGGGATCTTCATTTCGGCCACCCAGGCGGAATCCTCATAACCCACTTTGCCGTACCAGACAGGATTCCAGCTGACATCCCAGTCACCCGGATTAGTCAATACGAGATCGACTTTTTGTCCGTATGCCGTGAGATCAAATTCGAAACCGGTTTGATCATCATTATAACTGTCGAAATTTACGCCAACCATATCCCCGATAATATCATCCCGCGCCCCCGCTATCTTTTGGATCTTATCCGGCTGGTTATCATAGGCCCGGATGGCAACATAGATATCATTGTTATCATAGAGGATTTTCAATTCGGTGCGCTGGGAAGGTTTGCCTCCTTCTTTGGGAACAAATTGAGTAAAATGTGCCGCCCAATTTCCCGTTTTCCAACAAGCATCGTTTAATTTCCCATCGATCACAGGTGGCGGTGTGGTGAGGCGCATAGTTGTATAAACCCTTCGTTTATGTACTGCAGGACTACCGGCTTTTTTACCTCCTTGTGAGTCAGAACTTTGAGCGTATCCGTCAGAAATGATGACGAACGATGGAATGACCATCAATAGTAAAATGATACGTAAATGGTTATACGATTGGAGATAAGAGAACATTAAAAAGTTAGACGTAGGTGATAATTATTGTTTAGCAATTTTTAAAGAATAAAAATTATATAAAACAATCCATTTAAGATAAATAAATGTAATGCATCTGAATTTATATGCAATTTTTGCTTATAAAATATCAGGGAATGTGTAGGAAGTCATTTAAAAAATGACATATTTGCACATCTGATTTCATTTAAAACATGAAAATTGAATCATCCAGTATATCGGCACGATATACAGATTTTAGCCCTTCTCTGTTCAGTTTATTACCCCTAATGAAACCACTACCGCATTTCCCGTTTCGGCCAGCTCCAACACCTCAACAAATGGTACCTTAAATTTATTTAATCATCACCATTTTATGTCTTTTTACGACTTCTCCCGTTGGCGTAATTACCCTGAGTTGATAAAAATAAATACCAGAAGCCAGATGCTGTCCATTAAATTGAATGGTATGCACTCCGGCGGAATAAACTCCGCTGGCAAGTGTCGCTACTTTGCGTCCGGTTATATTAAACACATCGAGCGTTACTCTATCGGAAGCAGGTAATGTAAAGCGAATTATTGTAGTGGGATTAAACGGATTCGGATAGTTTTGTCCAAGAGTTATTTTTTGAGGCAGTTGTGGATTTTTTTGAATACCAACGGGAGTTCTGGGTTTTACATGCATCGTAAGATTGCCATAGGAAATACTACTCTGATCCTCATTTAATTCAGCGTTAGTAATGACCATATTCGCATCCAATTCCTGGCTTACGGTTAAATTTAAATAGGCCAAAACACCATTCCTGAAACTGTCCGGTTCTGCTATCGCCAATTGAAAGGTTCCTGCATTATATACCCATTGATTAATGGATTTATTCCATGTGCTTCCCGACGTATCCACCTGAACATTTTGTATGATATTGTACGGAAATGAGATTTTGATATACAACGAAGAAAAATAAGTACTATCGGGATTCTGTAGTATCAGAGCAAGCCGGGCATCTTCCGACTTATCAGGGACAGCTATACTGTCGAGTTTAATTGTCGGACCACTTTGAACAACAGGAACCGGCTGGTCCATTTTTCCGCGTAAATAAGTCACAACCGGAGATTTAAGTTGCCGAGGTGATTGAAAAACCGAAATTTCAGGTCCCCGGCCGTCTTTATTAGCATCTTTTTTGAAATACGCTAATGAACCGTTTATATGCTTCATAATAAGTGATGCATCGTAAGGAGTCAGCTTTTTATTATCTGAAACATCGCCGAAAAAACGGGTATCTGAAAACTCTTTTTTGATACCGAGAATATAGTTAAGTACATCATAAGCATCATTATCATTGATCACACCATCATTATTAACATCACCGTACAATATCTTGTTGGCACCGACAAGTAAGCGTGTATTAACACTGGTTGATAAGTCATAATCAACTGAGACGAGGCCAAGGCTTTTAATATTTTCCCATTTCCATGGCGTTTTAATATTGATCATCCCTGACGAATCCGTTGAATCAAGGATAATTTCATCCGACGTACCGTCATTTTTCGTGGCTAATAATCCAAGACCGGCATTGGGATCGCTGTCAAACAAAGAAACATAAACATCCCCCTGGCTCTGGGCATCCGTTGTTATTTTTTGAAAAATGCCCGAAAAACGTGTTTGATAGTACCTTGGAAAGAAGCTTTGAGGAACGCCGTTTTCGTTTGTAGCCAGACGGGCGGTAGGATATCTTTTTTTTTCTTTAAAACCATACAATGAATCCGAACGGGTGCCGGCGGCATAATGCCACAGATAATCCCTGGTAAACTCCTTGTTAAATGACTTGTTATAATATCTTTTTAACACATCCGTTACAGCCGATTTCATGGTTATATAATTATTGGCCTTAATATCATCCCAAACCCTTTTCCAAAATATTATTCCATAATTCCTGACAAAATAAAGGGCCCAGGTAACCTGATAATATGACCCCGGGTACATCGTATATTGAGGATTGCTAAAAATCGAATTGGAATTACCCAGGTAATTAATATAATCGTCAACCGGATCGAAAACGACATCCTCCATCATTGTCGCATCCATTTCGAGCCATTGACTCGTTTCCGCTTTATCCGTCCAGCCGTCAACCCGGTACTGAATAGCATGTTTCAGTTCATGGGCGATTGTTACTTTCATGGCTCCCTTTAGTTTGCCGTCAGGGTCCCAGTTATTGGGAAAACCACTGCCGCCAAAATCATTATTGATATACATTTTCGTATTACCCAGGGTATCGATTGTTGTATAGCCATAAATCTCATTACCGAAATTGTCTGTAAGATTTTGAATCTGTATAACATAAGGCCGGCCGTTCACAACCGGATTCGTAAATCCGATGTCTTTAACCTCGTCATTCCATGAAGAATCGGCATACGATGCCGCCCAATCCACGTAATCAGGCACGCCGTTATTGTTCCCATCGATAACGGAAACGGAATCTCTTCCACTCGTTGTATACATAATGACAAAACGGCCCGAAGCCGAAGTATCATGTTGGATAACACCCGCTATTTTAGGATAAATATATCCATGAACAGCATCTTGAGCGGTTTTGCTTAGTTGCTCTTTAACATTAGTATAACCGACTATCAAAGGTGTCAAACATTTATAGACTACCTTTTTGTTACTTTCCATTCTCTGATACCGGGAATTGAGCTTTTGCCGGTCGAATATATAATAGAACTTATTTAGTATGGCCTGATCTTTACTGATGAGCCCGTTTTGTTGATCACGGCCAATCTGACTAAACACAGCATGAATTCCCTTTGTTAGTGACGTATCTTTCACAGTCTGCTGACCATAAACCATACCGGTAGTGCTCAGCATTAGCATTATAATAATCAGAATGGGATGACGTTTGTTAGCACTCATTACCTGATAGCTCGACACTAAAGAATTCATTTTTCTTATTATAATGAATCTTTCTTACCATTACTGTAAAAATAAGCTTAAATTAAAGTTTGTTTATAAAACAATATGCCGCTATCACCCAATTTATGAAAGAAGTAACGCTTACAAAACCAGGTTTTCATTATCCATGTTTAAAGTAATTCTGTACTACAATTTTCACCCTATTGACGATCCACAAACATTCAGACGCGAACACCGGCAAAAATGTAAAGAACTTGAACTCAAAGGTCGGGTCTATGTATCTGATGAAGGTATTAACGGAACCCTGGCCGGTACTATCGAGAATGTTGATGCTTATGAAAAGTATCTTAACAGCATTGAAGGTTTCGAAAACACCGAATATAAAGAAGATCTTACGGATACCATACCATTTGCCAAGCTAATCGTTAAGATCAGGCAGGAAATTGTGGCATTAAAAGCCCCTGTCCCGGTTAATCCCAAAGAGGGCGGCCGGCATCTGAAGCCAGAAGAATGGCGCAATGTTATCGAGTCGGATAAAGATCATGTCATTATTGATGTCCGTAACAATTATGAATCAAAAATTGGCCATTTCGAAGGAGCCATAACTCCTGATGTCGAGAAATTCTATGAATTCCCGGAATGGCTGGATAGCCTCAATCTTGATAAAGACAAAAAAGTGCTGATGTACTGTACCGGAGGTATACGATGTGAAAAATTCTCGGTACTGATGAAGAAGAAGGGCTATAAAGATGTCTATCAACTGCACGGCGGGATCCTTAATTATGCCCTGGAAGAAAACGGTGCGCATTTTAAAGGCAAATGTTTTGTCTTCGACGACCGGCTTGTTGTTCCCGTAAACCCGGATGATGATGAACCCATAGCCCATTGTGAAATCACAGGTGCCCCCTGCGATACATATATCAATTGTGCTAATATGGAATGCAACCGGCTGTTTGTCTGCTCCGAAGAAGGCGCCCGTATGATGGAAGGGTGCTGCAGCGAAGAATGCCGTAAAAGTCCCTACAAACGACCTTTTAACCATGATGATGTTTATGCCCCATTCCGAAAATGGTATCATTACTTTGACAATGAGTTCAAAGAAAGAAAAAAGTCAGAACAGCTTCAATAGCAATAATGTTCGAATTGTAAAACCATATCCCTTTACCCATCATTTTAATGCCCGTAAGGCTGACTGGGGTCTCTCATTACTGGATATGATGACGCTCCGTTTTCCCTTTAAAAGCAGGGAAGATTGGGCGAAACGCATAACCGACGGATATGTAAAGGTTAATGACCTTCCGGTTGGCAGCGATTATTGTTTGGATCCTGCACACACGATCTCTCATTACAATCCAAATGTCAAGGAACCTTCGGTACCTGACGAAATCGAAATTGTTGATGAAACAAGGGATTACCTGGTTCTCATAAAACCGGCCCCCATGCCGGTTCACCCTGGTGGGCGTTATTATAAAAATACGTTGATTGAGATACTTAAAGCGCGCGGTTATACCGACCTGAAAATCATTCACCGGTTGGATGCAGTAACATCAGGACTTCTTATTTTAGGGAAAAACCCGTCTTTCACGAGAGAAGCGTTCCGATGTTTCCGGGAAGGTAAAGTCAAAAAGCAATATTATGCCCTTGTATCCGGCCGTCCGATTGATAATGAAACCGAAATTAGTGTTCCCATTCGCCGTAAACAGGGTTTCCGGTTTGAATGTGATCATTCGGGTTCGTCACTCAGTAAACCAGCTTTTAGCCGTTTTGAAGTACGTGAACGTTACAAAAGCCACAGCCTTATTGCCTGTTTCCCTGTTACCGGAAGAACTCATCAATTACGACTTCACCTTCAGCACTGGGGATATCCTGTTTTTGATGACCCGATTTATGGATTAGCTCCATCTGGCAGGAATTCCTTGCAGAAAAGGGGTATTGCGTTATATAATGCACAAATTTCAATCCCTGAGTTAAATATTGATTATCTTCTTTCACCACCTGATGAATGGAAGCTTCTAATCACAGAAGAACAATGATATAACATCTGATGAGTCAACGATTTTTAAAAAAATCACAACCGTTATCTGTATGGTTAGCGATTTGTTGCCTGCTGGCCTTCCTGAACAGTTGTGGAGTTTTTCAGACGCGAACACCTCAACCTCCTTTATCCAATTC
>Ga0102944_1000864_pt1 | contig 21715 bp, 18 predicted proteins | sample SalPonD_shore_MG_FD_78172 | JGI IMG/M metagenome (GOLD analysis project Ga0102944, IMG submission 78172) | Salt pond soil microbial communities from South San Francisco under conditions of wetland restoration - Salt Pond MetaG... | ecosystem: Environmental > Aquatic > Marine > Intertidal zone >...
ACGGGCTTGTTTGCGCCAATTGTACAAGCTCGCCGTGGAGATCCCTTCGGCCTCGGCGACCTCGGGGACAGTCAGGTTCATCGGTGGTGCCAACTTGCGCAGGACGGCTTCCTTACGCTCCGCAGAGTAGTGCTTCATGGTTGTCACCTTCAGATTGCGTTGAGGCGACAACTACGTTGACTGATAGGGCTATCACGCCGGCATCACTATTGATTACCGGGCCTGAGAATCCGCGGTGTCGTGAGCGAAGCTTACGGGTGGGTTAAAACAGCGCTAACCCTTAGCACGCACTCTCATCCGCAGACACATGGCACCATCCTCTCAAATTCAACCACCCACTGACGTGCGTCCATCGTTCAGCGGGTCCTTTGCAGGCTATGTACTACCCGGCCATGTTGTATACTGCCCGCATCGGGGAGAGCTATCACACGCAACCAGCTAGGGCCCTCAACTAAACCACGCCTCCACCAAGCATGCACAACCGCCGCCGAACTCATCCATATGCATCCGCATCTAGCAGCGACAAACGCTAGGGATTCCCTACCGCCCGCAGTTGTTCTCGGACTATGCCCACACGGACTCGCAACAGCCCGCTCGCTATGGGCTCAAGGCGTCAGGGTATATGCGTTGGAGACAACCACCAATCTCCCGGGGGCCCGGACCCGAAGCGCGACAATACACTACGTTAAAGATATCAACTCAGACAGTTTAATCAATGCATTACTAGATTTGCGGAGATCTATACCCGGCTCTGAACCTCCAGTTCTTTTCCCAATAAACGACAATATGGTACGTATCATCGGGACGCATTGGGACAAATTAAAGGAGCACTATTCATTGTCATGGAGTCACTGCCGGAACGCCATTTTGGACTTACAGTTCAAGAACAATATCGCGCACCGCTGCGACGTTACGGGACTACGCTACCCGCATACAACTATTATCACATCGCCCGCCGATGCAGAACAACAGCTCCCAGCGATCCATTTTCCGGTTGTTGCAAAACCTGCAAAACCCTTATCAGAATTCAAGGCCCAACGATTGGATACGGAGAGTGCATTACTGCAACTAACCCGCAAGTACGTCAACTCACTCCCTTTTCTGGTCCAGCAGTGGATCCCTGGCGATGACAGCCACCTCTTATTTGGTGCACTGTTACTTCAAGAGGGCGAAGTAGCCGCTCGATTTGAGGGAAAGAAACTCCTGTCACATCCTCCGGCCATGGGTCAGACAACGGCTGCGCAGCCACTTGTTGACGATGAGGTGCATCAAGCTGCCGTTCAATTCTTTCAAGGGCTCTCTTTGTCTGGCCCGGCATCGGTCGAGTTCAAAAAGGACAGTAACGGGCACTTGTGGGTTATTGAACCCACTGTAGGAAGGACCGACTTCTGGCTCGGCTGCTGCACGGCCAACGCCGTGGACCTGCCGTTTCTCAACTACGCAATTGCAGCACACTTACCTCTGTACACCACCTCGCAGAGAGACGTATCCCTTTGGTGCGACACCGATCGTGACCCGAAAATCATTTGGTATCTTCTGCTCTACTATCCGAAACTCCTTCTCACGCATCGCCTTAAGACCGCATACGCGTCTGTCCGGGATCCCGCGCCTTCTGCCTACGCGCTTTCTTCTCTGGCGAAACGCCTCGGGAACAGGATCTTTGCGACTGGCCTCCGCAAAGCCAAGCTTAGTGGCTAGCGATTCATATGGACCCACGGGGGTTCTGTTCGCCCAACGGCCGATATGCAGCCTCGCTGATGCTCAAGTGATAACGCAGCGGCGGTTTGTACCATCACCACCCGCGAATTGATCACCGAGCCCGGCACTTTCGGGCGAGGCTAGACACGAGATTCCCGACACCCATCACGAGGCCTCTCAAAGTCTTGGGATTAAAAGCAGCCATCCCCCACATTTCCCGCCTGTTAGGCATCCAATCCTTTTTGTACGTGTCATCGCCGGACAAGTAATCTACTTTATCAACGCGATCCGTTTCCAATACATATTTGAACATATGCGCTGAAAGGACAGTTCCCGGCGAGAAATTCCTCCTCCTTTCGTCGAATGCCAATTTAAATATGTACGCAACACCTTCGTAAACGAACCATATCTGCGCAGCGACCGGTAAATTATCGAGCCATGCGACGCCGACCCGCGAAGCATCAATTTCGGCGAACCGCTCGACCAAACCATTAATAAACTCCGGAAATGGCTCCTGATTTTTCCAACTATGGCTGTAAACGCTATGATAGGCTTCTAACGCCAAGCGAAGTTCCGGAATATCTTTATAGACTACACATAGACCTCCTGCCCTTCGAAACTTTCGCTCTTTCCTTTTCAGGGTATTCTTGATTCGGGGCGGCAACGATGGAAAATAGGCAGTGAATTCGGGTGATTTATTTTCCAAAAACCAATTTCCAAAACAGAAATACGGTCGGACATACCACCACTGGTCCTTAAATGCTTTTACGATTAGCCGATATTCGGAGTCCTCTGGGCGAATTGGCGAAATGAGAACTTGCTCGACGGTTGGGAATTCGTTCAGTAGATTCCCGATCATCTTATGGATAAGTCTCCCAAACGTTTTCTTGCTTGCCGAGCCAATTATTCCGAAACGCGAAGTATAATAGTTACTTAATGAACATATTTTTCTATTTTCCTTCAAAAAGAAAATCAGCAGGATTGGATCTGGCGATTCACTGGTTCCGGCCTCTATGGTGATAATTTCAGCGTTTAAAGTGGGACAGATCTCACGAATAAAGGTCTCGTACCACTCTTGCGTGTAGAATATGCTTTCTTTTTTACTGCGCTCAAAAGCCACCCTCCACGAAGGCTTTAGCGCGTCGACATTACGACAGATTGCCGTCCATTCTTTGGGTTTTTTGCCCGACAAAGGAAGACCCGTTGCTTGTATTAAGTGAGCGTCATTGATGAAAATCAGATAATGACTCTAGCCAACTTATGGTGTACGCGATCATATCCCGTTCATCACGGGATGTGGAAAATGTATGATCTGCCAAGGGAATAGCCAGTTTCCTCACGCGGCTATTTGAAAGCAGACGACGCCATTGTCGGGAGCTGGCCCCTAACTCCGCGAACTCGGCCGCCGTCAGATCGTTTCCACTGAGGAGAATTAGGACGGACCCAGTCCACCGTGACAGTCCCGAGTACATTCTGTTTACGTAGCCCTCGGCCGTCTTCCCCGCTCGCCGCGAGGGAGTTAACCATGCTTTGCGGACGAAGTGAAGGATGGAGCCAATGGACGTCCGATAGTCAATCTTGCCTGTTAGCAAGCGCCTCAAGGTCGCGGACTGAAAGATGCGCTGAGCATAGTAGTGTTTGATATATGCCTTCGCCTGTCCCGAGTCGGATCTGACCCAAGGATTCGCCAATATCAGGCCCTTTATGCGGTCGTCGGTGGGCGCGTATAAGGCGGCTGCGGTTGCTCCGTCGCACAATCCCCAGAGTACGACGCGTTTCACATCCGGAATCGCCGCGATGAGGCGATTGACAGCTGTTCGAATATCCTGGTCCAAGTGCTCGAAACCGGCGAATTCGCCTTCCGAATCGCCCATACCCCGGAAGTCGAAGCGGAGCGTTGCGTATCCAGTTACGGCGAGCTGGCGTGCGAGATGAACAAACTGACGGTGGCTCCCCACGCGGTATTGAGGGCCACCCACGACGATGACCACGCCGGTGTTTGACGCATCCCTGTCCGGGGCATGCAGCACTGCCGGCAGCTGGCAACCCAGACATTCCATAACCAGAGCTCGCTCATGCTGCTGCACAGCCGGGTCATGCGGAGAGGAAGACACATTCCGCAGGCTCATCGAGTCGTCACCGCCTCTACTGTTCGATGCACCAGCTCGGGCACTATTGAGATCTCCTGCGTCCCCCAGAAGGCATCGCCCGATACAAGATGGGCACCAGTAGACCATCCCGTGAGCTGCCAGTCTTCCAGAACCTTCTTCAAGGCGGGCGGAAGTCCATTGCGGGCCTGCGACGCCACGGCGAAGCAATCAAGAGTCCCTCCGCAGTATGGCGGCGAAAGTGAGGCCTGATCTATCGCTTCCGCGAGTTGCGGCGACAGCTTATATCCGGCTACCTCCACTCCTTCACCTCGTTTAAGCGCCTCTCTGAGGTCCGCGACTGTCTCGCGACGCTCGGTTGTAAGAGCCGCCGCCATCCGAAGTCGAAGAAACTGGGTGAGCGCTTGGCTACCGAGCGTCACCGGCTGCCAAAAGACAATATGACTGGACAGGTCAACGTCGGCGAGCGCTTCCGCCACGACCAGCGCACCGTGGCGCACGCCCAGCAGGGTGGGCCGAACCCGGAAATGTCGGGCCTGAAACGCGACTATCTGGCAGAAGTCGGCGACCCATACTCCCCAGTCCGCGTCAGCAAAATCTCCACTGCTATCACCGGTCCCGTACATATCCGGGACCACCGTAGCCCAGCCCTGCGCCTGAAGCGCTCGCGCCAGCAACGCCACCATGCGCCGCGACTTGTTCGCTTCCTCTGCCAGCGCCTGGGCCACCACAAGCACTCCCTTGGGGTCATCCACCTCCGGCAGAAACGACATGACGTGAATCGGACCCGCTGTTCCCTCTACGAAGCGTGGTGCCAGCCGTCCGTGTCTCTCGGTCTCCGTCACCGGCGTGCCTGCTGTCCACCGTAGTTCGGCGGCGCGGACCCAAGGTCAAGCACCCAGTCGCCCTGCTTGCCGGGCCCCGCGTAGGCGCCGGCCACGCCCTGATTCCTTATCCGACCATCGAAGTCGTGGCCCGCGCCGGGGTAGGAGACCAGCGATCCAGCCGGAATATGCTTATTGTCCAGAGCACCGGGCAGCGGGTGGAGATCCATCTTGCCCAGCGGCGCGAACGGCGCCGTCAGGTAGTCCCGAGCCTCGTTCAGATCGCCGATCCGGTTCCAGCCCCTAGTCACGTCACCGCCAATCGGACGGGCGGCGAAAATGGCGTTCGCCCCGACCCAGAAGCGGCCGCCAGGCGTGGGGTTCCAGACACCCACTCCCCGGTCCCCGGCCAGCACCGTGTTGTGGAAAAACTCCGCGTAGCGCAACTCCCCTTTTTGCGCCGTCAGGCGCACGGCCATCGCTCCGGGGGCTGGATTGACGAACAGGTTGTCATATATCGCCAGGCGGCCTTCGCCCTGAAGCAGCGCCTCGGTCGGGTTTTCATAGAAGAAGTTGCCGTAGATCAGGTAGCGGTCAAACTCGCCGGGACCGCTGGGAGGGAAGTGACCAACCAGCACGTTGGGACGCGCCGAGCCGCCCGTGGAGCCGCCATGGCTCTTGCTGAACGTATTGAAACGGATCACAGTCACAGTCGGGTCTTTCGGAATGCCTAAGCCGCTCGGCAGAGCATTCTGCTGCTTTATCTGCAGGTTGTAGCCGATGGTATCGCGGATCACATTCCCTTCGATGATGCCTCGCACGAACGGCGCGGAGCCGTCCGGGTTGCCAAGGTAGATGCCGGTCCCCGCGCCGACGATGACGTTGTCCTGAATCAACCAGTCCCACGCCGGGCACTTGCTCGATATGCCGACGATCTGCTGGTTGGCGCCGTGATTGACAATGCGCAACCCGCGCACCGTGATGTGGTGGGCAAACTTCGCGTCGCCCTCTGCCTTGACGGCATCCACCGGGATGCCGTTGCCGTCCAGGGTCAGATGCTCGATTACCACGTACGCCACATTGCGCAGGCTGATCGTGTTGCGCCCGTCCTGCGCCACAAACAGGGCGGGATCTCCTCGTGTAGGCCCCGTAATCCGGATTGGCATACCGGGCACGCCGGCCATGTCCTTCAGCGTCAGGCCGTTGACGTATACGCCAGCGCTCAGCTTCAACGTATCACCGGGTCCGAGCCGGGAAACGAGCTGGTTGTAGTTCTCCGGATTCGCCTGGATCACCTGCGCCGCAGCGGGACCCAGCAAGGCTGACGCTAGCGCGAGCCCGGCAGCCAAAAGGACTGTCCAGCGCGCAGAAACGCTGAAAGCACCTGCTTTGCCTATTATCGCATGGACACTCACAGCGCCGTCCTCCATGCCGGGCCGCAGACCCGGCCAACCAAGGAAAGCGCCCATCCGTGGCGCATCGTCACGACAAGCCACCGCGCAATACGCGTCGCGTCTCGGCGCTCACCTGCTAAGCTCGCCGGGCCGTGGCGCCCCAACAGGCCAATTCGAAGCGCTATGCTGTCGCCCCGCACTTGCCTGCCACGAAATCCACCAGACTCCCGACCGTCTCGAATGTCTCGGCACTAATTTCGTCGTCCTCCACCGCGATCCCGAAGTTGTCTTCGATGGCCGTCAGCACCGCGACGACCGCCGCGGAGTCAAACTCCGGGATGGCACCGAGCACCCCGGTGTCATCGCCGAAGCTCTTCGCCCGTCCTCCCAGCTGCAGGACCTCGTCCAACAGGGCCCGGATCTCCGCGCCGACAGTCTCGCGATTCATTCAGATCTCTCCCGTCTCAAACTATCCGCGAACTGGGCACCCAGCGCTTCGCTGGATGTCCGTAACCTATGTAGTCTGCTGCGATATGCGCAACCCATCCACCGCCTTGTGTAGCAGGTGCCTCGCGAGCAGCGGATATGGCAACTTGAGCCATTGGCCCCGCAGGAACAGCAGCCACCGCGCCACTGACGCCGCGTAGGTGGTGCTAGTCGGGTGCGCGGGCTCCACCGCTCTAGCCATCAGCCGCTCCAAGGTACTCACCCCCCATCGGTCGTAAGGGGCGGCGGCCCCCATGACCGCGTCTCCCTGATAGCCCAGCACCCCCCGCAGCAGCGCCGCGGCGACCGCAAGCTGTGGCGCCAGGCCGAGCTCCTCCGCGCGTGCGGCCAACCGTCCGGGAAAGCTCCCCTCGCACTCGCGGGCTCGCAGCAACAAGGCGAGGTCGGTCAGGTCCCGAAGCGCCGAATCCCAAACTTCGTTATGCAGCAGATGAACCATGCTGTGCAAGACCAGGTCTTCCTCGCAGAGCACCTGCATTCCCGGCAGCCCCGATAGCGGCCGCGCCTTCTCGAGCAGTTTCTCGGCGGAAACTTGCACCCGCCCCCGAATGGGCAGGATGTTGAAATGCACGTCCACGGTCGTGCCTCGGCGGATGTGCTGGAGCGGGGGCAACTCGTGCATCCACTGCCGGTAGTAGCGCTGGTCGTACCGGTTGAGGTGCGTGCAGATCCATCCCGAGCTGAGCAGACGGCTCTCCACGTCACGTAGATACGTCTCCGGCACCAGCAGGTCGATGTCCTCGAAGAAGCGCCCGGCGGCCGCTTCCCGGTAGTGCAAGACATAGGCACTACCCTTGAGCAGCACCACCGGCCCCCGCACGGCAGACAGCAGGTCCCTCAGTTCCCGCGCCTCGTCCCGGATTTCCCGATGACAGGCCTCGGCCAGGGTGTTCGACCACATCATGTGACGCCGGACGGGACCCGGCACCGCGTCGATCGCACCGAACAGCTCCAGCCACGCGCCAACGCGCGCCAGCATACCGGCTGACCGGGCCTGCCTGACCGCGGCATCCCACTGCACCGGCGTCAGCTCGGCAGCCAGCGCGGGCGCACGCAGCAGCTCAATCAATACCGGTTGCACGCGTACGCCCCGTTGGTGCCGCCGACATCCGCTCGGCGGTCAGAGCCGCGACAGCATCCAGGGCGTCGCCCAAACGCCCGTACTCCATGGTCCAAACGCCGCTGCTCGAGACCGTATCGCGCAGCAGCTCGTAAGCCTCCTCGCCCAGGACGTGGAAATTGAAGGCGTTCTCCACCATCCGCACGAGAGCGTCGGCCCGCTGCTCGGCCACCACGCTCAGCGCGGCATCTTCGACGAATCGCGGGAATACTATCCACCGCGCAGCTGCGGTTTCTGCGGCAGCCGACCTACTGCCGGGCGACGCACGCATGTGGCAGACGGTACCTTTGACCGTGTCGGCGATAGGGCGCGTCAGCTCGGCATCCGGCATCAGATCCCTGGCGATGTCAATGGAGCGGTTCTTCAGGCTCAATGCCCGCGCCAGGGGCTGAATACGGCCGTCCTCGCGCCGGATCATGCAGAGCTCGTCGGACAGTAGCCGCCAGCCCCGGGCCATGAGAGCCGCCGCCAGCGTGCTCTTGCCGCTGCCCGGAGCGCCCGGGAGAATCAGCGCCTCTCCGCCACGCGCCACTACGGCAGCGTGGACCAGCAGCCAGCCGTGAGCATAGCTGGTAATGCACCAGTTGAGGCCCCACTCGAACACGGCGAACGCCTGGTTTCCGGGCAGCGGATGAAAGGGCCTCTGCCCGTCGACGTTGAGCACGCAGGCGCGGTGTCCGGGAACGAGCTGTCGCCTGGACGCAAGATTGAGATGGAAGTCGGCGAATCCGGTGCCCGTGACCTCGCAGTCTGGGTACATATCCCGCATACCATCACCGACCTCGGGGTGCGGGCTCGTCACCGCGACTGTAAAGGGCGCCAGGTTCAATGATATACCCGCCCCGGCGAGCTCACGACGCAGGCGCCCGGGATCCCAGTCCGACAGTTTCATGATCTGCCGGGGTCCGCACCGCCGACAAAGCCTAGGGAGCGAAGCTCCCGCAGAGCCGCGCGCAATCCGGCTTCCGTCACCCGGTCGCAGCGATGGCCGCAGCTCGCGAGCAGCGAAGTCTCCCGAAATCCATCACCGGCGGAATCCAGCTCGGAAAGGATACAGATAGCCGCAAGATCAATCAGCAGGACGTCGCCAGATCGGCAATCGTAGAGGATACCGGCTTCCTCGTTGGGCCAGACATCCCATCTAAGCCCGGCACGCGGTGAGAGGAGGTCTACCATACGCTATTCAGACCCGCACGTTGAAACGCAGCGCACGGCGGTCAGGACCAGCTCTCACCCCAAGTGGACGCCAAGTACCGTTTCACCTCCGCGGGCCCCCACTCGATACCCGGATAAGGCTCGTATACGCCACCTACCGAGACAGCGGTCCACATTTCTACGAGCCCGATGAAGCTCAGCACCTCCTCTGGGACCCGTCTCGATGCGTAATTGCAGAGCGCCGCCACGAAGTAACTGCTCAACTCGGCCGTATCGTCCACTGCCGTGCCCGTGCCGCCCTGTCGGTCCTCGTTGCCGCCCAAATTCACCACTTCGAACAGGGTCAGCTTGTCCGGATTGGACACGAGATAGCTGGTCAATGGATCGGTCCCGAAAACTGAACGGAATAACTGCTCCTTCGTAAACCCGATGACATCGTTCCAATCGTGGGTCCGCCAGTACCCTGGCGAAACGCCGCTGCAGCTGAAAAGGTTGTTGGTGTTGCTCGGATTCATCGACACAACAGCCGACGGCGACTGGCAATACACGCTGGCACGCACGGACTTGTGCCGCAACGCGAAATAGACCGGAACCGCGCCCACGACTGCCTGCCCCAGCCTGCGTCTGGAAATATTGACACGGCCCTCTCGCGACGCGTGATTCAGTTCCCCGCGACGCCCTTGCGTACTCATGGCTCTTAACCCCTGCCCACGGCCAACTCTCTGGCTAGCTTTACATAAGCATAGCCGCTTTGAAAGCGTTTTCATGAAAACTGAAGCAGGACCCGTGCCACGCTCCAATCACCTTTCCTTATCAGACAGTTACCAAACCTGAAGACACCGCGGTAGCAGCCGGATCGAATAACTGTAAAAGATACCGACACCTTCTCGAACATCACTCACGACCATTCGACGCCCCCTCGGCGTGAACGCCCTTTTCCCGCGGTTCGGCGTCTCAGTTTCCGAATGGCGTACTAAACGTCCTCAGACAGCACGGCACCGCGACCAACCTCCGCAGACTGGGTGACGGCTTCCTCAGTGCTTGACAGCCGGAGCTCCGCATATTCTCGGTGTAGTACCGCGCTAATGGCAATCAGCGTATAGATCAGGTCGAAATACGCCAAGCTAAGAAATGCGCCGGCCGCGAAATAGGGAATCATAGCCAGCTGTATTCCACGTGCGTAACCGCCTAACCAAGCGTAACGAGGGCCCTCCTTTTCTAGGCGGGCAAGCCGATGGAGCCGAAAGAACGTTCCCCAGAGCAGAAGCATGAACACAGCGAAGCCGCCGAAGCCGTGCTGACCCAAGACCTGGAAGTAGATACTGTGGGCCGCACGCTCTTCGTTGTGCCACGGCCCAAGGAAGTTGGCATAGCTCAACCAGCGCTCCGTGTGTCCCGCATATTCGAAGTTAAAGCCGGCACCCAGTAAGGGACGATCCAGGGCAATATTGGTAGACACTCCCCACGCCTGCACACGCTGCATTGCCGAATAGTCTTTCTGGTAGTCCAGCGTGGTCTCCTGTCTGGCGTACCACTGCTCCGGGATGGAGGCGACGATCAGCGGCCCCGCGAGCACGCCAACGATAGCCAATGGCAGGATGTGACGGCGGTATCGCCACAGCAGCGGCGGCGCGAGAACCGCCAAGCCGATCAGCGCGCCGCGGGAATACGTGAACATGATGGCCGGAATAGTCAGCCAAAATGCCGCAAACAGGGAGTAACGAGCCCACTTGGTACTCTCGTAACGGGCAAGCGTGAGCAAAATGGGCAAAAGCATACACAGCGCCAGACCAAGCGCGGTGTTGTCCGCAATAAAGGTATTCGCCGGCCCCCAGATGCGGTAGCTTCCGCCGGTTGCTATACCAAAGATGCCGCCCTTCACGCCATAAAAGCCCAAAGAGACCGCAATCGTCAGCAGCAGGTAGCGAATTCGGTGATGGCCACGGATGAGCATCATGGTAATGAAAGTAAACAGGACGATCTTTGCCACCTTTTCCCATTGGACCCAGGAAACTTCCGGATACCACGCAAAGATGGTCGTCAAGGTGAAATAGAGCGACACCACGACAAGCATGGCTGTCTCGAATGTCTTCGGAAGGTCCCGACGATCCCTCGTAATAACGAGCCCAATAAGCGTAGCGATTCCGACGACTTGGGCAAACGGATACGTCCGCAAGGCCCAGCTCATCTTGTGCGGGTTCATCAGGCCCAGCCAAGTCCAGCCGATTACGCCAAGCCATGGCCTAGCGAGTGCCGCCGGGATGCACGCGGCGATCAGTCCTAGCAGGAGGATATCCCTTATCCCCACGGCCGCCTCAACGCGGTTCCGCAATGTGCCATGCCACCCTCCATCAGTGTCTACGCTCCAAGGGCGGTGCTATTCCTGGCAAAGCTATCGCCCCTGTTCGGCCAGCTCATCAAAGACGCGCGCAAGCCGTCCGGTCAGCGCACGGCGCGAGTAACGTAGGGCGACCTCTTCGTCCGCCACCGGAAGAGTACCCAGCGCAGCACGGGCAATGAAATCTTTCATGGCCGCTGAGATGGCCTTCGAATCGTCCAGCGGCACGACCGTGTCGACGCCCGCCTCCGCCAGCGTAGCCGCGGTGTCTCCCGCCGGGTCCGTCAACGCCAGGATGGGCCTACGCGAGCGGAAGTACTCATAGAGCTTGGCGGGAATCTGATGATTACATGACGACGCCTGAAACAGGAGCAGGCCGTCAGCCTCGAGCATTTCGGCCAGCGCCTGCGCATAGGCCAGCGGGGGAGCCAGCTCCACGATGTCATCGATATTCCTGGACTCGAGCTCGCCCTCGTACAGGTCGTCATGCCCTGTAGCGCGCAGGACAATACGCAACGTTTTCGCGGATACCATGCCGTCTTTCTTGAGCTGAGCCAATGCGTCGAAGAATGCTGTCGGATCGCGTTCCTTGGGGTAGAGAACACCACTATGCACGAAGGTTAGCAGTGTTCGCCCGATCTCTTCCCCGTGTTCTCTCATGGCCTGTGCCTCAGCAAAATTGCCCTCATCATAACCATTTGGAATGACGATCCCGCGTGCAATACCGGGCGAGTCCGGGTAACGGTCGCGATACATCTTGAGGGCCGACGGTGCCGTGAAGACCGCCCGGGCACAATATCGCGCGACCTGCCGCTCGATCCAAAGAAAAACGCGGCGCTGTCGTGGGTCGCGCGGATAATCTGGCTCTGTCATCGAATCGCGGAAGTCAGCCACCCACGGGATTCCGGTCAGTCGGTGCAGTGTTAGTCCGATCAGGTGCGCCGTGGCGATCGGATAGGTGGACCACAGCACCGCCGGCCGCAGCCTGCGGATTAGCGACAACCCCTGAATGACGCCGCCGAGCCACCACCCCACCCAGCGATCCGGCAGTGCCAGAAAGCCCGGATACCGCCCGGCAAGAGCGAGGTGCCGTTTGGTGTCCCACGCTGCCGCTCGAATCACTGTTACATTTTGGGGGATTTCGTGAACCTGCTCCTGACTCTGCTCCTCAAATACCCGAGGGTGGGCTGACAGCACGGCAGGCGTCCAACCGAACTCCGCCAAGTACTGAACGTTCTTTAGGGTGCGCTGCAGGCCGCTACTCACTTTGACTGGAGGAAAGTGATAAGCGATGAGAAGGGCCGTCTTATTGTTCATTTTACCACTCGATGTCAGGTCCCGGATCGGCGGCACTCATGAGCCTGCACCAATTCGCCGGGCAACGAAGCTTACTACGATCTCCTCGAGACCCGCCGGGCGCCCCATCAGCGACCAGGTCCCCAGGAGGGTCAACGCGTAGACAATGCCACCAACGACGACCTGAGCGAACAGTGCGGTAAGGGCCGGCGCTGTGAAATACCCCCGAATCGCCAGCAGTACGAGCGCCATGACAGCCGTGGAGGCAGCCGGCCGCATGAAGGCAAGCACCAGCTGCCGGCCGCGGAACACATTCAGCGTGTGGGCGTACCAGAAGATGGTCCCGGCGTAGAAAACCGCGGCCACCAATCGCGCTTCGGCAATACCTCGCAGTCCCTGACTGGTGAAGAATAACGCCCAGACGGCAAAGAATACGGCGACCTGGACCCACATTCCCCACGCGGTCACCGCCATACTGCCGATCGCGGTGAGCAGCGTTGCCACCGGGTGGATAAGCGCCTTTATCAGCATGGCCAACGCGAGAATCTCCAGCAGCGGTACCGCCGGGCCCCACTGGGTTCCGAATACGATTGGGACCACGTCGCCCGCCACCAGTGAGAGCCCAACAGAGGCTGGCATTGCCAAAGCCGCTACGCCTCCTATGGATTTTTCGGCCGCGCGGTTCAAACGCTGGGTATCCTTCTGCAGGGCAGCGAACGCCGGCAGCAGCGCGCGTGCAAGGGGTGCGAGCAGCTCAGAGATCAGCATCTCCGATAACTCGCTAGCCACCGTATACTGTCCCATGGCGCTGGTCGTGTTCCGGCCGCCGACCAACAGTCGATCCAGCCGGCCCTGAGCGAAGGTCCCAATCTGCCTGATGGTCAGCCAACTGGAGAAGCCTAAAAACTCGCTCCACATGGCCAGGCTCAGGCGCGGCCTGTAGCTGTGCATGATGTAGCTGATAACTACCTCGGCGATACGCGAACCGACATAGGCGTACACCATGGCCCAGTAAGACTGGTAAACGATTGCGATGGAGATGGATAGGACGACGCTGGTCAGCTTGCGCACGATAAACAGGACGAAATCACGCCCCATATCCAGATCACGCTGGTAGTCGACGACGCCGATATTGCTCAGTCCCCCGAACAAAACACCAGCGGCCAGGACAAACAGTACGGGCTCCAGCCGCGAATCGTGGAAGTACGTCGCCGCAGGAAATGCACCAGCAACGATGATCGCTGCACCCAGACCGTTCTGTATCAGATTGAAGGTCCAAGCGGTATCGTAATCCTGGCGACTCAGGTTACTGCGATGGATCAAAATTGACCGCACCCCGAACTCAAGGAGAGACTCAGAAAAACCGACCACGATCATCGCCATGCCGACCACACCGAAATCCGCCGGGGTAAGCAGACGTGCCAGGACGACGGTGCTCACCAGGCCAAGCAAACGCACGGCCCAACGACTGGCCACGGCCCATCCCGATGCTCGGAGCAGCTTCGACTGGTTGATTTCCGTGCGGTCTGTCATGGAAGGCGGTCAGGGGCCCCCTGTCGCTCTGCGGACACCGCGGCGTCGCCGCCCACCCGATCCGCCTTCCCGCCACGAAGCCGGCTAGCTGCCAGCCTTACCAGATAACGGACGGTTTTTTGATCCCACGGCGTAAACCGCGGCAACTGATAGATATCGTCCATGACGCTGGCGGCAGCCCAGGCCGTGCTCACAGCCGCCTCAAAACCCGCGTCCCGGACCATACGGACGTGCTCCTGACAGTAATCCGTAGCCGGCTTACCGTTGGGATAAGCAAACAGGGGCACGGCGTTACCGGTGATCTCCTGCAGGGTTCGTCGACCTTCGACGATCTCGCGATGAGCCTCATTGGGCTGAAGGCGCTGCAGAATCGGGTGCGTTACAGTGTGCCCGCCGATATCCATGCCCGCGGCGACCAGCGCGCGCACCTGTTCTTCATCCATCATCAGCGGCCGGCCGCCGATTTCCACACGTTCCGCAAAGGCATTGGCAACGCTCAACCGCTCGTCACCGGGCAGGTATTTCAGAGCCTGCAGTACGCGCGCGATCGCCGCCTGACGCTCGCCCGGTCCATTTACGGAGATCCCAGCCATATCCAGCTCCGGGATGTCCAGAGCCTCATCCCGCCATGCCCTGACTGACTCGATCACGGTGTCGTTCCACATGCGCCCGCCGCCGAGGAACCCAGTGGCAATGAAAAAGGTGGCGTGTACATTCAAACGCTGCAGTATCGGCAACGCCACTTCCACGTTGTCGCGATAGCCGTCGTCGAAAGTCACCGCCGCGGCCCGCGAGGGCAGCGTCCCATCGAACAGCCGCCTGACCGCGTCTGCCAGGGGAAGCACGCGGTACCAGCGCTTCAACGCTCCCATGTGCCGGGCGAACTGGGTCGCGTCCGGAATGTCGGGTTGCAGCGGATCCCGCTCCGGCAGCACGCGATGATAGATCAGTATGGAGAGTCGGTTGCTCACGGGACCTTCGATGGCTGCACGCCGTGCCTTTGCCCGCTAATCGCGTGGCTGATGACGTAACGATACTTCCCGGAACGCTCCGGTGGAATCTCCGGGACCGTCTCAACGTCGACCTGGACCCCTTCTCCCAGCCGCTCCCGGAACCCGTCGATGATGCGCTGCTTGATTTCCTCACCCAGCGCGCCGTCGGGCACGAGCTCGACACGCGTGCGGTCGATGGATTCCTGGATGATGCGGAACCGGCTGACGCCCTCCTGGCCGCGGACGACGTAGATCAACGCCAAGCCGTGCATAAGCGTGCCGTCGGCAGCCACCACAAAGTCGGTGGAACGCCCCTGCACCTCGCTCAGCAGCGGGAGGGTGCGTCCGCATGCACACGTCTCCGTCGAAAGCGTGCCTATGTCGCCGGTGCGATAGCGGAGGAAGGGGAAATCACCTGTGCAGAGGTGGGTCACGACCAGCTCGCCGGCGGTGCCCGGCGGCTGCGGTTTGCCCCCCTCGTCGATCACTTCGACGATGATATCCTCGGCCGAGAGATGCATGCCGCCGCTGGGGCACTCGTGGGCGATGAATCCAGTGTCGCGGCCGCCGTAGCCGTTGGCCACCGGGCAGCCGAAGATCCTCGATATCGTCTCCCGCTGCTCGGGGTCCAGCCTCTCGCCGGTGACGAAGGCGACCCGTATGCCCAGATCGTTCATGGGCACACCGCGTTCATCGGCATGCCGGGCGAGCAGCGCCAGTGCCGACGGATACCCGAACAGCATGCGTGGGCGCATCCGCCGGATACCGCCGAGGAAGGCATCCATGCTGGCGGCGGACATGTTGAATGCGGGGAATAGGCGCGTGCGCAGCAGCCGGTCCCGAACCGCCTTGATGCGGTCCTGCCCGCCCAGCTCGATCGGCGAGCCCCATATGACGGCTTCGGGATCGCCTATATCCACATCCCACCAACGGGTGGCGCGCCATTTCGCCGCCACGTCGTGTGAGACCCGCTCCCGAGTGAGGTAGAACGTCAATGGCTCCCCGGTGGAGCCGCCGGTATTGAACGGCGTCAGAGACGATGCACCCTCCGAACGGAGAACGTCGATGTTCGCACGGATGGTCTGCTTGTCGAGCAGCGGAATGCCGGCGATGTCCTGCAAGGACGTCAATTTCAATGGATCGAACCCGATTCTGCCGAATAGCCCTCGATAGTAAGGAACATGCTTGCCGGCATGTATCAGAAACTCACGTAACCGCCGTACGCGGTGAACGTTCAGCTCGTCGGCGCTCCACCATTGGCTGCGCTCAAGCTCACGACGGAGTGCCACGGACTGGTGCCCTTTAAGCCGCTCGTGAAGCGGAAACAGAGCCCCCGATATCAACTGCGTATATAAAGACGAGGAGCTCGGCATCTTCCATTCGCCCGCTGTCACGCGTCATCGCCGCGGAGCAACTCACGCGTCGCTGTCCCGCGATTTCTTGAAGCGAGCGTTGTGAATTCATCGATCAGCGTCTGAATGCGATCATCCCAGGTGTTGGCACGTGCGTAGGCGAGAATGGCCTCGCGATCCCACGACGCTAACAACGCCCGTCTCAGTGCCGCGAGCAGCGCATCACGATCATCGAAGGGAATGACGATTCCGATGTCTTCGTTGCGCACTACCTCCCGGCTGCCGCCGACGTCCGTAGTGACTACCGGAATGCCGCAGGCCATTGCCTCGAGAAGGACGTTCGCCCAGCCCTCATTCCGGGAGGACAGCACGAAGACATCAGATGCCGACAGAGGCAATGCCAGTTGTTCCGGTTGGAGTTGTCCGAGGAAATGCACGCGATCGGACACGCCCTTTTCCCTGGCGAGACCTTCGAGCCTGCCAGTCCAGTCGCCCTCCCCGCTCCCACCGCCGACCAAGACGTAGTGAATGTCCGGGAAATCGGTGAGGAGCTCGGGCAAGACATCGATGACGCGATGCTGTCCCTTTCTTTCCACTAGCCCGCCGACCGTAATCAGAACTTTGCCATTCTCCGGCAGGCCCAGTGACCGTCGCGACCGCGCCCGGTCGAGTGGCTGAAAGCAATCCAGGTCGACGCCGTTCGGCACAGTCCTCGTGCGGGATTCGGCCGCGCCGAGCTCGATAGCGAATCGCCGCAGACTCTCAGATACCGTGAATACCCGGGTCGCATTCCGCATTGCGGTGCCAATCTGTTCTCGATGCCCGGGCTCTTGAGCCAACCGGGGTTCGCTTCCCCGTAGGGTGATCGTATATGGCAAATTGAGCCAGTCTGCGAGCAACGCGGCCGCAACCCCATCCGGGTATGCGAAGTGTGCATCCAACACGTCTGCGCCCCCGTTCTCCTTCAACCGACGGACATGGGGAAACAAACATAGCGCGATGCTCCTTGCGTCCATACCGCGAAGCAGACCGGGGAACGCAAGGAAGCGCGGATACGAAATCTCCGTATCACCGTTTCGCCAACGCCGTGGAGTTGGAGGCCGATAATTCCTGTCGAGCAGTCGCAGCACCCACTGCCCGGGAAAATAAGGAGTAGGAGAGAGCACCGTCACAGGCAAACGCGCCCCTACCCGACGCATCCGCTCATAGATGAAAATACCGGCAAGAGGCGCCGAAGGACGGGGGAAAAGCGATGAGATTACCGCCACGGATGTTGCAGTGCGCTCCGCGGACGTTCCCCTTGTGCAGCGTTCACTATATGCGAGGCGCGTGCTCACGGAGATCCTCTTCGCTTCGACTGGAGCGCACGAGATTGCCATAGACCTGACGGTAGCGCTCGACCGAGTGTGGCCAGGTTCGCTCATTCTCGACGTAATGCCGGCCTCCCTCACGAAGGACCGGCCAGCGCTCCTTGTGGCCAAGTAATTCGTCAAGCGCTTTGGCCAATTCACCAACTTCGCCAGCACGGAAGAGCACGCCCGTCTCACCGTCTCTGATCAGCTCTCGATGACCGCCAACGTCGGATGCTACGAATACTTTCCCTAACGCCATTGCTTCCAACGGCTTCAGGGGCGTAACCAGTTCCGTCAGGCGCATGGAAAGACGCGGATACGCAAGTACGTCGATGAGACTGTAATAGCGCGCAATGTCCTGATGTGGAACCCGTCCTGCAAAGATAACCCTGTCACGCACATCCAGTGCGACAGCGAGGCTGCGGAGATGCTGTTCCTGCGGCCCTCCGCCGACTAGGAGCAACCGGACGTCGGTGTTGACGGAGTTGAGCTCGGCCATGGCGCGGATGAGCAGTTCCAGGCCTTCGTAAGCATAGAAAGAGCCCACGAAGCCAATCACGGACTCTCCGTTGAGCCCGATGGCCGAAGCCAATTCCTCATCCCGCGACAGACCATAGGTGAACTGCTCGGCATTGACGGCATTGGGAATAACCGTGGTTCGCGCCGCCGGTATGCCCCTGGCCACAATCTCCCCTCTCAGCCCTTCGCAAATACAGGTAACCGCATCCGCGTTGCGGAGCACGTAGTTCTCCAGACCGCGCGACAGCCGGTAACGCATGCTGCCTTCTCTGGTCGTGCCGTGATCGACGGCGGCATCCTCCCAGAACGCGCGCACCTCGTAGACAATCGGCAGCGAATGGCGGCGCGCCACCTGCAGCGCCGCCATGCCATTAAGCGCGGGGGAATGCGCGTGAATCAGATGCGGTCTTACTCGCTCCACCACCGTTTCCAAACAACGGGTCAGCCCCGAGACAACGGCCCATTGGTTCAACACCGGCACTCGGGCGACAGTCCCGTTCAGTCGGGGACTGCGAAAAAAATGAAGCCCGTCTACCTCCTCCTCCGGAGGCGCATCCACATAATGCTTCGCGCCGGTGATATGAAACGTCTCCCAGCCAAGCGCCCGCTGCCCTTCGATGATCGCCCGCGTGCGGAAGCTGTAGCCGCTGTGCAGCGGAATGGAGTGATCCAGGACGTGCAGCACGCGCAGGGGCATCATCCTTCTCCCTGGGCGGCGGCCGCCACCGAGCCAGCCTGCGGGCTGCGCTCGGTCTCGGCCATGGCGCCTTCGAACATCAGCAGGCTCCAGATCAGCGCGCTGTAGTCCCGCCAGCCCGCTTGGTGGTCGTCGATCACTTCCCGCAGATAGTCCATGTTGAACCAGCCCAGGTCGCCCAAACGCGGGCCGAGCACGTGCTCGCGGACGTGCTCGCGCAGCGGGCCGCGGAACCACTGGGCCACCGGCACGGCGAATCCCATCTTGCGCCGGTAGAGGATGTCGTCGTCCAGCAGCGGCCGGAGGGCCTTCTTCATGATGTACTTGCCCTCCTGTCCCCGCAGCTTGAGCGAGGACGGCACGGTGCTGGCCCATTCCACGAACTGGTGGTCCAGAATCGGCACGCGCACTTCCAGGGAATGCGCCATGCTCGCCCGGTCCACCTTGGTGAGTATGTCGCCGGGCAGGTAAGTCTTGAAGTCCAGGTACTGGACCATGGAGAGCGGATCCTCCGGCCCGTTCTCCGCGTGCCGGCGCAGGACTTCCACGGCGCGGTAGCCCTGCAGCTCGCGGCGCAGGCGGTCGGAAAACAGGCGCAGCCCCTGTGGGCCGTTCACCAGCGACACGGAATTGAAGTAGCCGGCGATGCTGTCCAGGGCCAGGGACTGGAAGGTGGACTTGGCGCGCAGGACCTTCGGCGCCCAATCCAGCTTGGGATAGAGCCGGCCCAGCGCCCCGAACAGCGGCCGCCGCAGCGCCAGGGGCAGCGGCCGCCGCAGCAGCTCCTCGTTCATGTGCCACCGATAGCGGCGGTAGCCGGCGAAGTTCTCGTCGCCGCCGTCGCCGGACAGCACTACCTTCACCCGCTCGCGGGCCATCTGGCAGACCCGGTAGGTGGGCATGGCCGAGCTGTCGGCGAAGGGCTCGTCGTAGAGCCCGGGCAACTGCTCGACCAAGGAGAAATCGTCCGGATTGACCTGCCGCACGCTGTGATCGGTGCGGTAGCGTCGGGCGACTCGCTCCGCGTACCGGGCCTCATCGAATTCGGCCTCGCCGAAGGAGATGGAAGTGGTGAATACCGGCGTCGGTGAAAGCCCCGCCATCAGGGCCACGACGGCGCTGGAGTCCACACCGCCGGAGAGGAACGCGCCCACCGGCACGTCGGAGACCATGTGGCTGTCCACGGCGTCCCGCAGCTGGGCCATGAACGCTTCCGAGACCGTCGCCTCGTCGACGCCGCCGGCGCCGTCGAAGGACAGGTCCCAGTACTGCCGCGGGGCGGGGACGGGCTGGCCCTCCCGGACGGTGAGGGTGTGCGCCGGCGGCAGCTTGAACGCGTGCCGGTAGACGGTGCGGGGATCCGGCACGTAACCGTAGGCGAAGTACTCCTCGATGGCCTCCGGTATCACTTCCCGCGGGAACGCGGGGTAGCTGGTGAGGGCCTTGAGCTCCGAGCCGAACAGTAGGCCGCCGTCCGGCAGCACGCCATAGTGGAGCGGCTTGATGCCCAGCCGGTCCCGCGCCAGGAACAGGGTCCTGCGGTTGCGGTCCCACACCGCGAACGCGAACATGCCGCGGAAGCGCCGCACACATTCTTCTCCCCATTCCTCCCAGCCGTGGGCGATCACCTCCGTGTCCGTTCTCGTCCGGAAACGGTGGCCCAGTGACGCCAGCTCCCGCTCCAGCTCGCGGAAGTTGTAGATCTCACCGTTGAACACCACGGCCACGGTCTCGTCCTCGTTGTACAGCGGCTGGTGACCGCCGGAGAGGTCGATGATCGACAACCGCCGATGACCCAGACCGATGCCGGGCTCGCAATGGAGGCCGCCCTCGTCCGGACCCCGGTGAAACTGGGACTCGTTCATGCGGTGAAGCACGTCCCGGTCCACCGGACGCCCGTCACCCTGGAAAATGCCGACAATGCCGCACACGCCCCCGAACCTCCTCAGGCCGCCTTGCTTCGGATGCCGCCCCGTAATCGGGTAGCCGCCACGCGCTCGTAAAGCCGCTGGTACCGGTCCACCATCACTGCTAGCGTGAACCGCTCTTCCACCGCCCGCCGCGCGGCCTGCCCATGCCGACGGCGCAACTCCGGCGAAGCGGCATAAGTATCGAGCGCCGCCGCGAGCGCCCCCTCATCCTCCGGCGGAATCAGCGCCCCGCTTATCTCATGTTCCACCAACTCGGGGTTGCCGCCAACTGCCGTCGCGACCACGGGCACGCCGCAGGCCATCGCCTCGAGAATGGTGTTGGAAATCCCTTCCGCCAGGGACGGCAGACAGAACACGTCCATGCCACCAAGCAGCTTCGGGATGTCGTCCTGGGCGCCGGCGAACCAGCAAAGACCTTCCACGCCGAGATCCCGCGCCAGTGCCTCGAGATCCCCGCGCAGCGGCCCGTCGCCAACCACGACCAGGCGCAGACGCTCGCCTCCCGTCTCCCCGGCAAGGCGGGCGAACGCGCGAACCAGCGCCGCCTGGTCCTTGACGGGCTGCAGGCGGCCGACGGTGCCGATCACCACGTGCTCGCCGGCACCGAAGCGCTCGCCGACCCAGCTTCGGTCCGTTCCCGGATGAAACCGCTTGGCATCGACGCCGTTATAGATCTGGCTGATCCGCTCCGGCTCGATGCCGATGCGCTCTTCGAGATAGGCGGCAATATGCCGCGACAGGGCCACATATTCGTTCACCAGTGGCCGCACCGCGCGCCGGATCAGCGCCGGCTTGCGCGAGCGCCCGTCCAGGTCGCCCATGTCCCAGCCGTGTTCACCGTGTACGCGGCCGGGGACACCCGCCAGGAACGCCGGCACCTGCGCCTCCAGCGTCGCCAG
>Ga0102944_1000867_pt1 | contig 21644 bp, 15 predicted proteins | sample SalPonD_shore_MG_FD_78172 | JGI IMG/M metagenome (GOLD analysis project Ga0102944, IMG submission 78172) | Salt pond soil microbial communities from South San Francisco under conditions of wetland restoration - Salt Pond MetaG... | ecosystem: Environmental > Aquatic > Marine > Intertidal zone >...
ATGTGTGAGACGATCGATCATATGTTTAGGAATTTCCGAGATCGCTTTAATATCACCAAACGTAGCATCCCCTTTCAATACAGCCACAATTTTATCATCCGCTTCATCACCATCAATCATGCGTAGACCACCAATGGGGATTGCATCCAAAATAAGATTTCCATGCGGTATATTACGCTCTGTGATCACACAAATATCAAGCGGATCGTGATCACCAATAATCGAAGAGCGCCCTGTTTTTTCCATACAATACCGACCTACACGGTCGTCACACATCGTTTGTGGGATAAAACCATATGGTAACGGACAAATGTTTGAATACCTTTGCGGGCGATCGACTTTTAGGTAACCGCTCTCTTTATCCAATTCATACTTCATCGTATCGCCGGGCACGATCTCAATAAAAACTTTTACAACTTCCGGAGCATCCTCTCCAATATCAATCCCGTGCCAGGGGTGCGGCTTGGAAAATAATTTCGTCAGTTTTAAGAAACGATAAATTTGGTCTTTATCCATAAATCTATGGTTATTAAATATGACATTGAAAATAAGTCTTATAACATTGCTTAAAAAAACTTTTACCGATATAGTTCAGTAAAATCACAAAATAAAAGGGCCGGAATAATCCCGGCCCTACCATGAGAAGTTATCGATCGCTACCTAGTTACCGAGATTAATCAAAACCATGACGTTGGTTACCAATTGTGCCTGTGCATTAGTAGCACTGCTAAAAGTATTATCTACAATCGACTTAACGTTCGAAATGAATGTAACATAAGCCTGCACAAGCACATCTGCACTTGCACTACTTTCAATTGATGACTGCAATTGGGCTTTAATACCGCCTGTGCTATTAATTTGGCTATTTATATCAACCATTGTTTGTGCATTAGCCGAGAATTCCGTCTTCATAACATCAACAATAGCATTGTTATATGTCTCAAATACGGAATCAATTTCATCCTTGGTAGCGGTGGTTTTCGCACTCAGATCAGCACGAAGTTTCGTACCCGCTTCAGCTGCTGCCTGTACAGAAGAATCGGAAGCATTTGCCGCTTTCATACGTGCTTGAACGGCATTATCGATAGCAATAGCTACCACATAGGCGGCATCCGCACGAACTTGAGAACGGGCCGAACTGGAGAGCATTGTCATATTTTTAATCAGCATATGACTTGCCGATTCTTTTGCCTTGGCATAAACATTAGCACTGACATCCGCTTTAGAATAGGCATTAGCCATTGCTTTAAAGAACGCTTGGTAAGCATCTGCTTTAGCAGAAGAACTGCTTGATGCATACAATGATGCATTCAAATTAGCAAGAGCCTGCGCTTTTGCATTCTTAATATCAGTCATTTGCTGATCGGTTATATCAGCGGATTGGTTAGCAAAAAATTGCGCACGTGTTTGGGCCTCGGCTTCGAGGGCACTCGCAAATTGTGCAGCTGCATCGGAATTACTCTTGATATCAGCGGCTGCATTTTGATCAACATAAGTCTCAATATCAGCTTTAGTAACCATGTCAGTGCCGCCATCGGCAACAATTTGTTGAAAAACATTGGCTTCGCCGGAAGACTCAACTGTCAACGGTTTCATATCAACAGAACTGTTGCTTTTAAGTTTTCCTACTACGACGCCTTTCCACTTTTGGCTGTTACTTTTAGCTATCACAACGATTTTTCCGGCCGCATTAGCAGCCGCATCAGCATTGATTTTCAAAGTAAATTTACCCTGAGCATCAGTTGTTGCTTTTGCATTATCAATCATTTGCAGGCTTCCGTCTGAGTTAACGCGTGCCGCTGTTACCGTAGCACCTTCTACGGACGCCATTTGCTGATTGGTACCAGCCGATTTAGCTTTTTTGGATTGATTATTTTCTACTCGTCCGTTTACCTTTGCTTGGTCCGCATTTGAACTGGTAGAAGAATCACTGCATGCAAATGCGAGCAAAGACAGTGCAAATACAAATACTAGATTACGTATCTTATTATATTTCATAAAGTATCTAGTTTATTAGGATTAATTGAACATCTTCTTAAAGGCGAAGCCCCCGATCGGTGTTTCATTATTTTTCAATTTTATTATATCTCGCAAAATACGTAACCCATTAAGCGCAATGTAATTAGCCCTTTATGAATAAAGAAAAAAATTATCTAATGAATGTGAGTTCGATCTAAGGATAGAAGACCTATCTACTCCTCTGTCATCTCGAACTCACGTTAAATAAATATTTAAACTATGCCGGGATTATCTTAAGAAGGGCAAAAAATAAAAGGAGCCGGAATTCAACCGGCTCCTTTTTGTACGTTGGCTTTTCGGGGTACAAATCAATGGTTACAATAGGTAACCAGGGATCAGTATGTTCAATCATACATACTTCATTTGGAAGCATTTTGTTCCAAAATTTTTAAAATTTCTTCTACTAGTTTAGTAACGAATGGACCATGCCCTATATTGGTTTCAAAAATCAGAAATTATCTACCCCAAAGCCGATCTCTTAAGCCTGAAAAACGCTCCAGTTTCTTCAAAATGCCGTCTTTGAAGACCGTTTCACGTCCAAAAATATCGATTTGCTTTCGAGCACGGGTTACAGCAGTATACAAAAGTTCGCGAGTCACAATTTTTGAAGGACTATCAGGTAAAATTAAAAACACCTTTTCGAACTCCGAACCCTGACTTTTGTGCACAGTTAACGCATAAGCAGTACGATAATCGGGAAGGCGAGCAGGTAAGATCGAACGTATTTTATTCTCATTTCTAAAAAACACTCTAAACTCTTCGTTTTCATCCCGCAGACAAATGCCGGTATCACCGTTATGAAGTCCCAGTGTGTAGTCATTTGTATTTATGATAACCGGTTTTCCTACATACCAAGATTCATATTTAGATATAAGACCTTCTCTTTGTAGAATATGTTCAATCAGCCGGTTTAAATTTTCTACCCCCCATGGACCTCTTCGGTGTGCAGATAGTACTCTAAAATGGTCATACACAGCAAGCGCTTCCTCAGTTGAGCTGCTTTGCCTGACTTTTTGCATATAACCGGCAGAACTTTCTTTCAACATCTCCTCAAGCTTCGACTGCTCATTTACAGCCGCAAAACGAACATCCCCAAAATCGGGGGATTTCAGGATTTCAAGAGCACCATCACCATCTCCCCGATTAATACATTTGGCCAAAAGTCCAATCCCACTGTCCGTACCAAAACGATAGCTTTTGGTTAAAAGGGTGATGTTATCGGTGAGAGATTTAGAATCATCAGTGATAAATGCGTCGGGCACAGAAAGTGACAATTGTTTTAGCCAGCTTGCCGTTTGAGATGAGTAATGATTCTTCACAACATCGCAAATATCTCCCAATACCGACCCTGCCTCAACCGATGCCAGCTGATCCTTGTCTCCTAATAAAATTAGTCGGCTGTCTTCAAGCAGGGCCTGCATCAATTTGCTCATCAGTGCCTGATCAACCATCGATGCCTCATCTACAATCACTACATCGTAAGGAACGGGATTTTCAGCATCATATCGAAATGACGATGTGTGCCATCTTGCTCCCAAAAGTTGATGCAATGTCATCGTCTGTTCAGGAATGGTCTCCCGAATTCCCGGATCTACGTTCAATCCGCTTTTGGCCAATAAAATAGAATCTTTCAAACGTGCCGCAGCTTTGCCTGTTGGTGCTGTTAATGCGATCCTTATTTCACGGGCATTCGATTGAGCTTGTTCCAAAAGTAACGCCAGAATGCGTACCACGGTAGAAGTTTTACCTGTCCCCGGTCCCCCGGAGATGATCGAAAGCTTCTGTTTTATGGTATTCGCAGCGGCAACCTGTTGCCAATCTATCGTATCCGCATCATTCTCAAATAAACGCACCATACCGTCCTTAAGCAGATCCATATCGATCGAGGTTACAGCCTGTTGACTGCGGTGCAACAATTGTTGACTCAACACATCCTCATGCTTCCACAATTTCTGAAGATATACGCGCCCGGCGAAATCCATAATTAACGGTTTAAAATCACCGGGCTTGCCAACTACTTCACTTTGCAACAAATCCTTTTGCCAGCTTTTTAGATCCGGGGCCAAAATACCGGCTGAATCATTATTTTCTCCAAATACCTTTTTATCTGCATATCTTTTGAGCAATAAGCACACATCCCCCTGCCTGTATAAATAACTTGCCATAGCGGCAGCCAGCAGCACTGAATCAGCTACTCTTGACTCCTGTTCCTCAATGAATCGACATAAAGCGATATCAATATCATGAATAATATTTTGCTCATTTAATTTTGATAACTTTTTCATCTGTTCACCCATCGCGATCTGCCCCCTCCACGTACCGGTTCAGCTCATCGATAATCTCAACATCGGGTCGATCGAAGAAGATGCCTTCGCGTCCCCTGCTATTGATGCCTCTCAGAAATAAATAAAATGCACCCCCAAAGTTTTCTTCATATGAATAGCCGGGAAATCTACTTTTGAGGAATCGATGCAGCGCAATTGTGTAAATATGATATTGCAAGTCGTATGAGGCTTCATACATCTCAAGCTGCAATTTTTCAAAACAGTAATCGTCGTATGAATCCCCCAAGTAATTCGTCTTGTAATCCAGCAAATAAAACCGGTCCCCATGTCGAAATGTGAGATCAATAAATCCTTTCATAAATCCCGAAGCGGCATGTCCTCTACCCTCATACTGAGAATCATTTTTACGTATGATAGAAATCAAGTCTTCCGATTCTATATCTTCATTCCGGTAGTAAAACTCCAACTCGGGAATAAAATCATTCGTTTTCAACGAACCCAGCGTCAGTTCCTGTTCTGATTCTAGCAACGGAATTTTCAAAGTTGTTTTCAACATATCTGCGACAACGGTATCCCATTCTGGATCAATTCCGTAAGCTATTAAGCTTTCATCAATTTGCTCTTCAAGGCCATCAATATTACTGAAATCAGTATCCTCAAAAATCTTATGAATGCATGTGCCCGGTTGCGGGCCCCTGGGAAAGGTAAACATTGTCATTTCTTCATTTTTTGGCTGTGAAATCGTCTCGCGAGTCGCCCCATCCATATACTGATCATAATCCGGAATATCGGGATCCTCATCCATCCAGCTGGTGAGCGATGAAAAACTTGACACATGATAGCCGGGCTCAATAGGTTCCCTGCCTCGGAATAAACGGGCCGCCAGCTTCGATTGCTCATTCCCATTCAACAACTCCAATTGTTGACTTTCGAATTGGGATTCTTGAGTCATCATAAAGAGCTTTGGATAATCATCACACAACCGTATTATGGATTGGTCCATAAGCTTTGCCCCTGCAGCCTGATATTTCTCTGTTATGGTTTGCTTAAGGTTTTTTAGCGCTTGCTTGGGATCACTAAGAAGATAGCCCAAAGCCGAAAACTCCGATTTGGGGGCATAAGCCCAGGTTAAATAGCAACACTGTTTAGCCCGGGTGATGGCCACATAAGCGAGTCTTAAACTTTCGGCAAGCTCCTCACGAGCCACCAGCCATCGTTTATATCCCCGTGCGAAATCGTTCCGGCCATTTAAATCCAGATAGACATTTTCCGGCTTCTCCGGATCATGATAAACAAGTGGCTTACCTTTATCCTGGTATCGTGGTCCATACCACAAAAACGGACAAAATACCACCGAATATTCGAGCCCTTTACTTCTGTGCAGCGTTACAATTTTAATCAACTCCTGATCGCTTTCAAGCCTGAGCTGTTCCTCGTCCTGCTTGGCATCACCCTCTTTTCGCTTACGAGCCAGCCACTTAAACAGTCCGCGTATGCCTTCTTTTTGCTGTCGCGCCTCTGCCTGCAAAAGCTCCCCGAGGTGCAGCACATTCGTCACCCTTCGCTCACCATCCGAATAAGTCATCAACTGTTCCGATATCTCTGCTTCTTTTAAGACCGATCGAAACATTGTAGCAAATCCCTGTTGCTGCCATTGTCTGTGCCATTTAGAAAACCGGTCCAATATGTTAACCCAGCGCTTTTCTTCCTCTTCAATATCCAATAATTCATTGGCACTAAAAGAAGTTAGCGGTAAAGAAAGAGCCGTTTTAACGAGTGATTCATTTCCGGGGTCGGCTACAGCTTTTAAAAAGATCTCAAGCAGCCGTGCTTCTTCACTGTCAAAAACACTATCCTGGCTGTATTGAACACTTTTGATACCTCTCTCCTGCAGTACATCGCTCATCATTTGTGCCTGTCGATGCGTTCTCACCAGCACAGCTATATCTTTCGCTTTTACGGGATCGGATCCAATCGTGATATCCCCGTTTTTACCCCCGTTAATCAGCCGAGAAATCTCTCGTGCCGTATCCAGAGCAGCTTTATCAGCAGCTGTGCCCTTATTAAACTTCTTACTGTCGTCGGGCGTCAGATGTCTGAAGCGAATCGCCGGATTTTCATCTCCATATTCAATTAACCGGTCGTAGCTTTTTTCATCCCGTCCCCGACGGACTTCCTCAAATGAAATTTGTTCCAACACAAACGGATTGGGATGCCGCCCAAACAGGGCATTGATTCCTTTGATAAGCCCCGGGGTGGATCTAAAATTGCGAGCCAGACTGTAAATATGATCTTCAGGTGCATCCTGTCGTGCTTTCAGATACGAAAAGACATCCGCGCCGCGAAAACTATAGATCGACTGCTTGGGATCACCTATCATAAAAAGCGCAGAATAATCAGGCTCCCGAGAATATATCCGTCGAAAGATATCATACTGGCTGGGATCGGTATCCTGGAACTCATCAACCAAAGCCAGCGGATACTTCTGGCGCAACTGTCCCGCCAAGTGCTGTCCCTTGTGCACGTCCTTTAATGCCTTCTGCAACTGCAGTAAAAGATCATCATAAGAAAGAAGTTGTAAATCCTCTTTCTTCGCTCTCACCTCTTTGCGAAGGTATTGCAAAAGCTGCTTTTTAAAAACGATATCGAAATCACGTAAGTCTTCACTGATATCACGATACCGGCTGGCTAACTCAAAGAAGGGATGTCGCGGTATTTCCGTCCAATCTTTTCTAAGGCCGTCATTGAGACCATCGGGCGTGAATTTATCAAATTTATCAAAAAGCGCGATTGACGGGACTTTCGGATTCAGAAAATCAGCCATCTTCTCTGTCCAGTCATCTATAGGTTTCCGGGGATAACTGTTGCCATTCATTCGTTCCGCACCAAATAATGACAAAATACTTTGTTCCTCTCCCTCCCAACAGCTTTTCATTTCTTCATAAACTTTATTCAAATCAGCCACCTTCTCCAGAATCTCATCCATAGCAGGTGTCTGCCGGGGATGGACCTCTAAAAAAGGCTGTCCGATATATGAACCCATCTCTTCGGCAAGCGTATCCGGTGAGTATCCCCGTTCCAAAAGGAATTTCAACAACGGACGTTTTAAGCTATCATCAGCTTCTCCCACCCAACTTCTCCAGAAATCATCCACAGCCTCCAGAACCAATTCGGAATCGTCGGCAGTAATTTCAGCGCCATAACCGGCTCCGCTTTCAAAAGCCTGTTCTTGCAACGCCTGATAACAAAACCCGTGTATTGTATATATGGCAGCTTCATCAAAGGTCCGTACAGCCTGATCCAATCTTTTTATAGCTTGCTGCTTATCATCCACATGATCCAGCAATTTCGTTAAAAACTCATCATTCTCATCAGAAACCCGATCCGTTTTAAGCACGATTATCGACTCACGAATCCGTTTCAACAGGCGATCCTTGAGCTCTTTGGTCGCTGCTTCGGTATAGGTAACCACCAGAATTTTACGAACCGGAATATCCTGCTCAATTAATGCGCGAATATACAAAGAGGCAATATTATAAGTCTTACCCGTGCCGGCGCTGGCTTCCACCAGGTTTATACCGGAAAATGATATTTCAAACGGTTTCAGGGGATTCATCCAGCCTCCTCCTTCTGATTTAGAACCTCAAAAAATGGAGTCCAAAAATGAGCTGAAATCTCCCGAAACGCTTCCAGTGCCAATGGGTTTTTCGTTCCCAGCATCAACTTGTTATACGGATCATCTGCTTCCCCGGGATACGAACTATATTCTCTGTTCCATTTGTGCGAAGCCTTGTACAAGCCCGATTCGACACTTTTATTTTTGAAGATGACTGCTTCGGCATAAGCAAAAGAGGCTTCAGGAAAGAAATAGGTGCACTGCTGTAACCCTTCCCAATATATTTTCAATAATCCCGAAAGTATCTCAGTATTATTTTCTACTTGAGACAGCCGGTATTCTGCAATGTTTTTTTTCTTATCCCTTGTTAGCAGGTAACTAATGCCTGAATGACCTTCGGGCTTTGTATCCTGAAAAATAAGATGTAAGATCCATAATTCGATCAGATCTTTGGGACGCATACGCCCGAAACGATACTTTATCAGTGCATCCCCAAAAATATTTGTGAGTTTACCGGTAAGATGGAATTCATCGATCTCAAGATTCACCTCGCGATCTTGCAAAGACGGCTGATCCAAAACCCAACGAATATTTTCTCCGAACTCATTAACTTCGTCCACTTTGTTTCTATAGGCCTCCTCCCCACTCCAACCATCGGGTAACAGATCCCTTGAAACAATATTTTTGCGATATTCGTCCAGCGGTTTTCCTTTGATAAATCGATCCAGCAATTCTTGTCCCACTTGGTAATTGTCGAGTCCGCTCAATTTGAAAGGCTCGCGATCATCCGTAAGTACATCCTCCTCTCCCAAATAGATGCCAAGCCGCTGTCGAAACAAATAACGAGCCGGATGCTGGAAAAAGGAAATGAACTCATTCAGGGACAGCGATTTCCGTTCCACCCCAGGCTCGTCCAGTTTAGTATTCATAAAGATACCTGTGCGAGCGTTTTCGTTCAGCAACTCTTCACTGATCTTTCTCTGTGATTCTGAATAGCTGAAAAATTTATCCCCTTTAAAATAAGCAGGACTGAAGGCTTGCAGGGGATGCTTATTGATGAGTGAATCTGATTTTATCCCGTAATTTTCTTCAAGGTAATCCATGAATTGCCGAAGTACAACTGAGGGTGGAAAATCTGTATCCTGGCGATTGCTCTGTCCCACATAACTAAAATACAAGTGGCTGCCGGCGGAAAGCACATTTTCCAAAAACAGGTACCGGTCCTCCTGTGAGCGGGAAGGATCGCCCTGTTCCGGTTCCAGATACATGAGATCGAACTCAATCGGAATTTTAGATCGAGGAAACGAACCCTCATTCATTCCGATCATCCCAATAACCTCAAAAGGGATATTCTTCATAGGAATAAGCGAGCTAAAAGTGACTCCACGCCCTATACGTCCACCTCCCGTACTTTGCTCTTCCAGTTTATTTTCCAGCCAGGAGTATATGATTCGAAATGGCACAGCAACATTATAACCGCTTAAAGACGTATGCTGCTTTAATTGTTCAAGGGCTCCTCTTATTTTCGAAACTTCCAAAAAGTAGACCCGATTATCGGGCAAAAATTCAGAGATCCGAGAAGTTAACAACCGGCACCATTCTTTTGGTTCTTGGGGATGCCGGAGCTGCTCATACAAATCAAAGAGACTACGCATAAAATGCGTAAATTTACCGATCAGAGTTGCATCATCAGACGTTGCAATCTCATCATATGGAAAAATATTATGATACAACTGATTTTCCTCAGACTTCATTGCATATCCAAGAAGCATGCGGTTAAGTCCCGATTTCCACGTAAAGTTCCCGGTAGTTGGCACACCCAAATCCTTCTTAAAAGAGCCGTCAATCCCCCAACGAATGCGATTATCCCGAATCCATCTGTCCAGTCGGTTTAGGTCATCATCGGTAAAGCCAAAAGACTGCCGAACAGGATCCGCATCAAGCAAGTCAAGCACTTCTGTAACTTTAAAGCGCCCCTGACAAAGGTGAAGAATTTTCAAAAAAGTTTGGATAGCCGGATAGTTGCTGCCCACACCGCGGTCGGCAATACTAAATGGAATATCCGGCTGTCCCTCGTCGGGTGCGCTAAAAACCGCATCAATCAGGGGCGCATAAGTTTCGACGTTTGGCGTCATAATCAAAATGTCATCAGGCGTTAGCCCCGGCTTTTCTTCCAATATCGACAGCAGTTGATCGTAAAGCACCTCGATTTCCCGCATGGGGCTATGACAAGCCTGAACCCGTATCGAAGTATCCCGCTGATATTTTTTTTCGGGTAACACGTCCCGCTGCAAATCCCCTTTCACCTGTTGAAATAATGTGGCATGGATATTTTTTGATTTGTCATTAGCAATCAATTCGGTATGGCAATCTATTTCAGGATCTCCCTTGATACATGCGGATAGCTGGGCAGAAAATTTTGTTTCTTCAACGGCCAGCGACTGCAGCAATGGATTTTGAAAAGCTTCGGCTTCTGTCACATCAGGATCAACAGTCCGCTGAAAAATTTGGACATGAATTAATTTCGACAGCCTGGTGATAATCCTGACGAATTCCGGCGGCATACCAGAAACCCCAAACACGGTCACGCGTTCAGGCAAGTCTTTCTCATCCAGTAACCCATGATCAAGAGCCTCCAACAGCTGTTGTTGCAATTGGGCCCTGTGCAACCATTTCCCATCATATTCTTCACGCCAGCGTCCTATCAGCAATCGCCACAATTCCGCCTGCCACTGCTCAGTATTATTCTGGGGATACCAGTCCTTGCCTTGCTCCCAATCGAGTAGCATTCCCGGCCGGTAAACCAGATACTGATCAAAAATATCTGCTAATTTTGAACACAACTGCCATCGACGTATCTCTTGTTTCTGCCAGTCAGGATGAGAAATATACTGATGAAGTTCATCAAAATTCGAGAGAACTTCCTGGTCCCGTAAAAGACGCATCAGGCCCCAGGTTAATGGTCCGCGGTCGGATGGCAATACCTGCGGGATTTCAGAATCCATCGTCCGGAGGAGACTCCAAATACGCTCAGAAGGAAATTCAAATTTAAGGTTGGCGGCTATACCTTCTTTTCGAGCCATTTGCAACGAAAGCCACTGCCCGATACCGTTATTTTGAACAACAAAAATTTCCGGAGATAATAAATTTTCAGGCGGATTTTTTTTTAGCCAATCGATCAACGAATCAGCCAGTTCTTCCAAATTTTTGCCGTAATAATATGAGAGCATCCTAAAGATTAATTCCGGTTAGTAAACATTTTAAATGGAGGATAATATTCAAGCCGAATAAAAATGAAAGAATTAAAATACCAAAGATCATGAAGAAATTTTATCTGTATTGTATTCCTAAATTACTACCAGGTCAATAAATATAAACAGAACACTGACATACCTTGTCATCCCTTTTAAATATGATGCGGAGGATATTATGAGAACTTTTTCAGTAGAAGCTTATTTAGGGGTTCCGATGCTTATATGCTTTTTAGATAAAAGACGGGATAAAAAGCCCCTGATAAGTTCTTGATTTCAGACGTCAGCAAAATAATAATTTTACTTCAAAAGATTTCACATCATTAAATCCGATACCGTAAATCTTTTACTGCTTTTTTACAGTTGCCAAATAATCGCGCACCCTATCTGCATTAACACCAAGATCCCCCCGGCCAATTCGGGATACCGAACGTACATCAATTTTACTGCGATTGGTAGTCTCGGCGGTATCAACACGAATAACTATATCATCCTTAAATCCGAACCAGGCAAGTTTATCAGTAGCTTCGATGATGCCCCGACTTTTATCAGCCGTTTCAATCTTTTCCCAAGGCATTTTTTTTGCTGCCGCCAACGCTTTGTTAAAAGCATTTGAATAGGAATCATCCAAATAGAGGGTTTTAATATCAGGGTAGTATTTAAGCTGAACCTTTGCGATATCGGGACCTCCATATTTAGAAGGATTCGGCCAATCTGCACGTAACTTTGTTATCGAGGCATAAAATGTCGGAGGATTTTGTGTGTCCGTAGTGATATCATGGATTGGTGGATACTGTTGCGCCTCATAATACCAGTAGCCAACATTTGCAAGCACCGCAATTCCCAAAAAAGTCCCGAGATATGCCATCCATTTAAGCCGCCGCGGTCGGTCAGGTTTATTTACAAATGCAAAAACGACGGCAAGTGCCAATCCAATAAAAGCCAGTAAAGCACTGCCTGGAATCAGGTATTGAAAAGCAGTTCCGAGCCCCCACCAGCCCCATTGATAACCATATCCCGAAAAAAATAACATCAGAGATGCTAAAATTGCCAATATCCCGCTTATTAAACCCCACTTTGAAACTTTAGGCCGTTCCATGATACCCCTTTTCTATGTCGTGATTTCGATTTGCCTGCCATTAATCTGCCTGCTCATTTAATACCACAAAAACGTGGGTACTAAAATTCCCCATCTGCGAAAAGCATCCTAAAGGGTAAAGCGAGGATTCTGAATATATTATTCTCAACTAAAAGCCACGCTCTTCTTTTTCATCTGGATGAGAACAACAGCCGTCAATACAAGCACCATTCCGGATAGCTGCCAAGCCGTTAGCACATTATGAAATACAAACACGCCAACAAGCGTGGCAACAACCGGTTCGAGTGTTGCTGTTATCGAAGCTCTGCTGCTTTCCACCATCGACAAGCCGGTGGTATATAATAAATAGGCTAAAACAGTGGGGAAAAATCCCAATCCCAGGATCATCTCCCAATTGTGCACAGAAGATAGCTGATCCGGGCGAATTGATAATCCACTGACCGGCAATAACACAATCGAAGCAAAAATAAATGTATAGGTAATGACCGTAAGGGAACGATATTTTTTAAGAGTATATTTGCCGAAAATGCTGTAAAGCGCGTAACCAAAACCGGAACCCAATCCAACCAGAAAGCCATACAATGATACTCGCTGACCACTAACAGGTATCACTTTAATGACCATAGCACATCCCAGCAACGTCAACATCAAAGCCTCAATTTTACGCTTGGTCATAGGCTCCTTGAAGATAATCCAGGATAGAATGGTTACAAATGCCGGTGCCGTATAGAGCAGGATAACGGCTACTGAAAGTGATACTTCTCTGATTGCCGTAAAATAGCACCAATTGAAGAAAACAATGCTGAAAATGCCCGTTCCGACAAAGCTGAATGTATCCTTCCATTCAATTTTCAACAGCTCCGGCTTTTTAAGGGCCAAATACATTGTCAGCATTACAGCAGCACTTACAACCCGAAGGGTAACAATCTGGAGAGCTGTAAATCCGGCCAGTGATAACTCGTTGATAAAGAGACCGATGATGCCCCAGAGGGCAGCCCCGAGCATCACATAAATATAAGCCAATCGATTATCAGAATTCATCTATTTGGTTTCAACTAACGGATCAGCATCCTGCCTGCGATATCTTGCTGTTTCCGGTATCTGTTGCTAAGATCCTGATCCGCCGGGTCGGCGGACAGGATGACACGAATTTCACAGATTTTTTAACTGCTTTAGTCGCAATGCTCCAGGATTGTGACCGATTAAAACAGCTAACTAATAATATCTTTCACGAAATTAGGCAAGGCAAAACACCCCAAATGTATCGGAGCGTTATAATATTTCATCCCGGTATCAAAGCTATTCACGCCATTTTCAATTCGCCGGAATGTTTCATCGCTTTGGGGATCGACCCCTTTGCTCGCAAATGAAAAGGACCACATGCCGGCCGGATAAAGCGGAATATAGGCCAGGTACATCGCCGATTTCTCGTAAATATCATCCAGGGCAGTAAAAACCTGTTTGATACTCGGGTGATATTCCGGAACCCATGGACTTTCGGTCTGGGCGGTGAGTACACCATCTTCGCTCAAGCCATCATAACAAGCCTGCATAAAATCATTTTCAAACAAGCCTTCAGCAGGGCCGACAGGATCCGAACCGTCAATGATAATCACATCATAAGGATCATCAATATCTTTGACGAACCGGATGCCATCCTCAAATAATACATTCAGCTTTGGATTCTCCCAGTCTCCCACTTCAGGCAAAAATTCTTTGGATGCCCGGACGACAGCTTCATCAATTTCCACCATATCAACCTTCTTGACTGACGGGTGCCGCATCACCTCACGGGCTGTGCCCCCATCGCCACCCCCAATGATAAGCACACGTTCTGGATTAGGATGCGTAAACATCCCCACATGAGTCAACATCTCGTGATATACAAACTCATCTTTCTCGGAAAGCATTACCATCCCGTCGATGGTCATGAGATTACCCCAGGTATCGGTTTCGTAAACTTCCACCTTCTGGTAAGGTGTTTCTTCGGAAAAAAGAACTTTATTTACCCCTACCGTTAACCCTGTTTGTTCGTTGTAATACTCGTTGTAGGTTAATGACATAGCAATGAATAATTTTAAAGCTACATATAGTTCTTCGTTTTTGTTGAAAAATGGGAATGAGCTGTCAGTCTTCAGCCATCAGTTTTTTTATAAATCTTAACTGAATGCCGACAGAGGAAACCCGATAACTATTCTTATTTACTCATACCAAAGTACGGCAGCAGCAAATGTGGATGCGCAATTTTCAACTTTATGTTCAACACCGATCGACTTGATTTCTTTTAGTTTGCGTTTGCGATATTCAAAAGCATCAATTACCATCTGGCGCACGATCGATTCCACATTATCGAGCCGGCTGTGATCCTCGAATTCCATAATCACCCCCGGCTCGGAATCATCTTCCGGAATCCCAACGGCAATGGCCGAAGATATATATCGTCCGGGCGTAGTAGAATCGATCGAAGCATAAGCAAGAGGGATCAATCCTCCGCCCGGCAATTCGATATCATTGATACTGCGTTGGGCGGCACCGGGCGGAAGAATACTGCTCATACGCATCAGGTTGGTATCGCCGACACCGGCGTTAAGCAGTGAATTATCGAAGGCGTTTAATCGGGTACGCCCTTCTGATGCGCCCTTCACGAGGCAGTAAATATTGGGAGTATTAACCATCATTAATTCTTGCATGGAGGGTGAAGATGATGACTCTTGCATAGGTATTAATTTTTTGAAGCTGTATTTTGAGGTTTAAATAATAATTTTTCACCGGGTTGAACCTTAAACATCCCCCGCTTCATCTCCATGCTGGAGGTGTTTTTTGATTGAAAAGCTTCCTTAAGATGCTCCTGGATCACCCATGGATCAATAGTATCCCCACAAGTGAAAATATCGACAGCAGCATAATTATATTCAGGCCAGCTATGAATAGATACGTGCGATTCAGCAATAACTACCACCCCGCTTACACCATGGGGACTAAATTTGTGAAAATTATGAGATATGATTGTAGCTTTTGATGCCCGGGTAGCAGCCAAAAAAGAGGACTCAATATATTCAACATCATTAATCTTGTCTGTATCACAATCATAAAATTCTACCAGAATTTGACGACCGAGTGCTTCCATTTATCTCTTAATCCGTTTTTTGTTATCGTGAATAACGTAACCTCTCAAAATGAAAAATGCGACATTGCTCTGCAGGTGAAGCAATAACCATACAGATTTAAGTCGCACCGTTTGTTCGATTCGATAATATTACGTTCATGAAATATGAAATAGCTAGGTGTTGCAATGCATAAAATGCTGGTTATACATTAAATATCTTTAGTTTAGCCAACTAATAATTTACAAAAGTAATGTTGCAATTATTAATTAACTGCAGCATGTTTCCGTTCACTATAAAAAAATAAATTACACATTTTTCAGGAATAATTAATGATTAAGCCGAAAAAAAAATTATCCGATGAACAGGCACTGGATTTATATCACAAATTACTGCTTCCCCGTCGCATTGAAGAGCGAATGCTGACATTGCTGCGAAAAGGGAAAATCAGCAAATGGTTCTCCGGAATTGGACAGGAAGCCATATCCGTAGGGGTTGCAGCTGCCCTCAACGACCATGATTACCTCCTGCCGATGCATCGAAATCTGGGCCTGTTTACTACACGGGGTGTAGACCTTTACCGGCTCTTTTGTCAATGGATGGGTAAACCCGACGGTTTTACTAATGGCCGCGATCGGTCTTTTCATTTCGGCACCATGGAGAAACATATAGTGGGTATGGTCTCCCACCTGGCGGCCACCATGCCCATTGCCGACGGACTCGCTCTCGCCTCGAAATTGCGCGGCAGTGATTTTGTCGCCTGTAGTTTTTGTGGGGATGGAGGGACCAGCGAGGGCGAATTTCACGAAGCCTTAAATTTAGCTGCGGTATGGGAACTGCCGGTTATTTTCATGATCGAAAACAACGGTTACGGTCTTTCCACTCCCACCAACGAACAATACGCCTGCGAAGACCTAGTAGATCGTGCACAGGGATATGGCTTGCGTGGAGTTGAAATTGACGGCAACGATATTTTTGAAGTGATGGACGCCATAACTGATGCTCGTGAATACGCTCTTAAAGGAGAGCCGACACTCATTGAAGCAAAGACTTTCCGCATGCGCGGGCACGAAGAAGCCTCCGGCACCTTCTATGTACCCGATGAAAAATTTGAAAAATGGAAGGAAAAGGATCCCATCGACCGGATGGCAAGCTGGCTAAAAGAGGAACAATTGGTTTCCGGGGATGATGAACTTGCCTCTATACAGGAAGAGGTTGATAACCGTTTTATGGGTGATCTGGATCGGGCTATGGAAGCCGATGATCCGGTGTTCGACCGTAAAAAAGAAGAACAGGCAATCTTTACGCCTGTTGAAGTCCCAAAATCTCAAACATCAAACGGTTCATCCTCCGAAAAACGGTTTGTAGATGCCATACAGTTTTGCCTGAAGCAGGCCTTTGCAGAGGATGAGGATTTGGTCCTTATGGGACAGGATATTGCCGAATACGGGGGCGTTTTTAAAGTGACGGAAGGATTCGTCGATCAGTTTGGCAAAGAACGCATTCGTAATACACCTATTATTGAGGCCGGTGCACTGGGCTGCGGTGTCGGATTGGCACTTGAAGGCTTCAAACCTGTCGTGGAAATGCAGTTTGCCGATTTCATCACCTGCGGCTTCAACCAGATTGTCAACAATATCGCCAAGGGACAATACCGTTGGATGCCGCCGCTTAATATTACTATTCGCTGTCCGCATGGAGCGGGAGTCGGGGCCGGCCCCTACCACTCCGAATCCCCCGAAGGTTGGTTCATGCAGCATCCGGGTTTGAAGGTTGTGGTTCCTGCAACCGTGTCCGATGCACAAAATTTGCTTTACAGCGCATTGCTTGACCCTAATCCCGTACTCTTTTTTGAACATAAAAAACTCTACCGAAGTATTCGTGAAACTACGCCGGATCACTGCAAGCCTGAAGAGCTGGGTCAAGCGCGAATCCATCGCGAAGGGACCGACGCTACCATCATTACCTACGGTATGGGCGTGCATTGGGCACAGGATATGGCCGAAGAATATTCCCAAAACGGCACCGAGCTGGAGATCGTAGATCTGCGGTGTCTGAATCCGCTTGATATGGAAACAATCCGGAAGTCGGTAGCCAAAACCAACAAAGCACTGTTACTGCAAGAACCGTCGAAAACATTAGGACCCATGAGCGAGATTTCATCTCTCATAACCGAACAATGTTTCGAAGAGCTCGATGCTCCGGTGCTTCGTTGTTCCTCATTGGATATTCCGGTTCCTTTTCATCCCAACCTTGAAAAAGAATATCTGGCCGATGCCCGTTTAAAAGAAACGCTGGAGCAATTATTAACGTATTGATGACAAGTTAATGATTGTCAAAAAGGTTGTTTATGAGCATTATTGACAGTAAGTTCCCCGGCCAAGTCTAAAAAAATAAAACTACGACCAGATAATGAGTGAAATTCAGCCAAGTGTTAGTTACAGCTTCACCATGCGCCTGTATATCAAAAACAAACCTGGTATGCTGGCCAAAGTATTAAAGGAAATAGCCGAACAAAAAGGCGATCCCGGAGCGGTTGATGTTGTAAAAGTCGACGGCGAATATAAAGTGCGGGATCTAACCGTAAGTGCAAGAGATGAAGCTCATTCACAGTCCATTGTTAATGCAATTAAGAAAATTGACGGCATTAAGGTACGGAACGTATCCGACCGTGTATTTTTGCTGCATCTGGGCGGCAAAATTCGTATCAAGAACAAGGTACCCGTCGATACCCGTGATTCCCTATCCATGGCATATACCCCCGGTGTGGGACGCGTTTGCGAAGCCATAGCAGAAAATAAAGAAAAGGTGCATACGCTCACGATTAAGGATAATTCTGTAGCTGTTGTCAGTGATGGATCCGCTGTTTTGGGATTGGGAAATATTGGTCCCGAAGCTGCGATGCCGGTTATGGAAGGTAAGGCCATGCTGTTCAAAGAGTTTGGCGAAGTTGATGCCTATCCGATCTGTTTAGATACACAAAACGTGGATGAAATAGTAAATGCCGTTAAATGGATGTCTCCCGGCTTTGGAGGGATCAATCTGGAAGATATTGCTGCACCGCGTTGTTTTGAGATCGAAAATAAACTTAAAGAGATCCTCGATATCCCGGTATTCCATGATGACCAGCATGGTACGGCTGTAGTAACTCTGGCGGCTACCATTAACGCACTTAAAGTAATTGGTAAAAAAATGTCGGATCTTCGTGTGGTTATTGTAGGGGCAGGTGCTGCCGGCGTTGCCATCACCAAGATTCTTCTTGAGGCCGGCGTTGATGAAATTCTGTGCTGCGATCGTCAGGGAATCATTGGTAAAAATCGTGGTGACAAAATGGACTCCAGCAAGTCTTGGTTGGCAAATAACACCAATCAACATGATAAAGAAGGGTCTGTACTTGATGCTACTCAGGATGCTGATTTACTTATCGGGGTTAGTGGTCCGGGTACCGTTCCCAAAGAGGCCATCGAAAATATGGCCGACGACCCGATCGTCTTTGCGTTGGCCAACCCAGAACCCGAAATCCGGCCGGAAGAGATAAACTCGATCGCTAGAATTATTGCGACAGGAAGAAGCGATTATCCCAACCAGATCAACAATGTGCTGGCCTTTCCGGGCATTTTCCGGGGCGCTCTCGACGCCCGCGCTACCGATATCAACGAAGATATGAAACAGGCAGCGGCTCATGCCATTGCGGAATGTATTGACGAAAATGGACTCGGAGAAGAATATATAATACCAAGCGTATTTGATAGCAGGGTCGCACGAAATGTTGCCAAAGCTGTTAAAAAAGCGGCATATGATAGCGGGGTTGCCCGTCGTCCGAAGCCTTAAGCAAAAATCAGTTGCTTGCATTCCTAAACTTAAATGCTGCAAGTTGATACGTGCAGCATTTAGGAAAAATTCTCATAACGAGAAAAATTAATTCTACATTGGCGGTACACGTCCGTGTTGCGGCTTAACCAACATTTCTTCGACTACTGTTTTCGGCGAAAGCCGGCATAAAGAAATAATCAGTTTCGCCACGTCATCGGGATCAATCAATAAATTCCCGTCAATATTTGATCCTTCCCAAGAGGTCGACTGAGTCTGTCCTAAATTGATTGCCGTAACGCCAATATCGGCGTCCAACAATTCTTGACGAAGAGACCTTGTATAACCCAAAAGTGCATGTTTGGAAGCAGAATAGGCGCCGCTGTCTTTGAGACCTTCTACCGCTCCGGCCGAACAAATATTAATAATCAACCCATGCATCTTGCTTTGCAAATCATCCATAAAACGAGACGTAATATTTACTGCTGAATACAGATTCGCATCAATCTGCTCAGAGAATTCTTCGGGAGCGGTTTCAGCCAGTTTTTTAAGCAAAAAAGAACCGGCATTATTGATAATTATTTTTGGAGATGGAAAGTGTTTCGGGATTGATATCTTATTGACAGCCCTGGCATCTGATGCATCGCAGGGAATTACCAAAACCCTTTCGGCACCGCTTTCCTTACATAGACTACTTGTCTCGTAAAGTGCTGATTCTGTCCGTGCAATCAAGATAATTGCATAATCGGTTTCACAGGCAAAAGCTAAGGCTATCCGTCGACCAATACCCCGGCTGGCCCCCGTAATAATGACGGAATGTTCTTTTTCTATCGGCAATGGATCAATAATTTGTTAGAATTACATAATGTCTGGTGATAAATCATAAGACCAAATAATAAAAACTCGTTTAAAACGAGCTTCAAATAATTTCGTTAGCTTATTGATTTATCGATAGGCGACTTTTATCGAACACCCATGAACTTGTGGGTCTGCAAGCTGATACCCCATTCCGGGTGTTTTTTTACGTAATCAATAATAAGATTAATAGCCCCTTCTTTTTCCCATTCGGGTTGCAAGAGCAATTGTGTATTATCGGGACATTTGGCTGCATTCTTCTCTGCCCATTCCAAATCTTTTTTCGTCAGTACAACTACTTTTAGTTCATCCACATAAGGAAAGATATCGTCCAGGGGTTCTTTGAATCGCTTTGGGGAAAGGGTTATCCAATCCAAGTACCCGGAAATGGGTGACGAGCCACTGGTTTCGATATGAACTTGCAGTCCGGCCTGTTTCAATTGAAACGTCAACGGATCCAAATCATGCAACAACGGTTCTCCTCCGGTCAAAACAACAAATTGGGCTCCACTTTCTTTGACGCGGCTCACAATATTTTCTACGGTATCGCCGGGATGCTTATCCTCATCCCAACTTTCCTTCACGTCACACCACCAACAGTTGACATCACAACCCGCTGTGCGGATAAAATAAGCCGGTCGGCCCGTATGAGCCCCCTCTCCCTGGATGGTATAGAAATCTTCCACCAGTGGGTATTCCACTGCCTTCATCTCGTCCTGGTCAATTAATGATTCCAGTTTTTCCTGATCTTCTACCTTAAACATCGTCTTCAGTATATTCTACCCAACAGTTGTCAGTCTCCCAGACGGTAATATGCAACTTAATACCATCAGGGATCCGCTGCTTGGTCTCTTTATAAATATATTCCGCTATTCTTTCTGCCGTTGGATTAACCGGCAATTCTTCATTCAACACCGAGTGATCCAATCCGCCCTTCTTAGAATCTTTCGATGCCCATTTTAATTCTCGAAAATCGCAAACCATATCATCGGTGTCCAGGTATTTGGATGGATTCAGTTTGCTCGATTTTGCCGATACATGCACTTTATAGCTGTGCCCGTGCATGCGTCCGCATTTGCCATCGTAACCATCTATTAAATGAGCGGCATCAAATTTAAATTCCGTATGTAGTGTCCACTGGGGCATATAATGCTCAAATTTTCATTTCAAAAAGAAAGGTTTGCCAGTACCTGACAAACCTTGAAAATAAGTAAATATCGGGACAATTAGGAACTGCTTGTTATTGAGTTATTAGTTATTTGTACCTAGATCCATTAACCAAACTATGTCGGCCATTTGATGGTACACCCAAGCGATTTAGTTGTTTGGGGATTAATTTCTTCTCCGGATCCCAATGCTTTAATCGCATTCTTCAGATAAGGACGTTCAACATTTTCTGCTGAACCGGCATTATCATCGATGGCCCCGCGATATACCAATTTCATGTCAGAATCAAAAAGAAAGACATGCGGCGTATGGGTCGCTCCAAATGCTTCGGCCAGTTTGCTGTCCTTATCTAATGCATAATAAAACCGGTATTTGCTTTTTTGGGCTCGCTCCTGCATATCCTTTATCGATTCTCCGCGGTTGCGATATCCCGAATTG
>Ga0102944_1000868_pt1 | contig 21642 bp, 24 predicted proteins | sample SalPonD_shore_MG_FD_78172 | JGI IMG/M metagenome (GOLD analysis project Ga0102944, IMG submission 78172) | Salt pond soil microbial communities from South San Francisco under conditions of wetland restoration - Salt Pond MetaG... | ecosystem: Environmental > Aquatic > Marine > Intertidal zone >...
AAGGGGATGATCTCCGACGCGCTGATTCCGTCCGCCCTCGGCGACCCCGAGGCCCATGGCGCGCCGCGCCGCACGCTCGTCGTCATCGGCGGCCTCGCCGCGGCCCTCTCGGCCTACGGCAGCTTGGACGGCATCACCGCCTTCGGGTCGATCGCCTTCATGGTCGTGTTCGGGACGATGAGCTACCTCGCGTTCAGCGAACGGGCCGACGGCGACATCAACCCGCTGCCGCCGGCGCTCGGCGTCGTCGGCAACGTCGCCTTCCTGCCACTCCTGATCTACTACCTGTTCACCCGGGAGCCACACGTCTTCTGGACCGTGATCGTCGCCTTCCTCGCCGTCCTGGGCCTGGAACTCCTGTACTTCGAGGAGCGGACGACGCTCCACACGGGGATCGAGGAGTTCGAACAGCTGCGGTACAGCTAGGCCGTCCCCCGTCCGCTCGGACGATACCCTCAAGTCGCCCCCTCGTGAAGGCCCCGCCATGAGCGACGACGGGAACCCGTCATCCCGGGACGCGGACCTGGAGACGGAGCCGCCGGCCGAGGCGTCCGAGCCGACCGAACCCGAGGACCCCATCTGGGCCCGGGAGACCGCCCCCCAGTCCGCGTACACCATGCGACAGGTCGGCATCGGCCTCGTCGTCTTCGTCCTCCTCGCCATCCTGGCCTTCGGCGTCCCGCTCGCGTTCGCCTGAGCCGACGGTCGACCCGGACCGAGGTGGCTTTACGGTGGGCCGGCTTAGGCCCGCTCGTGCTCCGGGTCGAGCTCCACACCCACACGAAGCGGTCTCACGACGGCCGCGACCCCGTCGACCTGCTGCTCGGCCAGGCCGCGGCCGTCGGCCTCGACGCGATGGCCGTGACCGACCACGACGACATCGAGGCGAGCCTCGAGGCCGCCGAGCTGGCGCCCGACTACGGCCTCGTCGGCATCCCGGGAACGGAGGTCACCAGCGAGGCCGGCCACGTCCTCGCCCTCGGCGTGCACGAGTCCATCGACCGCGGGCTCCCGTTCCTCGAGACGCTCGACCGCATCCACGCGGCCGGCGGCATCGCCGTCGTCCCGCACCCGTTCCAGAAGTCTCGTTCGGGGGTCGGCGCGTACGTCTCGCACGCCGAGCTCGCCAGCGCCGACGCCCTCGAGGTGTACAACTCCCGGCTGCTCACCGGCCGGGGCAACCGCCGGGCCAAGGCGTTCGCGGTCGAACACGGCCTGCCCATGACGGCCGGCAGCGACGCCCACATCAGCGAGATGGTCGGCCAGGCGGTGACGCGCATCGACACCGACGAACGGAGCGTCGAGGCCATCACCGATGCCATCCGCGCGGGTCGCACGGTGGTCGAGGGCCGGCGCACGCCCTGGCGCATCAGCTTCCGCCAGGCGGCCGGCGGCGCCCGCCGTCGGGTCCGCGCGCGGCTCGTCGACCTGCTCTGAGCCCGCGGCGACCGTCCGTGGCATCCGGCCGCCGGCTGCCAGTCCGTGGGGACCGGCGCCAACCTCTTGTGTCAGGGCGACGAAGGGTACGACATGGCTCTGTGGGAGTACGTGGAGGAGCTCGAGCCGACGGTGCTCATCACGGCGGGGTTCGTCCTGTTCGTCATCCCCGAACCGGCGACGTCGGCCATCGGCGTGGGCATGATGCTCCTCGGCATCGCCTGGTGGGTCCAGGAGTGGCGGGCGCCTGAGGACGTCGAGCGCGGCGACGGCCAGCGCGAGCCGATCTCGCCGGAGCCCTAGGCCCGGCGGCCGCCGGGACGCGAGCCACCGTCGCTCGCCTCGGGCCGTCACCGCAGCCAGTCGAAGGCCGCCTCGACCCGCGCCCGGGCGTCGCGTTCGACCACCCGCCCGTGGCCAACGACGACCCGCCCGAACGGCCACTCGAGGAGTCGTTCGACCGAGCGGCGGGCAGAGGCCGGGTTCCGCACCGTCAGCCGGAGGTCCCGCGGCACCGCGAGGTCGCCGTACATCCCGAGCAGTTCCGCGAACAGGCGGGTGCCCAGCGGCGCCTCCGGCCCCAGGTTGTAGCAGACGTCACCGAGGACGAGCGTCCGGCTCGGCCGGTGGTAGAACTCGATCTCGGTGAGCCAGGCGGCCCCGAGGAAGGCGACCTGGTCGACGACGTCGGCCCAGCGCTCGTCGGGCGCGCTCCCGAGCAGGCCGTCGAACGTCAGGTCGCGCCGTCGCCGGTCGAGCCCGGGCGCGGCGAACAGCTCGGCGTCCGGGAAGGCTCGCCGGTAGTCCTCCAGGTGGCGGTGGCCGTGGAGCTTGCTCGACGGGGTGACGTACCGGACCGTCCCGAGGTCGTCCAGCGCCTCGACCCTCGCCGGGGTCAGCGTCGCCGGCGAGTTCACGAACAGGTCACCGTTCGGCAGCCGCACCACGACCATGTTCCGGCCGATGTGGAGCCCGAGGAAGCGCAGGGGCTCGTGGAGCACGAACAGGTCCGGGGCCAGCTCCGTGAACATGAACCCGGTAGGTGGGGCCGCGAGAAAAGGTTCGGCGCGTCAGCGTCACGTGTTCGGCGCGTCAGCGTCACGTCGGGACCTCGGGACCAGTCGACCCTTCAGCGGACGTCCGTCCCGTCGACCGCCGCGATGGCGGCGGCGCCGAGCTCGACGACGTCCGGCGCGAGCTCGCCCTCGGCCCGGAGGTCGTCGGGCGTGAACCACCGCCAGTCGGCCGCCGGGGCCTCCCCGGGGCCGGGGTCGATGGCGCGGGAGGCCACCGCGCCGAAGAAGACGAAGTCGACGTGCTGGTGGCTCACGTACCCGTCGTGGACGTCGATGTCCTCGAGGAGCAGGTGCGCCGGCTCCGGGAGGCTGCGGACCCCGTCACCGTCGATGGGCCCGGTCGGCGCGAGCAGGTCGACCGCCAGGCCGGTCTCCTCGCGGACCTCCCGCTGGGCGGCCTCGTGGGGCAGCTCGTCGCGGTCGAGGTGGCCGCCGGGCGGGAGCCACATGCCGAGCCGGTCGTGGGCGTGTAGCGCCGTCGCCCCGGCGTGGACGACGTAGACGGTCGCGACGAAGTGGCGGGTGAGCTCCGTCGCCGGGCGTGTCGATGACGAGTCGCCGTGTTCCATACCGGGTTCAGTGAGGGTGACACAGAGACCGACCAAGTACCTTACCGCCCTTCCCGCCACCTCACGGTGACGGCCCCGGACCGAACCGTAGCCGGCCGATGACGAGGCACGCCATCGATGACCGACACCACGGCGGGACGGGTCCACCGACCCGCTCGCCCGCTCACCGGAGCGGCGGTCGGTCGACACGCCCGTCGGGGGGCGGAACGATTAGGGTCCGGTAGCGCCTGCCAGGGGCCATGGCTGTTGCGGCCGACGGACCCGACGCGACGCTCACGCCGGACGACGCGTTCGCCGCGCTCGGGAACCGGACACGGATCGAGATCCTCCAGGCGCTCGGCTCGGCCGGCGGGCCGCTGTCATTCTCCCGGCTCCGCGAGCGGGTCGGCGTCCGCGACTCGGGGCAGTTCAACTACCACCTCGACGAGCTGACCGGCCACTTCATCCGGTCGACCGAGGACGGCTACGTGCTCCGGCAGGCGGGGGCGAGGGTCGTCGAGTCGGTGCTCTCGGGGGCCGTGACCGAGACCCCGGTCATCGAGCCGACGCCGGTCGACGTCCCGTGTCACCTCTGCGGGGGCCGGATGTTGATGAGCTACGGCGAGGAGCGCGTCGAGATGTACTGCACCGAGTGCGCCGGCTCGTTCGGCGCGGACAACCGAACCGGCGAGTGGACCGCCGAGCTGGACTATGGGTACCTGGGCTACATGCCGCTGCCCCCGGCCGGCATCCAGGGTCGGAGCCCGGAGCGGGTCATGGAGGCGGCCACGATCTGGGCGAACCTGGAGTTCATGTCGATGGCGAGCAACGTCTGTCCGCGCTGCTCGGCGACGATGGACTACGCCGTGACCGTCTGCGAGGCCCACGACGTCGGCGACGGCCTCTGCCGGCGGTGCGACCGCCGACGGGCGGTCAACTTCCACTTCGAGTGCACCAACTGCATCTACGAGGGTGGGGGCGACCTGTACCTCCGCCTGGTCGCGAACACGGACCTGCACACCTTCGTGGCGGGCCACGGGATGTCCCCCGTCGACCCCGAGGCCCTGTGGCGACTGGACCGGGTCCTGACCGGCTTCGAGGAGGAGGTCGTCTCCGTCGACCCCTTCGAGGCGCGGGTGACCTTCCGGGTCGACGGCGACTGGCTCACGCTCACCCTGGGCGACGACCTGACCGTATCGTCCACGGAGCGGGGCTCGGCGCCCGCGTGAGGGCGCGCCGGGACCCGCATTCGAAACCCTTACCGCCGACCCCGGGCACCCTCGACCCATGAGCCCAGCGGTCGACCCCGACGAGGTCCGACACGTCGCCGCCCTGGCCCGGCTCGACCTCTCCGACGACGAGGTCGCCGTCTTCGCCGAGCAGTTCGGGGACATCCTCGCCGCCTTCGAGACGCTGGACGCCGTGCCCGAGGTCGCCGCCGAGCCCGAGCGGGTCAACGTCATGCGGCCCGACGAGCCGGTCGAGGGCCTGGACCACGACGCGGCGCTGGCGAACGCCCCGGCGACCGAGGACGGCTACTTCAAGGGCCCACCGGTCTCATGAGCGCCGACGCCGAGCCGGGCGGCCCGGAGGCGGACGACGACCCGCTGAACGCCTTCGTGACCCGCACCCGGCTCGAACCCGTCGCCGAGGGCCCGCTCTCGGGGCTGACCGTCGCGGTCAAGGACAACATCTCCACGGCGGGGGTCCGGACCACCTGCGCCTCGCGGATGCTCGCCGACTACGTCCCGCCCTACGACGCCACCGTCGTCGAGCGACTCCGGGCGGCCGGGGCGACGGTCGTCGGCAAGACGAACATGGACGAGTTCGGCATGGGGACGACGACGGAGACGTCGGCGTTCGGCCCGACGCTGAACCCCGTCGACGGGACGCGCGTCGCGGGCGGCTCCTCCGGCGGGTCGGCCGCGGCCGTGGCGTCGGGCGAGGCCGACCTGGCGCTCGGCTCGGACACCGGCGGCTCCATCCGGTGCCCGGCGGCCTTCTGCGGGGTGGTCGGCATCAAGCCGACCTACGGCCTCGTCTCGCGCTACGGGCTGGTGGCCTACGCCAACAGCCTCGAGCAGATCGGCCCCATCGCCCCCACCGTCGAGGCGGCGGCCGGGCTGCTCGAGGTCATCGCCGGGCCGGACCCGCGAGACGGGACGACGACCGACGCCGGCGAAGACGCCAGCTACGCCGACGCCGCCGACGGGGACGTCGACGGGCTCACCGTCGGCGTTCCGGCCGAGCTGGTCGAGGGCGTGACAGACGGCGTCCGCGAGCGATTCGACGCCGCCCTCGAAGGGCTCGAGGCCGCGGGGGCGACCGTGACCGAGGTGTCGCTCCCGGCCGTCGAGCACGCCGTCGCGGCCTACTACGTCATCGCTATGGCCGAGGCCTCGTCGAACCTTGCGCGCTACGACGGCGTGCGCTACGGCATCGGCGGCGGGTTCGACGGCAACTGGAACGCCGCCTTCGCCCGCTCGCGCGAGGCCGGGTTCGGCGAGGAGGTCAAGCGCCGCATCCTGCTCGGCACCTACGCGCTGTCGGCCGGCTACCACGACCGCTACTACGCGAAGGCCCAGGACGCCCGCGCCTGGCTGACGCAGAACTTCGACGCGGCGTTCGAGGTCGCCGACGTCGTGGCCAGCCCGACGATGCCGACGACGGCCTTCCCGCTCGGCGAGACGCTCGACGACCCGCTCCAGATGTACCTCGCCGACGCCAACACGGTCCCGGTCAACCTCGCCAACCTCCCGGCCATCTCGGTGCCCGCGGGGACCGACGGCGACGGCCTCCCCGTGGGCGTCCAGTTCGTCGGCCCATCGCTCGGGGAGCGGTCGGTGGTCCGGGTCGGGAGCGCCGTCGAAGCCGCTCGCTGACCGCCGGGTCGGCCGGCGGAGAGCTTGATTGCGCCGGCGGCCGTAGGCCCTGGAGACGCGACCCGTCCCGCCATGTACCACCGCATCCTCCTTCCGACGGACGGTAGCCCCGGGGCCGACCCCGCGACCGACCACGCGCTCGACCTCGCCCGGGAGTACGACGCCGCGCTCTACGCCCTGTACGTCGTCGACACCGACGCGCTCCCCGTCGACTCCCACGCGGCGCTCATCACCGCGGCCCTGGAGACCGAGGGGCGGGTCGCGCTGGAGGCCATCGTCGACCGCGCCCACGAGCTCGGCGTCGACCCGGTGGTGGACGAGCTCCGCGAGGGCACGCCCCACGAGGAGATCCTCGCCGCCATCGACGACCACGACGTCGACCTCGTCGTGATGGGGACCCACGGCCGGCGCGGGCTCGACCGGTACGTCCTCGGGAGCGTGACGGAGCGGGTCCTCCGGCTCAGCGACGTCCCCGTGTTGACGGTGCGCCAGCGCGTGGGTGACTGACCGCCTCCTGGCGCGACCGAGCGCCGGCGGCGGTCCGGAGCGGCCCTCAGATTCGCGACGGGAGCCCGAGCAGCTCCCGCGCCTCGGCCGGGGTCGCGACGGGCCGCTCGAGGCGCTCGGCGATGGCGACGGCCCGCTCCACGAGCTGGGCGTTCGAGGCGGCGAGCTCGCCGTGTCGGTAGTAGACGTTGTCCTCGAGGCCGACGCGGACGTGGCCCCCGAGCAGGAGCCCCATCGTCGTCAGCGGGAGCTGGTGGCGACCGAAGGCCAGCGTCGTGAAGACGGCGCCGTCGGGGAGGTTGTCGACGAGGTGCTGGAGGTTCCGGGGCGAAGGTGGCGTCAGCGTCCCCCCGCCGAGGATGAGGGTGACCGAGACGGGCTCGGCGAGGTCGGTCCGCTCGAGCAGCGCGCGGGCCTCGTTGAGGTGGCCGTCGTTGAACACCTCGAGTTCCGGTTTGATGCCGCGGTCGCTCATCTCGGCGGCGAGCCCGTCGACGGTCGCCCGGGTGTTCTCGGCCGTCAGGAGGGCGCCGCGGTTCACCGGTCCGAGGTCGAGCGAGGCCATCTCCGGCGGCGGGTCCGTCCGGAGCGGTTCGTGGCGCAGCTGCATCGGCGCCGCGGTGCCGCCGGTCGAGTGCTGGACGACGACATCGTCGCAGGCGGCGCGGACGGCCTCGGTCAGCGCCTGGAACCGCTCGCGGTCGAAGGCGCGCTCGCCGGTGGGCCGCCGGGCGTGGAGGTGGACGACGGCCGCGCCGGCGGCCTCGCAGGCCGCGGCTGCCGCCGCCACCTCGTCGGGGGTCTCGGGGAGGTTCGGGTTGGCCTCCTTGCCGTGGATGCCGCCCGTGAGCGCGGCCGTGACGACGACGGGGCCGCCGTCCAGGTAGGCCGCGTAGGTCATCGGCGCGACCCCGCTCCCCGGCTATCGAGGTCGACGGGCGGCCCGTCGAGGTCATCCCGTGTCCCGTCGAGACCCTCGCGGTCGCTGTAGTACTCGCAGTGGGCGGCGGGGTCGAGGTCGTAGCGTTCCTGGCAGACGTCCGCCCGCACCGGCTGGACGAACCGCTCGACGACGTCGCAGTACGGCCGCTCGTGGTCGAACGCGAGCCCGTCGGCCGCGTCGCGGAACTGAAGATAAGGGCAGGGCATGCCCGGCGACAGGGAGGCCCGCGGTAAAGCCGTGTGCCTCGCGGAAGGACGTCGGGGGATTGGTGAGCGGGAGGGGGAGTGGGCGAGAAAGGGAGAGAAAGGGAGAGAAAGGGTGAGAAAGGGAGAGAAAGGGAGAGAACGTGAGCGACGGCTCCTACCGCGGCTCCTCGTAGGCCAGGTTCATGATCCACTGGCTGAAGGCGTCCGACAGTGGGTCGATGTCCTCCTCGCCGACGAACGGCGAGAGCATGTCGCCCGCCATCAGCAGCGCGAAGTCGAGGTCGCGCGGGGCCGGCGACAGGTAGTACGTCCGGTGGCCCTCGTAGACGGCCTCGTCGCGGCTGATGAGGTCCCGCTCCAGGAGGGCGTCGACGATGCGGCTCCCCTTGCGGGAGGAGACCTCGAGGCGCTTCCAGAACTCGCTCTGGTAGATGCCGCCCTCGTCGAGGATGAGGTCCAGACCTGCCCGCTCCTCCTCGGAGAGCTCCGCCGCCTCCGCCGACGCGCTCATGCCCGACGTAGCGTGGTCCTGGCGTTTAAATCTGCTCGTCCACCGCCGCGAACGCCGTGGTGCACGGCGGCCCGTCGGCGAACCGGTAGCTGGCGGTCCCGTCGGCGGCCAGCGCGAGGAGCGAGGCCGACCGGGTGCCGAAGCCGTCGCCGTGGACGCAGGCGCCCACCTCGTGGTCGCCGAGGACGGTCGCCGCCCGGTCGAGCCAGTCCTCGGCGGGCTCGTCGCCCACGACGGCCAGCCGCTCGCGGAGCCGGCGGGCCCGCTCGACCTGCTCGACGACGTCGTCCTCGTGGTCCTCGATGGCGGCGAAGCTCGAGTCCCAGCCCGCGTTCACGACGACGTGGACGCCCGGCGACAGCTCCGACACCCCGAGCTTCCCGTCCCACTCGAGGACGAGCGCCGTCGCCGCGTCGGCCACGACGAGGTTGAACGGCGCGTACGCCACCGCCTCGACCGCCGCCTCGACCATCGACGCCGCGACGTCGGCCGACTCGGCGCCCAGCAGGTCGAGGACGAGCCGGCCGCGCGAGCGGTCGGCCGGGAGCTCGTCGGCGGTCCACCGGTTGCTCAGGCCGACGAGCAGCCCGCGGTCGTTGTAGCCGAGCCAGGTCCCGCCGGCGGCGTCGTCGCGGGGCGCGACGATGGCGGGGTCGCCAGCGATGCGCCGCGGCGGGCTCGCCGAGCGGTCGTACCGCTCGTCGCGGTTGGCGGCCACGGCCACCGGCGCGTCCCGCAGAACCCTCCAGGCGACGACGAGCGAGCACACGGCCTCGCGTTGGCGGAGCGCGCCTTAAATCCCGTCGTGCCGGCGGGCCCCGCCGAGCCGCTCGCGGACCGACGGCCGGTCGACCGTGCCCGAGGCGGTCCGCGGGAGCGCGTCGGCCGGGACGACGACCTTGGGGACGGCGGGCGGCTCGAGCCGGGCCCGGCAGTGGTCCCGGAGCGCCGACGGGTCGAACGACGCGCCAGCCGTGGGCACGACGAGGGCCCCGACGACCTCGCCCCACTCCTCGTCGGGCAGCCCGACGACCGCCGCCCGCTCGACGCCGGCGTGGTCGCACAGGACCGACTCGACGTCGGCCGGCTGGACGGTCTCGCCGCCGGTGTGGATGGCGTCGTCGAGCCGGCCGAGGACCCGGAGCCGGCCCCCGTCGTCCAGCCGCCCGCGGTCGTGGGTCCGGAAGGCGCCGTCGACGAACCGCTCGGCGGCGGCCGCTTCGGCGCCGAAGTAGCCCGGCGAGACGTTCGGCCCCGAGACGACCAGCTCCCCGGGCTCGCCCGGCGGGACCGGCCGGCCCGTCGCGTCGAGCACCGCCAGCTCGACGCCGTGGAGCGGGCGACCGACCGTGCCGGGGTGGGCGAACGCCTCGGTGGGGTGGGCCGTGGCGAGCTGGGACGCCGTCTCGGTCATGCCGTAGGTCGGACACACCGGCACGGCGGCCGCCTCGCAGCGCTCGACGAGCGCTTCGGGAGCCGGCGCCCCGCCGAGCAGCACGCACCGGAGCCGCTCGGGCGGCGTCCAGCCGCCGTCGAGCAGCCGCGCGAGCATCGTCGGGACGAGCGAGACGTGCGTGACGTCGTGGTCCGCCATGGCCGCGGCCGTCGCCTCGACGTCGAACCCCCGCTGGACGACGACGGCCGTCCCGTACAGCGCCGTGCGTACCACGGGGGCGAGCCCGCCGACGTGGTGCATCGGCAGACAGGCGAGCCAGCGGTCGGTCGGCCGGACGCCGAGCCGGCGGGCGGAGGCCGTCGCGCTGGCCACGAGGTTGCCGGCGGTCAGGCGGACGGGCCGCGGCGAACCGGTCGTCCCGGACGTGAACACGAGCCACTGGTCGTCGTCCCGCCCCCACTCGGCGGGAACAACCGCGGGCCCCCCGTCCGCCACGTCGTCGAACGACGCCACCGGACCGTCGAACGCGGCGGTGACCTTCGCGTCCGCCCCATCGGGGACGAGCAGTTGTGTGACGGCCGCGGCCTCGCACCGGGCCGCGAGGGCCGGCGCCGGCGCGTCAGGGGCCAGGGGCACGAGGCGACACCCGACGCGGGCGGCGGCGTGGACGAGCGCGGCGAGCCGCGGTCCGGGGTCGGCGATCACGCCCAGGTGGTCGCCCGGGGCGACGCCCCACGCGGCGAGGCCGCCAGCGAGCCCCCCGACCGGCCCCGTCGAGAGCTCGCGATAGGTCCACGACTCGCCCGTCCCGGCGTCGACCAGCGCGGTGCGGTCGGGCGTCGAGGCGGTCCGACGGGTCACGAGGTCGGGGAGCGGCCACGTGACGGGCGAGAACATCCGGTCAGGCCCTCCGACCGATCCACAGGTCCGCCGCGCGAACCCCGTGCCCCCCGGACTGTGGGACGCTGGCGCCGCCGTCCACGACGGGAGCCGGGTCGTCGGCGACGTCCGACGCCAGCCAGTCGGCGGTGGCGAGCCCGCCGGCCCGGTCGAGGTCGAGGGCCGCCGCGAGGTGGACGGCGCCAGCCCGGGCGACCGCCCCGTCAACCGTCGTCGTGACGACGACGTCGAGGCCCTCGGCGCGGGCCCGGTCGGCGAGGCGCTCGCACCGGCCGACGCCGCCGAGGACCATCGGCTTGAGCACGACGACGTCGGCGGCGTCCGCGTCCAGGATGGCGTCGAGGGGGTAGCGACCGAGCGACTCGTCGAGCGCGACGTCGACGCCGCGACCGCGGAGCGCGGCCGTCGCCTCGAGGGCGTCCGGCGGGAGCGGCTGTTCGACGAGCGCGACGTCGAGCTCCGCGAGCGCGCCGATGGCGGCTGCGGCGGCCTCGGGCGACCAGGCGCCGTTGGCGTCGACGCGGAGCTCGACCCTGGCCCCCACCGCCTCGCGGACCGCCGCGACGCGCTCGACGTCGGCCTCGACGGGTCGGGCCCCGACCTTCACCTTGAGGGCGCCGACCCCGCGCTCGACCGCGGCCCGGCTGGCGGCGACCGTCGCGTCGACGTCGCCGTCGCCAACGATGGCGTTCACCGGAACGGTGGTGACTCGCCGGGCGCCGCCCAGCTGGCGATAGAGCGGCCGGTGCGCGATCCGTGCGGCCCGGTCGAGGAGCGCGAGCTCGACGGCGTGGCGCGCCGCCGGGCTGGCCCTGGCCTCGGGCAGGCCGTCGAGGTCCGCGAGGGTCGCGGGATCGAGGTCCTCGGCGGCGACCGAGTCGAACGCGCCGCCGCCCGACAGCGCCGAGTCGAGGGCGTCGCCACAGTCGGCCAGGGGCTCGGTCCAGCCGGGGAGCGGCGTCGCCTCCCCGAGCCCGGGTGGGTCGCCGTCGATACGGACGAGGAACCCCTCGCGCCGGTCGATAGCGCCGCGGGCCGTCTCGAGGGGTCGGACGAGCGGCAGCGAGAACGGGCTGACGGCGCTCATGCGGCGAGCCCGATGGCGAAGAGGACGGCGAAGAGCGCGACCAGCCGGCCGGTCCCGGACAGCGCCGGGTTGAGCGCCGCCCCGTCGGTCCGCGTCCACACGATGCGGGCGAGCCGGCCGGCGTAGGGCAGCGTGAGCAGGGGCAGCAGGACGGCGGGCGAGAAGTCGGCCCCCAGCCAGCACCAGACGGGCACGAGGTAGGCCAGGGCCAGGAGGGCGACGTACTCGGCCCGCGCCCCCGTGGCGCCGAGCAGGACGGCGAGCGTCCGCTTGCCGGCCGCCCGGTCCGTCTCGAGGTCGCGGACGTTGTTGACGACGAGGATGGCCGTGATGAGCCCCGCCATCGGGAGGCTGGCGACCACGGCCCGCCCCGTCACCGTGCCGGCTGGGAGCCAGAGCGGGAGGAACGCGCCGGCGGTGGCGGCCGCCTGGACGTAGTAGGTCCCCGTGACGGCCAGCAGGCCGAAGAAGACGAAGACGAAGAGGTCGCCGAGCCCGTGGTAGCCGAAGGGCCAGGGACCACCGGTGTAGAGCACCCCCGCGGCCACGCTCGCCAGCCCGACCACGAGGATGGGAACGCCGCCGATGGCGACGAGGTACAGCCCGACGAGGACGGCCAAGGCGAAGGTCGCCACCGTCGCCTGGCGCACCCGCTCGGCGTCGATGAGGCCGCCCGCGGTGACGCGCGTGAATCCCTCTCGGTCGGGCGTGTCGGCGCCCTTGACCGCGTCGAAGTAGTCGTTGGCGAAGTTCGTCCCGACCTGGATGAGCCCGGCGCCGAGGAGGGCGGCGAGCGCCGCCAGGGGGGCGAAGACGCCGTCGTGGACCGCGAGCCCCGTCCCGACGATGATTGGTGAGGCGGCCGCCGGCAGGGTGTGGGGCCGGGCGGCCATGAGCCACGCCTCGCGTCGGGAGACCGTGGCCGGCTCGCTCATGGGTCCCCGTGACGGCCGACCGGCTATAGCGGTGGTGGTTTCGTCGGTGCTCAGTAGTACCAGGGGTAGCCCGAGAAGTCCGGGTCGCGGCCCTCGAGGAAGGCGTCGCGGCCCTCGGCGGCCTCCTCGGTCATGTAGGCCAGCCGGGTGGCCTCGCCGGCGAACACCTGCTGGCCCACCAGGCCGTCGTCGGCGAGGTTGAAGGCGTACTTCAGCATCCGGATGGCCGTCGGGCTCTTGGCGTTGATGCGGGCCGCCCAGTCGAGCGCGACGGCCTCGAGCTCCTCGTGGGGCACGACCGCGTTGACCATCCCCAGTTCGGCCGCCTCCGCGGCGGAGTAGGTCTTCCCGACGAAGAACACCTCCCGGGCCCGCTTCTGGCCCACCTGCCGGGCGAGGTAGGCCGAGCCGAAGCCGCCGTCGAACGAGGCGACGTCGGGGTCGGTCTGGAGGAACCTCGCGTGGTCCTCGCTGGCGATGGTGAGGTCGCAGACGACGTGGAGCGAGTGGCCGCCGCCCACGGCCCAGCCGGGCACGACGGCGATGACGGGCTTCGGCATGAACCGGATGAGTCGCTGGACCTCGAGGATGTGGAGCCGGCCGGGCCGGCTGGCCGTCGCGCCCTCGTCGGCCGCCGACGCGCGGTCAGTCCCGCCGCCGTCCTCGTCGCGGTACTCGTAGCCCGAGCCGCCGCGGACCGACTGGTCGCCCCCGGAGGAGAAGGCCCAGCCGCCGTCCTTCGGGGAGGGACCGTTGCCCGTGAGCAGCACGCAGCCCACGTCCGCCTGCTGTCGGGCGTGGTCCAGGGTCACGGCGAGCTCGTCCACCGTCCGCGGCCGGAAGGCGTTCCGGACCTCGGGCCGGTCGAAGGCGACGCGGACCGTGCCGCCCTCGACCGTTCGGTGGTAGGTGACGTCCTCGAGGTCGAACCCCGGCACGGGCTCCCAGCGCGACTCGTCCATGAGCGCCGACGACATGGCGACGGCTGCGCCGGGGTCGCGCAAAAAGGTAGCGTCGGCGGCCGGCCGTCGGCCCCAGTCGACCGACGAAGCCGTCGAGCCAGTCGAACCCGCCGAACCGCGGTCACCCACCCTGCGCGAGGAAGCGAGCCGCGGCGTCAGCGAGCACCTCGGTCGCCGCCTCGACGTCGGGCCAGTGGATGGACTCGTCCGGGAGGTGGGCGTCCTCGATGCGCCCGGGGCCGAAGACGACGGCCGGAACGCCCGCCGCGACGTAGTGCCGGGAATCGGCGCCGTAGGTCTCCCCCACCGGCGCGGCGTCGCCCCCCGCGGCGGCCACCGCATCGCACAGCGCCTCGACGACGGGCTCGTCGGGGGCGATCTCCGCCGGCTCGAACTGGACGCCGAACCGCTCGAGCGTCGGCCGGTGGGTCGCCAGCCACGGGTCGTCGTCCGCCGCGGCGTCGATCCGGTCGGCGAACGCGGCGACCACCTCGTCGACCGTCTCCCCCGGGGCGACCCCGAGGCGGGCCTCCGCGGTCAGGCCCGCGGGGACGTTCGAGGCCCAGTCGCCGGCGTGGACGCGGCCGACGACGACGGGCCAGGGCGTCTCGAACCGGTCGTACAACGGGTGGTCGACGTGCGCCGACCGCTCGGCCTCGAGCTCGCCGACCGCTCGACGGAGACGCTCGAAGTGCGGGAGCACGTCCTCGCCCGTCCATCGGCGGGCGGCGTGGGCCGACCGGCCGGCGACCGTGAGGCGAACCATCGCCGCGCCCTCGGTGGCCGTGACGACCCGGCCGTCGGTCGGTTCCGCCACGATGACCGCGTCGCGCTCGAACGGGTACGGGTTCGACCGAGCGGCCGTCACGGCGCCGTAGCCGCCGACCTCCTCGCCGGCCACGCTCTCGACGACGACCCGGCCGTCGAGGCCCTCGGCCGACGCGGCGAGCGCGAGCGCGGCCACGACGGTGGACGCGACCTGACTCTTCATATCGACCGCGCCGCGGGCGACGAGCTCGTCGCCATCCCAGGTCGGTTCGAAGGGGTCGCTGGACCAGCGGTCGCGCTCGGCGGGGACGACGTCGACGTGGCCGTCGAGCACGAGCGTCGGACCCGCGTCCGGTCGGCCGAGCTCGAGCACGCCGGCGACGCTCGGCCGGTCGTCGAGGGCTAGCTCCTCGACGGGCGGGAACGACGGGTGCGCCGCGAGCACCTCGGGGTCCGGCTCCCAGGCGTACGTCTCGAACCCGAGGTCGGCCAGCCGGTCGCGGAGCCAGCGCTGGGCGGGGCCCTCCCGGCCGTCCGTCGTCTCGAACCGGATGAGCGACTCGGCGAGCTCGCGCAGGAGCTGCCGGTGGGCCGCCGAGAGCGCCATACGGGACCGGCGTTCGACGAGTGGCGCCATCAGTCCACCGGGCCCCGTCGACCGCCCCTGGACGCTGGTCGACCGCCGGCTGGACCCAGGTTGACCGCCGCTGGACTCAGCCCAGCCGCCCGACGAGGTCGGCCTGGAGCCGGTCCCGGACGGCGAAGCTGTCCCGCGCGTCCGTCGTCACCTCGACGAGGTGCGACCCGTCGGCCGTGAGCGCGTCCCGGTACGCCGACTCGAACCCGTCGAGGGCGTCGACGACGACGTGCGTGAGGCCGAACAGGTCGGCGACGTGACCGAAGTCGAGGCCGTGTGGCGTCTCGAACAGCTCGGTGAACGGCGGGTCGACGGCCGCGATGGGCAGCATGTTGAAGATGCCGCCGCCGTCGTTGTTGACCAGCACGATGGTGGCCTCGACGCCGCCGCGCTCGAGGGCGAGCAGGCCGGTCAGGTCGTGGTAGCACGCGAGGTCCCCGGTCAGGAGGACGAGCGGGTCGTCGGTCGCGCTCCCGGCCCCGAGCGCCGTGCTGGTGATGCCGTCGATGCCGCTGGCCCCCCGGTTGCCGAGCACGGTGAGCCCCGCGGCCGAGGGCTCGGCGAAGCGGTCGAGGTCGCGGACGGGCATGCTGTTCGAGACGAACAGCGTGGCCGACGTCGGCGCCAGGGCCGCCGTCCGGCCCGCGAGGGCTCCTTCGAACAGGACGTCGGTCGCCCCCACGAGCGACCAGTGGGCGGCCTCGGCGGCCCGGAAGCGGCCGGCCCAGTCGGCGGCGCCCGTGTCCTCGTCTCCGGCCCCGCGCTCGCGCAGCCGCTCGGCCAGCGCCGCCGCGAAGGCGGTCGGGTCCGCCACGACGAGGTCCGTCGCCGCGAAGGTCGCCTCACGCCAGCCCCCGGCGGCGTCGACGACGAACTGGCGCGCGCCCGCGTCGCCGAGGTAGGTCTGGAGGGACTGCGAGGTCGGCGACGCCCCGAACCGGACGACGACCTCCGGGTGCGGCCAGCCGGAGACGGCGTCGGTGCCGAGGTAGGCGTCGTAGCCCCCGACGACGTCCACGCCGGCCAGGGCTGGATCGAACCGCAACCCGGAGAGGACGTCGGCCAGCAGGGGGTAGCCGGTCGCCTCGGCGAGCGCCGCGGCGGCCTCGGGCGCCAGCCCGTCCACCCCGCGCGGGCCGGCCACGATGAGGCCGCGCTCCGCCGCCACCACGGCGTCGGCGACGGCGTCGATGGTCTCCGGGGCGGTCGTCAGCGTCCCGCGGTGGGCCCGAACGTACGGGCCGTCGCGGCCGTGGACGGCCAGCGGGAAGCGGTCCGCGAACGCGGCCGGGACCGGGTCGGGGCCCACGACCGGCGCCAGCGGCTTCTCGAACGGCACGTCGAGGTGGACGGGCCCGGGGTTCGGCCCCAGGCTGGCGAGCACGGCCCGGGCGACCGTCGTCCGCAGCGAGCGGAGGGTCCGGTCGTCGACCGCCGGCTCCGGGAGCGCCCGGAACCACCTGACGGCGTCCCCGTAGAGCCGGAGCTGGTCCACCGTCTGGTTCGCGCCGCTGTCCTGGAGCGACGGCGGGCGGTCGGCGGTGAGCACCACCATCGGCGTCCGCGAGCGGTCGGCTTCGATGACGGCCGGGTGGAACTCGGCCGCGGCCGTGCCGGAGGTACACACGAGCGGCGTGGGTCGGCCCGTTCGCTTGGCCCGGCCGAGGGCGTAGAACCCGGCCGAGCGCTCGTCCAAGAGCGAATCGACGACGAGGTCGTCGTTCCTGGCGGCGGCCACGGCGAGCGGCGTGGAGCGGCTGCCGGGCACGACGCAGACGCGCTCGACCCCGGCCTTCGCGAGCTCGTCCACGACGACGCGACCCCAGAGCGTGTTGACGTTCGGGGCGGTCGGCGCGGTCATCTGAGCTGGTCGAGGATGGGTCGGTACTTGAGCTGGAGCTCGTCCCACTCCTCGTCGGGGTCACTGTCCGCCACGATGCCGTTGCCCGCGAACAGGGTGACCCGGTCGGCCGTGGCCACGGCGGACCGGATGGCGACGGCGAACGTGCCGTCCCCGGCCGCGTCGAACCAGCCGACCGGCGCCGCGTACCAGCCCCGGTCGAAGGGCTCGACGTCGGCGATGAACCGGCCCGCCGCCGCGGGCGGCCGACCCCCGACGGCGGGGGTCGGGTGGAGCGCCTCGACCAGGTCCAGGACGTGAGTCGGCTCGCGGAGCCGGGCGCTCACCGGCGTGTCGAGGTGCTGGACGTTCGAGAGCTTCCGAACGGTCCGGTCGCCGAGCGTCACCTCGGCGCCGACGCCCTCGAGCCCGCGCCGGATCTCGTCCACGACGACGGCGTGCTCGCGTCGGACCTTCTCGCTCGCCTCGAGGGCCGCGGCGAGCCGGTCGTCCGCCGCCGCGCTGCCCCCGCGGCCGATGGAGCCGGCGAGGGCGTCGGTCGCCACCCGGTCGCCCCGGCGTCGGACGAGCCGCTCCGGCGTCGCCCCGAAGAAGGCAGCGCCGAGCCCGGGGTCGACCGCGAATCGGTAGCAGCTCGGGTAGGTATCGCCCAGCCGCGCCAGCGCGTCCTCGAGCCGGAAGGCGCCACGGAGGCGCGCCGACAGCGTCTGGGCCAGGACGACCTTCTCGAGGTCGCCGGCCGCGATGCGGTCGGTGGCCGCCTCGACCTGCGAGCGCCAGCCCGCCCGGTCCGGGTCGCGCCCGACGGCCGTGATGCCCGGCGGCGGCGAACCGGTCGTCGAGGTGGCCGCCAGCCGCCGTTCCACGTCGGCGAGGTCGGCCGCCAGCGAGTCGGCCTCGTCGGCGTCGGCGGTGAGGGCCAGCCAGGTCCGTCCGGCAGCCCGCGTGAGCTGGACCCGGGGCAGGACGAACTCGGCGCCGGGGAAGCCGTTCCACGGGGCGCCGGGCGCCGGCTCGTCGTGGAAGGCGAACCCGCCGAGGAGCCGGGGCTGGGCGGCGGCGGGGACGCGGGTCGAGCCTGACAGGTCGAGGGAGGCGAACAGCGCCTCGGCCCCGCGTCGGACGGCCGCGAACCGGTCCGGGCCGGCCGCGGTGAGGGTGGCCGTCTCGCCGCAGCCGACCACGGGTGGGTCATCCGGCGGCAGCCAGGCCAGCCGGGGGCCCGACAGCGCCCGGAGGGCGGACCGGAAGCCGACGTCGACGGGCTCGACCCGGGCGACCAGGGACCCCGGGCGGGCCACCGCCTCCTGCCCGTCGCGTCCAGCCATCACCCGACGTGATGCCCCCCGGCTTTTTGAGCCTACCTATCCCTCCCGTCGCGGCCCGGGTTCGGCCCTGGACGGGTCGTCCGTCAGCCACCCGACAAAACCGGACGCCGGCTCCGGTTTCGAACGCGAGACCGGCCCCGTCAGGCTTATCAACCCCCTTCTCGAAGCCCCGGCTTGCATGGTCACCGTCGAGATCACCGTCCCCGACCACCTCGATATGCAGATCGTCCAGCTCGTCGACCGCGGGGACTTCGACACCCGCGAGGAGGCGGTCGAGGAGCTCCTCTCGACCGGGCTGAAGGCCTACCGGACCAGCGGACCCATGCCGGAGGTCGAGGGCGGGTTCGACGAGGACCTGATGGGCCACGAGGACGAGTACGTGTTCTGACGGACGGACCGACGCATCGCGTCGACGCGGCTGCCGCCAGCATCCCATCCCGGCGCCGTCACCGGGTGCTACCCGTTCTCGGGCAAGCCTTAAACCACCTATCGACCTACCGGCCGCATGCACAAGGACGAGCTCCTCGAACTGCACGGCCAGCTCGTGGTCATCAAGGAGTACTTCGAGTCCCGAGAGGACGTCGCTGACGACCGGTTCGAGGCCTACGAGGCCCTGGGCGTGCTCCCCTCGCACGTCCACAAGTCGAAGAGCGAGCACAAGCACGCCGTCTTCGTGCTCGGGAACGCCCTGGCGGAGGCCATGAGCGACGACGAGTTCTCGAACGCCGGCCGCATCTCGAAGCGCATGTCCGAACTGGCCGCCGACGCGGAGTCAAAGCTGTAGGCGAGGACGCCCGGAACGACCCCGGACCGCCGAAACGTATTTGGCTTGAGTGGGTCACGCTCTTGACATGGCCCCGCCACCCGCCGAGCGCATCACTGAGTGGGACACGCGGGCCGTCCCCGGCGGCTACGCCGGCCTCCGCGAGCTGGCCGACGAACGGTTCTCCGGCGCCGTCACGGCCGGGGCGGCGCGGTGCTACCTGCTCAACGGGCGCATCGTCGGCATCGCCGAGGGGACGCTCGCGAGCTTCGAGGCGGCCGACCTGACGGCCCACGAGGCCCCCGACCCCACCCTCCCGCTCCTCTTCGCCATGCAGGCCCGGGCCGGCGAGCCCCGGGCGCGCTACTACACGGACGACAACCCGCTCGCCGAGGCTCACGAGACGCTGACGGAGGGCGGCTTCACCGGCTACCTCGAGCTCACGGACAACGTGCTCTCCGGCGACTACTACGTCGTCTACTACGGCGGCCGGTCGATGAGCGCGGCGTTCGTCGGGAACGCCGGCCGGCTCGTCACCGGCGACGAGGCGTTCCGCCTGGCGGCGGACGAGGTCGGCATCTACGCGGTCGTCGACGTCGACCTCGACGTCCGCGACGTGCCGGCGCCGGCCCCCGAACCGCCCGCCGAGGACCCGGCGATGGCGGCCCCCGAAGACGCCACGCCGTCCGAGCCGACGGTCGACGGGCCAACGGTCGACGGACCGACCGCCGACGCGCCGTCTGATTCGGCCCAGCGGGTCCCCACGCCCGACCCCGAACCGGCGGCCGATGTCGAGGCGCCGCCCGCCGACGACGGACCGGTCGAAGCGGAGCCGACGGTCGCCGAACCGGCCGAGACGGCCACGGTCGAATCGACCGAGTCCGCGCCGGTGGAACCGGCCGAGCCCGCCGCGGCGGAGCCGGAGGAGCGCCCCGCGACCCACCCGGTCGCATCGACGCCCCCGACCCGACCGGCCGACACCGCCGAGTTCCCCCCGGAGCCGCCGGCCGCGTCCGAGGAGGGCGGCGCCCGCCGCATGGCCCCCAGCCCGTCGTCGTCGAACCCACCGGCCGAGTCGAACGCGCCGGGCCAGGAACCCGCCAGAACCGGATCCGACCCGTTCACCGAGGAGGTGGCGTGGCGCGAGGCCCGGACCATCCCGGCGCTCGACCCGGAGGAGAGCGAGGCGCCCCCGGCGGCCGAGGACGGCGGCCGGCAGCCGGCGCCCGAGCCGCGACCGACCCCGACGCCGGACCCGAGCGCGTCCGACGAGCGGTTCGAGGAGCTCCAGCAGGCCATCGAGGCCCAGTCGGCGACCATCGAACGGCTGGAGTCACGGCTGGAGTCGACCAGCGCCGAGGCCGAACGCCTCCGCGAGGAGCGCGGGCGCCTCGAGTCACAGCTGGCGACGGCGGGCGAGGCATCGGGTGGCGAGCCCGCCCCGCCGGGCCGGTCCATGGACCGCGAGACGGCCCTCGACCAGACGGACCTCTTCGTCCGCTACGGGACGAAGGGCGGCGGCACGCTGGCGAAGGCCCACGACGGGCTCCTCGACCGCGAGGAGGTCGTCGGGAACCTCCGCATCGACCACCACACGCGTTTCGAGGAGGCCGGCGTCCAGGTCGGTGGGCGGCCGTTCGGGACGTTCCTGATGGAGAGCCTCGAGTACCGGTTCGTCGAGTGGCTCGTCACCGAGTTCCTCTTCGAGGTCCAGGACACGGGCAGCCAGCGCGGCCTCCGGGAGGTCTACGACGCCATCCCGCTCATCGACCGGGTGGAGTTCCTGGGCGAGGTCAGCTGGCGCGACCAGGAGGCGGGCGAGACCGTGACGGAGTCGTTCGACGTCGTCTGTCGCGACCGGATGGGCCGGGCGCTCATCGTGGCCGACCTCAACGACGTCCGCGACCCCGCCACCGGCGAGATGATGGCGGGGCTCATCGAGCACGCCACCGCCATCGCCGAGGGGGTCGACTCGCTCAGCGGGGCGTTCATGATCACCTCGAGCTTCTTCCAGCCGGACGCGCTGTCGACCGCGGCCGAGGCCACCGGCGGGGGCCTGCTCTCGCGGGACCGCCGCTGGAGCTTCGTCAAGACGAACCGCCGACAGGGCTACCACCTCTGTCTGGTCGAGGCCCGCGGGAACGAGTTCCACGTCGCCGTCCCCGAGCTGTAGGGCGACCCGACGCGGCGCTGAGGCTCGCTTTCGAGACGCGTCGTATCGCCAGGTCGCGGCTGAAGATGTTCGCGGGTGGCTAACAGGTTCGCGGGTGGCTAGGCCTCGGCCTCGATGTCGCCGATCTTCATCGATTCGAGCTTCCCGATGATGTCGTCCAGCTTGCCGCCGAGCTCGTCGATGAAGTCCTGGGTGTGCTCCGTCGTCACGGCGCCCTGGCTCGAGGGCTCGATGAGCGACTCCTCCTCGAGGACGCGCAGCGAGTAGCGCACCTTGTGGTGGGGGTAGCCGGTCTCGTTCGACATCTTGACGATGCCGATGGGCTCGTTCCGGATGACCATGCGGAGGACCTGGAGGTGACGTTCGAGCATGTCGACCTCTTTCTCGAGGCGGTCTATCATGACATATGCTAACTTGCGAGGAACCCTTTTAAACGTTGCCCCATTGATTCGGGGCCTCCACGCGGCCCTTCTGGCGGCGGTCCAGGCCGCTCAGGACCCCGAGGGCCCGATGCCGGGCCCGCGTCGGAGGCCATCGCTCCGGCGGGTCGGACCGTGGATACCGTAACGGGTTTTACCGGAGGTGCTGAATCGGGTGCCGGCATGACCGTCACCATCGTCGGTACCCAGCTCGGCGACGAGGGCAAAGGGGGAATCGTCGACCTGTACGCCGACGACGCGGACGTGGTCGCAAGGTATCAGGGCGGAGACAACGCGGGCCAC
>Ga0102944_1000869_pt1 | contig 21639 bp, 18 predicted proteins | sample SalPonD_shore_MG_FD_78172 | JGI IMG/M metagenome (GOLD analysis project Ga0102944, IMG submission 78172) | Salt pond soil microbial communities from South San Francisco under conditions of wetland restoration - Salt Pond MetaG... | ecosystem: Environmental > Aquatic > Marine > Intertidal zone >...
GATTGTCTTCTTTTCAGCTTGATGATCCCGAAAGAGGCTTTAGCTACCAAAAAAAAGGGCCTCTGGATATGCGCATGGATCTACGCAATAAAACCACTGCATCGAAAATCATAAATAAGAGCTCTGAAAAAAAAATCGCCCAGATATTCAGAGAATTTGGAGAGTTGAAACAGGCTAATATTTTAGCCAAGGAGATATATACGAGAAGAAAAGAAGAGGAAATCAAGACCACCAAACAGCTTCTGAAATTAACCGAAGACGTATGCAGATGGAGGCCTCAGAAAGGAAAAACCCATCCCGCAGCACGGGTGTTTCAAGCTCTGCGCATAGAAGTCAATCAGGAACTGCAAAATTTAGATAATTTTTTGATAAAAATATTCAAATTGACTCCCAAAGACACCCGCACCGTGGTGATATCTTTTCATTCTCTTGAAGACAGGATTGTGAAGCACACCATGAAAAAATGTGCTTCCTCCAAGTTAGATCCTCCTTTAATCACCATATTGACCAAAAAACCGGTCACTCCCACCAAAAAAGAGGTGGAATCAAATTTCAGAGCCAGGTCTGCCAAATTGAGGGCTTCAAGGAATCTATAATGGTACGAAAAAAGCTTAAAAAGAACACGGTCATTCGCGCTGTGGTTTTTACTGTGGTGATAACTCTCATCCTGACTTTTTACATTTGGCGTCAGGCTGAATCAGTAAAAATGGGTTATGCCATAAAGGATTTGGAAGAAGACGTGATCCGGCTCCAAAAAGAAGTTGAAACATTAGAAGCTGAAAAGACCTCTCTTCTTTCTCTTGACAGGGTGGAAAAAAAAGCCAAGCAAAAGCTGGGCCTCAAAGAACCTGACGAAAAACAATTGATATATGAAGACTTTGGAAATTCAAACAAATGAATACAAATGCAGTTAAAAAAACAAAGAGAAGAACCCTATTCATGGTCTTTCTTTTCACTCTTTGGTCTTCAGTGATTGCTTTCCGTCTGGTTGACCTGCAAATCATAAACCATAAAGAACTAAAGAGACAGGTCCAAAGACAAAACCAAAACCAGGATGACATCATCCCTCAGAGAGGGACTATTTATGACCGGAATGGAAATCGGTTGGCCTGCAGTGTTCCAAGAGCTTCTGTGTTTTACTCCACCGTGGCTGAAGAACCTTTAGAAACACAGTTCCAAAGAATCAACCAGCTTAAAAAAATTTTAGGAATTTCTTGGAAAAAAGTCACAAACATAAAAGAACAGATAAAAGATGATGATCCTTTTATTTACGTAAAACGAAAAATCGAGCCTGAAAATGAGGAGTTGCTCAGAAGCATGGACCTCAAAGGCGTGCATATGCTTGAGGAATCCAAGCGCTTTTATCCCCATGGAGATCTGGCTTCCCATTTGATAGGAAGAGTGGATTTTTCTGAAAAAGGAATCAGTGGAGTCGAACTCGAATTCAATTCCCTGCTCAGAGGGGAAAAGGGAATCATGCTGAATTATAAGGACGCAAGAAGAAAAGAATACAGCTTCCAAATCTTAAAGCAGGCCGAACCAGGAAAAGACCTTATTCTCAGTATTGACGAGACCATCCAGTACATTGCTGCAGAAAACCTCAAAAGTGCTGTGCTTGATTCTAAAGCTGCCTGGGGAACCATCATTGTCTCTAGTCCCCGAACAGGAGAAATCCTGGCTATGTCCAGCTATCCTGAAAGTGACCTCAATAAACCTTTAACTGATGTTCATATGCTCTTTTCAAATAAAGCCATCCATCATGTCTTTGACCCAGGATCCACCTTTAAAATAGTCACCTTTTCTGCAGCCATTGAATCCAATAAAATTCCTTATTCAGAAACTTTTGACTGCAGCAAAGGCTATATTAGAGTCGCCAATAAAACTTTTCATGATCATCATCGGTACGAGCTTCTTTCTTTTCCTGAGGTCATTATCCATTCCTCTAATGTGGGAACCATACAAGTAGGTCAGCTGGTGGGAGAACGCCTCCTCTACGAAAAAATAAAATCATTTGGTTTCGGCAAAAAAACCGGCATAGAACTCCCGGCTGAACAGGTGGGTATACTTCATCCTGTGGATAAATGGAGCCGGCTGTCATTACCGTCCCTCTCTATAGGATATGAGATTTCTGTTACAGCCCTCCAGCTTTTAAACGCTTTGAATGTCATTGCCAACAACGGGGTTCAAATCCCTTTCACTATCATAAAAAAAGGAGAATATCCTGATTCAATCCCAACAAAAGAAAATCCAATCCCTCACAGAGTCATTGAAGAAAAAACGGCTCTCCAATTAAAAGATATGCTGAAAAGAGTGGTGAACGAAGGCACAGGCAGGTCTGCCCAAATCAAAGCCTATCAAGCAGCTGGAAAAACAGGGACTGCTCAAAAAATCGATCCTCAAACCGGCCGCTATACCTCTGGGGCTCACACTTCTATTTTTATGGGTTTTGTGCCTGCCGACGATCCTGCTTTGTCTATGATTATTGTGATTGACGACCCAAAAGGCCTCTATTATGGGGGCCAGGTCTCAGCGCCTGTATTCAAAGAAACCGCTGTAAAAGCGCTTCGGTACCTGGGAATTCCCCCCAAAGCTGAATACGTTCGACCCATCATCACAGCTCAAAATGTAAATAAAGGAAAAACATGATCGTTAAAGAGCTGAGTAAGAATATTCCAGGGCTTCACATTAGCGGACCCTTGGATCAAAAAATCACTGGGATTGCTTATTCTTCTCAAAAAATCAAACCGGGTTTTTTATTTGCTGCTCTCAAGGGAGAAAAACACAATGGATTTGATTTTATTCCAGATGCCCTTAAAAAAGGAGCTGCGGCTGTTTTGTCTGAAAGGGAAAAGCCAGAAGGATTTAAAAAGACCTGGCTCAAATCCCAGGATGCCCGCCTGGCTTTAGCTCTGATCTCTGCTGAGTTCTTTGATCACCCTTCCCAAAAAATGAAAGTCATTGGTATAACCGGCACTAAAGGAAAAACCACAGTGACCTATCTCATGGAGGAGATGTTAAAGAAAGCAGGATGTTTCCCGGGAGTCATAGGAAGCATATCCTACAAAGGGCCTCAATTCATAATTCCTGCTGAAAGAACCACTCCAGAAGCTCCGGATATAGATGCGCTTCTTCAACAAATGCTGAATCAGGGGACCACTCACTGCGTTATGGAGGTTTCTTCCCATTCCATAGAAATGAAAAGAATAAACGGGATTGATTTTGATGTCACAGCCTTCACAAACCTTAGTGGAGAGCATCTGGATTATCATAAATCTCTTGAAAATTATTACAAAGCTAAGAAAAATCTATTTCTAACCGCTCACAAAAGCTCACCAGTGATCAATTCAGACTCATTATGGGGGCAGAAGCTTATATCAGAGCTATCCAGACAAGCTCTGAGTTTCGGATTTAATGAAAAAGCAGATGTTTTCCCCAGCTGGTATAGATTCAGTCCCCATGGCATCAAGTCCCAAATTAAGTCTCCTAAGGGAACAATAGAGGTGAATTCTCCACTTCTTGGCAAGCCCAATCTTTACAACATACTCACGGCTGTGTCTTCGGCCTTAGCCTTAGAACTTCCTGTTCAATTCATAGAACAGGGAGCTGCTTCTCTTCAAGGTGTCCCAGGCAGATTTGAGAAAGTTCCCAATGACCTGGGACTTCATCTTTTTGTGGACTATGCCCACACAGATGAAGCTTTAAAAAACCTCCTTGAAACCGCAAGAGATATCAGCTCAAGCCGAATCATTCTGGTTTTTGGAGCTGGAGGAGATAGAGATAAATCAAAGAGATCCAGAATGGGGGAAGTGGCAGGAAATACAGCCCACTGGACCATCATCACTTCAGATAACCCGCGATCTGAAGATCCCATGGATATTATTTCAGATATTGAAAAAGGGATTAAAAAAACAGGAACCAAAAAATATGAAATCATACCGGACAGAAGAAAAGCGATCCGAAAAGCCATATCTATGGCAAACAAAGGAGATTATGTTCTCATCGCAGGAAAAGGACATGAAAAATTTCAGATCATAAAAGACAAAGTCATCCCTTTTGACGACGTTCAAGTGGCAAAGGAGGAGGCAGAGAAAACAAGGCAAAATAAAAATGGCTGAACTTCGACTAAGTGAACTGGCAGAGAAGATGAATGGAACCATTTTACAGGGGGACCCTTCATCTAAATTCAGCAACTTTAGTATAAACTCAAGACAAATCAAAAAAGGAAGCCTGTTTTTTGCCCTTAAGGATAAAAGAGACGGACATGACTTTATCCCTGATGCGGTCAAAAACGGAGCCAAAGGGGTGGTGGTTTCCGAACAAGTGCCCTTTGTGGATGAAAAGACCGCTTATATCAAAGTGGGTCATACTTTGGATTCCCTTCAAAGACTGGCACATCAAGTTCTTCGGGATTATCCCGTTCGAGTGATTGGAATCACGGGTAGCACAGGAAAAACCACCACTAAAGAATTCACAGCCTCTCTTCTTAAAAGCAAACACCATGTTCTTAAATCCCAGGGAAATTTCAACAACCATATAGGTCTTCCTCTTTCCCTTCTTAAATTGAATAAAAAACACCGCACAGCTGTGCTTGAATATGGGATGAGTCATTCTGGAGAGATCTCAACCTTAACCCGCATTGCCCGTCCGGATGTGGCGGTGATCTGCAATGTTTATCCCGTGCACATGGAATTTTTTGAAAACATACACGAAATAGCTGCGGCAAAAAAAGAAATCTTAGACGGCATGAATCCAAACGGGAGAGCTGTTTTAAACGGAGATCAACCTCTTGTGCTGGGCATGATAAAATCGCTTAAAAAAAGTCCTGTGCTTTTTGGGCTTACAGACAAGTGTGATGTGAGGGCTTATAATATTCAGATCCATTCCTTAGAAAAGATGTCCTTTGATTTCCTTTATAAAGGCCATGAAGCCAGAACAACCATTCCCTTTTCAAACAGAGGATATCTCTATAATTTTCTGGCAGCTGCTGCCACGGCTTCTGTCCTGTCTGTCCCTTTTGAAAAAATCCTCAAAACAGGAAGAAAGCTCAGCCCCCCTGATAAAAGAGGGGAAGTCCTATCTTTACCCAATAATACAAAAGTCATCAATGATACCTATAACTCCAATCCAGCAGCATTGGAGGAAGCCCTGAAAAGCCTCTCTGTGCAAAAGGGAGGAAGAAGGGTCGCAGTGCTGGGCGACATGCTGGAATTAGGAGAAAAACAAATAGCCTATCACACCGCAGCCGGAAAATCAGTGGTGGAAAATAAAATAGACCTCCTGATCACTGTAGGTCCTCTGGCTAAATACATAGCGGAAGGCGCTTTGATATCGGGCATGACTCCTGAAAACATTATTTCCTTTGAGCAGTCTGAAGAAGCCGCTGATAAAATTCTCTCTCTTTTAAATAAAAATGATTTTATTCTCATCAAAGGATCTAGAGGAGTCAAAACTGAAAAAATAGTCAACGTCTTAAAAAAGGAAGGAAAATAAAGTGCTCTATTTACTTCTTGTTCCGCTGAAAAAAGTTTTCATGTTTTTCAATGTGTTCCGCTATATCACGGTAAGAACAGCTATGGGCGGAATAACAGCGCTTCTCATCACCATGATCCTAGCCCCCTTGATGATAAAATTTTTGAGAAAACATCAATTCGGGGAGACCATCAGAGATATGGGTCCCAAAACCCACCTCACAAAAAAAGGAACCCCGTCTATGGGGGGAGTTTTGATTATTGGAGCCACAGCTGTTTCAACTCTCTTATGGGCTGATTTAAGCAATTTGTACGTATGGCTGGCTATGGCAACCATGCTCTTATTCGGAGGATTGGGGCTGCTGGATGATTACCTTCAAATCAGAAAAAACAAATCCAAAGGATTGATCGCAAGATATAAAATCATATTCCAAATTATTTTTGCGGCTGCAGCTGGATTGGTTCTTTTTTATATAGGCCTTGGAGGAGATTTCAACCTGCACCTCACTATGCCTTTTTTCAAGAAGTGGACGCCGTATTTAGGAATGCTGTATATACCCTGGATCATGCTGATCATGGTCAGCTCTTCCAATGCGGTTAATCTTGCGGACGGGCTGGACGGGCTGGCCATAGGACTGACTTTAATCAGCGCTTCCTCATTCACGGCTCTTTCCTACATAGCTGGGCACGCTCTGTGGTCCCAATATCTAAACATACCTCCTGTCCCTCAAGCTGCAGAACTCACCATCCTTCTGGGCTCTTTATCCGGAGCCTGTCTTGGATTCTTGTGGTATAACTGTCACCCCGCAGAAATTTTCATGGGAGATGTGGGCTCTCTCTCTTTGGGAGCCACCATAGGGATCGTGGCTATCATGATCAAACAAGAATTCCTGCTTTTTATGGTAGCTGGAGTGTTTGTGATTGAAGCTCTTTCGGTCCTGATCCAGGTAAGTTACTTTAAACTCACAGGAGGAAAAAGAGTTTTTAAGATGACTCCTCTGCACCACCATTTTGAACTCATGGGATGGTCAGAACAAAAAATAGTAGTCAGATTCTGGATCGCAGGAATCATATTCGCTCTTTTCAGTCTGACCACTCTGAAATTAAGATAAAAATGGAACTAAAAAACAAAAAAGTTCTGGTAGTCGGATTCGGGAAAACAGGGAAAGCTGTGTGTGATTTCCTTTTGCATCAGAACACACCCCTAAACATAAAAGTCAGTGAATCAAAAAACAGCCCCAAATTAAACCGAGAAATAAAATCCTATCAGAAAAAAGGAATCGAATTTGAAACTGGAGGACACAAACTCCAATCATTCCTGGATTCAGACCTGATTATCCCCAGTCCAGGTGTCCCTCCTATCTCTCCTATTCAAGAAGCAAAGAAAAAAGGGATTCCCGTCTTTTCCGAAGTGGAGCTTGCCTCCCGCTTTTTAAAAGGTCAAATCATCGGCATAACTGGATCCAATGGCAAATCCACAGTGGCTTCTTTGGTTTACAGCATACTTAAAGAAGGAGGACTTCCATCTTGTTTAGCTGGAAATATAGGAACTCCCCTAATCAGTTTTGTGGAGAAAAGTTCTAAACAGGATATCTTTGTTACTGAATTATCCAGTTTTCAGCTGGAATATATTGAAAGATTGGCTCCTGATGTCTCAATTATCCTTAATATCACCCCGGATCATCTGGACTGGCATGGAAGCTTCTTATCCTATATGAAGGCCAAAGCAAACCTGCTGAAAAATCAGAAAAAAAATCAAGTGGCTGTGCTCAACAGAGATGATCCCCGTGTGTGGTCTTTAAGAAAAAAAGGGCCAGCAAAAATAGTCTCCTTCAGCATGAAACCCAGAGCCTCCAGCACCTGCTTTCGCAAAAACCAGTGGATTTTGCTCAAAAACACTTCAGAGCAGAAAATCATCAACATCAAAGATATCCCTTTAAAAGGCATTCATAACCAAGAAAATGTGATGGCTTCAATTTTATCAGGGCATATTTTTCATGTCCCTGTGGAAAAAATCAGGAAAACCATCATGGATTTCAAAGGACTGGAACACCGGCTGGAAAAAGTCTTGTCTCTAAAAGGAGTGGATTTTTACAATGACTCTAAAGCCACCAACATAGACGCGGCTTTAAAGTCCCTAATGAGCTTCAATAAAAAAGTAATCTTGATTTTAGGAGGGAGAGACAAGGGAGGTGACTTCAGCCGGCTGAAAAATGAAATAAGAAAACGGGTCAAAAAGGTCATTGCCGTGGGAGAAGCCAGGAAAAAGATAATCAAAGCCCTTGGCAAAGACGCTGAAGTGACACAAGCCTCATCCATAAAGGAAGCTGTGGAAATGGGCTTTGAGAATTCAAAATCTGGAGAAGTGGTTCTTTTAGCCCCGGCCTGCACCAGTTTTGATATGTTTGAAAATTTTGAACACAGGGGGCGAATTTTTAAAGAAGAAGTGAAAAAACTTTCTGAAAAAATAAAAGGAATCAAGACTTAAATGGAATCATTTAAACGCTTTGGTTTTGACAAAACCCTGTTCATCACCACTCTTATACTGGTGACCTTTGGCCTTATCATGGTTTACAGCTCCTCAGCGGTCCAGTCTAATGAAAAATTCGGCCATTCTTTTTACTTTCTTATCAATCAATCCGTGGGCACGGTGCTGGGCCTTATCTTAATCCTGCTTATTGTGTCCATGAAGCCTGCTTTTTATCAAAATGCCATCTTTATTTATGGACTTCTGATCCTCACTCTCGCGCTTCTGGTTTTGTGCTTTGTGATGCCCGAAGTCAATAACACCAACCGCTCTATCCATATGCTCGGCTTCAGGTTCCAGCCTTCCTCGCTGGCTAAACTTAGCCTGGTTTTATTCTTAGCTTCCTATCTCAGCCGAAAAAAGGAAAAACTCCATCAAATAAAAACACTGATCATCCCAGTAGTCGTGTTGTTTATTTTAATACTCTTGATCCTAAAGGAACCTGATTACAGCACTTCTCTGGTTGTGCTTTTGATAGGATCCATCATGCTTTTTATCGGCGGGGTGAGATTAGATAAGCTGCTTGTGGTAGGTCTTCTTTCTGTGCTTCTTTTTGCGTTTTATCTTTTCCAGGCAAATTACAGAATAGACAGATGGAATTCGTATATCTCTCCTTCTAATGACCTCCTGGGAAGCGGTTTTCATGCCTATCAGTCCAAACTGGCTGTAGGTTCCGGAGGTATTGTAGGGGTCAGCATAGCCCAGAGCACTCAAAAGCTTTTCTTCCTTCCCTGCGCTCATACGGATTATATTTATGCCATTATCGGAGAAGAATTAGGATTGATTGGCACTATGGGTGTGCTTCTGCTTTTCGGAATCATTTTGTGGAGGGGCATGGTCATATCCAGAAGAGCGCCCAACCAATTCAGCTGTCTTCTGGCAGCAGGCCTTTCCATTGCTGTCTTCTCTCAAGCTCTGCTTAATATAAGCATTGTGCTCGGGCTGCTTCCCGCCACCGGACTAACTCTTCCTTTTTTAAGTTATGGACGTTCTTCTCTGCTGTATATGCTGGTCAGTATTGGAATCATTCTTCATATTTCACAAAGAAAAAAGGGGTACAACAGGAAATGATGAATCAAAGGGTCATAATTTCAGGCGGCGGAACAGCTGGTCATATCTATCCCGCTCTAGCTTTAGGAAAAAAATTGACCCAGCAGAACATAAAAATCACTTTTGTGGGAACCACCCGAAGACTCGAACAGTCCATCATGAAACATTATGGTGCGGATTTTATTCCTTTGAAAATAGAAGGCCTTAAAGGCAAAGGATTTTTAATCATCAAATCCCTTTTTATTCTTCCTTATTCATTTATTAAATCTCTGCTGATTGTCATCCAGATGAAGCCATCTCTTGTGATAGGAATGGGAGGCTACAGCTCTGGGCCTGTGGTCCTCATTTCCTCTCTTATCGGAATACCCTCCCTCATCATGGAACAGAACCTCCGGCCAGGGCTCACCAATAGAATTCTTATTCCTTTTGTTCAAAAAGCTGTAGTGGCTTTTAGAAAATCTCTTCCTGAGTTTAAAGGAAAGGGAGAATTTTTGGGAAATCCAGTGAGGGAAGAATTCTATTCATTAAAACCCAAACAAAGAGACGAACATCTTACTGTTCTTGTTTTTGGAGGAAGCCAGGGATCTCATTTCCTGAATAAAAACATAATCAAAAGCCTTCCTCTGTTAAAACAACTCAAAAACGAACTTAAAATATTTCATCAAACAGGAGAAAAAGACTTTGGCTGGGTCAAAGAAAATTATGAACGGAGTGGTTTTGAAAACCATCAAGTATCTGCCTTTTATTTCGACATATACAAATATTTTGAGAGATCTGATTTGATTGTGTGCAGAGCTGGAGCCACCACCATGGCTGAGCTTATTGCAGCCCAGAAACCCGCAATTCTGGTTCCTTTTTCACACTCTACTGAAAACCATCAATTATTAAATGCCAGAGAGCTGGAGAGAATCAAAGGAGCCCAAATCATTCTTGAAAAAGATTTTACTCCCCAAATATTTTTATCTAAAATCAAATATTTTATTGAAAACAAGAATAAACTTAACCAGATGGAGGAAAATCTCAAAAAATTAAAAAAAGAAAACCCAGTGGAAAAAATCACAGAACTCTGCATAGAGCTCATGAAAAAAAATAAAAGGAGGACACAAATTGATTAAGCGCACTCACAGAATGCTAAGGCACATTCATATGGTCGGAATCGGAGGGACTGGAATGAATGGGATTGCTGAAATCCTCCTCAATCTGGGCTATAAAGTATCAGGTTCAGATCTTGTTTCCCAGGAATCAACCCAGCGTCTCTCTAAATTAGGAGCTGATATCAATATAGGACATAAAGGCGGACTGGTGAAAGGAGCGGATGTGGTGGTGATATCTTCAGCAGTCAAACAGGATAACATAGAAGTCCAAGAAGCCAAGAAACTAAAAATACCTGTGATCCCAAGGGCTGAAATGCTGGCAGAACTGATGCGCTTAAAAAACAGCATTGCTGTCACCGGCTCTCACGGGAAAACATCCACAACTTCTATGATCGCCCAAGTTCTGGAAAACGGAGATCTTGATCCCACCATCATAGTAGGGGGGCGCCTGAACACCATCGGCGCGCATGCCAAACTGGGAGAAGGGGAGTTTATAGTGGCTGAAGCAGACGAAAGCGACCGGTCCTTCCTTTATTTATCTCCTTACATAGCTGTGCTGACCAATCTGGATGAAGAACATCTGGACCAATACAAGACAGTTGAAGAAATAAAAATAAACTTTATAAATTTCGCCAATAAAGTTCCTTTTTACTCTCCGGTGATATTGTGCCTTGATGATTCCAACCTTCAAAGCCTCATTCCTGAGCTGGAGAGAAAAATCGTGACTTATGGTTTTTCAGCCCAGGCCGATATTTATGCCGCAGACCAGGAGTTTGAACATTTCTCAAGCACCTCAACACTTCACTATAAAAACAAAAAATTGGGTGCGCTCAAACTCAATGTTCCTGGCGTTCACAGCATTTATAACGCCATGGCTGCTGTAGCCGTAGGGATTAATCTCGATATTCCTGTTCCCACTATCCTGGAAGCTTTAGAGAATTATCAGGGAATCGGCAGACGCTTTGAACTGAAAGAAAAAATCAAGGATATTATGGTGGTCGAAGATTATGCCCATCATCCCACTGAAATCATAAAAACCCTGGAAGCAGCTAAGCAGGGATGGATGCGGAGAACACTGGTGGTCTTCCAACCTCACCGGTATTCCCGTCTCTCCCTTCTGATGGAAGAGTTCGCCACTTCATTCAATCAGGCAGATGTCCTTATCACTTCTGAAATATATCCAGCCGGCGAAAATCCTATTCCTGGTATTTCCGGGGAGAAACTTTATGAGGAAATACAGCGGTTTGGGCATAAAAATGTGTATTTTGAACCAGAACTCAAAAAAATACCGGAGCGTGTGGCTGAGCTGTCACTTCCCAAAGATATGATATTAGTCCTGGGAGCAGGCAGTATTTCTGGAATCATCCCCGACATCATTAAAAAACTGAGAGGTGAAAAATAAAATGGCCTCTAATTTGAATCCCGCACTCAGGCAGAAATTGAATCCTCTTTTATCTCAACCCTATTTCCGAAGTGAAGCCAAAAAAGTCAAATCAAATAAAATTAAAAGAAAAATCAAGCTTGGACCCAAACACATCATCCTCAGTTTTCTTCTCCTAATGGGTCTATTCTTTCTTATACAGCAGACCTATTTGTTTCTTATCACCTGGGATAAACTGGAAGTCAATAAAATTGAAATAAAAAGCACCAAACCAGAGTTAAAATATTCAATCCAGAATAAGTTTGAAGGAAAAAGATTAGGAAATTTACTACTTCTGGATATAGAGAGAATGCAGAAAGCAATCAAAACTCACACCTGGATCAAAGATGTTCATATTAAGAAAATATTTCCCTCTACTGTGAACCTAGAAATCATAGAAAGAATCCCCCTTGCTGTGATAAAAAAAGACCGGTACTACCTAATAGACCGAGACGGAATCCTGCTTCAGCCTGTGGATCCGGCTGAACAAAAAGAACTCCCCCTTATCACCGATGAGAACGCTTTTAAATCTGGGTTTGAGGATAAATTTAAACTGGCATTAAGATGCCTGGAAAGCTTTTCTCCAGAACAGAGAGAGCTCATCAAAATAATCGATCTATCAAAATACAAATGCGTTTCAATTAAACTCAAACAAATTTCTCCCTGGCTTATATTGGGAGATAATGATTTCTCAATAAAAATTCAAGAATACCTGGACAGGCAATCTTATCTCGCCAAATTTGGAGAAATAGAAAGTATCAATATGCGGTTTAGTGACCGTTATATACTCACTCCGAGAAAAAAAACACTGGATAACCGCGTATTTAGGTCTGAGAAGGAGGGAAGCTGATGCCAAAAAATGGATATATAGTAGGGATTGATATCGGGACAAAAAAAATAACAGCACTTATCGGAGAAGTCACAGAAGGGAAAAAAATTGAAATCATCGGGATAGGAACAGCAAATTCCAGGGGATTGAGAAAAGGAGTCGTGGTCAATCTTGATGCCACCGTAGAAGCCATAAAAAAAGCCCAGGAAGAAGCCGAATTAATGGCTGGATTCGAAATTGACTCTGCCTATATTGGTATTTCCGGAGCTCATATAAAGAGTTTCAACAGCAGAGGTGTGATTGCTGTCTCAGGAAAGAACAGAGAGATAATCCGGGAAGACATAAGAAGAGTCATTGAACAATCCAAAGCTGTTTCCATTCCCCCTGATAGAGAAATCATTCACATCATTCCTCAAGAATATGTGGTGGATGAACAAGACGGAATCAAATATCCCCTAGGAATGAGCGGGATTAAATTAGAGGTCAATGTCCACATCGTCACAGGTGCCATCACATCAGTACAAAATCTTAAGACATGTATCTCCCGAACAGGAATCGGAATAGAACAAATTGTGCTGAACCAGATCGCAACCAGCCAATCTGTTCTCACCCATGATGAGATGGAACTGGGAGTGGGATTGATCGACATCGGGGGAGGAACCACAGAAATAGCTATATTTGAAAGAGGAAGCCTGTGGTACACATCGGTTATTCCCATTGGTGGTGATAACTTCACCAATGATATCGCAGTCGGGCTTCGCACCCCTATTCCTGAAGCTGAAAAAATCAAGAAAAAATTTGGATGTGTTTCTAGTCCCCTGGTGGATGAACAGGACACCATAGAAGTTCCTTCAGTGGGCCGCGGAAAAAAGGCCAGGGTTCTCTCAAGGCAGCTTCTGGCTGAAATCATTCAGCCCAGGGCTGAAGAGATATTCCGTCTTGTTGATAACGACATTAAAAGAATGGGATATGAAAAATCATTGAATTCAGGAATTGTCCTTACTGGAGGCACTTCTCTATTGGAAGGTCTTGAAGAAATCGCAGAAGGAGTTTTTGACCTGCCAGTGAGAAGAGGAGACCCCGGAGGAGCTGGGGGCCTGGTGGACAGAGTCAACACTCCTGATTATTCCACTTCAGTAGGACTTTTACTTCATGGATTCAATAAATGGAAAGAAAAAGGATTCTCAAAAGATAAAAAGAAAGGCTTCTGGGCCAAACTCAAAGATTGGCTCAAAGAAGCATAGGAGGTAAACATGAGTGAGGAACAAAAAAACAAACTAAAATTTCATCTAGTTGATGAAAGCCCTGGAGCAAAAATCAGGGTTATTGGAATCGGGGGCGGCGGAGGCAATGCAGTCAACCGCATGATAGAGTCAAAAATTGACGGCGTGGAATTCATTGCTGTCAATACCGACCTTCAAGCCCTCAACAGCAACAAAGCCGGAACCAAGGTCCAGATAGGAAACAAACTCACCAAAGGGCTGGGGTCAGGAGGACGGCCTGATATTGGTCGGGAAGCAGCCATGGAGGATACTGAGAAAGTCATCGAACTCCTGGAAGGGGCAGACATGGTCTTTTTAACCGCCGGCTTGGGTGGAGGAACAGGGACAGGTGCAACTCCGGCTCTAGCTAATCTCGCCTCTGAAATGGATGTTCTGGCTATCGCCATTGTCACTCTTCCCTTTAATTTTGAAGGGAAAATCAGGGCAGACCAGGCTGATGAAGGACTTGAAGAACTCAGGTCAGCCGTGGACACTGTGATTTCAATCCCCAATGAAAGACTTCTTGAAACAGTGAATTTAGACACATCCATGCAGGAAGCTTTTAAAATGGCTGATGACATTCTCCGTCAGGCGGTTCAAGGTATCTCAGACTTGATCACAAAACCCGGCTTGATCAATCTTGATTTTGCTGATGTCAAATCCATCATGAAAGGAATGGGGATGGCTTTTATGGGCACTGGAATGGCTTCAGGAGAAAACAGAGCTCTGGATGGAGCTCAAAAAGCAATCTCCTCGCCTCTTCTGGTCGACACTTCTATATCTGGAGCCCAAGGTGTGCTGATCAACATTACAGGAGGAAAAGATATCCGGCTGCACGAGGTCTCTAAAGCATCTGAGCTGATTCACCAAAAAGCTCACCCAGATGCCAATATTATATTCGGAACCGTTATAGATACCTCTATGAAAGAAACTGTTAAAGTCACTGTGATCGCCACTGGATTCGAGGAAAGAGCAGAACATGAACAGATCACTCCTCAAGAACTAGTCTCTCATCCTGCAAACCAAACACCGCCTCCTTTTGAAGTTCCCCAGGAAACACCTCCTTATGTATTCCGGCCAAGGGGAAACCGGGTTGTGGATGAATCTCCAAAAACCAATTGGGAAAAAAGATGGGACTCTTATGACACCCCATCTTTTATCAGAAAAAACAAAGAGAGATCCATAGGAAAATCCCCGCATGATATCAGCTGACCTTATTGTTGCCGGATGCGATCAACTCCTCACCTGCAGAGGACCAGCGCCTAAAAGAAAAGACAGCCTCAAAGAATTGGGACTGATCGAGAACGGCAGCATCGCCTCCAAAAACGGAAAGATTGTTTTTGTTGGCAGTGAAAAAGAATTAAAAAGAAAAGTCACCAAAATGCCGGGATGCACTCAAATAGACGGCAAAGGATACACTTGTCTTCCTGGACTTGTGGACTCCCATACCCATCTTCCATTTGCTGGAAGCCGGGAACAAGAGTTTCTTCTTCGGCTGAAAGGCGCTTCCTATCTTGAGCTGGCTGAAAAGGGAATGGGAATACAAAGTACTGTGCAGAAAACAAGGAAAGCATCTAAAAATGAGATTTTATCTCTTTGCCTGAAAAGGCTTGACACCATGCTCCTTCACGGCACCACCACAGTGGAAGCAAAAAGTGGATACGGACTCAATCTGAAAGATGAAATAAAGCAGCTTGAAGTTCTCAAACAAGCTGACAAATCCCACCCTGTGGATATCATTTCCACTTTTATGGGAGCCCATGAAGTGCCCAAGGAGTATCAAAACAAAAAGAATGAATACATAAAACTCCTTACTCAAAAAATCATCCCGGAGGTTAAGAAAAAAAATTTGGCAGAATTTTTTGATGTGTTCTGCGAACAAGGTGTTTATTCAATCCAGGAGACAAAAACCTTGATTCGCACGGCAAAAAAAGCAGGATTTAAAATAAAAATCCACGCGGATGAATTCACATCTCTGGGGGGCGCCCAGCTGGCTGCTGAGGAAAAAGCAACATCTGCTGAACATTTGATCGCCATAAATGAAAACGGCATTCAAAAAATCTCAAAATCCTCCTCAGCAGCCGTTCTGCTCCCTGGTGTCCCGTTCTTCCTTATGCAGAACAAAAGGGCGCCCGCCCGGAGTCTTATCGATTCTGGAGCTGCTGTGGCTCTGGCCACAGATTTCAATCCAGGAAGCTCCATGACTGAGTCTCTTTTTTTTATCATGCAGTTAGGGGTCTACACCATGAACATGAGTGTGGAAGAAGCCATCAATGCCGTAACCCTGAATGCCGCTTATGCAGTGGACCGACATAAACAAGTGGGGAGCCTGGAGGAAGGCAAAAAAACGGACCTGATTCTCTGTGAGGCTCCCAATTATCCCTATCTTGTTTATCACTTCGGGGTCAATCCTGTGACACATGTGATCAAAAACGGGAAAGTGGTAGTGAAAAATCGCATTATTCAATAAATCATCATACAGAAATTCAGATATGGCTTAGCTCTCGGATAGATTTTTAACGCCATTCTCCTTCGTTTTTCTCGGCGCTTCCGTAACTCCCCCCGTCCGTGGGTCAAACATACTCAGCGTCCAGCTTCGCCGGATTCCCTCGAAAAGCCTCATCCGAAGGCTAAATCTATCATGTCGCTGCAACCACCTCTGAATTTCAATATATCGTATTTTGATTTCATTTTTCAAGCAAAGGTTTGATCCATATTTCCCGGAAATAAATCCGGTTCCCTTGACCCCAGCTTTCGCCCGGATGGACCTGGACTCCAATGAATCCCTCTTCAGGCACTCTAAATTCGCCATCCTTTGATTCATCCTGAAACTCAACCACATCTTTTCCGTTTAAGTTGACTTTGATGAGTGGAGGCTGGCCCTTGATGCTGACAAGGATCTGGTTGTAAGAATCCTTCTTCCACATCTCTTTCCCTTTCCCCATCAGGTCTGTAATCTATGGTGATTTGATAAGAGAGCACATGCTGTCACCGCTGTATTCTGTTAGTTTGCGCCATCCTTCCAGATTTCTATCATTGAATATTTTTAAAGATTTTTTTCATTTCGCTTTCATTTCCTCTATAAGGCTCTGGGCTTTGGCTGCAGCCAGTTTCCCGAGACGGACACATACTTTTGAGCTGGTTCCCGGAGTTCGGATATTCTCGCATTTTAAGGGTGCTTGAGACTGCCACCATTTCCAGTACTCATTCACTGCTGCACTGCACTTGCTCTTGCCGCTGTTTCTGTTTTCTCCGATCTCCCCAGCGGCAAATCCCAACCCCATAAATCCCCGAAGCAGAAAACATAAAATCCCTTCGATTGAGGTCTATTTTTTTATTCAATCCCATTTTTACCTCCTCCTTGAGATTAACCTGGATTATTCAGTCATCTTATTATACACAACTCAATGCCTATTTCATCAAAAAAACAACCCTGCTGATTCACAGGATGAGATTGCTTCGTCACTTCGTTCCTCGCAATGACATCTTTTTAAGAACTTAATCCTGCTGATTCACGACAAAAATTTCCGCGTCATTGCTAGCGACCGTAAGGGAGCGCGGCAATCTCATATGGATACGAAGAATGATGAGATTACCACGTCGCTTCGCTCCTCGTAATGACATCTAATCTATTATAATAAGGTCGTCACTTAAAATAGCGGTCCCACATCCGATACTGAATAGCTTCTGAGATATGCGCTGAACTCAGTTCCTCTGTATCTTCCAAATCAGCAATAGTCCGAGATACTTTTAGAACCCTGTCATAAGCTCTTGCACTAAAACCCAGTTTATCCACAGCCATATGCAGAAGCTCTTCCCCTTTTTCATCCGGCCTGCAGAACTGCTTCAATTCCTTGACTCCCATTTCTGCATTACAAAAAATTTTCTTGCGTCTGAAGCGTTTGAGCTGTCTGTTTCTGGCCTTGACCACTCTTTTTCTCACTCTTTCTGAAGGTTCGCCTTCATCTCTGGAAGATATGTCCTTGAAATTGATTTTGGGCACTTCCAAATAAATATCAATTCTGTCAAGTAAGGGACCAGAAATTTTTGAATAATATTTACTTCTCTGACTATCTGTGCATTCATATTCAGAACCAGGAGAAGTACCGTAAGTGTCTTCACACGGATTCATAGAAGCCACCAGCATAAAAGATGAAGGATAGGTCACAGTCATAGATGCTCTGGATATGGTCACCTGACCGTCTTCCATTGGCTGTCTGAGACTCTCTAGAACTTTTTTTCGAAATTCCGGAAGTTCATCTAAAAACAAAACCCCATGGTGAGCTAAGCTGACATCTCCGGGTTTAGGGATCATACCACCTCCGATCAAGCCAGCATCTGAGGTAGTATGATGAGGAGCCCGAAAGGGCCTATGAACCACAGCTCCTTTATTTTTCAACAGCCCTGAAACACTGTAAATCTGAGTGGTCTCTATGATCTCATCAAATGTCATGGGGGGCATTATGGTGGGCAGACGTCTGGCCATCATGGTTTTTCCAGCACCAGGAGGACCGATCATCAAGACATTATGGCCTCCGGCTGCAGCCACTTCAAGAGCCCGTTTGCAGTGATTCTGTCCTTTGATATCTTTAAAGTCACAGCTCATTTCCTCATCTTTGAGCAGATCTTTCAGGTCTAAGCTTGATGGGTTTATGACGCCATCCTCATTAAGAAGGTTGATGACTTCTGTGATATCGCTCAATGCATAGACATTGATTCCTCTGACCAGAGCTGCTTCTTTTTCATTGGCTTTGGGAATGACAATTCCCTTAAATCCTTTTTTTTGAGCAAGCACGGCTGCGGGCAGTATGCCGTGACCTGGCTTGAGTCTACCGTCAAGAGCTAGTTCACCTGAAAACAAGAAATTCTTTAGATGCTCACTGGGAAACACTTCTTGATGGGCCAAAAGCCCTAGAGCTATGGGCAGGTCAAAAGCAGATCCTTCTTTTTTTCTATCAGCCGGAGCCAGATTGATGATTATTTTTCTTCTTGTGACCGGATATCCACAGTTTTTAAGGGCTGTCTTCACTCTTTCTCTGCTTTCTCTGACTGTCTTATCCGGAAGCCCCACTGTAACAAAATCAGGCACTCCAAAAGCAATATCCACTTCCACTTCGACTAAATAGGCTTCCACCCCATAAAGAGCCGCTCCAGCAATTTTAAACAGCATTGGCCTTTATTTATAATGACGCCAGTCAATGCTCTTCTTTATCAAAAGGAAAAATTTTTTAGGGAAAGAATTTATGTTTTATTTTTTTAGAAACTCTTTGGTCAGTTTATCTACCTGCTCTTCAACATCGCTCGAAGACTGGTATTTTATTTTGGTCACTCTTATCTGTGGGTCCTTTTTTTCTCCAATAAACTCAATGTCTTTTTTTGCTTTTTCTCTCTCTTCAACTGCTTTTTTCATGGCTTCTTTTCTCTTTTCTTTTTCTTCTTTCTCAGGCGCTTTTTTCTCACCAAATATCTTTTCTCTCACTACAGGAACCGTCAGTTTCGCTATCTGCTGAAGAGTTTCAAAGACTCCCTTTCCGTTTATTGCTGAAGATTCAACATAAGGAAGATTCAGAGGATTGAGAAGGCTGTTGAATGTTTCTACGGGAATAAGATTATCCAAATCTCTTTTATTGTACTGAAAAACCAGGGGCATAAAATTCAAATCCACATTATAATCCACCAGGTTTTTTCTTAATCCATCAAAATTTTCCAAGTTGGCATCAAGAAGAGGTATCTGGGAATCAGCCACAAAAACAATGCCGTCAGCCCCTTTTAACACACTTTTTCTTGAGGCTTCATAAAATACCTGACCAGGAACTGTCATGAGCTGAAAATGAACCTGAAACTCATGAATCAAACCTGCCTTTATAGGCAGAAGATCAAAGAATATGGTCCTTTCCACTGGCGTTTCAAGGCATAACAGATCTCCCCTGGAGTCTGGGTCCATTTTACTGAATATGAATCGAAGGTTGGTGGTCTTTCCACTTAGTCCTGGCCCGTAATAGACTATCTTAACAGCAATGCTTTTTGTAGAATGATTAACAAACGCCATGGTTCCTATTTTCTTTTTTTTTAAATTTTTACACAAACCTCAGCTAGAGTCAAACCCTAAAAATTTAAAAATTTTTTTATACTTATTGATGACATTATTCCAAGAATAGTTTTTTTTCACATAGGAACGCCCGTTTTCGCCCATAATTTTTCTCAATTTTTCATCTTTCAAGAGCAGGTCTGTGGTGGCTTCAAACTCTTTATAATTGGAATACCACAAACCTCCATTGCTTTTCCGGCAGTGGTCTTTAAGAGGCTCTGTTCTTCCTTGAACCAGAATAGGAGTCCCTGAAGCCATGGATTCCAACGCAGCCATGCACAGGCTTTCCAAATGGGACGGGTGAACAGTCAAAGCAGCGGCCTGCATGGCTGCATTCTTATCACGGAGAGGAACAAATCCAATATATTTTATATGGGAACAGTCTGGAAGTCCCATCAAAAGTTTCCCTATCAAGACCAGCTTTAACCCAGGTCTATGGCTGGAATATTTCTCAAAATAATGGATCAAATCCTCACATCCTTTTCCCTTTTCAATGCGGCCTGCATACAGGACAAATGGCTGGGTCAGATTATATCTTTCTAAAAAAGAGCTCGCATCCGAAGGCTCTGGAATGTCAATCCCTACTCCCACTACATCCTGAACCTTCCGATTGAAATCAAAATTTTGATACAGCATTCTTTTTTCTGACTCAGTGTTGAATATAAACGCACCTGGTGGATCAAAAACCTCTTTCATTATATCCAGGTGAAGAGGCGGTTCATCATGGGCTGTGGGAACCAGAATTTTAGGTTTGTCTATGCTTTTAAGACCCCAGTAAGTGTTGTAATAAAGATAGGTGAAAAAAATAAACACATCAAATTTATGCTGTTCTTTTTTTAGGGCTTTGATTAAATCCGGACTGTGCGGACCCTGCTGCTCCAGCCATTGGATTTCCTGATCCCGAGAGTGACGATGGGAAAAAATCCAATCAGAATATTGATTGAAAGCTTTGATATCCCTCTGCTGATGAACCTTATAACGCTTAACCTTTACCTTATTCAGCTCTGAGCTTCCTGGGAGATACTCATTTTTCCAGGATATGTAATCTTTGGCTGCGGTAGTGAAAACAGTGCAATTGAATCCTTCTTCTACCAACTTCTCAGCTATCTGTCTGCAGTGAAGCTCTGAACCTCCCATCACTTCTTTTCCATATCTTTGAACCACAAAAGCGATTTTCAAATTTTTTTTCATTTTATTTCTATCTGTCCCAGATCATTCATATACACTAACCTGGACCATTATATAAATAAATCTTTACTCTTAACGAGTCTATTATTTGGTCGCTTCATGTAGCAAAATCTTCAATATATTTCAGTAACTTTTTCTGGGATGGGAGTGATTTGAATTCATTCAGCCTGTGTCTCTGTCCTTGAACAATCTTTTTTCTCAGCTCTTTGTCTTCTTTGATTTTATGGATCAGTTCCCCCAGCTTTCTAAAGTCCTTACTGTTAACCAGCACCCCGGCTTCTTTTAAAGTATAAGGAACAGCTGTACAGTTATAGGCTATGACCGGAAGGTCAAAAATCAAGCTTTCAATAAAAGGCAGTCCAAATCCTTCATGTTCGCTTAAAGAAAGAAACACATCTGAAGCCCGATAAAAGGAAAACATTTCTGAATCCGGAATATGACCGGTAAAAACCACTTCATCCGGCTGAATAAAGAGTTTGTCCATAAATTTAATCAAAGCTTGATAATACTTAGGAAGAGAAGAGGTTTTGCCGATAATGATCAGCCTTATCAAAGGAGATATAAACTTTTTGTAATACTGGACCACCCGTATCAGGTCTTCAATCTTCTTGTTGGGAACGATTCTTCCTACGAATAGAATATTTGTTCTGTCATCATTGTAAAGGTCATAAACAAAGGAGTTGACGGGCTTTTTATATTTTTCAAAATCAATA
>Ga0102944_1000870_pt1 | contig 21638 bp, 27 predicted proteins | sample SalPonD_shore_MG_FD_78172 | JGI IMG/M metagenome (GOLD analysis project Ga0102944, IMG submission 78172) | Salt pond soil microbial communities from South San Francisco under conditions of wetland restoration - Salt Pond MetaG... | ecosystem: Environmental > Aquatic > Marine > Intertidal zone >...
AAACATGAGTATTCCCATCACAATCATTTCCGCCACCCATGCCGCGCCTATAAAGGTATATCCCGTAAACAGGCCAAATAATACGAATCGGCGTTTAAGCAGATAATTTGGAACCAGAAAATAAATGATCAGGTAGGTAGCACCTGCTAAAATGGGCAACAACACCAAAACGAACAGGAGGCTTTGCTCATATTGGTGGCCTCCTGATGTTGGACCAAAGACCATTACCATGAATATTCCGACAATCAGCCAGAACAAAAGGTGTTGCATACCATTTTGAAAAGTGATTTTCATGTATGATCAATCATCGACTTAACGGAATCTTAGTGACTCTGTATGTATTCATTATATAGGATAAACAACCTCATAATAGCTTCCATCTTGATTACATGCTATTATTTATAGACAAACGAAGGTATTCCATCGACGAACAGAAACAGGATACCGGATATTCTGGGTTATGGATTTCCGTTGATAAAAGCAGCTGCTAAAATGGACACAACCCACATATGTAGTGTCTATTTATTTAAGCAAGAAGCAGGAATAGATAAACACCACTTCTCATAGTGGAGCCCAACATTTCCCTTAATAACGGAATAACCTAATTACTTTACTTTGTGCCTATGGTACTCCGTAACTTTATACCTTCCCAAATTCTATGCCTTTTGCGCCTTGCGCCCTGCTCTTTACATTCAAAACTTATATTCTGTCATCCTAAATAATCATTTGTCGACATTTATCTGTTGTTCATCGACAGTACCAATTTATTTACTTTTGGCCGATGTAGCTTATTGACGTTCACTAATCAATAAATGGAGATAATTATGTTAAATTTATTCTACGCCGGTGGGACCTTATTCATGACTCTTATCACCCTGGCTGCTATAGCAGCGTTTGTTCTGACTGCCAATATCCTTTTCAACGCATTATCAGGTAACCATACTTCAAGATTCTCACCAAATACTATAATTATAGCCGGAAGCCTGGCCTTCATGCTTGGGATTTTAGCCCAAACCATCGGTATTTACCAGGCTTTGGTCGCTATACAGCAAATGGGTAACGTATCACCGGCCATCATTTTCGGTGGTTTTAAAGTTTCGATGATTGCACCTATGTATGGGCTGTTCATTTTTGTTATTACGCTCATCATCCGTTTGGTATTGCCATTTTTCATACCACAACAAGAGGATTGGAGTGATCAAACAAATTCTTAGATATATCGGTAGATCGTCAGATAAGATATTATAACAATAACGAATGTCTCATGATTACAATTATTACATAGCGAGTCATATTTGGATTCTGATTTCTCGTTTTGTCTGCTTAATTTCAATTTAATAACGATTCTTTTACCATGAATCGTTAGCTGGCAGTAAAACTACATCGGCTAAAAATTAATGTAATCTGAGGAGGATTATATGGCTGCTGTTTTATTTGTACGTGTTAAGTCTCAACTCGATGAAAAAGAACTCGAACATAGATTGAACGAACGCTTTATCCCTGCTTACCCTTGCTTTTATAAGTATTTTGCCTCAAATTTAATATAAATAATCTCTTAATACACCACTAAGTCCCAAACCAATTACCTGCAATAGAGTCAGGCGATGATAAAATAGAGAGGCATTCATATGTTCAAGCATAAACTCCTACTGAAAGGCCAACCTTTATCAAAAACACGTGTTCCCCTGTTCATGATTGTTAGCTGCCTTCTCTTGTATTCTTATGCACGCGGACAAGAACCAGACAAATCACCTCTCATGAAGGTTAAGGCTCTTCAACCTGACACCCTTGATTTTGGACGCTTAATAGTTTATTACTCTCCAAAATGCAAAGAACGCGCAAGAGAGTTTGCATATCTTTATGAAAATGCCGCAGTGCTCATGAAACATAACCTGGGACTTAGCTTTACATTTCATGTAGCTGTATTGAATCCGGATCAGTGGTTTTCGGAGTATCCGGGTATTCCCTATGCCATTCCATGGGAATCTCAGGCTGATAATCTCATCTTTTTGCCGTCCTCGCTGAAAGAGGGCCTGCTGATTAAAGGTCCCGATGAAATGGCTGATCGCCGAAGAGTTGATTTCATTGCACTCCATGAACTTGGCCATCTGGCCGCAAAACATTACTATCGATCCTCCATCACAGGAGAACCGGTACCCGTTTCCTGGTTAAATGAACTGCTGGCAACATACTTTGCTATCTCCTTCATAAAGTCAACTAATACGGAATGGGCCCGGGCTATTCAGGCGGAATGGCAGGCAAACGTGGAACAATATACCCCAGGGACTATATCGCTCGATTGGAATTTCATGAATGCGTTACAACCCGATGAACTGGCCCGTACCTATGCCTGGTATCAAAACTTACTTAATCTGAGGGCAGCGGAAGTCTATGATGAAAGGGGATTTAAGTTCTTACAGGATCTTAAAAGCGGACTTGTATGGGATGACGTTAACAATTGGACTAATAAGTCTGTTCTTGCCCAGTTAGAATCCATTTCGCCGGGCTTTACGAAGTGGGCGAATACACTTGAGACTCGTTATAAAAACAATGGAAATAACTGATCAGGGCCGCTTGACTGTATGTTAAATCTCACAGGTTAATTCATTTAATATTTGGATATATTTATTTAAGACCGGGTCTCTTATGCGCCGGTCCTTTCGTCGCCTGAAGGGAATAACTATTTCATCAATTATTTAATCATTCTAAAATTATGAAGATACACAAGGTATGTATAATAGGTGCTTCGGGAAAGCTTGGGCAGTATATGATCCGGCATGCATTAGATCGAGGCTATGAGGTTGTTGGTGTCTGCCGGGAGCAAAGTATAGGTAAGTTAAAACGGTTTCAGGATCAAATAACCATAGTTCCCGGAATGACAAATGATCGGGAAGTGATTAAGAAAGCGGTAAAAGGATGTGATGGAGTACTTACTGTATTAGTCCCGTGGGGAGTTACCAATTATTCGACTGGAACAGCACAAGCAGTACTTGACTTTGCCGAGCCGGATGCCCGGCTCATCTTTTCCAGCGGGTGGCATATTAGCCGTGACGGCAAAGATGTTTACTCGTGGAAAATCAAGTTTATTGTTAATGTTGCTGGCTGGATAGCTAAGAAATTACGATATGTAGATATCGATGACCAGGTCGAAGCATGCCATAGAATCTTTAATAGTGATACAAAATGGACTGTTGTTCGTGGCAGCGATCTGGAGGAAGGTGAAAGCCAGGGATTGCCCATGTGGAGTGAGCATGTCGGTGATCCCATTCTCAAAAGCAACCTCACAAGGAGAATAGATTTTGCCCTTTTTATGGTTGAAGCACTTGAGAACGATGAACTCATTCATAAAGCACCTGCAATTGTTGGTTGTCAAACATCTTCTGCACTCGCTCACAAATCCGGAACTTAGTATTTCCTTTACTTTTTTATCAGTACTTACCAACTCATCGCGAGTACTTCTTTCGCCAGGCCTTTACACATTCAAACTCAGATTTCACATTATATCTTCTAAATTACATCCTAAAAATCCCTATCATACATCAGGCTGTTAACGGCCAGGACAATTTTAAAAAAGAATTTATATGAAATACACGCTTATTCTGTTTCTCTTTCTATCCGGATGTATGACCAATACAAAGATTGATCTCCAACAAGATCAAACTGTTACTAAGCACTTCAATAAAAATGAGATCAGGCAATTGCACCATATTTTGACTTTTTTTGATAATGAAGTTCGGATATTATCAGATACAACCGGTTCCCTGGAAAACAATTATCATGCATTTTTTAATAAAGTTAGTAAAGCGGCATGGTCCGGCAATCCATATGGCCCCGTTTTAAAAATTCCTATGCAAAAGCTTAATAATCTATTTACATCTCTCTCAGATACGGTAAAAAATGAGCTCTGGGTAACTTCACGTTATATTAGCCCGATAACCAAAGACTCCGTATCTGATTTCGATATCAGGTCCGGCGGTAAGTATGAAGCATTTCTAAAATCCTCCTCCGGGGAAAATAAGGCGGTTAATAAATATTATAAAACATTTGAACGAGCTCACGGAATATCGCCTGCTCTGGTTGCGTGTTTGATAGTCTATTCCAAAAAATTAAACCTGAAAAGAGAAAGTCAAAGGCTCATCGTTGCCATTCACTATCTTGCCATAAGAGAAACCGGAGAACTTCGTAAACATTCATTTAAATCAGCTCCAAAACAAACGCATCAAAAGAAAAAAATGATCAAATTAACCCGGAATAAATAAATACTTTGGTTACGAACACCTTATAAATGCATCAAGGAGAGATTATATTTATAATTATGAATGGAATAACATAAACTCTTTTCCCTGCAATCGAAAAATTTAAACCAAATACCTATTGCATCTTTGATGATTGTCTTGTCTTCCGCGGTCAGCATGGACGTTCGTCGATGCATGCACATCATTATGTTCAATATGGTTTCAGCAATTCACCGGTTTTCAAACTGAATTCACCCGAATTGCAGAATACTAAACAGGTACGTTCGTTTTTCATTCCTTCCGACGTACCGCACCGGCTGAATCTCTCCGGTGAAAACACCGTACTTATGGTTTGGCTTGATCCTGAGTACCATACAAAGCAGACTTCCTATTCTTCCAGCCAGATTAAATACCCGCTTGCTGATCTTGAAACCAGTCTGAACGACTTTTACAAATGTCCCCTCAATTGCGAAACAGCCGGTAAAATACGCACTATTCTAACAGGTAAAACACCCTCAGATATTCAACAACGTGATGATAGAATAGTAGCAGCCTTGTCATGGATATCCGACCATTGGGTTAATGAGAATATAACAGTTGACCGAATTGCAAAGGTTGCTTACCTGTCTCCCGGCCGTTTTATGCACTTATTTTCAGAACAGACCGGTATACCTTTGCGTAAATATATTCTATGGCAACGATTGAAACGTGCACTGCTTCAAATCGCCGATGGACACACGATCACAGAAGCGGCCCATTCGGCGGGTTTTACCGATTCATCTCACATGAACCGAACGTTTAATGCCATGTTCGGTATTACACCCTCAAAAATATTTAAGAATAGCAGGTTTATACAAGTCATTGCCTGTTAAATCGATTATTCTTTGAATAAACCATAACCAAATTCAAGGAATAATCATGGAAATCCATCCAATTAAAACGGGATCTGTTAAAGTAAAAAAAGCACAGCAAAGCAGAAAAACAGGTGGAATGCTTCGCGTCCTTACAGACCCCGGGTGGTCGGAATGGCTGCCAATATATGCATGGCTGATCAAACACCCGGAAGGAACAATCGTCGTTGACACCGGCGAAACGAGTCGAACAGCTCAGCCCGGTTATTTTCCGCGCTGGCATCCTTTCTTTCGGTTTGCCGCAATAATGAAAGTATCACGTGATGATGAAATCGACCGGCAACTCAAGCGCTATGGTGTGGATCCTCTTGACGTGGATAAAGTCATTCTGACCCATCTACACACGGATCATATTGGCGGCATCTATCATTTTCCCAATAGCAAAATACTGGTTCCTTCAACGGATTACAGGGAGGCCAAAGGTATGTTGGGCAAACTTAAGGGTTTTCTCCCGCAACATTGGGAAAGCTGGTTCAATCCAACGGAAATTACATTTCAAAACCGACCATACCATTCATTTGATCAATCACTTCCGGTAACTGACGATGGCAGTGTTGTAATCGTTCCAACCCCGGGTCATACGCATGGCCATGTTTCCGTAATTGCCGATACCGGGAATGAAAAGATATTTCAAGCCGGCGATACCAGTTACAACCAGGAACTCTTACAAAAAATGCAACCCGATGGGGTTGGTCCGGATAAAAAACAAATGATCGAAACTCATAAGAAGATACTCCGCCTTGCTGAGAGCGACCCCGTAGTTTATCTTCCATCCCACGACCCTGAATCAGCTCGGCGCCTGAAGAACAAAGAAGTGCTCACTGTCCCGGCTAACGTTTAAATATCTAACCATGTAATAATAACACCGGCTCAGGCTTATGCCGTTGAATCATCAAATAGTACACGGTATAATGTATTTGGCACACATTATATCAGTATAATCAGCACATTTAAGGGATGTTTCGTAAAGTATTTTTACACCCGGGTTCGTTTTTTTCATATTACCTGCTAATTTACACCCTTTAAAAAAACACCCCTTATTCACAGGGCCGTTATTCATAAATAATCGGGAAATAAATTAATGCGTTCAGCAGTTCTGGTAATTGATGTTCAGATGGGTTTATTCGAAGGAAAAGAACGGCCTTTCGATGCTGATCAGGTAATTCAAAAAATTAATAACATTACTAATACTGCAAGAACATCAGATGTCGCGGTAATTTTTATACAGCATCAGCAGGAAAAAGGTTTATTGGTTAAAGGAAGCAAAGACTGGGAACTGCATCATAACCTGGAAATAAAAGACTGCGATTATATAATACAAAAAAAGACTCCTGATTCTTTTCTTCGAACAAACCTGGATGAAATTCTTTCAAAAACGGGCATAGAAAACGTAATCATTTGTGGATATGCATCAGAATTTTGTGTTGACACAACAACCCGAAGAGCGGCAGCTTTAGGATATTCTGTTACACTTATCGGAGATGCCCACACCACACACGACAAAGATCACGCTTCAGCCCGGACAATCCGGGAACACCATAATGCGACCCTTCCGGATCTGACAAGTTTTGGTCCGCAGATTTCCGTGGTGAAGGTAAAAGATCTGCGTTTTACAGACTAATAATCATTTCAGTACAGGCTCACTGGTATTGCTTGAAATTTGGAATGTTATGAATTGGAATCTATTCCTTCTCCTGTGTATGAATGTTTGCTGACTGTACATCATGAATTCATAAAATTGTATTGATCGGGTAGGTATTTTACCCGTCCTTTTTAAGCAGTATTCGGATTTTTCTATTTAACCTCTAATTTATGATTTCCAAAAAATGCATTATACGTGAAATCATATCAAATCATTAATAAATTCGTCATGATATTAGAATTTGCAATCCTGGATATTCAGCCTGAACAAGAAACCGAATTTGAATCTGCATTTGAAAAGGCACAAAAAATTATATCAGGTATAAATGGCTATGTTTCTCACCAACTTCAGCGATGTATCGAAACCCCCGGACGTTATATTTTGCTGGTAAATTGGGAATCCCTTGAAGATCATACTGTAGGTTTCAGGAAATCGGCTGAATATCAGCAGTGGCGTTCGTTATTGCATCATTTCTATGACCCGTTTCCAAACGTTGAGCATTACGAAACTATGTACGCAAATGGTTTATAACAATTCATCCCTGTACTCACCGGGACATAAGTCGGTTCACGAAAATCCGCTGGTTTTTAACAGTCAATTTGATGTTATTCCATTGTTGCTCACCAAATAATTCTAACTATTCGAATGGACTTAAAAATGGCAAAAACGGAGAACTGGAAATCCGAACAACTGGCCTCTACCTATATCGAAGGTGTCCGGGGTGCCATACCGCTTGCTGCCGAGCAAATTAAAATAATATTACGAATCATAAGGTATATTAAAAGAGGTACGGCCTCATTTTTAGATTTGGGCTGTGGTGATGGTGTATTATGATATACATTGTTCTCTAATTGGCCGGAATCTGAAGGAATATTTGTGGACTATTCGGAACCGATGATCAAAGCGGCAAAATCAAAATGCGGCCATTATAAAAATCAGGGTGTCTTTATAATTCGGGACTTCGGCAAAGGTGATTGGATTCAGGCAATGGCCGGTAATATACCTGTTGATGTTGTGGTTTCAGGATTTTCCATTCACCATCAGGATGACTATAGAAAGAAAAAGTTATATAAAGAAATTTTCGATGATATTTTAAACCCGGGAGGCGTGTTTTTAGATCTTAATCAGGTGGCATCCCCGACCGTGGAAATTGAAAAGATGTTTGATTCGTATTTCCTGGATCATGTTAACTTGTTACAACAGAAATCTGATTCAATTATTTCTATAGAAGACATAACGAAAGCCTATTACAAAGATAAAGAAGTAAATAAACTGGCATCTGTTGAAGAGCAATGCGATTGGTTAAAAAAAATCGGTTTTAAGCTTGTGGATTGCTATTTCAAGGCCTTCAAATTATCCATATTCGGGGGAGTCAAACCGGGTTGAAAGTATTATTCTGCTATGCACCTTACGGTACACAAAAAGTACCAATCCGGTCGAAAATCACCAATGTTATTGTTTCAAATTTTAGGAATCACAGCCCGCGGCTTAGACCCTTCGATAGCGTATTCGATAATGTTTAAATTTTCTGGTTACAGCATCAATATTCTGCCTTGAAGGTGCGTCCAAGTTCTTGTCCGGTTCCAAAGTAGTGACGAAAAACGTATAATAGCGGACTCCAGCATTCAGGATCGATGTGGTCTGTACCGGGCTTGATGATTTCGGGTATCGCGTGCACCCGTTCAACATGAGTCTCGATGATACGAAATGTTGATTTATTATTGCTTACAGGTTCGTGTATGGCTGTAACCCTGGCCTCCAGTTGAATGGGACATTCAGCTATACGCGGTGGTTGAACACATTGAGAAGGTATCGGTGTTAATCCGGCAGCCTTAAATTTATTAGGTTCATAGCGGTAGGTCTCAGGACATGCCGATGGTTTACGTCCGGTGAGGGGTGCGAGCGCCTCGACCTTGTCCACTAATTCCGGGCCTGGTAGATTAATTACACATTCCTTTTCCCTTTCCAGGTTCGTTAATGTTTGAGCCTTGACAGACCATCCCATTACAACGGTATAACCAAGCGCCCAGGCTGAGGACATTGGCCCGATATTAGGACTTCCATCGGGATTAAGTGTGGTAATCAAAGCAACCGGCGTACCGAAATATAGGATATTAGGTTGAATGATCTGATGTTCATAATCTTGTTGTATTTTCATCTCCATATTCATTTAGTTAAAAACTTTTTGCCATTCAGTGATCTCAAAGTACCGGCGATTAGTAATACCTGCTTCATTTCAAAATGAAATATGGTTTATGCTTTTTCATTAATGACAGCAAGTATATGAGGCCATATAGCTAAGTGTATGGTAGATGAATTTTTACAATATATACAGTACCCTATTCAAAATATCCACGACCTGTTCTATTTCATTCTCATTAAGTGATGCTAATCCAATTCGCATAGCGAAGTGCCCGTCACTGAGCTCTTTAAAGATATTGGGTGCCTCGACTCGGACATTCAGGGACATGGACGGCAATTTGCTTATAATCTGGCAACGCATTACTTAAAAAGTATCTATAAAGGATTATCTTCCGGCTGGAATTTATACATGTTATTCACTTACATTTTCTTTTAACAACCCGGTTAACATTTTTTGTCCCTTGTAGGTAATATCGACCTCTCTTGAATTTCTACGTTTCCTGATCCAGTCTTCCCTGATCATCATATCCAGTAAAGCGGCGCCAAGCGCCCCCGCCAGGTGGTGCCTTCTCTCGCTCCAGTCCAAACAGGGGTGGGCAAATGACCTGCTCTTTAATTTCAGGCTCGTAATATCAATATCAAGCGACTCAAACCAATCAATTCCATCCTCAGTAATGTCATATTTTTCCCCCGCAGTTTTAATAATACCCCTGGCCAATAAAGCATCTGTAATCCTGACTCCTAACCGGCCGGCCAGATGATCATAACATGTTCGTGCATAGGCTGCACCGATTGGGTCAGGTATTTCCTTTTTCAGACTTTCTTTTTCAGAGGGAAGCAAATTTGCCATCGATTCTATCGCATAGGCAGCTTCAGGTGAAGCAAACCTGTAATAACGATGCCTGCCTTGCTTATCAACTTTCAGGATACCTGCATCCACGAGTTTTTTAAGGTGATTACTGGCTGATTGCGGGGATACATCCGCACATACGGCAAATTCTGTTGCCGTATAGGCTCTCCCATCCAGCAGATACCATAACATCAACGACCTGGCCCGGTCGCCAACCAATGAAGCAATTTGGCTAAATTGTTGATTAAAATTCATAAAACCAATGTATCGAATTCAAGTCATTCATACTTCATCCTGAAATGAAGCATCGATTTTTAAAAAGCGATATATACCGTTCATCAGCATTTTAAATGCCACTAAGCAATTAACACATATAATTATTTTCACTTTGGCATGCTTTCCGGACTGAGCCGGGCAAAATGTTTAAAAAAAAATTTTGAATCATAACACAATTTTAATAAAAATAAAATGGTAGCCGTTATATTTGAAGTAACTCCCGCGTCAGAATATTATCAAGAATACCTGGACATCGCATTACAACTAAAAGCTGAATTGTCTACTATCGATGGATTTATTTCTATTGAACGTTTTAAAAGCTTGAACGACTCCAACAAAATATTATCCTTATCTTTCTGGCAAAATGAAGAATCCATAAAGCAGTGGCGGAATCTTGAATGTCATCGCATGGCCCAGGAAAAAGGTCGTGAATATATCTTTAACGATTATCATTTACGGGTTGCCCATGTAATCCGGGATTATGGGATGGCCGACAGAAAGCAAGCTTCAGAGGATAGCAGACTACAGCACGACAATAGATAGAATGTTTATTATTCGATGATAATGCGACACTATTATTCCACTTGAACGGTAACGTATCATTATCTATGAGAGCAGCCCTTATTCTACAAATAGCCGCTATTGCCGGTCAATGCCTGAAAATTGAGTTCCGGCTGAGATTAAAATGAATGAAATTTTTATTTGTCATATTGTTGACTCCTCAAGTTTTTTTTATTTATATTTGATTAATCAAACAACAATCAAATATTTAGCGCATGATAATTTCTTCAGAAGCCGAACTTCTTATAAAACTCACGAGTCTCCAGTCGAAAATTCAGAAAAAGCTCGGCGGCTCCCTTTCACTTCACGGCATCAGTTTTACGGAATACTTCGTACTTCGCCAGTTAGCCGGGACACCGGGAAAGAAAATGCGTCGAATCGATTTGGCACGGGAAGTAGGCCTGACGCCATCGGGAATTACCAGGCTTCTGAATCCTATGGAAAAAATCGGATTAGTAACCAAAGAGCAGGCGGCACGAGATGCAAGGGTCAGTTTTGTGGCCATCACGAATTCCGGAGAGAAGATTCTTAAGGACGCAAGCACTACATTCAATGAAGCCGCGAAAACACTACTATCCCCCATTAACAGCAAAGAACGTGAATTACTATCCGGCATCACAACTAAATTAATCTGATGTCAGTACATAAATATGACAAAATAATATTGTCATTGTGAACAAAGATACGATCGTAAATATAGAGTCCCTTTGAAAAAAAATATATTAAAAGAGTTTATTCATAAAGTATGGAACGAAGGTGATGCCGATGCCGCATCAGACTTTATTGCATCCGCATATACCATTCACCATGATCCGGGCGGTTTCAAAAATACGTAAAGAGATATACATTTCTGATTATTCGGGAATTATTATATATTTCCACGTGGCCAGCACCTTATAAAGATTGATTAATTAACTACGTTAGCTATACTGTAATTTCAATAACTAATTTGTAGGTTCGTTACGTTAAAAAGTGACCAAAGACATAGTAGTTATTTCGGGGATGCGATATTAATGAAACAAACTGAGTTCGGAGATTCCAAAGAAGAAATTTTGTACATGCTCCAAAAACGCAGGAAAGAGCAAGCCTGTATGTACCGGATATCAAATTTGAATGAAGATCAGTATTCAATAGGGGATTTATTACAGGAAGCATCGGGTATACTTACGGAAGGATGGCAATACAAAGAAGTGACTGCCGCCGTTTTTGAATTTGATGGGAAGTTGTACAAGACGCCGAATTATAAAGAAACAAATTGGATAATGTCGGCAGAATCTAATATAAGAGATGACAAATCACTTGTGGCAAAAGTGGTTTACCTGGAAGAAAGACCCACTCATGATGATGGCCCATTTCTGAAGGAAGAACGAAAATTGCTCGAATCGATCATAAATAATCTCTCTGCAAAAATTAATCATATTCTTTTTCAACAAGAGTTAAAAGAGAAACAACAATTACTTGATAAAGCCTATAATCTGGCGCATATAGGCACTTGGGAATTCGATATGAAAACTCATGAATTATCTTGGTCGCCGGTTACAAAAGAAGTTCATGGATTCGGTCAGGATTACAAACCTGACGTTGAGAGTACAATTAATCTTTTTAAAGAAGGCGAACACAGGGAAACATTCAGGCAGGCTGCCATGGACGCTATCGAGAAAGAAAAACCGTTTGATGTTGAACTGAAAATCATCAGCGGTCAGGGAGATGAACGATGGATTCGTGCAACCGGACATCCCGAATACAAAGATGGAATATGTACTCGATTTTATGGTATCAGCCAGAATGTAACAGCAAGACGCCGGGCAGAAGAAAAACTACATCTTAGTGAACAACGTTTTAAATCTCTGGTTCAGGGCGGATCGGATTTGATAGCCATTCTTGACGGGGATTTAAATTACACTTATGTAAGTCCGACAGCTGAATCCATATTGGGTATGTCTGCCGATGATTACATCGGTACTAATGCACTCGACTATATCCATGAAAGCGATAAAGAACGTATGATAGAAACATTGTCCGGTTTAAAGCCCAATCAAAGAGTTAATATTCCACCATTTCGATTCAAGGATGCTGAAAATAACTGGCACTGGATTGAAACCACATTAGTTGATATGATGGACGATCCTGCCGTTGAAGGCCTGGTGGCTAATTCCAGAGATGTCACCAAACATATTGTACAACAAAGAGAAAACCTGGATTCATTGAGAGAAAAAGAGATCCTGCTTGCCGAAATACATCACCGTGTCAAAAACAACCTGGCTGTTGTCTCCGGACTGATGCAGCTTCAGGCTGCTGAAGAAGTCAGTAAAGAAATACGAGATCGTTTATATGACGGTATCAGTCGCATTCAAACTATGGCAAATATTCATGAACAATTATATAAATCGAAAAGCTTTTCCAAGCTTGAATTCGCTGATAATATTCAGACTCTGGTCATGAGCATTTTTAAAACTTTTCAATCAAATACCAAGATCAATATCGACTTTGATTGTGAACCGGTTCAAATCAATATTAACCAGGCTATTCCCTGCTCTCAAATAGTCAATGAAGTCGTTACTAATATCTTCAAGCATGCCTTTCCGGAAAGAGATAATGGCTATGTTAAGATTTGTTTGTACAAAAAAGAAAACAATCAAGTTTTCTTATCAATCAGTGATGATGGTATTGGTCTGCCTGATAACTTTGATGTTTATGGAAACTCATCACTTGGCATAAATCTCATTGATGTATTGTCCAAACAGCTAAATGCCGATTACGAATATAAAAATGCGACCCATGGTACGTATTTCGTCCTTCGGTTTGAAAAAGATGAGATTAAAGGTATCGGAAATGGATTACTCGGTTAAATTTATGCAAATTAATCCAAAACGTACTTTCCTACGTTAAAAGTGGATTTACGGGTATTGTGGAGACCGGGCTACCTTCTAGCCCAACTAACCGATGACGGTGTGATTAACAGTTATTCATACACTATCCTAAGGCTTACGGTTATTACTACTTCACGGTATTATATTGTCATTTTTTGATTTTCGGTTATATTACCCATTATTCATAAATGCATATACATACAAAAACTAATCCATAGGGAATAATTATGAAAAAAAGTATTTGGCTGATCTTGTTCAGTATTTTATTTGTGGCTTCCTGCAACAATCCGCAAAATAAGCGCGGGAAGAAAAGTGAATCTAAGATGCCACCTAAGGGACCTGTAAAAGTCACGTTTTCCACACCTGCCATAAAAGGATACGGCGATATGCACTATTTCAAAGATGTTGCTGTGCAACCTGATACATCCATGGATTATAAAATTCTCTTTTTTATTGTGAAGAATGATCATCCTAAAAAAGTAAACTTTGGACTGGAACATATGGCCCGGATGATCAATATATTATCAGCTGCAGGAGTAAAACAGGATCATATTCATATTGTTGGTGTCATTACGGGTAAGGCAACGGCATGTGCTACAGCCGACAGCCTTTATAAAAAAGTCTACTCCGTGGCCAATCCAAACGATACACTGTTAACTGAATTGACAACAACCGGCCATGCTAAGTTATATGTCTGTTCACAGGCTCTTGCAGGGATGGGTTACGACCAAACATATTTGAATCCCAATGTAAAAAGAGCACTTTCTGCCATTTCAACGGTTGCTATCTATCAACTAAAAGGATATGCTATGCTGCAATTTTAGTATCCGCATCCTGCACAGGCCTTTTAAAATACCTTGTATATTAAATAATAACAATAAGTTGAATTTGTTTATTTATATTGTAAATTACTAAAGTAACCGATAAAACAGGTTTATCGTAATGAAAGGAGTTCAGTAAGATGCCACTTTACATGGATATTCATAAGCATGTCGATGGATTAACAGCAAAGGATGTTATTAATGCACATAAAAAGGACCTGCAGGTTCAGAAGAAACACGGGGTCAAATATTTAAACTATTGGTATAATACCAAAGATGGTACCGTATTTTGTTTGTGTAACGCTCCCAATAAAGAAGCAGCGGAGGCTGTTCATCGGGAAGCACATGGATTGGTCGCCGATGAAATTGTTGAAGTAACAAAAGGACAATAAAAGTTGAGCTCCTGAGTAATATTATCAGGGGCTTTTTTTATGCCTATTTGATAAATAATAGTTAGTGTTTAGCGATTGATTCTTTCAAATTTCACATCTTAATATTCTCGCGCATCCTATAATATTTATCGTCCCTAAAAATTTATTATCATATCCTTATCCTTTTTTGTAACAAACCCCTTATCTAATACTCTTAATACTAACGGGTAAACAGTTACACCAGAGGGGTTCTATGTCCGCAACTACATCCAATGCACCATTTGAAATAGGCTTAGTCATGGCAGGTGCCATATCAGCCGGAGCCTATACCGCGGGTGTAATAGATTTTCTTCTTCAGGCATTAAACGAATGGGAGAGCGCTATCGAACGCAACGAACCCCATGTTCCACGGCACGAGGTCCGGCTAAAAGTTATTGCCGGTGCCTCAGCCGGGGGCATGACAGGAGCCATCGTGTCCTCTATGATTAACGGATCTTACAGTCCGGTCACAGTACTTCCCGGCCGTGAACCAACATCTAATGAAGTTAAACATAATCAACTTTATAATGCCTGGGTACGGAGCATAGATATTAGTAAGCTTCTAAAAACGAATGACCTTACTTCTAAAAACAGCCCTGTTCTATCAATTCTGGATTCCACTGTTCTGGAAAACATCGCAAAAGAAACATTATCGTTTATCCCGAATAATCAGCGCTCCCGGTGGCTTTCAGATCAGCTTCAACTGTATCTCACTCTTACCAATTTGCAAGGTATTCCTTACGACATCGGGTTTCTGGGTAACAGTGGTAAAAGTGAATATTCCGTGGATCAGCATGGCGACTATATGCACTTCACATTAAGTCATGATAATCCTCATGACAAAGAAGCCGTTTGGCTGAAACCAAACGATCCTTCACACACTCACTGGCAAATATTAAAGGAATCAGCTCTCGCAACAGGCGCTTTTCCCGGTGGACTTGCACCACGGTTCATTCAACGTCCTTTTTCTAATTATGATTACCGCAAGTGGACGATTGCACAGCGGCCGGATAATTTTGGGCCTCATTTTGATTGTATTCGTCAGGTTCCCATCCATCCGGCATGGCCTGAACATCATTCCGATATTTATAATTTTGTTTCCGTAGACGGTGGCGTTATGGATAATGAACCATTTGACCTGGCGCATGACTGTCTGGCAGGTGAGGATGGTTTCAATCCAAGGGAACCGGATCAGACACACCGTGCCATACTCATGGTAGATCCATTTCCCAACAATAAAAAATCTGCCTTACTTTCAGCCAGTGGCTTTAAGGATTATGATATATTGAAGGTTTTCGGAAAGCTCTATGGCAGTTTAATAGATCAGGCACGGTTCAAGCCGGAAGATCTCATACTGGCAAATTCTTCTGATATATTCAGCCGGTACCTGATTGCTCCTTCCCGCAGAAATCCCGATGATACTATTGCCCCTCATCCTATCGCTTCCGGTTGCCTTGGTGGCTTTGGAGGTTTCTTATCCGAAAAATTCCGTATTCACGATTTTCAGCTGGGACGTCGTAATTGTCAGCTGTTTCTGAGGAAGCATTTCGTGCTTCCACTTGATAAAGCACGTAACAACCCGGTATTCAGTAATTATAGTGATAGTGATTTTGATCGGTTATCCCTGGATGAAAACGGAAAACGGGTGCTCCCTATTATTCCCCTGATGGGCAGTGCCAATGATTCCATACAGCCTGTTATCTGGAATGCTATCAAAATGGAAGAAACCAATCTTACAATACTGCGCAAACAAATTCATTTCCGCACAAAAGTGGTTATCAACCAACTACTGAATCAGTATATCGATCATACTATACCACGGCGAATGGCAAAAGCAGTTGCTTTTCTTAAACGAAAAAAGTTAATCGACTATATTATGACAAAAATAACGGAGGAGCTTACAACTTTTAATTTATTACGATAATAATGGGGTTTAATTTATGAATAACCTGGCAAAATGGTATAGTTACTTAGGAATAGCTGTACTCCTTTTTTCCTTATCCGGCTGCAGTAACAGCATATCTCTGTTTAGTGAACAAGCCTATCAACAAGACATCACGCTGAAGGTGGAATCACTTGCCCTCATGAACAAGGCTGATGAGCCATTTAAATCTCATGAAAAGGAAGTGACAGAATTAAATAAAAACCTGGATGAAGCTTATGAATACGCCAAAGGCCGCCCTGAAAATGATATTACAACACTACAATGGAAAATCATGATCAGCCCGGACCGTCATCTTTTAGGAGGATTTCTAAAACGGTGGAAAGATAAATCCTCACTTTCACCATTTTTTATTAAAGAAGCCAGGGATCAGGTATCCCGGGCTTTTGACACCATCATAGAACTGGAAAGTGGGAAAATGAAACCCGGGGAGGTTAAATGATATGATCCATTTCAATGATTTTTTAAACACCTTAAAAAAGAATCTTGGAGAGTTGGCCAAAGAATATGGCAGCCAATATAAAGATGCCATAATAAAAGATGGGACCGATTTTGCATTACAAACACATGTAAAGTTGGATGAGTGGCTGCAGATGGTCGTTAAAGGGCAGCTGACGAAAGATGATCTGGAGTATTTATTAGAGGGACAAAAAGATCTGATGCGAATGGAAACACTCAAAAATACAGGATTGGCTATAGCTCAAAAAGATAAATTACAAAGGGCTATGCTGGAAACGGTCGCAGGTTCTATTTTTAAGATGGTCCCATAGTTAAAGAAATGGTCCCGTATTGGAATGTTAATATATTATACTTTATCCTGAATATAGTATTATACCAGTTTACCCTTTTACACTATGCTCTTTGTCCTATGCTGACCCCGAATTTTCCTTTTAATATCGAATATCGATAATCGAAAATATATTTAATCCGTCTACTGACGATAAGAAAATGAACGATTTGCCCGATAAAACCATAAGGCATTTGATAGGTTAACCGGTCTGTCATCTCAATACCGCCGTCAATAACCCGAAAGTGATGTTCATGATGCCAGAGGGAATACGGACCAACACGTTGCTCGTCGACAAAAAAAAGAGGCCTATCAGCATGAGTTATTTCAGTCACCCATTTCACCGGTATACCTAATAACGGTGTGATACGATATATGATGATCATACCTGGATAAATTTCGACATCCTTATTGCCGGAAATAACCTCGAAGCCCATATAATCCGGCGTAATATCCGCAAGGTTTTTCGGTGCAGAAAAAAACGCCCATGCTTCCTCAAGACTCACAGGTAATCGTTGAACCCGTTCAAGTGTATATAGATTCGTCATCTCTAATGATATTAAACGATTGAAATGTCTGGTGATAACAGTCTTATAATGAATTGCGTTCCGGAATTACTACTGCTAATAAGAGATTTGGATAAGGCAAGATCTGTTTACTAATCATTCAGATACGATAAAGTAGATAAATTGCACGATTCGTATATTCTTATATTATTAATGAGAATCAACGGGAATTAAGACTTCATTATGCACATTGATCACATTGGCATAGCCGTGGCCGACCTTGAGAAAGCGGTCAAAACATATGAAAAGATTTTAAACACTCCCTGTTTTAAACGGGAACGGGTGGAAAGTGAAAAAGTGGAGACCGCTTTTTTCCAGACCGGGGAGTCTAAAGTAGAGCTATTGGGAGCTACCGGGCCCGATTCGGTCATAGCCAAATACCTTGCAAAAAAAGGACAGGGATTACACCACATAGCTTTTGAAGTGGAAGACATACATGCCGAACTCGAACGACTTCAAAAAGAGGGTTTTACACTATTAAATGAAAAGCCTAAAAGCGGTGCCGATAATAAAATGATCGCTTTTTTGCATCCGAAGGATAATGAAGGAGTTTTGGTAGAATTGTGCCAAACAGTGAATAGTGAATAGTGAATAGTGAATAGTGAATAGTGAATAGTGAATAGTGAATAAAAGTGCTGCCTGTGATGGTTACTGTCAAATAAAAAATGATCTTTATCTCGTTATATCCCTGTGGGATGTAATACGAAACCGGACGATCTGCGTCCAGCCTAACATACCAACATTATCTAAATGGACACAGAGGGGTCCGCTTGCTCGTTACGAGAAAGAATCTCGTAACGAGATAAATAGTTAATTTAATTTTTTACTAATAACTGCTAACTATAATCAGGAGAGATTGAGAAATGAAAATTGCCGTAGCTTACCATAATAAAAAGAATATTACGGGTCATACCGGACGCTGCCGGAGGTTTTTAATCTACAATATCATAAATAGAGAAATATCGAATAAGGAACTCATTGAATTATCAAAAGAACAGACCTTTCATAACAGCCATGACCAGGCTACGCACCCATTACAACATGTTGATGTTCTGATCAATGGTGGAATGGGGATGGGCTTATTCAAAAGACTTTCTGCCATGAGCGTCAAACCTGTTATTACAACTGAAACAGATCCGGATAAGGCCATTTCACTATACCTGGCAGGAAAACTTACAATCAGTATACCTGAAGAAATGGGATCCTGTCACCATTAAGGGATATACGGTCGTTTTTAGGATATTCGTCTTTATCATCCATTCTTTGTACCTTAACGGTTTGATTTTTCAGAGTCAATTGATCAACATTCAGTTAACGTGCAATGACCATATTATCGGCTTTTTTACTGTTATTTTTGGTAATGGATCCATTGGGGAACATCGGCTTTTTCCTCGCTGCCTTAAAACATGTGGATCCCAAACGACAAAAAAAGGTAGTAATTCGAGAGTTATTGATTGCGCTCGGTGTTTTGGTGATATTCCTTTTTTCCGGAAGATATATATTGACCATGTTACGCATATCCAGTCCGGCATTGACGGCAGCGGGAGGCATTATCTTATTACTAATAGCTATTAAAATGATTTTTCCAACTCGCGGCAGTTCCATGCAGGAGGATATTGGTGCAGAACCTTTTATTGTACCACTGGCTATTCCGTACGTGGCCGGTCCGTCCGCTTTGGCAACGGAATTATTATTAATGAGCCAGGAACCTCACCGCTGGCTTGAGTGGTTATTGGCATTATGTGCCGCATGGCTGGCATCATCCATCATCCTGCTTTTTGCCAGTGGATTGCGGCGTTTTTTAGGTACGCGTGGACTCATTGCTATCGAGAGACTTATGGGAATGGTTCTTATTACTGTGGCCGTTCAAATGCTAATGACCGGTATTGTTAAGTTTTTAGCTCATCTTACATAATATCCGGGTATCTTAAATCTGCCGAATTTCATGAAACGACCTTTTATTAAGGCTTGTTATACTAAAAAGAAAAAAATTATCATTCATAAAAAGTTGTACATCATGAAAGCAATGGTCATTTCTCAATTTGGCAAACCCGATGTTTTTGAATTGAAGGAAGTGGAAAAACCAAAACCGGGCCCGGGCGAAGTGCTGGTCAGTGTGAAGGCTTCGGGCACGAATCCTGTTGATGCTAAAATACGAGCCGACGGCAAATGGGCCCAATTGGATATGCCGGCTATTTTAGGATATGATGTCTCAGGAGTGGTTGAAGAAACGGGACCCGGTGTAACAGATTTTAAAGAAGGAGATGAGGTTTATTATACACCTCAAATATTCGGAAATGCCAAAGGCAGCTATGCGGAATATAATGTCGCACCGGTTTCCATTATTGCACACAAACCCAAAAATCTCACCCATGAGGAAGCCGCCGCCGTTCCCCTGGCTGGTGGGACAGCCTGGGAGTCGGTTATCCGCAGGCTTAAAATCCAGCCTGGTGAAACGATTCTTATTCACGGTGGAGCCGGTGGCGTCGGATCTTTTGCCGTACAGATGGCCATAGCCGCCGGAGCCCGGGTAATTGCAACAGCCGGACCTGATAACCAGGAGACGTTGATGAACCTTGGAGCTGATGTTGCGTTAAACTACCGGCAACAGGATGTAATCAAAGAAACACTGAATGCAACAGACGGGAAAGGTGTCAATGCCGTATTCGACACAGCCGGTGGGAATATAATTGACAGTCAGGAAGCGACACGACCGTTTGGACGCCTTGCAACTATACTCGGTGTCGAAGGGCAATTGTCTTCCTTTTCATTTAAAAATTTATCCCTCTACGGTGTTTTCCTGACACGTGAACAAAAGCGCCTGCAGGAAATGAGCCGTGTGATAGAACAGGGCAAAGTTAAACCACTCATCGATAAGATCCTGCCGCTTGAACAGGTTAACATTGCTCATGAACGGCTTGATACCGGCCATGGCCGTGGAAAAATCGTTTTAAAAGTTACTGATTAATAGAATGCCGACATCACGGTCGATGCGTAATACCGCAGGCGGGAAATTTATTGCATCCACTGGAATCTGTGGTTTACCTTTGATTTTTTAGGTAATTAATACGATAATATTTTTTTCCAAAAAAGACGGGCTTTCGTCTGTCGTAAAAAAAAGAAAGAAAACAACCAGCAACCGAATTGTCTTTGGGTAATGAATAAAAATATCAGTATTAATATTAACAAGATGGAGGATTCGGTCCGATCCGAGGTTCTGAAACTCGAATTGCAGAAACATCAACACGCATACGTCTCGCCAGTATCCAATATTTTGAAGAAACTGGAATCCAAACCGCAAACACGTCCATATCTTATACGAAATAATGGTGAGCTGATCGGGTATGTTCAGATCAATAAGCTGCATGAGGACATCGCCCATTATTGCGATGATGACAAAACACTGGGGCTGGAAGGCTTTTTCCTGGATCATCGGGTACAGGGACAGGAATTGGGAGTTCCATCCATTATAGCCGTTATCAAAAAATTATCTTTTGATTACCCCGATTATAACAAAGTGGCACTGACCGTCAACTGCAAAAATAAAGCAGCCATTCGAACCTACTTAAAAGGTGGATTTGAAGATACAGGTAAATTATATCGCGGTGGACGAAGCGGACCACAA
>Ga0102944_1000871_pt1 | contig 21633 bp, 22 predicted proteins | sample SalPonD_shore_MG_FD_78172 | JGI IMG/M metagenome (GOLD analysis project Ga0102944, IMG submission 78172) | Salt pond soil microbial communities from South San Francisco under conditions of wetland restoration - Salt Pond MetaG... | ecosystem: Environmental > Aquatic > Marine > Intertidal zone >...
ACCGGATTGCTGTCGAACTGCGGCATGCAGGACCAGACGACGCGGGCATTCTTGTCGATGAGGGCGCCGTAGCTGCAGTTGCCGATCAGCCCCAGATCCAGGTTGTTGGCGCCGCTGCCGTCAGCGCTCACGATCAGTCTCACAGGCATTGCCGATGAATGTCAGCCATGCCCTCAGCATGGCGAGCACGGCAGCCGAGTCCACCAGGCGCCAGGCGGCCTCGGTGGCGCCGGCGCCCACCTTGACGGCGCAACCGTGCATGGCGTTGACGGTACGAAAGCCGTCTTCGTCGGTGACATCGTCACCGATGAATACCGGCGTGCGCCGGTGGAACGGCGGCTCCTGCATGAATTCCGCGATGGCCATGCCCTTGTCACGGCCGCCGGGCTTGATCTCCACCACCATCTTGCCCTGCTGCAGGCAAAAATCCGCTTCCAGCTCCGGCATGCACTTCTCTGCGAAGCGGTGCACCAGCGGTTCCAGCCGCGGCGCCTCACGATAATGAATCGCCAGGCTGAAACCCTTGTCCTCGATGATGAGGCCGGGATGCTCCGCAGCCAGTTGCGCCAGCCGCGCCCGGACACCGTCCAGTTTGCCCTCCAGCCCGTGGTGCCGGTGCATGCGGCCGCCGCCATCGCGGCGCTCGATGCCGTGCTGGCCGGCACTGGGCAGCCGCAGGGGCTCGAACAGGCGATCCAGATCGTCGATGGCGCGGCCGCTGATCAGGGCCAGGGCACCCCCGGCGCCGCGGTGCAGTGCACCGAGCAGGTCGACCAGGCCGGGCCGGACCTCGACCTGGTCCGGACGGGCGGCCAGTTCCAGCAGTGTTCCGTCCACGTCCAGGAACAGCGCCCAGTCCGGCGCAAACGGCGGTGGACCCGACCCGGTCCGGTCTCCGGTTGTGCAGGCGTTCAGGTTCATGGTGATTTGGACTTCAGGATTGAGGCCAATGATACAGGACAAACATTGACGGATGTACGCCGGGTTGGCAACCGCGTGGCAGGAGGCTTCATTCGCGCAGCAGAAACAGCAGCAACAGCATCAGCAACAGCGTGGGTGCCGCGGCACTGAAAGCCGGCGAAATGCCGTAGACGACGCCCAGGTGGGAGGACACCTCGTTGCACAGGTGAAAGACGATACCCGCGAGGGCGCCGGTGAACACCCGCTGCCCGATGGAGGTAAAACGCGAATTGCCGCGCACCAGCGGCACCGCCAGCACGATCATGGCGAGGATCGCGAACGGCCGCACCAGTTTGGACCACAGGGCCTGCTCGTAAAGCTGGGAATTCTGGTCGTTCTGCCGGAGATAACTGACGTAGTCGAACAGCTCCCACACCGGCAGCACATCCGGCTTGACGTTAACCACGTTAAACACGTCCGGATCCAGCAGGGAGCCCCAGGCCGCCTTTTTCTTGATTGTGCTGCTCACATGTTCGCCCTCGATCACCGACTGCCGGATATCGTGCAGTATCCACTGCCCGCCCTTGTAGTCGGCGCTGCCGGCATGGACGCTGCTCTGCAACCGGTCGTTATCGCCGAAATCGTACACATAAATATCCTGCAGGTGCCGGCCCGGCAGGATCTTGCGGATATTGATGAAACTGTTGCCGTTGCGGACCCACAGGCCATGGCGGGTCTGCAGGGTGATCTGCCTGGTCATGGCCATGGAGCGCATGTTCTGGGCCGTCTCCTCGGCAGGCGGCGCAATGAACTCGCCGAGGAGCACGGCAATCAGCACCAGCAGCAGGCCGGACTGCACCAGCAGCATGGCCAGGCGCAGGCGCGACACTCCCGCGGCACGGATCACGTCCAGTTCACTGTTCTGGGCCATGATGCCCAGCACCGCCATAGCGCCGATCACGGCGGCGATGGGAAACAGATCGTAGGCAAGCCTGGGCATGGTCAGGAAGACGTAGAACAGAACCTGGGTGATGCCGTAACTGCCCTGGCCCGTCTTGCCCAGTTCATCGATCAGGGTAAAAAAGGAAAACAGCGCGATCATCACGAACAGCGCCAGGAAGGTGGTCCACAACAGGTGGCCGGTGATGTAACGCCGGAGGATCCTCATCCCGATCGGATCCGTTTGAACCAGAAGCGCACGCGCTTCGCCTCCAACAGCCCGAAAATCACCAGCGCCAGCAGGGCGTGCACCCACCACAGGCCCAGGGTCAGGGACATCTCTCCCCGTATCAGCAGCGTCTTGGATATGCCGAGCAGGTTGCTGTAGACGAAATAGATGAGAATGGCGAAAAACAGCGGCATATAACGCTGGTCGCCGGAGGCGAACCAGCGGCTCAGGGCCACAGCAAGCAGCGGCAACAGCAGCGAGGTGAGGACGTAGGACAGCCGCCAGTGCAATTCCGCCTTGTACCACGTCCGCCGCAGAGGCCGCACGCCGGGCTTATCCTGCAGCCGCCACAGCTCCCCGGTGGAATAGGCTTCCAGGCGCCGTGCCGACGCCGCGCCGCTGCCTTCATCCAGGAGCACGGCGTAGGTCCCGTAACGGGTGATCTCGTAATTCGCCTCGCCCGGCTTGCCCACGTAGCGGCGGCCGTTGCGGAACAGGACGTAGCGGCTGCCGCTGTCGGGGTTGACCCGGTACTGGGCGCTGTCCGACTTGAGCACGCTGAGTTGGTTATTCTGGCGTACCTGCAGGAAAACCCCGTGTACCGCCCGGCCCGAATCCGCCACCTGCCGGACGTACACCACCTTGTCGCCTTCGTTGAATTCCTTGAACTGGCCGGCATGCAGGCCGGTCACGTCGGAATCGCGGCTGGCCTGATCATTGAGATTGCGCAGCTGCAGTTCCGCCCACGGCGCCAGGTAGAAACTGACGGCGGCGACGACGAGGCTGTAGACCAGCGCAAAGCGGAAAACGGCCAGGAGCTGGAAACGGTCGGCCACGCCGGCGCCGCTGACCACGGTCAGCTCGCGATCGCGGTTGAGCCTGGCCATGGCCAGGATGACGCTGATAAACAGGGCGACGGGCAGCATGCGCGGCAGCAGGGACAGCATCTTCACGCCGAGCATGCGGAAAATCAGGTAGCTGGGCAGCTGGCCTTCCGCCGCGTCGGCGAGGTAGCCGACAAAGCGGTGGCTGGTCATGATGAGGAGCAGGAGGCCGAGGATCCAGACCAGCTTGGACAGGATCTCTTTATGAATGTAGCGTTCCAGGATCATGCGCCGGTCCGTTCCCGCCCGGGATTTTGCCTCCCCGGGATATAATGAATACACTAGCCCGCACGGGGCAGGAGGTGTCGTTGCCGTTCGCGCCGCCGCCGGGAGCGGGCGCCTTGTTGTCCTGCGGGCACGGGCGGCCCGTCGCCGGGCGCGTCCGGTTTCGCAGAGCATAACACCTTGATTGATCAGCCATTATGTAAGGCGCATCCAACGCGCTCTTGCCACCTGCGGGGCTGCCTGTCCGGCGCGCGCCGGAATACCCCGCGCAGGCCCGTACAAACCCGTAACGGCGGCAGAGGCCGGAGATCCCGTCTGTTCAGCGGCTCCTTGTTATTGAAAGCAACCCTGATGAATACTACATAACATTATGGAATTCAGCATCAAAAGCGGTAACCCGGAAAAACAGCGCACGGCCTGCCTGATCATCGGCATTACCGAACCGCGCCGCCTGACACCCGCCGCCAAGGCCATCGACGATGTCAGCGACAAAGCCATCTCCAACCTCATCCGGCGCGGTGACATCACCGGCAAGAGTGGACAGGCGGTGCTGCTCTACAACGTTGCCGGCACCCTGGCCGATCGCGTTCTGCTCATCGGCTGCGGCCGCGAACGCGACCTGGACGATCGCCAGTACCGCAGTGTCATCGACGCCGCCGTACGCGAACTGTCGCAGACCGGTGCCTCCGAGGCGGTGTGCTACCTGACCGAGCTCAACGTCAAGGGTCGTGATCTGTACTGGAAGGTTCGCCAGACGGTGGAAACGGTCGAACAGGCCCTGTATGAATTCACGGAATTCAAGAGCGGCAAGAAACGCGAGCGCAAGCCCCTGCGCAAGCTGGTGCTGACGGCGCCGTCGCGGCGCGAACTGGCCGTCGGCGACCGGGCCATTCAGCAGTCGACTGCCATCACCAAGGGCATCAAGCTGACCCGCGACGTGGCCAACCGCCCGGCCAACGTCTGCACGCCCTCGCACCTGGCTTCCCAGGCCCAGGCCCTGGGCCGCAGCCACAAGTCTCTCCGGGTCAGGGTCCTGGACGAGCCGGCCATGAAAAAGCTGGGCATGAATTCCCTGCTGTCGGTGTCCGCCGGCAGCGAGGAACCGGCCCGGCTGATCACCCTTGAATACCACGGCGGCAAAAAGAACGACAAGCCGGTGGTGCTGGTGGGCAAGGGTGTAACCTTCGACACCGGCGGCATCTCCATCAAGCCCGCCGCGGCCATGGACGAGATGAAATACGACATGTGCGGCGCCGCCACGGTGCTCGGCGTTATCTGCGCCGCCGCCGAGATGGGGCTGCCGCTCAACGTGACCGGCGTGATCCCGTCCACGGAAAATATGCCCTCGGGCAGTGCCACCAAGCCCGGCGACATCTTCACCACCCTGTCCGGGCAAACCATAGAGGTGCTGAACACCGACGCCGAAGGCCGCCTGATCCTGTGCGACGCCCTTACCTACAGCGAACGCTTCAATCCCGACGTGGTCATTGACATCGCCACCCTTACGGGTGCCTGCATCGTTGCCCTGGGCCGGGTCGCCATGGGCATGTTGAGCAACCATAACCCCCTGGCCAAGGACCTGCTTGCCGCCGGGGAAACCAGCGGCGACCGCGCCTGGCAGCTGCCGCTGTGGGACGAATACCAGGACCTGCTGGATTCCAACTTTGCCGATTTCGCCAACATCGGCGGCCGCGACGCCGGCACCATCACCGCCGCCTGCTTCCTGTCGCGCTTCACCAAGAAATTTCACTGGGCGCACCTGGACATCGCCGGTGTGGCCTGGCTTACCGGCAAGGAAAAGAACGCCACCGGCCGGCCGGTGCGCCTGCTCATGCAGTACCTGCTGGACCGCGCCGGCGGCGGCGCGGCCTGATCGAAGCGGGCATGACGCGGGCGGATTTTTATATCCTCGGCAGCGGCGCCAGCCGCGCCCGTTTCGCCTGCACCCTGGCGCACAAGGCCTGGCAGCAGGGCCACCGGCCGTTCCTGCTCGCCCCCGACCGCGAGGAGGCCGCCGGCCTGGATGATCTGCTGTGGACTTTCCAGGACATCAGCTTCCTGCCCCATACCCTCGCCGACGACGCCGGCGCCGGCGACGTGCCTGTGACCATAGGCTGGCCGGGCACAGGGGTCGCCGGTAACGTGCTCATCAACCTGACCGGGGACGTCCCGGACGACGCCGCCGATTTCGAGCGGGTCGCCGAAATCGTGGGCGCTGACGAGGCGCAGCGCAATCAGGCCCGGCGGCTTTACAAACACTATCGCGAACAGGGTTTCGAGATGCACAACCACGACATGGCAGGCCGCTGACATGGCGGAAAACGGCGGCAATTCCGAGCGGCACCTGTCCGAGCAACTGCGCGAGCTGGAATCCCTGCTGGAACAGCGTTCCGGCGCGGCACCCGGATCACGCTCCGCCAATGTCCCCGTCCTCGACGACGTGGTGGAACCCGGCCCTGACGAACCCGATCCCGTTACTGCCCTGCCGCCGGACATCGCCGCACTGGCCAGGCGCCTGGAAGAGAAGTTCGCGCTGGAGCTGGACGAGATCATCGGCATCCTCAAGGGCAATCTCAGGGCCAATATCGCCGAAGAGCTGCTCGCCCAGCTTGCCGATCACGACCATCGCGGCCCGGAAGGAAAACAGAATATAACCACGGAGAACACGAAGGACACGGAGGATTGAACGTGGAATTTATGTATCCGGGTTCCCAGCCCGGCGGCGAAAGACTGTTTTGATATCCCCCGGCTGTTGTAATTATTGGTTCTCCGTGTCCTCCGTGTTCTCCGTGGTTAGATAACAGGCCGAAACGAAGCCCTGTAAACATCCTCCTGCGTTGGGCATAATCCCTGCCAATAATGCACAAACGCTATCGATAACATCCAGATGGAAAAGACCTACAACCCCCGCGCCATTGAGACGGACTGGTACCGGTTCTGGGAGGAACACGGTTATTTCGCCGCGCGCGGCGCGGGGGAGCCCTACTGCATCATGCTGCCGCCGCCCAACGTTACCGGCAGCCTGCACATGGGCCATGCCTTCCAGCAGACCCTGATGGATATTCTTATCCGTTATCACCGCATGCGCGGCGACAACACCCTGTGGCAGTGCGGCACCGATCACGCCGGCATCGCCACGCAGATGGTGGTGGAGCGGCGCCTGGAACAGGAGGGTAAAACCCGCCACGACCTGGGCCGCGAATCCTTCACCGAGGCGATATGGGAATGGAAGCACACTTCCGGCAACACCATCACCCGCCAGTCGCGGCGCCTGGGCACGTCCATGGACTGGTCGCGGGAGCGCTTCACCATGGACGCCGGGTTGTCCGAGGCCGTCACCGAGGTGTTCGTGCGCCTGTACGAGGAAGGACTCATCTACCGCGGCAAGCGACTGGTGAACTGGGACCCGGTGCTGCACACCGCCATCTCCGATCTGGAAGTGGCCGCCGAGGAGGAGGCCGGCCATCTCTGGCACATGCGCTATCCGCGCAGCGACGGTAAGGGCTTCGTGGTGGTTGCCACCACGCGCCCGGAGACCATGCTCGGCGACGCCGCCGTGGCGGTGCACCCGGACGACGAACGCTATACGGATCTCGTCGGCAAGGAAGTGGAACTGCCGCTCACCGGCCGCACCATCCCCGTCATCGCCGATGACTACGTGGATCCGGAGTTCGGCAGCGGCTGCGTCAAGATCACCCCGGCCCACGACTTCAACGACTACGAGGTCGGCCAGCGTCACGACCTGCCGTTGCTCAATATCTTCACCGTGGACGCCGCGCTCAACGACAACGCCCCGGAAGCCTACCGCGGCCTGGATCGCTACGCAGCGCGCAAACGCATCGTCGCCGACCTGGAAGCGGCCGGCCTCATGGAAACCATCGAGGATCACAAACTCATGGTGCCGCGCGGCGATCGCTCCGGCGCCGTGGTGGAGCCCTATCTCACCGACCAGTGGTTCGTGAAGATAGCGCCGCTGGCCGAACCCGCCATCCAGGCCGTGGAGGACGGGCGTATCCGTTTCGTGCCGGAGAACTGGTCGCGCACCTACTATGAATGGATGCGCAACATCCAGGACTGGTGCATCAGCCGCCAGCTCTGGTGGGGCCACCGCATCCCCGCCTGGTACGATGATAACGGCAATGTCTACGTGGGCCGCAGTGAAGAGGAAGTGCGTGAAAAGTACGCCTCTGACCTCACTCCTCACACATCACTGGTCCGGGACGATGACGTACTGGATACCTGGTTCTCCTCGGCCCTGTGGCCGTTCTCCACCCTCGGCTGGCCGGAGAAGACGCCGGAGCTCGCCACCTTCTATCCCACCAGCGTCCTGGTCACCGGTTTCGACATCATCTTTTTCTGGGTGGCGCGCATGATCATGATGGGGCTCAGGTTCATGGACGACGTACCTTTCCGGGAAGTCTATATCCACGGCCTGGTGCGCGACGCCGACGGGCAGAAGATGTCCAAGTCCAAGGGCAACATCCTCGATCCCCTGGATCTCATCGACGGCATAGACCTGGACGCCCTGGTGGAAAAACGCACCAGCGGCCTCATGCAGCCCAAGCTGGCACCAAAGATCGAAAAAGCCACCCGCCAGGCCTACCCGGACGGCCTTGCCGCCTATGGCACCGATTCCCTGCGCTTCACCTTCGCCTCCCTGGCGACGCAGGGCCGCGACATCCGCTTCGACGTGGGCCGCATCCAGGGCTATCGCAATTTCTGCAACAAGCTATGGAACGCCGCCCGTTATGTTCTCATGAGTACCGAGGCTACGGACATCGACGTCAACGGGAGCGAGGTTGAGCCGGGTCTTTCTGAACGCTGGATCAATACCGTCCTGGCCCGCACCATCCGTACCGTGGAGGAGAGTATCGCCGCCTACCGTTTCGACCTGGCGGCCCAGGCCCTGTATGAATTCACCTGGGACGAGTACTGCGACTGGTACCTGGAATTGTCCAAGACCACCCTGAACGACGAGGCCGCGACGGAAGCACAAAAGCGCGGCACCCTGCGGACCCTGCTCGGCGTCCTGGAGATGCTGCTGCGCCTGCTGCATCCGTTCATGCCCTTTATCACCGAGGAACTCTGGCACCGGGTCGCCCCGCGGCTGAACCGGGAGGGCGAGACCGTCATGCTGCAGTCTTACCCAAAGGCGGGCGAACTCCCGGAAGACGCGGCGGCCGCCGCCGAGGTCGACTGGCTCAAGGCCTTCATCCTGGGCGTGCGCCGTATCCGCGCCGAGCGCGATATCCCGCCGTCGCAACCCCTGGCGGTGCAGGTCACCGGGGGCAGCAGCGCGGAACGGGCCTGGCTGGAGGACAACCGCGGCCGCATCCGCGCCCTGGCCCGGGTCAAAGCCGTTACCGCAGTGGAACAGGAACCGGAGGATGCCGTCGTCGCCCTCGCCGGCGACATGACCCTGCTGGTCCCCCTGGCCGACCTCATCGATCCGCAGGCAGAGCTGGAAAGACTGGAAAAAGAACTGAATAAGTTAAAAAATGATCGGGACCGCACGGCCGGGAAACTGGACAACCGCCAGTTCGTCGACCGGGCGCCGGCAGAAGTGGTGGACAAGGAGCGCCGCCGGCTGGAAGAGACGACGGCCGGCATAGCCAAGCTGGAACGTCAATATGAACGCATCAAAGGGCTGGTGAATCAGGGTGTTTAAGACATTGCGCGAAGACATACAGGTGGTATTCGATCGGGATCCGGCGGCTCGCTCCGCCCTGGAGACCCTGATCGCCTGCCCCGGCCTGCATGCCATCCTGTTTCACCGCATCAACCACTGGCTGTGGCAACGGCACCTGCGCCTTTTGGCGCGCCTCGGCTCGCACGTCGCCCGTTTTCTCACCGGTGTGGAAATCCATCCCGGCGCCAATATCGGCCGGCGCTTCTTTATCGATCACGGCATGGGCGTGGTGATCGGCGAGACGGCGGAAATCGGCGATGACTGCTCCATTTGTCACGGCGTCACCCTCGGCGGCACCACCTGGGAAAAGGGCAAGCGCCACCCGACCCTGCACGACAACGTGGTCATCGGCGCCGGCGCCAAGATCCTGGGGCCCATCACCCTGGGAACGGGCGCGCGCGTCGGATCCAACGCCGTCGTGGTCAAGGACGTGCCCGCCGGCGCCACCGTGGTCGGCGTTCCCGGCCACGTAGTGGTAAAAAAGATACCGGGCGAGAAGGCCGCCCAGCGCGAAGCCATGGCGAAAAAAATCGGCTTCGACGCCTACGGCGCCAGCAAGGACATGCCCGATCCCATCCAGAATGCTCTGGACACCATGCTCGACCACATGCACAAGGTGGACCAGGAACTGGAAGAGCTGCGACGCGAGCTCGGAGAACGCGACAAAGTCGAAGAAAAACACAGGGAATAAGCCGTATCGGGATCAGGTGTCGGGGATCAGGGATCAGAAAAGAAACCCCGGCTTTACACACCAGATCCCGAATCCCTGATCCCTGATCCCCATCTACTTCTGCCCGTATAATGCACTGATTATGACCCGCTCCATCAGAACACTTCAGAAGATTGTCCATGCCATCAACTCGGCCACGGATCTGAGCACCGCCCTGAACCGGCTGGTACTGGACATCCACGAGGCCCTGGGCGTGGACGTGTGCTCCATCTATATCAATGACAAGGCCAACAAACATTACATTCTCATGGCGACCCGCGGCCTCAACCCGGACGCCGTGGGGGTGGTGACCATCGGCTACAACGAGGGACTGGTGGGGTTGGTGGGCGAACGCTCGGAGCCGCTCAACATCGAGTTCGCCTCCAGCCACCCGCGTTTCAAGTTCATCCCCGAAAGCGGCGAGGAGCACTACCATTCCTTCGTCGGTATTCCGGTCATCCAGCACGGCGATTTGCTCGCGGTGCTGGTGGTGCAGCAGGTTTCGCCCCGGCGCTTCGACGACCAGGACATCGCTTTCCTCACCACCCTGGCCGCGCTCATCGCCGGCAACATCGCCTACGCCAGGGCGCGCGGCGAGATCGACAGCCTCATGACCGACCTCGGCCAGTCCGGCGGCCTCTACCGCGGGATTGCCGGTGCCCCCGGCCTGTGCATAGGCACCGGCGTCGTCACCTACCCCCAGACGGACATCAACTCCGTGCCGGATCGTGCTATCGAGGATGTTGAATCCGAAGTCAGGCGCTTCCGGGAGGCCATCGACGCCGTGGTGGAGGAACTGGGTGTCATGCGCACCCAGCTTATCGACTCCCTGCCGGAGGCTGACCGGCTGCTGTTTGATGCCTATGCCCTGATCGCAAAGGACGAGGAACTCATCGATCACACCCTGGAAAAAATCCGGGCCGGCAACTGGGCCCAGGGGGCCCTGCGCGACACCATCCAGTGGTATGCGGGACAGTTCGAGGCCATGGATAACGCCTACATGAGCGAGCGTGCCGACGACATCCGCAACATCGGCCGCCGCATTCTGGCGTACCTGCAGAAAGAAGTGCAGTCACAGCGCAGCTATCCCGCCAATACCATACTGATTGCCGAGAACCTCAGCCCCCTGGATCTGGCCGTGGTGCGGACGGAATGCCTGGCCGGCGTGGTCTCGGGACACGGCTCCGCGTACTCGCACCTGTCCATTCTGGCCCATGCCCTGAATATCCCGGCGGTGACCGGCTTCTCCCGCCAGCTGCCGCTCTCAAGGCTGGACGGCAAGACCCTGGTCATGGACGGTTACAAGGGTTATATCCATGTCTCGCCCAACAACATCGAGATGCAGGAATACGAGGAGATGGTGCAGGGCGAACAAGCACTGGCCCAGCACCTGCGCACCCTGCGCGACAAGCCGGCCACCACCACCGACGGCCTGCGCATGCATCTTTATACCAACTCCGGCCTGCTCTCCGGCCACACCATGGCCAACGATGTCGGCACCGAGGGCATAGGCCTGTACCGCACCGAGCTGCCGTTCATGAGCAAGGACAGTTTTCCCGGCGAGGACGAGCAATACGATTTGTACCGCGCCGTGCTGCAGGCATACGCGCCGCTGCCGGTCACCCTGCGCACCCTGGACATCGGCGGCGACAAGATCCTGCCCTATTTCCCCATCAGCGAGCCCAACCCCTTCCTTGGCTGGCGCGGCATCCGCGTGTCCCTGGATCACCCGGAGCTGTTCCTGACCCAGGTGCGCGCCATGCTGCGTGCCAGCGAGGGCCTGGACAACCTGAAGATCATGCTGCCCATGATTTCGGGCGTGGACGAAATCGACCGTTCCCTGGCCCTGATCAAGCGCGCCCACAAGGAACTCATCGAGGAAGGCCTGCGCGTCGCCTTTCCCGAAACCGGCACCATGATCGAGGTGCCGTCCACCGTCTACCAGATCCCGGCCATCGCGAAGCGCATGGACTTCCTGTCCATCGGCAGCAACGACCTGGTCCAGTACCTGCTCGCCATCGACCGCAACAATGAGCTGGTGGCCGCCCTGTTCGACCCCCTGCACCCGTCGGTACTGGAGGCGCTGTGGCAGATATCCACCGCCGCGCGCCGCGCCCGCATCCCCCTGTCCATCTGCGGCGAGGCGGCCGGCGATCCGGCCTTCGCCATCATGCTCATCGCCATGCAATTCGACAGCCTCAGCCTCAGCGCCGGCGACCTGCCGCGCATCAAGTGGGTGATCCGCAGCTTCTCCCACGACGAAGCTTCGCAGTTGTGGAAAAAGGCACGACGCCTGGAACAGGCCCGCGAGATCCGGGAAATGCTGCATGCCGAGCTGGAAAGCCACGGGCTGAAGCAGCTGCTGGGACCGGACTGACCGTGAATGGTGAATAGTAATTAGTGAATAGGAAAACAGCGCCCGTCATACCGGAAACTGCGCAGCAGTTATCCGGTATCCAGGTCTTCGTTTCACCCTGTCTGGATGCCGGATAGATTGCGGAGCAATCTTCCGGCATGACGCCGATCATTTACTATTCACTATTTACTATTCACCATTCACTCCCATCAGGTTTGCCTGTACTTTACATACGCTGAAAAACGAAGGAGGCCAACCATGCGCATCGGAGTCGTCAGGGAAATCAAGGATCGGGAAAACCGCGTTGCCCTGACGCCGGCCGGGGCCGGGGCGCTGGTCAAGGCAGGTCACGGGGTGCAGGTGGAACGCGGCGCCGGGGAAGGTTCCGGTTTCCCCGATGAAGAATACGCGGCGCATGGCGCGCATATTGTCGATACCGCGGCGGCCTGGGACGCCGGACTGGTGCTGAAGGTCAAGGAGCCGCTGGAGTCCGAGTACGGGTACCTGCGCGACAATATGCTGTTCACCTATCTGCACCTGGCCGGCGTCGCGCCGGCGCTGACCGAGGCCCTGCTGGCGGCCGGCACCACCGCCATTGCCTATGAAACCGTGGAGGACGAAAACGGCGCCCTGCCGCTGCTTGCCCCCATGAGCGCCATCGCCGGTAACATGGCGGCCACCGTCGGTGCCTGGTACCTGGCCCGCTTCAACGGGGGACGCGGTGTACAGCTCGGGCAGGTGCTGGAGGAACGTCACGGCCGCGTGGTGGTTATCGGCGACGGCGTTGTCGGTCGCCACGCCGCCTTCAGCGCCGACGGCATGGGCGCGGAGGTCACCGTTGTCGGCCGCGACCGCGACCACTTTGTACACCTGGCGGGTTTCCGGCCCGGGGCCATGCAGTTCCTGGACTCCACCCCGGAAGTCATCGCGGCGGCGGCCGCCGGCGCCGACGTACTGGTGGGGGCGGTGCTGCTGCACGGCGCCCGCGCACCGCACCTGGTCTCCGAGGCAGTGGTAAAAACCATGCAGCCCGGCGCCGTGATCGTGGATGTCAGCATCGACCAGGGCGGCTGCGTGGAAACCTCGCATCCCACCAGCCACTCCGACCCGGTATTCGTCAAGCACGACGTCATCCATTACTGCGTGACCAACATGCCCGGCGCCTACCCGCGCACCGCCACCATCGCCCTGGACAATGCCACCCTGCCCTATGTCATGAAACTGGCGGAACAGGGTCTGGCGGCGCTGCACGCGGAGGCGGGCTTCGGCAAGGGCGTGAACACCCACTGCGGCCGCATCACTTGCCAGCCGGTGGCGGAGGGGTTGGGGATGACGTCAAGCTATACCCCTTTTCAAGCCTGACGGGCCAGTTTCCCTTATCGCCCGAAACTAAGAGGTAAATAGTGAATCGTAACTGCTTTGCAACCGGGCGGGGTGTTCCCTTTTTTTTTGATTCACGACTTACCATTCACTCTTACCGTCCCGCCACCACGCTTCCAACCCTGCAGGGAGCCTCCCCGCCCCGGCCGGGGCGGACTTGATGCAGATCAAGCCTGTCGCATTGCGGCCTGTATACGCACGGATCCCTGGAGTAAATTTCCCTGCAGAACCGTGGCGATCCCATATTCCACGCTGACGTGTCAAAAGGCATGACCATGAAGACGAACCTGTTGAAAATATTCTTGCTGGCACTGCTGGTTGCCGCAGCCGCGGCGCTGCCGGCGGCGCAGGACAAGGACAAGGGCGCCGCCAAGCCGCCCCTGCAATGCATCAGCCTGTCCAGCATCCGCAGGGTGACGATCCTCGACAACAGTCACCTGGTGTTTCAGATGAACAACGGCGATCGCTACCTGAACACCCTGCCCTACACCTGTCCGGGCCTGGCCAAGAACCAGACCATCATGTACCGCACCTCCCTGAATCGGCTCTGCGACGTCGACGTCATTACCGTGCTGGAGAGCCTGGGACAGGGCTACTCCCCCCGGGCATCCTGTGGACTGGGCAGCTTCAAACCGGTGACGGACAAGGAACTGAACGACCTCAAAACACAACTGGAAGGGAAGAAACAGAAGTGAACAATGACTGGCAAATCTACTACAGGCAAGTGGTCGGCAAGAGTCACGCAGCAAAGCGACGCCCTGGATCTGGAGGAAAGTGTCTTCACCTGGAAGGATCCGAAAAAAATCGCGCGCTCGCTGCAGCGCTCCGCGGAGGAGAGCACCCGCCGAAAGTCATCACCGTACCGCTCTGCCATGTCCATGCTCACGTTCTACATCAACCGGGCCGGCAAACACCTGGATAAGGATCAGAAGCGCGTGCTGGAGCAGGCGAAGGTGGAGCTGCGCAGGCTGTACGGGAAGAAATAACTCGGGGCTCGGGTAATACAGTACCGTCATACCGGAAACCTGCGCAGCAGGTTATCCGGTATCCATACCAGAGTTAATCAAAACCTGGATGCCGGATAACCGCCTTGCGGTTTCCGGCATGACGAAGCATTTTTTTCTTGTAGCTTGTGGTTTGTGGCTAATTGCTGCCTTAAACTTGCCAGCGCAGCAGCGCTGTGGTATTGCTTGTTTAACCAGCCGAGTCAGCCTGATGGATCCCTTGATAACACCTGCCGAGTTTTTCCTGCCCTACGAGTTTTATCCGGCCGTGCTCCTGCTGTGCCTGGGGGCGCTGGTCGTGTACGTGCGCGGGCTGACCCGCGTGCCCGGCCGGATCGGGTTCGGGCGGACCTTTTCCTTTATTTTCGGCGTGGTGCTGATCTATCTGGTCATGCAGACGCGTTTCGATTACTGGTCGCAGCACATGTTCTTCGTGCACCGCCTGCAGCACCTGATCCTGCACCACCTCGGGCCTTTCCTCATCGCCATCGCCCTGCCCGGGCCGGTGCTGGCCGCCGGCACGCCGGCCGGGGTGCGCCGCGTTCTCGCCGCTGTCTGGCGGCGGCCGCCGATCCGGCACGTGTACGCCGCCGTCCAGCAACCGGCCGTCGCCGGCGTCCTGTTCGTAGGTCTCATCTACCTGTGGCTGTTCCCGCCCGTCCATTTCTACGCCATGCTCGACGCCCGCCTCTACGCCCTCATGAACTGGAGCATGCTCGTGGACGGCCTGCTGTTCTGGTGGATGATCATGCATGGCTGGCCCGGGGCGGAGCACTCGCACCGGCCCTATGCCTGGCGCATCCTGCTGCTGTTTCTTATCGCCCTGCCGCAGATTGCCATTGGCGCCTACATCGCCCTGTGCGGCCATTCCCTGTACGACGTCTACGCCGTGTGCGGTCGCATCTGGCCGGTGGCGCCGGCGGTGGATCAGCAGACGGGCGGGCTCATCACCTGGATCCCGTCCGCCATGATGAGCCTGTTCGGCATGCTGGTGGTACTGCGCCAGTGGCTGCACGCGGAGAAGCGTCTGCAGGAGACCATGACGGATGACGGCCATGTCCTGGCCTAGATTTTTACGGCCGCTGGCCATGCTGCTGGTGCTGGCGCTGTTGGCAGCCTGCAGCCGGCAGGCCCCGTGGCAGACCCGATCCATAGACGGCTTCATGCCCGATCTCGCCTTTCATCTTGAGGACGATCACGGCCACAGCGTGCAGGCCGGCGATTACGCCGGCAAGGTGGTCATGCTGTTCTTCGGCTTCAGCCACTGCCATGACACCTGCCCGGCTACGCTGGGCAAACTGTCGGCGGTACTGGACGCCATCGGCACCCCGGCCGCGGATGCGCGCGTCCTGTTCGTAAGCATCGATCCGCGCCGCGACACCCCCGCCCGCCTGGCCGTCTATACCAAGGCCTTCGCCCCCCAGGTGATCGGTGTCACCGGCAGCCGGGCGCAACTGGATGCACTGAGCAAACGCTATCGCGTGGCCTACAGCTACGGCAAGAACTATCCCCACGGCAACTACGCTGTCTACCATTCCAGCGCGGTTTTCGTCTTCGACCGCAACGGCCGCGCCCGCCTGCTGTTCCAGCAGGACGACAGCGCCGAAGCCATCCGCGCCGATCTCGACCGCCTGCTGTCCCAATCTCCGCCGGCCTGATCTGCATCAAACCCGGCCTTCCGTGGCTTCTATATGATTCAAAAGAAAGCCACAGAGGACACAGAGATCACAGAGGAGTAAATGAAAATGCGCGATCGTCATACCGGAAACTGCGAAGCAGTTATCCGGTATCCAGATTTCGCTTTGGCGGGGCTGGATGCCGGATAGATTGCTATGCAATCTTCCGGCATGACGAGAAATATTCACTATTCACTATTAACTATTCACCATTCACCGCTTTTCTCTCTATGTCCTCTGTGACCTCTGTGACTAATATCAGTAAAACGAAGCCGTAATACACGAATCCCGCAACCGGCAAGTAGGGCCCCATGAGCACAGACAGCGATTCCGTCATCCGCATCGACTATTTCTCGGACATCCTCTGCATCTGGGCCTACGTGGCGCAGATCCGGGTGGACGAGATGCTCAGCCAGTTCGGGGACCATGTGGAAGTCAGTTACCACTTCTTTCCGGTATTCGGCTGCACGCAGACGCGCATCGGCGAGGGCTGGAAGGACCGCGGCGGTTTCACCGGTTATAACCGTCACGTGCGCGCCATCGCCGATCGCTTCGAACACGTCGACGTCCATCCCCGCGTCTGGCTGGACAACGCGCCGCGTTCCTCGGCCGCCTGCCACCTGTTCCTGGCGGCGCTGGCGCTGCTGGGACAGGAAGGGGTGATCGCCGCCGGTCCCCGGCCGGAGCTGGCGGGCAAGAGCGTGTACGAGGCGGCCGCCTGGCGGCTGCGCTGCGCCTTCTTCCAGGAACTGCGCGATATCGGGCGGCTCGAGGTGCAGACCGCCATCGCGTCGGATCTCGGCCTGCCGGTGGATGCCCTCCTGGAACGCCTGCACAACGGCGCGGCCATGGCCGTAATGTGCCGGGACGCCGAGCTCAGGGACCAGTACCGGGTCGAGGGAAGTCCCACCTATATCCTCAACGGCGGCCGTCAGAAACTTTACGGCGACGTGGGCTACAAGATCATCGACGCCAACATCCGTGAAATCCTCAACCGCCGCGAGGATCAGCTGAGTTGGTGCTGAACACAAGGCGCGACTGCCGGAACCTGCCGATGGGTGGGGTGCCGGTTACGGGCAACCGTCGAGCGGTAGTCATATCGCCCTGGAAACCGCAGCAGCACTAATAAAAGAGGGGATTGTCCGGGGTTTTACGGGGAGGGGCGCCCGGACAATCCCCGCTGCTTTACAAACACGTTGCGGAGAACCGCCACGTGTCGGCAGGACAGGCATGGGGCATTGCCTGTGAATATCCTGCATCGTTATGACCACGAACCCGACCCCATGGTTCAACTTGAAATGCGCGGCGAATTGTCGCATCTTGGTCCGTCCAACAACCACTGTGGGGGAAACAATCATGATAAGAGTCCACGTGATGTACCCGAACCAGGACGGCTGCACCTTCGACTATGATTACTACATGAAAAACCATATCCCGATGGTCCAGGAGCTGATCGGAGATGCGCTGAAAGAGGTCAGGATCTACAAGGGCGGACCGGGTCCCGACGGGTCACCGGCCGGCATCATCACCTTCGCCAGCCTGTTCTTCGACAGCGTCGAGTCCTTCGGCGAGGCCTTCGGCCCCCACGCCGAGAAGATCATGGGGGACATACCCAACTTCACCAATGTCCAGCCCGCCGTCCAGATAGACGAACGCCTTCTCTGACCTTGAATTAACCACGGAGAGCACGGAGGACACGGAGGAAAATACAATATTGGCATCAGTCATGAATGCATGATGCTCGGCAAGCCTGTGATGACTGTTAACAGCAGCTTTATCCTGATTTATTCATCCTCCGTGATCTCCGTGTCCTCCGTGGTTCCAATACAGAGGATCTGATACCGCCAGACTTCAGCGGGGGCGGAGGCGTTCGTCCACGCCGACGTCGATGTTACGGATTTTTTCGTAGCGGTCGGAGGGGATGTCGATGCGGCGGCGGGCTTTTTCATGGCCGCCACCCTGGACCACCACCACCTGCACGTCCTTGTAAACCACCCTGCCGCGACCGTCCTCGAACTTGACGGTAAGGATGGCGTCGTAGGGCTGTTTGCAGGAATTACGCACGATGCCGGTCCAGTCCGCCGTTGTGATGCCGTAGCTGCTACGCACCTTTTTCATATTATTATCGTGCACAACCAGGCACTTGGCGCCGGCCGCCGTGCTCGCGGTCAGGACCGCTGCCGTCAGGATGAGGTTCAACAAACGCATAATCGTTCTCGTCGACTGGGGGCGCCGTTTCGGGCAGGGCCTGCCCGGACTCCACAATAAACACCCATTTAATAACATTTTACTATAAAATACAGATGGTTGCAGTGCCGGTTACGGAAGCGGGCCGGAACCTGCCGATTCCTGAAACAGCAGCGGGGAAATACTTGACTAAAATACTCAGTTATGTGATGCTGCACGCCTTTCACCAGACAGGCTCACGAGTGTACCCACTGCCATGAGACTCACAACCAAGGGCCGTTACGCGGTCACCGCCATGCTGGACCTGGCCCTGCACCGGGACCAGGGCCCTGTGAATCTGGCGGACATCTCCAGCCGCCAGGGGATCTCCCTGTCCTACCTGGAGCAACTGTTCTCGCGCCTCAGGAAGCGCGACCTGGTCGTGAGCGCGCGCGGCCCCGGCGGCGGTTACACCCTCGGCCGCGAACCGGCGACGATTTCCGTCTCCGACGTCATTGCTGCCGTGGACGAATCCGTGGACGCCACCCGCTGCGGCGGCCAGAAAAACTGCCAGAGCGATGATCGCTGCCTGACCCACGATCTGTGGGAGGAGCTCAGCGCGCAGATCACGCAGTTTCTCAGCGGCATCAGCCTGGAAGACCTGGTACAGCGCCGCGCCGTGCTCCAGGTTTCGGAACGCCAGGACTCCCGCCGGGAGTCCATGCCCATACAAATGATTTGAAACTGAAGAGACTTATGACCGAAAACCCTATCATGCTCACCGACAAGGCCGCCGCCCACGTCAGGAACTACCTGGCCCGGCACGGTGGCGGCGACAGCTTCCGCATCGCCGTCAAGCCCAGCGGCTGTTCCGGCCACCAATACCTGGTCGAGACCGCCGGGGACATCGGCGAGAACGACACCACTTTCGAGTGCAAGGGGGTGAAGATCGTCGTGGACAGCCAGAGCCTGCGTTACCTGGCCGGCACCGAACTGGATTATGTCCGCGAGGGACTCAATGAAGGATTCCGCTTCAACAACCCCAACGTGGCCGAAACCTGCGGCTGCGGCGAGAGTTTCAGCGTCGCCAAAGACGGCGCCTGAACCGCAAATTCCACACGCATCAGAACCGGATTTTTATGGCTACCCAGGAACAAGACGTCGAAAAACTCGTTAAAAAGGAATACGAGCACGGCTTCATCACCGAGATCGATGCCGAAACCCTGCCTCCCGGCCTGAACGAGGAGGTCATCCGGCATATATCCGTCATGAAAGGCGAGCCGGAATGGCTGACGGAATGGCGCCTGGAGGCCTACCGCCTGTGGCTGGACATGGCCGAGCCCGACTGGGCGCATATCCACCATGACCCCATCGACTACCAGGCCATCTCCTATTATTCCGCGCCCCGCTCGAAGAAGGACGGGCCCAAAAGCCTGGACGAAGTGGACCCCAAGCTGCTCGAGACCTACGAAAAGCTCGGCATCCCCCTGCATGAACAGAAGATGCTGGCCGGCGTCGCCGTGGACGCCGTGTTTGACAGTGTCTCCGTGGCCACCACCTTCAAGGAGAAGCTGGCCGAGGCCGGCGTCATCTTCTGTTCCTTCAGCGAGGCGGTGCACAACCATCCGGAGCTGGTGCGCAAATACCTGGGCTCGGTGGTGCCCCAGGGCGACAACTATTTCGCCGCCCTCAATTCCGCGGTGTTCACCGACGGCTCCTTCTGCTTCATCCCCAAGGGGACGCGCTGTCCCATGGAGCTGTCCACGTACTTCCGCATCAACGCCTCCAACACCGGGCAATTCGAGCGCACCCTCATCATCGCCGAGGAAGGCAGCTACGTCAGCTACCTGGAAGGCTGCACCGCCCCCCAGCGCGACGAGAACCAGCTGCACGCGGCGGTGGTCGAGCTCATTGCCCTGGACGATGCCCATATCAAGTATTCCACGGTGCAGAACTGGTACCCGGGCGACGAGGAAGGCCGCGGCGGCATCTACAACTTCGTTACCAAGCGCGGCGACTGCCGCGGCAGGAACTCCAAGATATGCTGGACCCAGATCGAGACGGGCTCGGCGGTAACCTGGAAATACCCGAGCTGCGTCCTGCGCGGCGAGAACTCCGTGGGCGAGTTCTACTCCGTCGCCGTCACCAACAATTACCAGCAGGCCGACACCGGCACCAAGATGATCCACCTGGGCAAAAACACCCGCAGCACCATCATCTCCAAGGGCATTTCGGCGGGTTACGCCCAGAACGCCTATCGCGGCCTGGTCCGGGTCGGGCGCAAGGCCTACAACGCCCGCAACTATACCCAGTGCGATTCCCTGCTCATGGGCGATCGCTGTGGCGCCCATACATTTCCCTACGTGGAAAACCGCAACGCCAGCGCCGTGCTGGAACACGAGGCCACCACCTCCCGGATCGGCGAAGATCAGTTGTTCTACTGCCGCCAGCGCGGCATTTCCGAGGAGGACGCGGTCAACATGATCGTCAACGGCTTCTGCAAGCAGGTCTTCAACGAACTGCCCATGGAGTTCGCCGTGGAAGCACAGAAGCTGCTGAGCGTCACCCTCGAGGGCGCGGTCGGCTGACAGCGCCAGTAACAAGTCACAAGTAACTGCAAAAGGCGTAATCCCTTGTGACTTATCACTTATGACCTAGAGACCAGTTATGTTAAGCATTAAAGACTTACACGTTGCCGTGGAAGGCAAGGAAATTCTGAAAGGCCTGGACCTGGAAGTCGGGGCCGGTGAAGTGCATGCCATCATGGGACCCAACGGCTCCGGCAAGAGCACCCTGGCCAACGTCCTCGCCGGCCGCGACGGCTACGAGGTCACCGCGGGCGGTGTGACCTACCAGGACAAGGACCTGCTGGCCCTGGCCCCGGAGGCGCGCGCCTGCGAGGGCATCTTTCTCGCCTTCCAGTATCCCGTGGAGATCCCGGGCGTCAACAATATCTACCTGCTCAAGGCCGCCATCAACGCCAAGCGCAAATATCACGGCGAGCCGGAACTGGACGCCATGGAATTCCTGAAGCTGGTGAAGGAAAAGACGAAACTGGTCAGCATGAAGGAAGACCTGCTCAACCGCTCGGTCAACGAGGGCTTCTCCGGCGGCGAGAAAAAGCGCAACGAGATATTCCAGATGGCCATCCTGGAGCCGAAACTGGCCATCCTCGACGAAACCGATTCCGGTCTCGATATCGACGCCCTCAAGGTGGTGGCTGACGGCGTCAACAGCCTGCGCGCGGCGGATCGCGCCATCATCGTGGTCACCCACTACCAGCGCCTGCTCAACTACATCGTGCCGGACCGGGTGCACGTCCTCACCGACGGGCGCATCGTCAAATCCGGCGATCGCGATCTGGCTCTGCAGCTGGAAGAGCGCGGCTATGACTGGGTGCGCAAGGAGGCGGCTGCGGCATGAGCGAGACGGCCGTCGACTATTACCTGGCGGAATACGCGCGCCAGGCGCCGCAG
>Ga0102944_1000875_pt1 | contig 21594 bp, 17 predicted proteins | sample SalPonD_shore_MG_FD_78172 | JGI IMG/M metagenome (GOLD analysis project Ga0102944, IMG submission 78172) | Salt pond soil microbial communities from South San Francisco under conditions of wetland restoration - Salt Pond MetaG... | ecosystem: Environmental > Aquatic > Marine > Intertidal zone >...
AGTGACGAAGTGGAGTTTACCGCATCACTTCTGGCCGGGATGTAATTGCCGCCGCCACTGGAACACACCACGATCTACGTGAGCCGTTATGAGTGAACGCTGGACAAAACGAATTGGCGCCGCTATTGGCATTCTCCTCTTTGCCGCCGCCGCATGGGTTCTTTACCGGCAGGTATCGCTCTACCCACCGGGTATGGTGGTCTCAGAAATTCGCCGTCTCCCCGCAAGCGTGCTTATTCTCGCGCTCTTCTTCACGGGTATGAGCTTTCTCACCGGCTCCGGCTTTGATCTCTTAGCAGTGAAACACCTCAAGCGAAAACTTTCCTATCCCCGGATCTTTACGGTTTCTTTTCTGAGTGCCGCCGTGGCAAACACCGTGGGTTTTGGTGCGGTAAGCGGCGGCTCGGTACGGTTCCGTATGTACTCCGTCTGGGGATTCTCTGCGGGCGAGATTGCCGCCATTGTACTTCACACCTCCATTACCTTCGCCCTGGGCTTTTTGGGAGTTGGTGCGGCAGTACTCCCCTTCACGCCCACGGCGCTGCCGTTTGCCACGCGTTCCTCATTGATCTCAAATACGGCCATAGGGCTTCTCTTCCTTTCAGTGATCATCGTATATGCGGCACTCACGTTCTTTGTCCGCAGACCACTGAAGACAGGTAGTGTCCTGCTGCGACTTCCGGCAACGAGGGAAGTCCCGCAACAGCTGGCGGTGGCCATGGTGAACTGGCTCTTCTCAGCGTCCACACTCTACGTCATTATTCGGGCCGCGGCGCCGGTTTCATTTGGCACGTTTGTCTCCATATACGTTCTCGCAATGGTTGCCGGCATTCTCAGCCAGGTGCCTGGAGGTCTCGGTGTATTTGAGACGGTCTTTGTCCTTCTCCTCTCTCCACCGGTGCCCACTCCAACACTGCTTGGATCCCTTGTTGTATTCAGGGTGGTCTTCTTCATTCTCCCACTCTTTCTGGCTGTGAGCATCATAACCGTGGTTGAAGCAGCTTCTCTTGGTAGAACACTGCGCGTATTCTCCGGAAGCGTTACCAGATGGACGCGCACCGTGGCTCCGAGCCTGGTCGCGGCGCTCATAATGGTTGCAGGGCTCGTTCTTGCAGGCAGCGGGGCACTTCCCGTGGCCGCCTCTCCGCTCAGATGGATCGGACTTACCGCGTCATCTTCAGAGATTGAGTTTTCGCACATTGCCGCCGCGATGGCCGGCCTGGCGCTGGTCTGGCTTTCCAGATCCCTTCACCAGCGCATGCGCTACGCGTACTTTCTGACGCTAAGCCTTCTTGCAGTTGGAGCTCTTGTTACCCTCGCAGGCGGCGTTACCCCCGTGGTTCCGGGGGGACTTCTGGCAACGTTCTTTCTCATAGTGCCTCATACGCATCATTTTTACCGGCACCGGACACGCCTGCGCCCCGCGCCAGCCACCGGATGGCACGCCACCGCACTTGTTGCCGGCGCCGTGGCAATATGGTTTCTCGCCTACTCTTCACCGCTTCTCTCTGCCGGAGCACTCATAACTCGTGTCAGGCAGCTACCCGCAGACCTTCTCCCTCGTGTCGCGCTGGCACTGCTCCTTGGGCTCATCCTGATTCTGGTGGTAAGGCGTCGATTGCGGGCGGGAGGTCTGACAGACGGCGGGGAACCGGGAAGGATCGCCACATTCTCTTTTTCGGGCGGACAAGCGCCTGAAAGCTTTCGGGCAGCGCTTGCCGCTACAAGCAGCCCGGAAGCGGCACTTCTCTATGGCAACGACAAACGCATTCTCGCAGCGTCGGACACCGACTGCTTTGTCATGTACGGCGCAGCGGGCCCCTACCTCATAGCTCCTACAGCCCCCGTTGGCGCAGAGAAGAACGTGAGGGAATCATACTGGCTATTCCGGGAAGAAGCTGAAGCGGTAGATGCCGTGCCCGTTTTTCTTGATGTGGATGCGCAACAGGTTGAACGCGCCCGAGAAGCAGGATTCATATCGCGTCCGCTTGGACACCTGTTACGCATAGATGTTGCCGGAGTCAGCGGCACCACGGCGAGGTCCGGCACTTCAACGGTTTCCGCCCGGGAGCGGGACAGTGAACCTGCCGCGTTTTCATACAGGATCTTTGAAAGCGGGCAACCGGCGCCTGAATCCATTGCCGTAGAGTCTGCAAGCCGGGCCGTGAAAAGAGGCGGCCAAACTGCGGGAGGCTTTTTCCACGGCCCGCTCACCACGTCATTTCTCAAGCGCGCAGTTGTTGCGACAGTGTGGCACGGCGGCCACATCCGCGCGTACGCAGTGATCCTGCCGTCACCGGACGGTTCCCATGCCCGCCTTGACCGGCTGCATCTTTTTTCACCGTCTCCGGAGGCCCCCTCCAGCCTGGACCTCATCTCGCGCACAATGAGCTGGCTCGGTGAGAACGGCTACTCGACCCTGGACATAGGTCTGTTTGAGAACGATGTCGGCACGCGGCGCCGTGACTACAGGCGAATGGATGCGCTCATTGCCCGGCGGACCGTGCGTGCCATGACGGGAAACCTCCCTGCCTCGCTTGAACACGAGCTGGGGCGTGCAATTCCGGAGTTTCCGGTCTCGTCCGTGCCGCGTTACATGTTGCTTCCGGAAGGCCGCTACGGCTGGCGCCTTCCCGCAGCGTGTGAATCTCTTGCCCGCCGCCGAATCCCTGCAATAAGCAAAGTTTAGCGCTTAAATAGTAAACTTTTTTACTCATATTTGTCGAACGCCCCGCCGCGCGGTAGGTTTGAAACAGGAGGTAATCACAAAATGAAGGTAAAACGAACAGTGCCTGTGCTCACAACAGGCGTAATCGCTCTTTTCTTCTCCAGTTGCTCCATACCGTTCACGGTGGATACCGGTACGATAGAAGTCCAAATGTCTAACACGCTTGGCACCACAGCGGAAGACACAGTAGACGTGCCATCGGACGCTCGGCGCTCCGGGGTCTCCTTTGACAGCGTTGCCGTTCACTATTCGGTGAGCGCAAGTCAGACACTCAGTTCAGCCATAGATGTAGAACTCTACGTCTCTCCGGATCAAACGGCAGATAACACCAAGGATAGCTCCACTGACCAGACTATTGCTTCAGTACACCTCGACAGCTCCAGTCAGAGCGTAACCGGGGCTACCGACTCCCCACTCCTGCGTGACATACTGGAAAGCGGACAGCCGAAGTTTGTGTTCGGCGGCAGCGTGTCTGGTACTGACCTATCGACAAAGGTCACCATCGACCTCTACGCCACCATTGAAGGTTCTTACTCCCAGTTCTAACGTGCGGCGCGCCTGTACTGGTCCGGCCACGAGATCTTTTCCCGCAACACGGACGCCGCCCGCAGTGGCCAGTACGGATCGCGGAGCAGTTCGCGCGCAAGAAAGACAGCGTCCGCCTGGCCGGTACGGATGATGTGATCCGCCTGCACCGGCTCCGTGATCATGCCAACGGTTCCGGTGGCAATCCCCGCCTCCCGCCGAATACGTTCGGCAAAGGCAGTCTGATAACCGGGGCCGGTCTCAGGCCGCGCATCCGGCGTGGCGCCGCCTGATGAACAATCAAGCAGATCAACTCCGTGATCTGCAAGCATCTTTGCAAGCGCTACAGATTCATCAAGCGTCCACCCGTTTTCAAGCCAGTCCACGCCATTTATTCGCACAAAAAGAGGGAGCTCTTCCGGCCAGACCCTTCTCACCGCATCCACTACTTCCAGGAGAAAGCGGCTGCGCCCGGCAAGATCGCCTCCATATTCATCATCCCTGGTATTCACCGCGGGAGAGAGAAACTCACTGAGCAGGTAGCCGTGTGCGGCATGAATTTCAACCAGGTCAAAGCCGGCAGTCCGTGCCCTGACGGCAGCCTGCGCAAACGCCTCCACGGCCGCGCCAATATCAGAAACAGCCATGGCGCGCGGTGCCTGCCCGCCCGCAGAAAACGGTTCATCGGTCGGCCCGTAAATGGGAGACCACGTGCGCTCCGGAGAAACCAGCAGAGATTCGGGTCCCTCCCACGGCCGGGCAGTTGAGGCTTTTCTCCCGGCATGCGCAAGTTGCACACCACAGGCGGCTCCGTGCGTGTGGACGAAGGCCGCAATGCGGGAGAGCATATCGATATGTTCATCCTTCCAGATGCCAAGATCCGCAAAAGATATTCTTCCTTCAGGAACGACGGCTGTTGCTTCGCTCATTACCAGCCCCGCGCCGCCTATCGCGCGGCTGCCCAGGTGGACAAGATGCCAGTCATCGGCAAACCCGTCCTCGCTTGAGTACTGGCACATGGGAGAGACAAAGATGCGGTTTCTGAAGTTCAGGCCGCGCAATTTCCAGGAATCAAAGAGTTTCATAATGGAGTGAAACATAGCCCCTCTTCCGGCAAACGGCAAGCACTTACCGGCTTCAGGCTGACTTCACCCGGGATAAATACCCAATCTTCGGGCCACTACCGATTTTTGCAACGAATATCGAAAATATCGATAAAAATTTTCAAAAAGTGACTATAGTCACTCAAACTTCATTGACTTAGATTTTTCGCGGCGGTACTTTGGTATCACAATCCCGTGCGGATTGCCCATGCGGCTCGGATGTTCCTTGAATGGAACGGCTCGGCGCACAGCACGTTGCCGGCAAGTCCGGCCGCCGCGGAGAGCGTTTCGGCATGCTCACGCCGGCATACCCCTTCCCTCCCCAGCGACGACCGCCTGATTAGATCCGGGTTGCAGAACTCCAACATCACGAATTGAACCCCGATTCAACGGATCGAGGTCCACTGACGGGAGAGGTACATCCCATGAAGTTAGAACAGCTCACCGATCAGATTTACGAAAAAGGTGTAGCAAAGGCCAGGCAAGAGGAAGAACGCATCCAGCGCGAGGCGCAGAAAGAAGCGGACCGCATCATAGCGGAGGCAAACAAGAAAGCCTCGGACATAGTAGAAAAGGCAGAGAAGGATGCGGCGGCGCGGAAATCACGTCTTGAGGCAGAGCTCACCTCCAGCGGGGAAAAGGCCGTAAGCGCGCTGAAAGAGCGTATCACGGAGCACGTGTTGGGCCAGGCGCTGGCCCGGCCTGTCAAAGACGCCCTGAATGAACGGGAGTTCATTCAGAAGCTGATACTCCGCGTGGTAGAAAGATGGAACGCCGCGGAGCCGGGGATGGACCTGGCGCTGATTCTTTCAACCGAAGAAAAGAGCGAGTTGAAACGCTTTGTTGAACAGCAGGTGAAACAGACGGCCGGTAACGGAATGGTGGTGAAGACAAACACATCGCTTAAGGATGGTTTTCGGATTGAACCTGCGGACGGCAGTTTCCGGATCACGTTTTCCAGTGATGACTTTGTCCGCTTTTTCAGGCCGATGGTCCGCGACTACACGCGCAGGATCCTTTTTGACAACGCGAGTGGGGAAGAGAAGACGTGAAACGGCAGTACTACTTTCTTGCTTCAAGCCTTGTCGAGCTTTCCCTTGATTTCACAGAGCGCTCAGACGGCTCATCGCTGGAAGCGCTCATGACCCGCCTGGAAGATGAACTTCACCCGCAGGACTACGACTCCGCCAGGCGCCTCTTTCTATTCAATGATCTGAAAAATGCGGTTGCGTTTAGAAAAATGGACGACCCGTTTGCGGAGCCTTCCTGCTTTTCCAGGGAAGAAATCCTGAACGCGGCAGGCGGAAACGAGTCGCTCGCACCCTACCTTGATACCTACTTTGAAAACCGGCGCGCGGGTGTACGGCTTTATCCGGACCTGCCGGAAATTGATGAATTGTCCGTTCTTCTCTATGAGAATGTAGACACCTTCACCAGCCGTTTTGTGCGCGACTACTTCACCTTTGAGCTAAACCTCCGAAACGCCGCAATTGCGGTAAACATGCAGCAAAACGGTTTCCCGTATCAGAACAGGCTTCTTCCCCTCGGCAGCGCCTACGAACAGATCATTCAGGGCGCTCCGCCGGACTTTGGCCTTACCGGTGATTTCCCGTTTATTGAGAAGCTGCTCAAGGAGTACCGGGGCCAGGACCTGACCGCGCAGGAACGGGCGGTGACAGAGATTCGCTGGCACTGGCTGGAGGAACGTATTGCTGCGGATTTCTTTTCATCCCAGGCCATCTTTGCCTACGTGTTGCGGCTGGCGGAAATTGATCGCTGGCAGCGCATGAGCGAGGTTACGGGTGATGAAACCCTGGGCGAGCTTCTTGCGGCGGTTAGACGCAGTGTTCGTTTTGCACTCGAATTTGCACACATTGGGAGTAAGTAATCATGACCAGAGGAAAAGTCTTTGGCATTAACAGCAATCTTCTGACCATTCACGTAGACGGACCGGTCAGCGAAAATGAGATCTGCTACGTCCTTCATGGCGAGGAACGCCTGCTGGGCGAGGTAATCAGGGTGACGGGTAATCGCGTCTATACCCAGATTTTTGAAAGCACGCGCGGCCTGGTGACCGGCACGGACGTTGAGTTCACCGGGCACATGCTGGAAGTTGAGCTTGGCCCGGGAATGCTCTCCCGCATTTATGACGGCCTGCAGAGCGACCTTGAAAAGAAAGAAGGCCTCTTCCTGAAACGCGGCGAGTACGCATCAGCACTTGACAATGCGCTCGGATATGACTTTGAGCCGATTGCGCAGAAAGGAGATGCCGTCGTTGCCGGTGACTGGCTGGGCCAGGTGAAGGAGGGGTGGCTTGACCATAAGATCATGGTGCCCTTCCGGCTTGACGGAAGCTACACAGTGGAGTCGGTAAAACCTGCCGGGAAATACAGCATCAAAGAGACCATTGCAACGCTCAAGGATGAGAGCGGCCAGGCAATAGAGGTCACCATGACGCAGTCGTGGCCGGTAAAGCAGGCTATTAAGGCATATCGGGAAAAACCACGGCCGTCACGCGTAATGGAAACAGGGATCAGAATTATTGACACCTTCAATCCCATGGCGGAGGGCGGTACCGGCTTTATTCCCGGCCCTTTTGGCTGTGGCAAAACCGTCCTGCAGCACGCCATATCAGAGAACGCGGAGGCGGATATCATCATCGTGACCGCATGCGGAGAACGCGCCAACGAGGTTGTTGAGCTGTTTATTGAGTATCCCGAGCTCACCGACCCGCGCACCGGACGCAAGTTAATGGAGCGCACCATCATCGTCTGTAATACCTCCAACATGCCGGTGGCGGCGCGCGAAGCATCGGTCTACACCGGGATGACCATGGCCGAGTACTACCGGGCCATGGGACTGCGGGTTCTGCTTCTGGCTGACTCAACTTCACGGTGGGCTCAGGCGCTTCGGGAGATGTCTAATCGCCTGGAAGAACTTCCGGGACCGGACGCCTTCCCTATGGACCTTTCTGCGATCATCGCATCGTTCTACGCCCGCGCCGGCGCGGTGGTGCTCCCCAACGGAGAATCCGGTTCAGTCACCTTCCTCGGCACGGTCTCACCGGCCGGAGGCAACCTGAAAGAACCGGTGACGGAAAGCACAAAGAAGGCGGCTCGATGTTTCTACGCGCTTTCCCAGTCACGGGCCGACGCAAAGCGCTATCCTGCCGTTGACGCAGTGGAAAGCTATTCCAAGTACCTTGAATACCCGGAGGTGCAGGAGTATCTCAACTCCTCGCTGGGAGAAGATTGGGTAGCAAAAGTGCTGACCGCAAAAAACTGGACACAGCGAGGAAAGGACGCGGAAGACCAGATAAACATCCTCGGCGATGACGGGGTGCCGGTGGAGTATCACACAACCTTCTGGAAATCAGAAACCATAGACTTTGTGCTCATGCAGCAGGATGCGTTTGACAAGATAGACTCCATCACGCCGTTTGAGCGCCAAAAATTCATGCTCAACCTGGTCCTCCAGGTGTGTGAACGCGAATACCAGTTTGACGGGTATGAACAGGTTGGTCCCTATTTTAAACGCGTTATCAACACACTGCGACAAATGAATTACAGCGAGTTCCGCTCCCAGGATTTCAAGAACTACCAGGACTCCCTCCAGTCACTTCTTGAAGAGCGCGAGCCTGAGAAAGAGACTGAGGAGGCCGTATCATGATTCAGGCACAGGCGTTTCAGCGCGTTTACAGCAAGCTGACAAAGATTACGAAAGCAACGTGCACCCTGGAAGCAGAGGGCGTAAGCAATGAAGAACTTGCCTACGTTTCCGGACGCCACGCCCAGGTTTTGAAGATCGACGGCAAAGAGGTGACGCTGCAGATATTTGAAGGAACGGAAGGCATTGGAACGGATGCAGAGGTTATCTTCACCGGCCGTCCTCCTGCCATTCGCCTCTCCCCGCTCATGGCGGGCCGCTTCTTCAACGCCTACGGAGACCCCATAGACGGCGGTCCTCCAATGGAAGGTGAGGAGCGGGAAATAGGCGGACCAACGGTGAATCCGGTCCGGCGCAGACAGCCTTCAGAGCTCATCGCCACCGGTATTGCGGGAATAGACCTGAACAATACTATTGTCACCGGTCAGAAAATTCCCTTTTTTGCAGATTCCGACCAGCCGTACAACCAGGTCATGGCGGATGTGGCGCTCCGTGCAAAGGCTGACAAGATCATCTTAGGCGGTATGGGATTGTCAAACGATGACTATCTATACTACCGCCACCTCTTTGATAATGCCGGACAGCTCGAAAAAATAGTGAGTTTCATTAATACCACGGATGACTCTCCGGTTGAACGGCTTCTTATTCCGGACATGGCGCTTGCCGCGGCAGAATATTTTGCCGTTGACCAGAACCAAAACGTGCTCGTGCTGCTCACCGATATGACGCTCTACGCAGATGCGCTTGCCATTGTCGCCAATAAGATGGACCGCATTCCGTCAAAAGATTCCATGCCCGGCTCGCTGTACTCCGACCTGGCTAAGATCTACGAGCGGGCGGTCCAGTTACCGGACGGCGGGGCAATCACCATCATTGCGGTAACAACACTGGCCAGTGGTGATATTACCCACGCGGTTCCGGACAACACCGGCTACATCACGGAAGGACAGCTCTTCCTCAGAAAGGACAACGAAATCAACAAGGTTATTGTTGATCCGTTCCGCTCCCTGTCACGACTGAAACAGCTTGTCATTGGCAAACGCACGCGCGATGACCACCCGCAGGTGATGAACGCCGCGGTCCGTCTCTATGCGGACGCAGCCAACGCGCGTACCAAGCGGGATAACGGGTTTGAACTTACGGATTACGACAGGCGCACCTTGAAGTTTGCCGCGGATTACTCCCGCGAGCTTCTGGCCATTGACGTCAACATCGACATAGACAGGATGCTTGATACGGCGTGGCAGCTCTTTGGGCGTTACTTCCACCGTGCTGAACTTGGCATCAGAGAAAGCGTCATGGAGCAACACTGGAACGGAAACTCGTAGGGTAGGGTCATGGAGATTAAGTATCACTTTAACAAAGTATCGATGCAGGCGCTCCAGCGCCATTTGAAGATCCGCTATTCGGCCCTCCCCATCCTGAAGAGCAAAGAGGCCGCGCTGCGTCTTCAGGAGAAGAAACAGAAGGAGCTCTACGCTGATCTGGAACGTCAGTATGAACAGAAGACAGAGCAGCTCAGGGCGGACATACGCCTCTGGTCGGAGTTTCCAACTGAAGTCTACTCAATGAAGAATATGAGCGTGGTGGCTTCAAAAGTTGCCGGTATTGCGGTACCGGACGTAGGTGACATTGACTGGCATATCCGCGATTTCTCGCGCTTTCACAAGCCGTTGTGGACCCACACCGGCGTCACCATCCTTCGAGATCTCACCTTCCTTCTGGCACGTATGGAGGTAGTTGCAAAGAGCGCAGAGATCATTGGCCAGGCACGGCGCAAGACCACGCAAAAGGTCAACCTGTACGAGAAGGTGCAGATACCCGCTTACGAGGAGGCAATCCGCAAGATAAAGCGCTATCTGGAGGATATCGCCAATCTTGATACGGCCGTACAGAAGATCACCAAGCAGCGAAATGAAGCTGCCGAGGGGGAAGCATCATGATTGAGCCGATGGTGCACCTGACCCTTGTCTTCCCGCCCGATGCGAGGCAGTCACTCCTCACGGACCTGCAAAAACTCGGCGTCATTCACTTGAGCGCCGCACCGGCGGAAGAACCAAAGAGCGTTGCAAGAATGGGAAAAGCGGTGACAGACATTCGGGAAGCAACAACATTTCTCTCCGGCGTGAGTGGCCCGCGAGATGCCGCCACAACACCACCTGAACGCGAACCGGACGCAGACAGGATTGTCCGCAAAATTCGCTCGCTCCGCAACAAGACTGAAGATCTGGAAGGGAAAATTGCACAGGTGGCCGCAGAACGCGAACGTTCGGTCCGCTGGGGCGGAATGGACAGGTCACGCATTGAGGCAATTGGGCAGGCAGGATATCGCATTACGCTCCACTCAGCACCGCGGACTACTGCGCTGCGCATTGAAGCGGAGTTTGCCGAAAAGGAAGACCACGCCGTTACGCGCCTTGGTGAAGAACGAGGCATGGTTTATTTTGCTCTTGTCCAGCCCGCAGAGGGACCTGAGACCACGGTCACTGCTGCCGAAGAACCGCTGCCGGAACACACGGAAGCAGAACTCACTGACCGCAAAAGTAAGCTGGAAACGGAGTTGAGCCAGACCAACGCAGAACTCGCCGGACTCACACGCCACATTCCATTTCTCCGGAAGCGTCTTCGCGAGCTGGAAAATGAGATAGCACGAAATAGCGCGGCGGCCGCGGCGGTTCCGGTTGCAGAAGGCGCGGCACAGCTTCTAACCGGATGGATACCAGCACGCAGGCAAGGGGAGGTAGAGTCTTTTGCCGAGAGCGAACGTGCGGTTGCAATCTTTTCTGAGGTTTCCGCGGATGAACCGCAGATGGAGGCTGCTCTGAAAGCAACAGCACATCCTCCGGAAACGGACGAGGAAGCGCCTGCCGGAGCGAGTGAAGAGGCAAACGGCAGCGCCACGGCGGCGGCAGATGAGTCGCCGGCGGAACCGCCGGTGCTGCTTCGAAACGGTGCGTTTACGCGGCTCTTTGAACCGATCCTGAAAATCTTCAGCCTGCCCAGCTACCACGAGCTTGATACCACGCCGTTCTTCGCACCGTTTTACACGCTCTTCTTTGGGTTGTGTGTGGCGGATGCCGGCTACGGGGTACTCCTGCTACTTGTAGGGTTTGTGGTTCTGGCACTCGTCAAACGTGACGCCATGAAACCTATTCTTTACCTTGGGCTGGTGCTCTCCGCATCGGTAGTGGTTGCCGGTATTCTCTTGGGCGATGTGTTTGGCATCGGCCTCAAACAGATGTTTGGTTCCCACTCCGCACTGGCACACCTGGTGCTTTTTGGAAGCACAAACAGCGCCATGCTCTTTGCAATCATGCTTGGCGTAATCCAGGTGATCTTCGGGTACGTGTTGCGCACCATTAATGAAACACGGTCAAAGGGGCCGCTTGGCGCGCTTCGGCCGGTGGGCGTCCTCTTTCTTCTTGCCGGCATTGTCCTGGTGGCGCTTCACATGGCCGGCCCGGGCTTTGCCATTGGCCCCATTCCGTTTGGAGCGGCAGCGGCAGCCTTTCCGGCTGCCACCGCAGGATACGTGATGATAGCGTCAGGTCTGGTATTGATACTGCTCTTTAACAGCCTGGACAAGAAAATCTATCTCAGGCCGCTTCTCGGCATCTGGGAACTGTATGAAATTGCCACCGGCATTCCCGGAGACATTCTCTCATACCTTCGACTTTTTGCACTTGGACTGTCCGGCGGTCTGCTTGGGGAGGCAATCATTAAGATTGCCCTCATGGTCCGCGGCGACACTCTTCTGGGGATTATCCCCATGATACTGATTTTGCTTGCAGGTACGGGCTTGAATCTGGCCATCGGACTGCTCTCTGCATTTGTGCATTCACTCCGCCTTACGTTTGTAGAGTTCTACAAGGCGGTTGGCTTCAAGGGCGGCGGAATCGCGTACTCGCCGTTTAAGCTGAGATAACTACTGGAGGAAATACTATGGAAGCGTACGCAGCAACGATTGCATCAATTGGTCTTGGAGCGATGTTTGGACTCTCAGGCATCGGATCATCTATCGGCCTGGTTATTGCCGGGAACTCGGTTGTAGGCGCCATTCGCAAGCGGCCGGAAACCTTTGGCGTGAACCTGGTTCTTTCCGGACTTCCCTCCACACAGGGACTGTACGGCTTTGTAGGCTTTATCATCTATTCCGGCTATGTTACACCACAGATGAGTGTTTTTAACGCCGGGATAGTGCTGGGTGCGGGGCTTGCTCTGGGTGCGGCTAATCTGGTGTCCGCAATCAAGATGGGTCAGGTATGTGCATCCGGCATAACCTCTATCGGTTCCGGACACAACGTCTTTGGCAATACCCTGGTTCTGGCAGCGTTCCCGGAGTTTTACGCAATTCTGGCGCTCGTGGCAGTAATCCTTATGGGGGGCTTGATTCACTAATAGGCCTCCGTTCTTTGGAGTATGGCGATGGAACTTACTGAAATTATTGTGCGGCAGCACATAGAGGTTGATCTCTTAAGCCGGAATAAGGAAGAACTGTTCAGCGAGCTGGTAAACGTACTGGTACGTTCCGGCGCGGTGGAAGACGAAAAGCGCATACTGGACGCGCTCTGGCACCGCGAGCAGGTAATGAACACCGTGGTAGCACCCCACATCGCGCTTCCGCACGCGTCCGTGTGGCTGTTCAAGCAAACGGTGGGCGTCCTGGGCATTTCCCGCGAAGGAATTGACTACGGTGCCCCTGACGGTTCGCGTGTGCACGTGGCTATGCTCTTAGTGGACGACCGCTATGAAGCAGATAAGCATCTGCACATCTTGAAACGTGCCGCACGCCTCTTTGGAAGCCCCAATTTCCTCAAGCGAATGCTTGCCTCGCAGACCCCTGAGGCGGTCTTTGAGATTATCCAGCAGGTTGAGGAAATGCAGCGTCCCTGAGGTTCAGGAGACGCTCAGGCACGCAATTCCGGAAACGGCCAGCACCAGACCTGCAACGCGGGCGGGTGTGAGCCGTTCCTTAGACACAATGCGCGCAAGTAAAACGGTCGGAGCCGGATAGAGCGATGAGATAACGGCAACCACCGCAAGAAGCCCGGTCCGGCTTGCCAGCAGAAACGCGATATTGGCACCCATATCCAGCGCACCGGCTGCAAAGGTGACCTTCCCGCTTTTTGGCGCCAGGCGCAGCGACCTCCCGGTTGCCGCAGCAAACGCCGCCATAAGCACCAGGGATGCAAAACGCGCGCCCACAAGCGGCCAGAGTCCCGTCCCACCGCCCGTCCTGGAAATCGTGATGAAAAATACCCCAAATCCCAGTCCGGCGGCAACTCCCAAAAGAGTTGCCCGTCGCACCGCAGGCCGGTTTCCCGTGTCAGCGGGCTCTGTTGAAAGGAGCACAATGGCCGGTATTGCAAGCGCTATGCCAATCCAGGATAGGAGGCCCGGCCGTTCACCGGTCAGAAGTCCAAAAAGCACCGGTGCGGCAGCTCCGGTTGCAGCGGCAATTGGAGATGCAACCGCAACAATGGTTGTTGCCAGCGCCGTGTAAAGAGCCGCAAGTCCCACCGCACCGGAGACACCGGCCGCGATTCCCCAGAGCATATCCGCCGTACGCGGAAACGGTGTGTGCAGCGCGAAACTTGCCAGCACGGCCAGTGCCAGACCAATAAGCTGAGAGTAGAGCAGAACCGCAAATACAGAGCTCTTTCTTGTTGCCATACCGCCTGCAAAATCAGCTGCTCCAAACATAAGCGCAGACAATCCGGCAAGAAGCACTGCCATATTCACCTCCGGTAGGCCACAGCTTATCCACCCCACCATGGCCGGTCAACCTGGTTAAAACGGTTTTTAGAGATATTATTGACGATTAATGAAACACGCTTTATAGTAGTAATTGATATCGGGGGAGGGAGATACATGCCTGTGTCTGCAATTCAAACCGCAACAAGAAACCGCATCCTGGTGGTTGATGATGATGAAAGCATACGCCTCCTCTTTGAGCGGGCACTTGGACAAGAGTATGAGATCATAACTGCCGCAGACGGGGAAGAGGCGCTTGATACGGCCGCCGGCGACCGCGCCATAGACCTGGTACTGCTGGATATAGACATGCCGGGCAGAAACGGTCTTGAAGTGTGTGAGACACTCTGTGCTCACCGCAACACGACCGGCGTTCCCATCATTATGCTCACCGGCAACAGAGATGATGAAGATGAAGTAAGGGCACTTGAAGCGGGCGCAGTGGACTTCATACGCAAACCGGCCCAGCTCTCTGTCATACATAGCCGCATTTCGCTTCATTTGCGTATGAAGGAGTATCGGGACCACCTGGATCGCCTGGTAACCGAACGGACGCAGCAGCTCTACGACGCGCAATTGGAAATAGTCTACCGGTTAGGTCTTGCCTCGGAGTACCGCGACAATGAGACGGGAATGCACGTACGCCGCATGAGTGCCTACAGTCACCTGCTTGCCCGGGAAGCGGGTCTGGCTACCGACTGGTGCGAAACACTTTATCACGCCGCCCCACTTCATGATATCGGGAAAATCGCTATTCCGGACAGAATTCTGCTCAAGCCCGGACGCCTCACCAAAGAGGAGTTTGAAGTCATTAAAACCCACACTACCGTGGGAGCAAAGATACTGGAAGGCAGTGGCTCTCAAATCCTTGAACTTGCCCGGCGCATTGCCCTTTCCCACCATGAGCGCTGGGACGGAGCCGGTTATCCGCATGGTCTTGCCGGAGACACTATCCCTCTGGAGGCGCGGATTTGCACCATTAGCGACGTGCTGGATGCGCTCACCTCGGAGCGTCCCTACAAGCGGGCGTGGTCCTTTGCGGAGGCGTTTGAGGAGGTCCTTTCCCTCTCCGGACACGCCTTCCAGCCGGAGCTGGTAGAGATTTTCCGGGCCAACCGCGCGGCACTGGAACACATCTACAACACGCACCGGGAAGTATAAGCCGGAATAAAACCCACCGCATCGGGCGCTTTCCACGCAAAGTAATTTGCAATTTGTACTTGCGAAAGCGCTCCATTTTCGTCACTATTTCCTTGTGACATCAGGGACATCGTGGAAGCGCGCTGTAAGCCCTGCAATTGGGACTCTGGTCTTTGGGCTTGCGGCGTGGATACTCTACCGGCAAATCCATGCGTACGGCGTTGCGGATATTGCCCGCACAGTGGCGGCAATCCCGCGGCCGGCCATTTTGGGGGCTGCCCTTGCCACGGGAATGAGTTTCCTGGCTACTGCCGGTTATGACCTGCTGGCAATTCGCGCTACCGGGATCCAGGTCCGTCCGTCCCGGGCGGCTCTGGCAGCAATGGCGAGCACTGCGGTGAGTAACACCCTGGGATTTGGCCTTCTTACCGGCAGCTCGGTTCGCTACCGCATGTACACAGGTTGGGGCGTGAGCGTCCTGGCGGTGACCAGAATTATCACGTTTGTGTCGCTCACCTTTTCCATGGGACTGCTTGCCCTCGGGGCCGTGGTGCTTTCATCCAATTCGGTCACAATTCCCGCCTCCATCCATGTTCCTCTGGACTCAACCCGCATCCTCGGCGCAATTTGCGCGCTTCTTCTGGCGGCGTACGTGATAGCAGTCTCAATTGGTAAAGGCCATCTTCAGATTCGCTCCGTCCGGCTGGAACTTCCTCACCGCCGTTTCATTCTCCCTCAGCTCTTTCTTTCCGGAATTGACTGGCTGGCTGCTGCAACCGCGCTCTACGTTCTGCTTCCGCAGGAAAGCGCACCCGGCCTGCTGACATTTCTGGAAGTCTACGTGCTGGCAATAGTGGCGGGAAATGCAAGTCAGGTGCCGGGCGGAATTGGCGTATTCGAAACTATTTTCATTGCGCTGCTCGCCCCGGTGACCCAGATCCCTGCGCTGGTAGGAGCACTTCTTGCCTACAGGCTTATTTACTACCTTGGGCCCCTCTTCCTTGGTCTTCTGGCGCTTGCAGGTCAGGAAATTCTATTCCAGTGGGCACATCTGGTACGTATTGGCCGCGCCCTGGGTAGACGGCTCGCTGATTACTTCCCTCCGGTCCTTACCGCGGCCACTTTTGCAGGAGGTCTACTCCTGCTCTTCTCCGGCGCCACTCCGGCCATACACGCACGGCTTGCATTTCTCGATACCATCCTCCCGCTTTCCGTCATAGAGCTTTCGCACTTTCTGGGGAGCATAGTAGGCATTCTTCTTCTCTTTTTGGCACGCGCCCTTCAGCGCCGGCTGGATGTGGCTTACGTGTCCACGGTAGTGCTGCTCTGCGCGGGCATTGTTGCATCGCTTTTCAAAGGCGGCGATTATGAAGAGTCAACGCTTCTGGCAGTCATTCTGGTTCTGTTCATCCCGTCCCGCCGCCACTTCTACAGAAAGTCATCTGTGCTGGGTACCCGCTTTTCCCCCGGATGGACGGCAGCAATCGCCATCTCTGTGGGATCTGCAATCTGGCTCACCTTCTTTGCCAACAAGCACCTTGCATTCTCAAACGAGGTCTGGTGGCGGTTTGCCCTCTACGGGGACGCACCGCGCTCCTTTCGCGCGGCCACCGGGGCGGTGGTGACGCTCGTTCTGATCATCGCGCTGCGACTGCTGCGCCCATACCGCGGTCCCGACCGTAGTGAAGAGAAGCCTGACTGGGAGGCCATTGAGCGAATTGTAGCATCGTCTCCGGAAAGCTACGCCCATCTGGCGTTTACGGGTGACAAACACTTTCTGATGAACCGGGCACGAACGGCGTTCATCATGTACGGAGTATCGGGAGGAGACTACTTTGCAATGGGTGACCCGATCGGACCGCCGGAACAGTGGCGCGAGCTCACGTGGAAATTCCGCGAGCTGGTCGATCGCAACGGCGGGCAGACTGTTTTCTATGAAGTGGGGGCGCGCAATCTCTCAACATACGTGGATCTGGGTCTGACCGCACTGAATATCGGAGCGGAAGCCCATGTGTCACTTGATACGTTCTCGCTCTCCGGACGCGACAAAAAGGACCTTCGTAACGCCGTGAACCGCCTGAAGAAATCCGGATACTGGTTTGAGATGGTGGAACCAGAAGGAGTGCCGGCACTCATCGCCAGGCTAAGAGAGGTATCTAACGCGTGGCTGGAAGCCAAACAGACAAAGGAAAAGGGGTTTATACTCGGCTCCTTTGAACCGGACTATCTTCTGCGTTTCCCGATTGCCGTGGTGCAAAGCCCGGCGGGAATTGCAGCATTTGCAAATGTATGGCCCGGCGGCGGAATGCATGAGATCTCAATCGATCTGATGAGACATCTACCTGATGCCCCGCCCGGCGTCATGGATTTTCTCTTTGTGCACCTGATGTTGTGGGGTAAAGAAGCAGGATACAGCTGGTTTAACCTTGGTCTCGCGCCGCTTTCCGGCCTGGAACAAAGTAGCGTTGCACCGATGTGGAACCGTATTGCAGGATTTGTTTTTTCCCACGGTGAGACGATTTACAACTTCCAGGGACTGCACGCCTATAAGCAGAAATTCGATCCCGTCTGGTATCCAAAGTACATTGCGCTGCCAGGTGGACTGGTACTTCCACGGGTGCTTGCCAATCTTGCAACGCTGGGTTCACGCGGAATGAAATCGGCCCGGCATGAAGCCGCCACTCCTCCGCGTGAACCGGAAGTTTCGGTCATGTGAATTAACATGTTGACAAAATGTGCTCGTTCGTGGAGCATCCGGAAGAAACTATGAGTCAGACAACTATGCGTGTTCCCGTGACAACAGTCCGGGCGTTTGTAAAAGATGTATTTATCAGCCTCGGCGTTCCGGAGAAGGAAGCCCAGATCTGTGAAGATGTGCTAGTAAGTTCGGATCTTCGTGGAATAGATTCACATGGAATTGGACGCCTTTTCATGTACCATGAACGTATCCGTGAGGGCGTGCAGCACGCCCGTACCCAATTTGAGGTCGTGAAAGAGACCGAAACCACGGCTACCGTTGACGGCCACCACGGAATGGGACATGTGATTGCGCATCGTTCCATGGAAATGGCTATTGAGAAGGCGCACCGGTACGGATTGGGCGCCGTGGCGGTCCGGAACTCCACTCACTACGGATTTGCCGGATACTATCCTATTATGGCCACGAGGCATGAAATGATGGGACTGACGGTAACCAACGCTCGCCCAAGCGTTCCACCCACCTTCAGCTCGGAACCGATGCTGGGCACCAATCCCATCACGTTTGCCGCGCCCAGTGACCTGCCGTTCCCGTTTGTGATTGACGCGGCAACGTCTATCTCTCAACGGGGCAAGATTGAACACCTGGAACGGATTGGCAAGAAAACGCCGGACGGGTGGGCAATTCATCCCAACGGCCAGGCGCACACAGAAACCTCCCGTCTTCTGAACGACCTTCTCTCCGGTAAGGCGGCACTGCTCCCTCTCGGTGGTGTGGATGAGCGGCTGGGCGGTCACAAGGGGTACGGTTATGCCACCATGGTGGAAATCCTAAGCGCGGCGCTCTCCGGCGGCAGCTTCATGAAAGACCTGATGGGCTTCACCGATGAAGGAGTGCGCTCGCCGTACCGCCTTGGGCATTTCTTCCTGGCGGTAGATCTTGCGCACTTCATTGATCCTGCCGTTTCCCGCGCCATCACGGGCTCTATCATGCGCGGCCTGCAGGAGGCGCGCAAACTCCCGGGATATGACCGCATCTACGTGGCGGGAGAAAAGGAGTATGAAGAGGAACAAAGGCGCCTGAAAGAGGGTATTCCGGTGAGCGCCACTCTGCGCGCCAGGCTCAACGGCATTGCCGAAGATCTCCAACTGACACAATACCGCTTCTGAACGGCAGGCAGGCGCGCCGGAGCAGGTAGGCGGTGGCCGTTCCAGCTTGACAGGTGCCGGTGGTGCGGATAGCATTTGCCTACATGAGTGAGCAGGACCGTTTCCATTCCCTTTACTGCCACGGGTTTATCCGCAGCGCCATTTGCATTCCGGAACTGCGCGTGGCCGACGTGCCGTATAATACAGAGAAGACCATAGAGCTTGCCAGAGCAACCGCAAAGAACGGATCTGCGCTCGCTCTCTTTCCGGAACTGGGACTTTCCGCGTATTCCAGTGATGATCTGTTTCACCAGGATAGCCTGCTGTCCGCGGTACTCGATGGTCTTGCACGGTTGCGTGAGGAAAGCCGGAACATTACAACCGTCATTATTGTTGGCGCGCCGCTTCGCGTAGACAACAAGCTCTTCAATTGTGCCGTTGCCGTCTATCACGGAGAAATAGTGGCGGTTGCCCCTAAAACCTATCTTCCCAACTACCGGGAATTCTATGAAAAGCGGCAGTTCACTGAAGGAGACGCGGTACACTTGACCGAGATTGATCTTCTTGGCTCCCGCGTCCCGTTTGGCAATAACCTTGTGCTGGAAGCTCCCGCTCTCCCCGGCTTTGCGGTTCACATGGAAGTGTGTGAAGACGTCTGGGCTCCGGTACCTCCTTCAACCTACGCAGCGCTTGCCGGCGCAACACTTCTGACCAATTTGAGCGGCAGCAACATCACCATCGGAAAGGCCGCATACCGGCGGATGCTCGCCGCCTCGCAGTCTGCAAAGTGCTTTGCCGCCTATCTCTATTCCGGCGCCGGCCCGGGAGAATCAACAACGGACCTTGCGTGGGACGGACATGCAATGATCTATGAAAACGGCACACTCCTTTCGGAGTCAGAGCGTTTTGCCGCTTCCGGCACGGCTATTTACGCCGACATAGACCTTGACCGCATCATACAGGACAGAATGCGCAACAACACGTTCAATGATTCAGCGCGCCGCCATGCTGACCGGATAGAGAAGATCAGGAGAATCAGATTTGACTTTGAAGCTCCGTCCGGCGCGGTGACATTGCAGCGCGATATCTCCAGGTTTCCCTACGTGCCGGCAGATCCGTCCGCGCGGGATGAACACTGCTTTGAAGCATACAGCATTCAGGTACACAGTCTCACCACGCGTTTGACCGCAGCCGGCATCAAGCGCGTGGTTGTGGGGATATCGGGAGGTCTGGACTCCACGCAAGCACTCATTGTATGCGCCAAGACAATGGACGCGCTGGGGTTACCGCGCAGCAATGTGCTTGCGTACACCATGCCGGGATTTGCCACCAGTGACACCACACTTCAAAACGCGCGCTCTCTCATGAAGGCCATGGGCGTAACATCGGGTGAAATTGATATCCGCCCCTCCTGCATGCAGATGTTCAAAGATATTAACCATCCGTTTGCGCGCGGGGAAGAAGTGTATGACACAACGTTTGAAAACGTGCAGGCGGGAGAGCGCACTTCGCACCTGTTCCGCCTTGCAAATCTTAACGCTGCCCTGGTGGTGGGAACCGGAGATCTCAGTGAGCTGGCACTGGGATGGACTACCTACGGCGTTGGGGACCACATGTCCCACTACAACGTGAACGCGTCAGTCCCCAAGACGCTGATTCAGTACCTTATTCGCTGGATCATTGAAAACAAGCAGTTCCGTGATGAAACCAACGACATCCTTCAATCCGTGCTTGCAACGGAAATCTCTCCGGAGCTGGTGCCCGGGGGAAGCAGTGAAGGCTCGTCCAAACCCGTCCAGAGCACCCAGGCAAAAATTGGGCCCTACGAACTTCAGGATTTCAATCTCTACTACATTTCCCGTTTTGGATATCGCCCAAGCAAGGTCGCGTTTATGGCGTACCACGCCTGGCACGATACGGCCGGAGGCGTCTGGCCGGTACCGTTTCCGGAAAGCGAAAAACACAGCTACACGCTGCCGGAAGTCAGGCGCTGGCTGGAAGTCTTCCTGCAGCGCTTCTTCGGCAGCAGTCAGTTCAAGAGGAGCTGCGTTCCAAACTCGCCGAAAGTGGGATCCGGGGGCTCTCTTTCACCCAGGGGAGACTGGCGCGCTCCCAGTGACAGCTCCGCTACGGTCTGGATAAGCGAACTAAACGCCAACGTGCCGGAACGCTGATACAGCGTCACCCCATGGTGAAATAGGCCGGCGCGTTTCCCGCTTTCCACTTAATGTTGCAGCCAAGAGACGCCTTTTGCTCCTGTGGCACGGGCTTCCCGGAGACCAGCGCGTCAACGGCACGGGCAAGGTCGTCACCGGTCACCGGCTTTCCGTTTGACGGCCGGCTGTCATCGAACTGCCCTCTGTAAACCAGACGATGCTCCCTGTCAAAGAGAAAGATATCTGGCGTGCACGCGGCGTTGAACGACCTGGCTACAAGCTGATCCTCGTCATAAAGATAGGGAAATGATATTCCGCGCTCGGCGGCGAACTCTTTCATCTTCTCCGGCGAATCAGCCGGCTGACTCACCGCGTCATTGGAGTTTATGCCTACCACCGCTACGCCCTCCTGTTCAAATTCCCGGGCTCTGGTTGCAAGCACATCTGCAATATGCTTCACAAACGGACAGTGGTTGCACATGAAGATCACCAGAACGGGTTTTTGGTCATACTCGCGGCTCCTGTGGACCTTGCCGTCAAAGTCCTGGAGCTCAAACTCCGGCATTGCGGTGCCCAGCTTTAACATGATCGATGGGGTTTCTGCCATATGTTATGTACCTCCGTCATCTATTTGATCCCAAAGATAGACATGGGCAGCATCCCGGGTCAACGCGCA
>Ga0102944_1000876_pt1 | contig 21584 bp, 19 predicted proteins | sample SalPonD_shore_MG_FD_78172 | JGI IMG/M metagenome (GOLD analysis project Ga0102944, IMG submission 78172) | Salt pond soil microbial communities from South San Francisco under conditions of wetland restoration - Salt Pond MetaG... | ecosystem: Environmental > Aquatic > Marine > Intertidal zone >...
AACTGCTGAGCGCGGAGTCCTGGTATTACGTCGATGAGCGGGATGTCTTTCCGCAGGAATTCATCAGCTTCCTGTCACTGGACAAGCACCTGCGCGAACTGTTCACACAGGTGCACGGCGACCTGCTGCAACCCGAGTACTGGCGCGATATCAGGCGCCGGCTGCTGGCGGGTGAAGTACGGCTGGTCGTGCCGTACAAGCGCAGCGGCCAGCCGCCCGCGTCCGACAGCCGGCGGCTGCCGGCATGATAATGCCGTTCCGGCACGCGCCGCCGGCCGGCGGCGCCTGATCCATGTACCACGACGCCCTGCTGCTCCTGTTTGCCGTTGCCGCCGCCGTGCTGGCCTGGTACGAGGCCCTGCGCATGCGGGAATACGTGATACAGCGCTGCGCAGTGATCTGCGAGGGCGCCGGGCTGCAGTTACTGGATGAAACCGTGACCCTGGCCGCCCTGAACCTGAAACGGGACACTCGCGGCCGTCTCAGGCTGCACCGCCGCTATCAGTTCGAGGTCAGCGAGACCGGTGCCGACCGCCTGCGCGGCTGGATCGCCCTGACGGGTCTCGCGCTGGAACATGTTTACATTGAGGGCACGGACGGGGCGACTATACTGGGACAGGATGGGAGGCATTTACTGCAGTGAATGGTGAATCGTAAATAGTGAATAATACATCTCACGTAATGCCGGATAATGTGACAGTCAGCCATAGGGCCTCCAGCCTCCTTTAAACGAGATCTGGATGCCATATAACTACTGAATATTACGGGGCAACAGTGATAATGCTTTTACTATTCACTATTTACGATTCACTATTCACTTCTCACTTGCCACTCCAATTTTGATAAAATATTGAAGATTGAAAACAGGAGTAAACTCAATGCCTTCGTTCGACATCGTCTCCGAAATCGACAAGCACGAACTGACCAACGCCGTCGACCAGGCCAACCGGGAAATCGGCAATCGCTTCGATTTCAAGGGCAGCAATTCCCGCATCGAAACGGCGGAGCATGTCCTCACCCTGATTGCCCCGGCGGAATTCCAGGTCAAACAGATCCTGGACATTCTGGAGAACAAGCTCGCCAAGCGCGGCATCGACGTCCGCTGCCTGGACAAGGGCGAGATCCAGGAAAGCCTCAACGAAGCGCGCCAGGCAGTCACCGTCAGGGAAGGCATCGACAAGGACCTGGCCAGACAGCTGGTGAAAAAGGTGAAGGAATCCAAACTCAAGGTCCAGGCGGCCATCCAGGGCGAGCAGCTCCGGGTGACCGGCAAGAAACGCGACGATCTGCAGCAGGTGATTGCCACTCTGAAACAGGACAAGGGCATTAACGTGCCGCTGCAGTTCACCAACTTCAGGGATTAGTGAAGGACAGTAAGTGGTGAATAGTAAATAGTGAATAGAAAAAGAATGGCTTCCGGGCAAATCTGTTTCTCTATTCACTATTCACAATTAACTATTCACTATACAAGATTAAAAGGCTGAACATGACATTCCTGACCCGCAAATCCGGATACCTGTCCGGCATCCTGCTGATCCTCGCCGGCCTGCTGCCGTTTACTGTTCTCGCCGCCGGTCCCGGGGCGAATCCACAGATTATTCTTACCCACCATTGGGCGGGGATGGTATCCCTGCTGGTCTTTGTCGTGGGTTATCTCCTGGTTATTTTCGAGGAAACCATCCACCTGCGGAAATCCATACCGATGATGTCGGCAGCCGGCATTATCTGGATCCTGGTGGCGATCGCGTATGCACATTCCGGCAATACCCATGTGCTGGAAAGCATCTACGAATACGATCTGATGGATTTTGCCGAGCTGTTCCTGTTTCTGCTCGCTGCCATGACCTACATCAACACCATGGAAGAACGCGGCCTGTTCAATATGCTGCGCGTCTGGCTGGTTTCGCAGGGATTTTCCCTGCGCACTATTTACTGGCTGACGGGACTCCTGACCTTCCTGATCTCCCCCGTTGCCGACAACCTGACAACCGCCCTGCTGATGTCGACTGTGGTGATCACCGTGGCACCGGACAGGCGCGCATTTATTACCGTTGCCTGTATCAATATTGTTGTCGCGGCAAATGCCGGCGGGGCATTCAGTCCCTTCGGCGACATCACCACGCTGATGGTCTGGCAGGCCGGGCCGGTCGAATTCGGACAGTTTTTCAACCTGGTCATTCCCTCCATCATCAACTGGTTGATACCGGCATTCATCATGGGCCTGACGGTGCCCACGGACTATCCGGAACCCGCCACTGAAACCGCAAGGTTGCAGCATGGCGCCTGGGTGGTAGTCGGCTTGTTCATCCTGACTATCGTCATGGCTGTCCTTTCGCATAATGTTCTGCACCTGCCGCCCATGTTCGGCATGATGACAGGTCTGGGCATGCTAAAAGCCTTCGGTTATTACCTGCAAAAAAGGGGCGAAAGCATTACATCTTCCAATCTGCCCCGGGGCGACCACGCCCTGTCTTTGTACTCGGAGAGAATTGAAAAAAAGCCGTACGATATCTACGTCAATCTTATGCGTGCGGAATGGGACACACTGATGTTTTTCTACGGCATCATACTCAGCGTCGGCGGACTGGGTGCGTTCGGATATTTCCTGTCCGGCTCCGAGACAATATACGGGACCCTCGGCGCGACCATAGCCAATACGTTGGTCGGGGTGGTGTCTGCCGTCGTCGACAATATCCCGGTCATGTTCGCGGTGCTGGAGATGCACCCGGAGATGTCGCTGGGGCAGTGGCTGCTGGTGACCCTGACCGCCGGGGTGGGCGGTTCGCTGCTGTCCATAGGTTCGGCAGCCGGCGTGGCCGTCATGGGTCAGGCGCGGGGACACTACACCTTTATGGCCCACCTGAAGTGGACCTGGGCGATTTTACTCGGCTACCTCGGCAGTATCGCGGCGCACTTCCTGATTAACGCCTCGCTGTTTACAACCTGACAGAAAGTATGGGGATTGGGGGTTGGGGATCAGGTACAGATAAGACCTGTATGCCCTGATCCCGAGTCCCCAGTTCCCAGTCCCCGGCCGTTTACAGCTCCGCCAGCGTGTCCGTATCCCGCGGCGCCGAGGGCTCTTCCTCCACAAGCAGGCCGAGCTTGTCGCCCCACCACTTGGTAGTCGTGGCCTGTACCACGATGGTGATCAGTACCGCCAGGAACGTCACCGAGGCAATCAGGTGCGCATGCGGCGCATTGATGCCCAGGATCAGGCCCGCCAGGGCAGCGGGAATAACGCCCGTTTCGCGCACCCAGCAGATAAACAGCAGTTCCTTGAGTTCCCACTTGGCGCGCCGGTCGGGCAGGCAGCACAGGAAGACCGTGATGGGTCGCGCGATCAGCATGAAGATCGCCACCAGGAACACGCCGCCCACCCAGTATTCGTTAAGCAGGCTGAAGTTAACCTGGCTTCCCAGCAGAATGAAGATGAACACGCGCATGATCAGCGAGGTAGTACCAATAAAGTATTCCATGCTCTGTTCCTCGCCCGGTTCAATCTCGTAGCCCAGCACATCCTTGTTGCCGACGATGAGGCCGGCAATAAATGCCGCCATGAAACCGCTGGCGCCTTCAACGTCCGCGCCGAGATAGCCGCTGATCACGACCACCAGGGTCACGAGCGGCATGTATTCGCGCAGAAAACCGTATTTCTCATGAGCGATGAGGAACAGCGCAAATGCCCCGATGGCGCCGCCGATAAGGATACCGAGGCCCGCTTCCTGCGCCAGGAGCTTTAAGGAATCTCCGGCCGAAAAAGCACCACTACCCATCACGATGCTGAGGATGGTGACCGTGATAATGGCACCCATGGCGTCATTGAGGGCGGATTCGCTCATGACCAGATGCGAGACACGCTCACGGATGCTTACCTGCTTGAACACGGGCACCAGAGTGGCCGGATCGGTGGCGGCGAGCAGCGCGCCCAGCAGCAGTGCAACCATGAACGGAATGTGGAAAATATACATGGCGCCCAGGCCGACGATAAATGCGGTGATCAGAACGCCGACGGACGCGATGACAACCAGGCTGATCCAGACATCCTTGAGGACTTTAACAGCGACGGTCACGCCCCCGTCGAAAATGATATAGGCGGCACCGAAAATCAGGATGATCTGGTTTAGCGCCGAACTCGAGGAAACATTGATCTCGTTGAAGACCTCGGGGCCGAGCAGGATGCCCACGAGCAGGAACACCACGATATCCGGGACCCGGATCTTGTCCGCGATAAAGCCTGAAATCGAGCCACTGGCGAGTATGGTGCCAACGATAAACAGGACGTGCTTGGCGATTTCAATAGCGTGTGTTGATTCCATGATAACCCCTCTTTATCAGTCGATATATGTCAGCACACCGGGAACCGGCACGAAGGCTGCATTGAAATTTTACCTTAAGGCCGTTGAATTGCCGCTGTGATGGTTTAACTCCGGTGACAGATCACAGCGACGAAGGCAATCATACTGACGGAAAATGAAACGGGACACGAACAGGAAATTAGTTGTTGTCATACATTACACACCGAGGCTGTTATTATAATAATGATCGGATACGCACAAGGTTAACAATTGTACCCGCCATTCGGCCAAGCTGGTACGGGCGGGCGGAAATCGGGTACTCCTCCGACAACCCGACATGTTAATCGGAAAGCGTTCGACGGATTGTTGCCGCCCCCGCCGGACACCCCCTTAACAGTCGTACAGCGTTTCCGAATGCGTTGGTTTAACCCCTTTTCTTCCCCGTGTTATAGTAGCACAGGCCAAGGGATTGGCAAATCCTTAGCAATTTAAGAGACCGGACAGACTGATTCCCTTCATGCCGTTTTCCAGAAGTGTCAAAATACTGATCCCCGCAGCCGTATTAATCGTGCTCGGCATGGCGGCGGCTGTATTCACCGCCCGCTACTACCGGACGGCGGAGAGGCCGGCGGACATCCAGGGCCTTCTGTGGCCACATCCCAAAAAGCTGCATGCGTTTGAAACGGTGACTGATACGGGCGCCAGGTTCGGTATCGATCAACTGCACGGCAAGTGGTCGTTCATATATTTCGGTTTCACCCACTGCCAGGACACCTGCCCCTTCACCGCGTCCGTCATGAGCCAGGTCTACCAGCGGCTGCACCAGCAGCACCTCGCCGGCAACGTCCAGATGCTGTTCGTGACCGTGGATCCGGAGCGGGATACCAGCCAACGCCTGGCCGACTTCCTGCAGCAGTACGACTCTCCCATCACCGGACTCGGCGGCAGTCTCGCCCAGGTCCGTTCCCTGGCCTCCCAGATCGGCGTCGCCTTCTCCAAAGGAAAGACCGGCAAGGACGGCGGCTACGACATGAATCACAGCGCCGCCCTGTTCCTGATCGGCCCGGAGGGACGGCTGCTGAGCCTGTTTTACCAGCCTCTCAAGCCGGATGCCGTATTCGACCGGTTCCAGCGCATACGCGCCTTTATCCGCGAACAGACGTGATGCCGGTCACATTGTCCCGCCCCCACGGGACTTTCCCGGCTGCAACAGGGTTGCCAGCGCGCAGCCAATTGGCGATGCTTAACGGGCTATTGGAAAGCGATTTCCGCATTGCTCCATTTTTCAATCGCTTAGTACGGTCGAAAAATGCCGGTGCATCCCCCGGTTCAAGTCCGGGGCAGGCACTGCACCGGGCACAGGCTGTCGATAAACCAGGGTTTTTTCCAACAGCCTGTTAAACGGTAACGGGAGAAAAACAATGTCCAAGCCGTGGAATGTCAAGATTCAGCACCTGCTGCCCCAGCGCGCGGTATCGGCCCTCGCCTACCGCCTGGCCCGCAGCCGCCTGGGGCCGCTCAAGAACCTCATGATCCGGGCCTTCATCCGCAGGTATAACGTGGACATGAGCATTGCCGAGGCAGACGGTGCGGAGGAATATCCCGACTTCAACAGCTTTTTCACCCGCGCCCTGCAGCCGGACGCCAGGCCCGTATCCGCGGCCGCCGATGCGGTGGTTTCTCCCGTGGACGGCTGCGTCAGCCAGCTGGGACACATCCGCCATGGCTACCTGATCCAGGCCAAGAACATCAAGTACACCGCCCTGGATCTGCTGGGAAACGATCCGGATGCGGCCCTGGCGTTCAGCAAGGGCGCCTTTATCACCCTCTACCTCGCCCCCGGCGACTACCACCGCGTGCACATGCCCGTGGCCGGCACCCTGGAAAAAATGGCCTACGTGCCGGGCAGCCTGTTTTCGGTCAACCCCGTTACCGCCGCCAACATCCACGGGCTGTTTGCCCGCAACGAGCGCGTTATCGGCCTGTTCGACACGTCCCACGGCAAGCTGGGCGTGATACTGATCGGCGCCATCTGCGTCGGCAGCATGGAAACAGTCTGGGCCGGCCAGGTGACCCCGGCCGCCGACCGCACGGCCTCGACCTGGAGCTACGATCACCTGCGCGATCCCGTCAGCCTCGACAAGGGCGATGAAATGGGCCGTTTCAACATGGGCTCCACCGTGGTACTGCTGTTCCAGAAAGAACGGGTGGAATGGCTGGAAAAACTCAAACCCGGCGACCGGGTGCAGATGGGACAGAAGATCGGTACTCTCGTGGGATAGAAAGGACGTACGTATACGAATTACTATCCAGCCATCGTTTGACACGGTTTTGAACCACGGAGAGCACGGAGGGCACGGAGGTAAAATGTAATTGTAGAAGCGGTGACTTTCTGCGCTGCGGTAGCTCGCACGACAACCAGTCTTGCAATTCCCTTTCATTCGGCCCGTGAACAGGCCTCAAATATTTACTTCTCCGTGTCCTCCGTGCTCTCCGTGGTTAAATTCACAGGCCAAAGGCATGTAAACACAAAGCCATGAGGGAGCCGGGGACGAAGCCCAGGATCAGCAGGGCGATGCCGTTCAGGCTGAGGACCATGCGCATGGACTGGGACGCCTTGATGGCGGTGAGGCGCTCGGGCTTGTCGAAATACATGAGCTTGACCACGCGCAGGTAATAGTAGGCGCCGATCACCGCAAACAGCACGGCCACGGCCGCCAGCCACACCCCGCCGACGGCGATCACCTCCTTGAACACGAACCACTTGGCCCAGAAGCCCAGGAACGGCGGCACCCCGGCCATGGAAAACATCAGGATCAGCATGATGAAGGCGAACCAGGGGCTGCGGTTGGCCAGGCCCTTGAAATCTTCCAGCCTGTCCGCCTCGAAGCCCTTGCGGCCCAGCAGGATAACCATGCCGAAACCGCCCATGCTCATCAGGGCATAGACGATTACGTAGAACATGGCCCCGGCATAGCCCGAGGCGGTGCCGGCGATCAGGCCCAGGGACAGGAAACCGACGTGGCCGATGGTGGAATAGGCCAGCATGCGCTTGATATTGGACTGGGCGATGGCGATGATATTGCCCGCCGCCATGGACAGCACCGCGAGAATAGTCAGCATGCCCTGCCAGTCGATCAACAGCGGCTGCAGGCCGTCCGAGAGCAGCCGTATGGCCATGGCGAAGGCGGCAATCTTGGGCGCAGTGCTGATAAACAGCGTCACCGCCGTCGGCGACCCCTCGTACACGTCCGGGATCCACATGTGGAAGGGCACGGCGCCGAGCTTGAAGGCGACGCCGACCACGATGAACACCAGGCCGAAGACCAGCAACATGTCGGAGCCGTGGCCAGCGCTGATGGAGGCGGCAATGTGCTGCAAATCGATGGTGCCGGTAGCGCCGTACAGCATGGAAATCCCGTACAGGAGCATGCCCGAGGCCAGAGCGCCGAGGACGAAATACTTCATGGCCGCTTCCGGCGCGGTGGGCGAATCCCGGTGCATGGCAACCATGGCGTACAGCGACAGGGACAGCAGCTCCAGGCCCAGGTATACGGTGAGCAGGCTGGCCGCGGAGATCATGACCATCATGCCCAGCACCGCGAACAGCCCCAGCACGAAGTATTCCCCCTTGAAGATATCGTGCTCGCGCAGGTAATCATGGGAGTAGAAAAACACCACCAGCGTTATCAGGCAGACCGTGAAATTCAGCAGCATGCTCATGGGGTCGCTGATGAAGGTGCCGCTGAAAGCCTGGATAGCTGATGTCTGGCCGGTCCAGACGACCAGTGCCATGATGATCACCAGGGTGGCCTGGGTCAGCCAGTAGGTGGCGAAACTGCCGCGCCGGCTGAATACCGTCTCCAGTACCAGCAGCAGGCAGGCAAACCCGAGCAGCGCCAGCTCCGGCATCACTAAAAACAGTTCCGAACTCGTCATACCCGGCTACCCCAGCTTGGATTGTGCAATGTGGTGAAACAGGTGCTCGAACGTCGGGCGCATGACGTCGAACAGCGGCGCAGGCCAGATGCCGAACAGCAGCACCACCAGAGCCAGCAGCAGCAGGAAGGTTCTTTCCCGCCCCGTGACGTCGGTCAGTTCGGCCACGGTTTCGTTGGCGATGTCGCCGAAAATGACGCGCTTGTACATCCACAGCGTGTAGGCGGCGCCCAGGATCATGATCAGCGCCGCGGCGAAGGCGATCCAGAAACTCGCCTGGTAACTTCCGAGTATGACCAGGAACTCGCCGACGAAACCGGAGGTGCCCGGCAGGCCGGAATTGGCCATGGCGAACAGCATCATGAAGGAGGCGAATACCGGCATGGTATTGACCACGCCGCCGTAGTCCGAAATCTCCCGGCTGTGAACGCGGTCATACATGACGCCCACGCACAGGAACAGCGCCCCGGAGATGAAGCCGTGCGAAATCATCTGCATCATGCCGCCCTCCATGGCCATGACGGCACCGTCGGCATTGTTGGTGGCGGCGAATATGCTGAAGCCGATGAAAAAGCCCAGGGTGGCGAAGCCCATATGGGAGATGGAGGAATAGGCAATGAGCTTCTTCATGTCCCGCTGCACCAGGGCGACGAAGCCGATATAGACGACGGCGATCAGGGACAATGCGATGATAATGGAGTCGAACGCCCGGCTCGCATCCGGTGCGATGGGCAGGCTGAAACGCAGGAAGCCGTAACCGCCCATCTTCAGCATGATGGCGGCCAGGATCACGGAACCGCCGGTGGGCGCCTCCACGTGGGCATCCGGCAGCCAGGTGTGTACCGGCCACATGGGTATTTTCACGGCGAATGCCAGGAAGAAGGCGATGAAGATCAGCTTCTGAGCCGTCATGGACAGCGGCAGTGCGGCCAGATCGGGGATATAGAAACTGCCCGCCTTGGAATACAGGTACAGCAGGGCCACCAGCATGAACACCGAACCGAGGAAGGTGTACAGGAAAAACTTGATGGTGGCATAGACACGCCGCGGCCCGCCCCAGATACCGATGATCAGGAACATCGGTATGAGCATGGCTTCCCAGAAGAAATAGAAGAGCATGGCATCGAGGGAGGCAAAGACACCGTTCATCAGCCCTTCCATGATCAGGAACGCCGCCATGTACTGGGACACCCGCGTCTCGATGACTTCCCAGCCGGCAATAACCACCAGTACCGTGGTGAACGTGGTCAGCATGATCAGCGGCAGGGAAATACCGTCGACGCCCAGGTGGTAGTTGATATGGAAAGTATCTATCCAGCTGGCCATTTCCACGAACTGCATGGCCGCGGTATCGGTCTTGAAACCGGCATAGGCCAGTATCGAGATAGCAAAGGTAAGCAGCGAAACCGCCAGTGCCAGGATCTTGACGGTCTGCTCCTGGCGGTCACCGGCGTACAGCACCCAGATCCCGCCCAGGATCGGCGCCCAGATCATCAGACTCAGAAAGGGAAGATTCAATTCCATCCGTTATCCCGGCAATATGAATATGTGGTGAACGAAGATCGCCAAGAGGACCAGCAGGCCGATAATCATGGCAAAGGCGTAATCGTAGAGATAACCGGACTGGATCTTCCTGATTACACCCGAAAACAGGCGCACCACGTGCGCCGTGCCGTTGACCAGGAAACCATCGATGGTCTTCTCGTCGCCGAGGTGCCAGAGAAAACGGCCGATGCTGCGCGTCCCGCCGGCGAAGACTGCCTGGTTGAAATCATCAAAGCCGTACTTGTTGACCAGGATTTTGTACACCAGGCTGAAGCGCTCCGCGAGAATATCCGGCACCTGCGGATACTTGATGTACAGCAGCCAGGCGGTCAGGATGCCGCCGAAGGCCAGGTACACCGGCAGGCTCTCGAAGGCTTCCAGGGTGAAGGCGCCGACGCCGTGGTAGTCCTTCCCTATCTCGGCCAGGACGTCGTGGGCCGGAGCCACGTAGATGGCGTTGCCGAAGTAACCGTGGAACAGCACCCAGCTGATCATCGTCCCGCCGGCAATCAGCGACGGGATGGCCAAGGCCACCAGCGGCACCGTCACCACCTTGGGCGACTCATGCAGGTGGCTCCAGGTCTCCTTGTCCATGCGTTCCTTGCCGTGGAAGGTCATGAAAAACAGCCGGAAGGTATACAGGCCGGTGATAAACACGCCGCCGACCACGGACCAGTAGGCAAAACCGGCGCCGGGCAGGTGCGACAGGGACACCGCCTCGATGATGGCGTCCTTGGAATAGAAACCGGCGAAACCGGGAATGCCGCACAGGGCCAGGGAACCGATCAGGGCGGTAAACCAGGTAATGGGCATATAGCGATACAGGCCGCCCATCTTGCGCATATCCTGCTCGTGGTGCATGGCAATAATGACGGAGCCGGCGGCCAGGAACAGCAGCGCTTTGAAGAAAGCGTGCGTGACCAGATGGAACATCGCCGCCGCGTAGGCCGATGCTCCCAGAGCCACGGCCATATAGCCCAGCTGTGACAGGGTGGAATAGGCGATCACCCGCTTGATGTCGTTCTGCACCACGCCCAGCAGGCCCATGAAGAAGGCGGTGATGGCGCCGATGACCAGGATGAAGCTCAGTGCCGTCTCGGAGAGTTCGTACAGCGGCGACATGCGCGCCACCATGAAAATGCCCGCCGTGACCATGGTGGCGGCGTGGATCAGGGCGGAAATGGGGGTCGGGCCTTCCATGGAATCCGGCAGCCACACGTGCAGCGGGACCTGGGCCGACTTGCCCATGGCGCCGACAAACAGGCTGATGCAGATGACCGACATCAGCGACCAGGGATGCCCCGGGAAGATCTGCATGGTGGTCCCGGCCAGGTCGGGCGCCATTTTGAATACCTGGGCGTAATCCAGGCTGTGGAAATACATGAGCACGGCGGCGATGCCGAGAACGAAGCCGAAATCCCCCACGCGATTGGCCAGGAATGCCTTGAGGTTGGCGAATATTGCGGACTCGCGCTTGAACCAGAAACCGATAAGCAGGTAGGAAACCAGGCCCACGGCCTCCCAGCCGAAGAACAGCTGCACGAAGTTGTTGGACATCACCAGCATCAGCATGGCGAAGGTGAACAGCGAGATATAGCTGAAAAAGCGCTGGTAGCCGGGGTCATCGTGCATGTAGCCGATGGTGTAGATGTGGATCATCCAGGAGACGAAAGACACCACCACCATCATGGTGACGGACAGGCGATCGATGAGGAAACCGACCTCGAAATGGTAACCGGCCACGTTCAGCCAGGTGAAGAGCGGGTTGTTGTAGGGCGCGCCGCCGTCCAGAACAATGTGATTGTAAGCGACCAGTGAGAGTACGAAGGAAATGCCCACGCCGATAATCGTGAGCCAGTGTGCGCCACTGCGGCCGATGGTACGGCCGAACAACCCGGCGGTGACGGAAGCGATCAGCGGCGCCAGGATGACACCGAGACAGATGGATTGCATGTCCTGAAACATCAGCCTTTCATCCTGTCGAGGTCGGCAACGTTAATGGTGTTGCGGTTGCGGAAGAGCACCACGAGTATGGCCAGCCCGATGGCCGATTCGGCCGCGGCAACGGTCAGAATAAAGAAAACAAATTCCTGGCCAACAGCGTCGCCCAGGTAATACGAGAAGGCGATGAAATTCATGTTGACGGACAGCAGCATGAGCTCGATGCACATAAGCAGGATAATGACGTTCTTGCGGTTGATGAAAATCCCGGCAACGCTGATGCTGAACAGGATCGCGGCGAGGATCAGGACGTCGGACAGTTCGATCATCGCTTCGCTCCTCGGGGCCGGGGGCTGGGGGCGGGGGGCTGGGGACTTGCAGCGCGGTTCCCAAGCTTGGCATACAGGGTAATAGCAACTGGATACAAGCCATCGATAGCCAGACGATGGCTGCGGTTTACCAGCCCCCAGTCCCCAGATCCCAGCTCCTGTTTATTCATCTCCACTCTCCCTCTGCATGTCCACCAGCCTCACCCGGGTCCTGCGATCAATGCTGACCTGCAGTTCGGGTTTGGGGGTCTTGATGTCCTTGCGCCGGCGCATGGTCAGCGAAATGGCGGCGATGATGGCGACCAGCAGAATGGCGCCGGCTATCTCGAAGGGATAGAGGAAATCCGTGTACAGGTGCTGGCCCAGCATGGTGGTGTTGGAAACGCCCTGCCCGGCCGGCGCAGTAACCGGCGCGGCAACGCCGATATGGTTACGGGTCAGGGTCATGCCCATGGCCAGCATCATCAACAGGGCCATGATGATACCCACCGGGATATACCGCACGAAGCCCTCGCGCAGCGCCACCGTATTGATATCCAGCATCATGACCACGAACAGGAACAGCACCATTACCGCGCCCACGTAAACCAGGACCAGCGCAATGGCCAGAAACTCCGCCTGCAGCAGCAGCCAGATGCCGGAACTGGCGAAGAACGACAACACCAGGAACAGGGCCGCGTGCACGGGATTGCGCACCGTGATCACCGCCAGCGCCGACAGGATCAGCAGTGCTGCAAAGCTGTAAAAAACTATTTGTGCAAACATCAGGTATTAGCTTGTTGTTAGCTGTTTGTTATTGTCAGTGGTCAGTTGCCCGTTGTCAGACTGGCGTTGAAATACAACTGGCCACAAACAACTGACAACGGACAACTAACAACTGACTATCTATACAACGCCTCCGCGGCCCTGTCCTTCGCAATCTGCTCTTCGGCCCGGTCGGCCACGGCCAGGAGCTTGTCCTTGGTCATGAGCAGGTCGCCGCGTTGTTCTCCGTGGTACTCGTATATGCGCGTCTCGACAATGGAGTCCACCGGGCAGGATTCCTCGCAGAATCCGCAGAAAATGCACTTGGTCAGGTCGATATCGTAGCGCGTCGTCCGGCGCGTGCCGTCGTCGCGCGGTTCCGACTCGATGGTGATCGCCACCGCCGGGCAGACCGCCTCGCACAGCTTGCAGGCGATGCAGCGTTCCTCGCCGTTGGGATAGCGGCGCAGGGCGTGCAGGCCGCGGAAACGCGGCGATTGCGGCGTCTTTTCCTCCGGATACTGCACCGTGATCTTGCGCCGGAACAGGTGCCGGCCGGTGAGCTGCAGGCCCTTGAACAGCTCCCACAGGAGGAGGCTCTGAAAGTAGGTTTTTGCAGTCTCTAGCATAATCAATCAGTCAACATTCCAGTGTATTCATCAATTTCGCTCTGCGCCGTGAAAAACGACAGGGATATCGTTTTCATGATCAATTGAACCACGGCGGTACGCCGGCCACGACCATCCCGGACACCACCACGATCCAGACGATGGTGATCGGCAGAAATACCTTCCAACCCAGCCGCATGATCTGGTCATAGCGATAGCGCGGGAATGTGGCGCGGAACCACAGGTACAGGAACAGGAACAGTGAAATCTTCAGCAGCAGCCAGATAATGCTGGGCTCTCCGATCACCGGGATCCCCTGGAACGGGGACAACCAGCCGCCCAGGAACATGACGGATGCCAGGGCGGAGATCAGGATCATGTTGGCATATTCGGCCATGAAGAAAATGGAAAAGGCCATGCCGCCGTATTCCACGTGAAAGCCGGCCACGATCTCCGACTCCCCTTCGGCCACGTCGAAGGGCGCGCGGTTGGTTTCCGCGACACCGGAAATGAAATAGACCACGAACATGGGCAGCAGGGGCAGCCAGAACCAGTGCAGGATGCTGCCGCTCTGGGCGCGGATGATATCGCCCAGGTTGAGGCTGCCGGCCGCGATGAGTACGCAGACCAGGGCAAAGCCCATGGAGATCTCGTAGGCGACGATCTGGGCCGCCGATCGCATGGCGCCCAGGAAGGCGTATTTGGAATTGGACGCCCAGCCCGCGATGATCACCCCGTATACCGCCAGGGACGTCAGGGCCAGGACATACAGCAGCCCGGCGTTGATGTTCGCCAGCACCATGGTGTCGTCAAAGGGAATGACGGCCCAGGCCGCCACGGCGGGGGCGATGGACAGCACGGGCGCGATGATGAACAGGTTGCGGTTGGCGCCGGTGGGTACGACGATCTCCTTGAACATCAGCTTGACGGCGTCGGCGATGGGCTGCAGCCAGCCGCGCGGTCCCACCCGGTTGGGCCCGATGCGGACCTGGATGTAACCGATGATCTTGCGCTCCGCATAGGTAAGGTAGGCTACCGCCAGCAGCAGGGGCACCAGGATGGCGACAATCTTGACCAGGGCTTCCAGGGTATACAGGGTCGGAGACTGCAGCGATGCCGGCATCACCGCGTCCACGACGGGAATGAGAATAGTGCCCCGGATAAAGTCCATGATCGCTTCCATGACTTCAGTCCGCGCTCACAGTCACGTCGCCGAAGCGGGCGCCGAGGCCGGCGCTGTCGGGATGGGCGGTGTGCAGCAGCACCGTATCCGCCGGGACGTGCTCGTCGATGACGAAGGGAAGTGATACTTCCGTCTCTTCCTGCCGCAGCCGCAGGCTGCCCTGTTCACCCAGCCCCAGTTTGTGTGCCAGATCGGGACTGATGTGCACACTGCCGTCGACGCCCTGCCCCGTCTGCTGCAGGGCCGGGGCGCGGCGCACCAGCGGATCGCCGGCATACAGCGGCGTGTCGGTAATGCGGCGGATGGCGCCGTTCGCGGCCGGCAGACCGGCGGGACGCGTCCAGTTACGCCGGTTGTCCGGGCTGATCCCGGCCAGGCGTGCGTCCAGATCGGCCGCGATGGCCTTGACCGTATCATAGTTACAGTTCTCCAGGCCCAGTTCCGTGGCCAGCACACGCAGGATTTTCCAGGCCGGGCGTGCCTCGCCCGGCGGCGGCACCACGGCGGTAAACGCCTGCCGCCGGCCTTCCAGGTTGATATAACTGCCTTCGTTCTCGGCATAGACGGCCATGGGCAGCAGGATATCGGCGTATTCCTCCATGGCCGGCGTCCGGTACGGCGTCACGGCAATGACCGTACGTGCCTGCTGCAGGGCCCGTCGTGCCAGCGCGCCGTCGTTGCAATCCAGTTCCGGCTCCGTATTGAGCAGGATCCAGGCCTTCAGCTCACCTTCGAGCATGGAACGGACATCCAGTCCGGCGGGAGCGGCGTCGCTGCCGCCGGGGCCGCGGTGCGGCAGCGCCCCGGCCAGGCAGGCACCGGCGCTGTTGGCCGCCGCACCCGGAAATCCCAGTGTGGCGCCGGCCAGATCCGCGATCTGTCCGGCCAGGTAGCGCACGGCGGCATAATCCGGCAGTGATTCCGCCAGGTTGCCGACCAGCACCGCGGCCTGTTCACCCTGGTGCAGGCGGCGGGCCGCGTCGCGCTGCGCCTCCGTCACCGGCACGTCCTGCAGCAGTCCCGAGGTCGCGTCGGCGGCGCCGGCCAGTTCCTGCAGGGCCTTGAGAATGCCGCCCAGGTCCCGGGCCGTCTCGCGCGAGACGATCTGCGCCGCGACCCGGTAATTGATGTCGTAATGCAGCGGATTGACGAACATGACATCGCCGCCGCGCAGGGCCGCCTTGCGCAGGCGCAGGTTCAGCAGGGGTTGATCCTTGCGCGGGTTGCCGCCGATAACGAGGGCCGCGTCCAGCGCCTCCAGCTCGCGCAGGGACCGGCCCAGCCAGGGATACACGGGATCATTATTCTGGTCGGAGAAATCCACCCGACCCAGGCGATGATCGATGTTGCCGCTGCCGAGGCCGCGCACCAGGGCCTGCAGCAGGTACAGCTCCTCCGTGGTGGCCGTGGCCGCAGCCAGGGCGCCCAGGCTGCCGGGACCATCGCCGTCGATAACATTGCGCAGGGCTTTTGCTGCGTGGCGGAAGGCAATGTCCCAGTCCACTTCCTGCCAGGCCCCGTCCACCTTGATCATGGGCTCGGACAGGCGGTCCTGGCTGTACATTCCCTCATAACTGAAACGGTCGCGATCCGACAGCCAGACCTCGTTGACGTCCTCGTTTTCCGCCGGGACGACGCGCTTGACCCGGTCCACCTTGACATGGAAATGCAGGTTGGAGCCGAGACTGTCGTGGGGGGCGATACCCGGCCGCTGCACCATTTCCCAGGCCCGCGCCGAGTAGCGGAACGGCTTCGAGGTCAGCGCCCCGACCGGGCACAGATCGATAACGTTGCCCGACAGTTCCGAGACCATGCTCTTCTCGATAAAGGTGCCGATCTCCATGTGCTCGCCCCGTCCCGTGGCGCCGAGCTCCTTGAGACCGGCGATCTCCTGGCCGAAACGCACACACCGCGTGCAGTGAATGCAGCGGGTCATGTCGGTCTGCACCAGCGGACCGATGTTCTTGTCCTTGACGACGCGTTTCTTCTCCTGGTAGCGGGAGATGTCGCGGCCGTAGCCCATGGCCAGGTCCTGCAGCTCACACTCGCCGCCCTGGTCGCAGATGGGGCAATCCAGAGGATGATTGATGAGCAGAAATTCCATGACACCCTTCTGCGCTTCCACGGCCAGCTTCGACTTGGTGCGCACCACCATCCCGTCCATGACCGGCGTCGCGCAGGCGGGCAGCGGCTTGGGCGCCTTCTCCACCTCCACCAGGCACATGCGGCAGTTGGCCGCCACGGCCAGCTTCTTGTGGTAGCAGAAACGCGGCACGTAAACGTCGTGGGCGTCAGTGACCTCGATCAACATCTGGCCCTTGCGCGCCTCGACGGTCTGGCCGTCTATCTCGATTGTTACTTTGTCGTCAGCCATATCTTTAACTTCAATTAACCACGGAGGACACGGAGATCACGGAGAAATAACAATTTGGTTATTCTCGCGAAAATCATCATGTCCTCAGTGCAATCCAGTCTTTTCAACAAATTCACCATGCTCCACGGCTACAGGACATAAAAAATGGCTTTACCAATTTCATTCCTCCGTGTCCTCCGTGCTCTCCGTGGTTGATCCGTTTTTTATGCAGCCGTTTTGACGCTGTCCACGACGGAACGGCCGCCGTTTTCGATCATGTACTCGAATTCGTGCCGGTAGTGTTTCAGGAAGCTCTGTACCGGCCAGGCAGCGGCGTCGCCCAGGGCGCAGATGGTGCGGCCCTCGATCTTGTTGGCCACGTCCACCAGCTTGTCCATGTCTTCAGGCCGGCCCTTGCCGTCGATGATCCGGCCGAGCATGCGGTACAGCCAGCCGGTGCCCTCGCGGCACGGCGTGCACTGGCCGCAGGATTCGGAATAATAGAAGCGCGAGATCCGCCGCAGCATGCGTACCATGCACGTGGTCTCGTCCATGATTACGACCGCGCCGGAGCCCAGGGCGGAACCCGCCTTCTGGATGGAATCGTAGTCCATGTTGGTTTCCAGCATGATCTCGCCCGGCAGCACGGGCACCGAGGATCCACCGGGGATCACGGCCTTCAGTTCATGGCCGTCACGCACGCCGCCGGCCATTTCCAGCAGCTCCCGGAATGGCATACCCATGGGCACCTCGAAATTGCCGGGCCTGTTGACGTGGCCGCTCACGGAAAAGCACTTGGTGCCGCCGCTCTTTTCCACGCCGATGTCGGCGAACCACTGGGCGCCCCGGCGCAGGATGGTGGGCACCGAGGAGAAGGATTCGGTGTTGTTGACGGTGGTGGGCCGGCCGTAGACGCCATAGTTGGCGGGGAACGGCGGCTTGAAGCGCGGCAGTCCCTTCTTGCCTTCCAGGGATTCCAGCAGCGCGGTTTCCTCGCCGCAAATATAGGCGCCGGCGCCCAGGGTATTGTAGATATCGATATCGAGGCCGCTGCCCTGGATGTTCTTGCCCAGGAAACCTTCGGCATAGGCCTCCTTCAGGGCCTGCTCGATGCGCCGGTAGGGCTCATCCATGAACTCGCCGCGGATATAGTTATAGGCTACCTTGCAGCGCATGACGTAGCAGGCGATGGCCAGGCCCTCGATCAGGGCATGGGGGTTGTAACGCAGGATGTCCCGGTCCTTGCACGTGCCCGGCTCGCTCTCGTCCGAATTGCAAACCACGTATTTCGGCCCGTCGTAGTTGGCGGGCATGAAGCTCCACTTGAGGCCGGTGGGGAAACCGGCGCCGCCGCGCCCGCGCAGGCCCGAGGCCTTGACCTCGGCAATGACATCTTCCGGCGTGGTATTCCCGGCGAGGATGTTCTTCCAGGCCTCCCAGCCGCCCACTTTCAGATAATTCTCCAGGGTCCAGGGCTGATCCGAGCCCAGTCCCAGGGTGGCGTAGCAGACCGAATTGATGTAGTTCTCAGCCATTACTCGAGTTTGTCCAGTATCTCGTCGACCTTTTCGTTGGTCAGGTTTTCATGGTAGACATGGTTCACCATCATCATGGGGGCACCGCAGCAGGCCGCCAGGCACTCCTCTTCCTTCTTCAGGTAGATGCGCCCGTCCGGGGTGGACTCGCCCACCCGGATACCCAGCTTTTTCTCGATGTGCCCGACGATGTCGTCGGCGCCGCACAGCATGCAGGAAATATTGGTGCAAACGGAGACGCTGTTGCGGCCCACCGGCTGCGTTTCCAGCATGGAATAAAAGGTGGCCACCTCGTACACGGTGATGGGCGCCATGCCCAGGTACTCGGCCACCGCGTCCATCAGCTCCACGGTCAGGTAGCCGCCGTTCTCGTGCTGCACCTCGCGCAGTGCCGACAGCACCGCGGACTGCTTGCGCTCCGGCGGAAACTTGGCCGTCCAGGAGTCGATGACTTCCCGGGCGTGTTCCGATAGTTTTGACTCAGTTTCACTCATGATCAATTAACCACGGAGGACACGGAGATCACGGAGGGAAAAAACAATATTGGTTTTACAACTTTTCATTCTCAGTGTTCTCCGTGTTCTCCGTGGTTATATATAAAAATTAACGGTCGATTTCGCCGAAGACGATATCCTGGGTGCCGATTACCGCGACCACGTCGGCGAGCATGTGTCCTTTCACCATTTCGTTGATGGCGGACAGGTGGGCGAAGCCCGGGGCGCGGATTTTTACGCGATAGGGCTTGTTGGCGCCGTCGGAGATCATGTAGATGCCGAATTCTCCCTTGGGCGCCTCGACGGCGGAGTAGTACTCTCCCTCCGGCACGCAGTAGCCCTCGGTAAACAGCTTGAAGTGATGGATGAGCGCTTCCATGTCGCCTTTCATGGTTTCGCGTTTGGGCGGCACCATCTTGTGATCGTCGAGAATGACCGGTCCGGGGTTCTTGCGCAGCCAGTCCACGCACTGCCGGATAATACGATTGGACTGCCGCATTTCCTCTATGCGCACCAGGTAGCGGTCGTAGCAGTCGCCGTTGACGCCGATGGGGACGTCGAAGTCCAGCTGATCGTAGACCTCGTAGGGCCGCTTGCGGCGCAGATCCCATTCGATGCCGGAGCCCCTCAGCATGGGGCCGGTGAAGCCCAGTTGCAGGGCGCGTTCCGGGGAGACCACGCCGATCCCCACGGTGCGCTGCTTCCAGATGCGGTTGTCCGTGAGCAGGGTCTCGTAATCGTCGACGCAGCCCGGGAAACGGTCGGTGAAGGATTCTATGTAATCCAGCAGCGATCCCTGGCGGTTGCGGTTCATTTCCTTTACGTCCTTCTCGCTGTGCCACCTGGACGGCTGGTACTGGGGCATGACCGCGGGCAGATCCCGGTAAACGCCGCCGGGCCGGTAATAGGTGGCGTGCATGCGCGTGCCCGACACGGCCTCGTAGCAGTCCATCAGGTCCTCGCGCTCGCGGAAGCAGTACAGGAACATGGTCATGGCGCCGATATCCAGGCCATGCGATCCCAGCCACAGCAGGTGATTGAGGATGCGCGTGATCTCGTCGAACATGACGCGGATATACTGCGCGCGGATCGGCGGCTTGACGCCCAGCAGCTTCTCGATAGCCTGGACGTAGGCGTGTTCATTGCACATCATGGACACGTAGTCGAGCCGGTCCATGTAGCCGATGCTCTGGTTGTAGGGTTTGCTCTCGGACAGTTTCTCCGTCGCCCGGTGCAGCAGGCCGATATGGGGATCGGCGCGCTCGATAACCTCGCCGTCCATCTCCAGGACCAGACGCAGTACTCCGTGGGCAGCCGGATGCTGCGGTCCGAAGTTCATGGTCATGTTTCTGATTTCAGGCATTACGTGTGGCTCGTGGTTCGGATCACTGCTGTTTTTCGGGTTCGGCCTGTTCGTCGACCAGGTAGCGATTGTCGTGGCGGATTACTTTCGGGACCAGGACGCGGTTGACGATGGTCACGGGCTGATAGATGACGCGCTTGCGTTCCGGGTCGTAGCGGACCTCGACGTTGCCTTCCAGGGGGAAATCCTTGCGGAAGGGATGGCCGATGAAGCCGTAGTCGGTGAGGATGCGGCGCAAATCGGGATGGCCTTCGTACACGATGCCGTAAAGATCGAAGGCCTCGCGCTCGAACCAGTTGGCCGACGCCCAGATATCCATGACCGAGGGAACGACCGGCGGATCGTCATTGATCCAGCAGCGTACCCGCAGGCGATGGTTGTGTTTCAGTGACAGTAATTGATAAACGGAGGCAAAACGCGCCGGTTCGCTCACGTGCTCATCGAATACGGCCCTGTCGACGCCGCGGCTGAAACCGGTGCTGGTGGTATCCTCGGTTTCCCAGTCCGCCTTGCCGTAATAGAGGTAATCGACGCCGCAAACGTCGATGAGCTGCTCGAAATGAAAGGCTTCCGTATCGCGCAGCTCCCGGCAGACGTCCAGCAGCGCGTCCGGTTTCACCTCCAGGGTGATCTGGCTGTGGCGCAGGAACGAGCCGGACAGCCTGTCACCGAAGTGATCACACAGGCTGTCATGCAATGCTTGCAGGGTGGCGGTCATAAGTCAGCGGATAGCGTCAGCGCGAGATCGTGTATGTATTGGTTCGTTTTATTTTCTTCTGCAGCTGGATGATGCCGTAGAGCAGGGCCTCCGCGGTGGGGGGGCAACCGGGCACATAGATGTCCACCGGCACGATGCGGTCGCAGCCGCGGGTCACCGCGTAGGAATAATGGTAATAGCCGCCGCCGTTGGCGCAGGATCCCATGGAGATGACCCAGCGCGGTTCCGGCATCTGGTCATAGACCTTGCGCAGGGCCGGTGCCATCTTGTTGACCAGGGTGCCGGCCACGATCATGACATCCGACTGGCGTGGACTGGGCCGGAACACAATGCCGAAACGATCCAGGTCGTAGCGGGCGGCGCCGGCGTGCATCATTTCCACGGCACAGCAGGCCAGTCCGAAGGTCATGGGCCACATGGAGCCCGTGCGCGCCCAGTTCACCAGGTTGTCCACGCTGGTGGTGACTATGCCACGCTCATGAATTTTCTCGTCTACTCCCATTCCAGTGCACCTTTGCGCCATTCATAAATGAA